>Ga0265314_10001643_pt1 | contig 24471 bp, 18 predicted proteins | sample 4126metaG_FD_203106 | JGI IMG/M metagenome (GOLD analysis project Ga0265314, IMG submission 203106) | Rhizosphere microbial communities from Carex aquatilis grown in University of Washington, Seatle, WA, United States - 4-1-26 metaG | ecosystem: Host-associated > Plants > Roots > Rhizosphere >... | reverse complement strand
GGGCGGATGGCTAGACGCGACGAAGGCGCATATTCGTTAGAAATCTGTAACTGAGGAGCAACGACGCCAGACGCCCCGCCCCGCCGCAAGACCGCCTGGGATATTTTTAAAACACGCTCTTAGCCCGAGTATCGCCGCGAATCGGACGATCCGCCGGGCCTACTTTGCCTCCTTGTCCATTTCCCAGAGCGCGAAGGTGTTCTCTTCCGTGTCCTGGCAAATTGCGAAATAACCCATTTGCGGCACCGCCGTCTTGCTTACGCAGACCTTGCCACCCAACTTCTTGACCTTGGCCATCGCCTTAACCAGCGAAGGCACGGTGACGTAATTGGTGATCGGCTGCCCGGGATGTTTCCGGGCCATCAATGCGCCGTCCGGGGTATCGTCGCCGCCGCCGGTCTCGATGTGCCAGTAATCGGCCATTCCGGGGAAGGGGCTGATCTTCCACCCAAACAACGAGGCGTAGAACGCCTTCGCGCGCTTGGGATTATCCGCCGGGATTTCAAACCAGACAATGCTCGCGCTAGGGGTTTTCTTTGGGGTGCTCATCTTGTGTTCTTCGGTTGATTCATCACGACGTGTTTTGTCAAACCTACGACGAAGCGCCAAGTCTAATCGGGACAGCGATTGTCGACAATATGAGGTTTCTTCCATGTCGCTTACATGGGGGGAATCCCCAATCGCGGCTAAGCGCCATTCTTTCGTAGCCTCAAGAGTTGCAAAAAGACCCCCGCATCCAAATGGCAGCTCCGCTGACATGGAATCAGCGCTGTCCAGGACGGGCTCGAACGAAATCGAAAAAACCAGTCATGAGTATTTTGCCCCCACCATCCAACGCCAACTGCGTCTTTCGTACCCCGGATGACCAATCCTCGGCGGGAAGCGGTCTTGCCCCATCAATCAGAAATCAGACGTCCCTTGCCTCGGCTCTGTGCCTGGCCGGATGCGTTATCTTGACTCTCGGAACGTTGGTCGCCCGAGCCGACCTTCTGCCTAAGAACTTCTGGGTGAATCCTTCCTTTGAGGTCGGCACCAACTTGGACCAAACGGATGGGATCGTGTTGAATTGGAATCGCGGGGGCAACGACCCCACGATCTGTCAGGTCATCACCAACAACTTCGTGAGCCCCGGGCATTCCTTGGCGGTCATCGATCTCAATGACGGGGATTTGTACGGCGAGTGGTACTCCGACTTGGCACTGGGGAGCCCTGCTTCCGGAGGCGATACTCTCGACCTTCAGTGGTACGAGATGTACAACCTCAGCGGGCCAGAGATGCGCTTGTCTGTCCTGTTCTTCGATGCCGGCGCCAATGTTCTCGGCCAAAGCCACTTTGTTACCAGCGGCACTGCCAGCGACGGTTGGGTGAGCACCATCGATGACTCCACCTTCACCAAGCGCAACGAATCGGTGCCCGTGCCTCTCACCGCCGTGACCATGCGTTGCTCCCTGGTTTCGGGTGGCTCTGGAGCCGTCACCGGGGTGATGGTCATCGACGACCTCTCCGTGGCGCGCTCCCACGTCCCGAATCTGCTCTTCGGAAACTTCTGGGTAAATCCTTCTTTCGAACTGGGCACCAACCTCGACCAAACCTCCGGCTCAGTCGCCAATTGGAATCGTGGAGGCAACCAGCCCACGATCTGCCAGGTCATCACCAATAACTACGCCAGCGCCACCCATTCGTTAGCCGTCATCGATAGCGCGGCTGGCGACCTCTATGGCGAGTGGTACTCCGATGTTCCCCTCACCGGCAATGCCAGCCCGGGCGACACCCTCAACCTACAATGGTTCGAAATGTATAGCCTCAGCGGGCCTGAGATGCGCCTGACCGTGCTCTTCTTCGATGCTGGCAACAGCGTCGTCGGCCAAACTGACTTCCTCACCTCCGGCACAACGAACGCCGGCTGGATGGGCACCATTGAGAATTCAACCTTTACCAAACGCACCGGCTCCATGTTGGTCCCCGCTGCTGCGGTCAAAATGCGCTGCTCTCTCGTTTCTGGAGGTTCCGGAACGATTACCGGGGTGATGTTGATTGATGACCTTTCTGTGGCGCGCGTAGCGCCTTTGGTGTCAGGCAATTTCTGGTCGAACTCGACTTTCGAAACCGGTGACAACCTGGATCAACCCACCGGCACACCCGCCAACTGGAACCGTGGTGGCAGTGATGCATCGATCGACCAGGTCAGCACCAACAATTCCACCAGCCCAACTCACGCTCTGATAGTCGTGGATTCCAGCGCGACTGGTTACGGGGAATGGTATTCCGATCTCCCTCTCAGTGGCCATGCCAAATCCGGCGATCTCCTGGATGTCGATTGGTCGGAAATGTATGCCATAACCAATGGCCAGATGAGGGTGACCGCTGGGTTCTTTGCGGCCGATGGGAGCTTCATCTCTGAATTCCCGTTCGCCGTCTCCGGAAATAGCGCCGGTTGGCTCGGAACTATCGCCGGCTCTCCCTTCGTAAAGGGGCACCAGGAGGTGACCGTTCCCGTCGGCGCCGCCAAAATGCGCCTCGCCTTGACTTCCGCAGGTCCCGTGGAAACCGTCGGCCTCATGGCTATCGACGATCTGACGGTGGCGATTCATCCGTCAACCGTCCTGGCCGGAAACATATTCCCCAACCCTACTTTCGAGGGTGGCGATCAGTTGGACAACCCTACCGGTGCCTTGCCTGCCGGCATTTGGTCGCGCGGCGGCAGCGATGGATCGATTGATCAGGTTAGCACCAATAACTCCGTTAGCCCGATACACTCACTTGCCCTGGTCGACAACAATGAGAACGGATACGGCGAGTGGTATGGGTTTCTAACCTTAACCGGTGTTGTTCCGGGCGACTCGCTCGACCTGCAATGGTTCCAACTCTATAGCGTCACCAACGGAAGCATGCGTTTGACCTTCGCTTTCACGGATGCAAACAACACCCAGCTCCAAAGCCAGGATTTCAGCGTCTCCGGCGACAGCCCCGGCTGGCAGGGCACCGCGGCCAGTTCAACCTTCGACAAACAGAACCAACGTCTGCTCGTGCCCGAAGGCACGGTGAAGCTCCGGGTTAACCTCGCCTCAGGTGGCGCCTCCACCGTCACCGGCATCATGTTGATCGACGATCTATCGGTAAAGATCGCCAGCGGGATAACCATCACCGCATTTGCGAGCACCTCCGGTGGTTTCAACCTAACCTGGGACAGCGTTTCCGGCGCGACCTACACCGTCCAATTCTCGACCGACTTGGTTTCCTGGGATTCACTGGCTACAAGCCTGCCCGCCACTGACTCGTCCACGACTTTTCTCGACACGGCCGTTCATAACGGTAACCACGGTTTCTACCGCATCATGCAGGAGTGACGACGGTGTAGGTGGCCTCCTTCCGCTCAGGTCGTCACTCGGCCGGCGGACTAACCACCGGGTAAAGAAGCCAGTTTGGCTGATGGTCTTGGTTTGCTGCTGATTTGGGGCATGTGGGTAACATGGGGTCTGTGCAAAACAGTTCTAGGTCTGTTGTTGCGCAGACCCTAAACCCATCCTCTCTCGATCCTGGCGGCAAGAGGGCCGGTTGCGAGGGACCTATCCAGGCTCATGCTAGGTGCTATATTGCCACCCCGGATCGTTGCCGTGCGTGACGCCCCGTTGCCCCGCCAGGCGATCGGCTGGTCCGATCCCTTCTTATAGGCATTCAGCTTCTTTGTTCAGCCCCCACAGAGTCAGTCCTCTTCGGTTCTCTCAGCAAGGGAATGGGGTGTTCACCCCACAGCAAATGAGGGATGTCGGCCGTACTATAGTTGTTTCCGGCGGCTGGAATTCTAAGAATTGACCAAGAGGTGGCATGACCATGAACGTAACCCGCGTGCAAATAACAGCGTTTCACTGTATCCCGGCAAGTTTGCCTGCCGCCCTTCAGTCTCCCATTTGTAGAAAATCATGAGGACTCAACTCCGAATCGTCGGCTTTCTCGCCTTCGCATTGCTCAACGTGGCGATCACCCACGCGGCCCGCTCGCCTCTCCAGCGTCTCCCCAATACCACCCTGACCCTGCCAGCCTCCCCACCTCAGTTCGGCTATTCCCTCGCAGACGCTTTTCCGGGACTGACCTTCGCCCAGCCCGTCTGCCTCGCGTCTCCCCCCGGTGAAACGAATCGCCTCTTCATCTTGGAGAAGGGAGGCAACATCGTCGTCATCACCAACCTCGCCGCACCCACTCGGACCGTTTTCATGCACCTGAACGTCATGGCCAGTGGAGAAAGTGGCCTGTTGGGAATAGCCTTCCATCCAGGATATGCGACCAACCGCTATTTCTACCTTTTCAATTCACGAACCCTGACGACTTCCCAGGGCAGTGGACTTCACCAACGCATCTCGCGCTTCGAGCGTTCCCCAACCAATCCAGACCAGGGTTTGCCCAACACCGAACTCCCGCTCATCACCCAAATTGACAGCGCCGACAATCATCAGGGCAGCGACCTTCATTTTGGACCCGATGGGTATCTCTATGTCTCCCTCGGCGACGAAGGCCCTCAGTACGATGGCGCGAACAACGCCCAAAAAATAACCAAGAACTACTTCTCCGCGATCCTTCGAATCGACGTGGACAAACGGCCCGGCAACCTGCTGCCCAACCCCCATCCCGCCAACACCACCAACTACTTCGTTCCGGCTGATAATCCTTATGTCGGTGCGACTTCCTTCAACGGCCAGCCCGTCGCTCCAGCCAACGTGCGAACCGAGTTCTACGCCGTGGGCTTCCGCAACCCCTGGCGCATGTCTTTCGACCCCGTCACTGGTGAACTCTATGTCGGTGACGTCGGGCAGGATTCATTTGAGTGGGTCGACGTGGTGGTGAAAGGCGGTAACTACGGCTGGTCCTTTTACGAGGGCTTTCATAAAGGGTTCAAAACGCCCCCTCCCGGTTTTACACGCATCAATCCCATCCACGAATACGCCCACGGCTCAGGACCGGCCCGGGGCAACGCGATCATCGGGGGTGTGGTCTATCGCGGTTCGCGCCTATCCCAGCTTTATGGCGCCTATGTCTTCTCCGATAATGTTAGCGGCAACGTCTGGACCCTCCGCGCTAACGGCACCAACCAAGTGCCTTCCCAACGAATCACTGGGGCTGCAAGCCCCGCCGCGATCGGCGTTGACCCGCGAAATGGTGATGTGCTGATTGCCCAGCTTGGCGGCCAGATCATGCGCCTCAACTACGACTCAAGCCCAGTTGGAACGCCGCTGCCTCCTACGCTCGCGGACACTGGAGCATTTAGCGACTTGGCCAGTCTCAAAGTCAACCCGGGCATCGTCGGCTACGAAGTAAACGTCCCCTTTTGGTCCGACGGCGCTCAAAAACAACGCTGGTTCTCGATCCCTAACCTTGACGCCACAATGGGCTTCAACCGGGACGGTAACTGGTCGCTGCCTGAAGGCTCGATTTGGATCAAACACTTCGAACTCGAATTGACCAATGGTGTGCCCGAATCGCGACGGCGGCTCGAGACGCGTTTTATCGTCCGCAGCTCCAACCACGTCTACGGTATTACCTATCGCTGGGATGATGCACAGAAGACCGCGGCGCTGGTTCCTGAACAAGGAATGGACGAGGAATTCCTCATCCATGACGGTAACGCCACGCGCACCCAGGTCTGGCACTATCCAAGCCGAGCCGAGTGCTTGACCTGTCATACCACCGTCGCCGGAGGCGCCTTGGGCTTCAAGACCGCGCAAATGAATCGCGATTTCGACTACGGCGCTGCGGTGGACAATCAAATCCATGCTCTGAGCGAAGCGGGTTATTTCACCACCAAGCCCGGTGGCATCCACACCCTGCGAGCGCTCGTCACAGCCACCAACCAGGCCGCCAGCCTCGAAGCCCGCGTTCGGTCTTACCTCGCCGCCAATTGCTCTAATTGCCACCAACCGGGCGGGCCAACCGCCGCTAAGTTTGACGCGCGGATATCAACCGCCACCGCTTTGACCGGCCTGATCCGTGGAAGGCTGAGCGAAACCACTGGCGATGACCAGGACCGGGTGATTCAGCCGGGTTCCACGCAGCACTCCATTCTCCTCCAACGCATCTCCCGCCGCGGGCCAGGGCAAATGCCCCCGCTTAGCACCACAGTGGTTGACACCAACGCCGTGCAGCTCTTGACCGAATGGATCACCAACGACGCACCCGGGTTTCAGAGCTTCGCTGATTGGCAGGCCGTCAACTTCCCAGATCCCACGCTGCCGCAGGCCGCTCAGGACGCCGACCCAGACGGGGATGGTTCGCCGAACTACCTCGAATTCCTCGTGGGTAGCGATCCGCTTGTCAGCTCCAGCTCTTGGCGGATCTCAGCCCAGGTTATCAACGGAGCCGTACAGATCGGCTTTCCTCAAATCGCTAACCGTGGCTTTGAAGTCCAAGCAACCAGCAATCTGGCTGATCCCTCCTCTTGGCAGCCTCTGGATGTGGCCGGCAATGAGCCTTTCTTCTCGGCCACAACCTTCCAGGCCACAGTGGCAGATCCGATCCTTGGCGCGGTTTCCAAATACTATCGCGTTCGTGTATTTGAGCAGTAGCCGTGGAGTCTCAATGCATGTGGTGGTGCTGCGCGTGTTGCGACGAGAACTTAAAGGTTGGAAGGTGGAGTTGGGCGAGATCTTTGGACTCCTCACGCAGAAGATAGAATTGGTTCATCTGAGGCTTGCCGAACACCTGCGTCTTGCCCGTGACCGGCCAGAACACCTCGATGGATTCGATCCCAGTCGCATTGCCCAGCCCGATTTCCTGCCGGAGCGGATTGCAGCCAAAGCTTCCGCCCGTGCCTACCGTTCGGCAGATCTGTCGTTTCCCCTCGGCGCTGTTAACAAGCACCTTGATCCGGGCCCCGATCGCTGCTCGATTCGACTTGGTGCCCTCCAGCTTTAAGGTGATCCAGTGGTTCTCGTTGCCCGGATTCTCGTAAAGCACGCTGAACGCCTTGTCACCGGGGTAAGCTCCACCCATCACCTCGAAGATGTCTTGGTCCCCGTCATTGTCGATGTCCCCGAATGAAACTCCATGGCCCTTTTGGAGATGCCCAAATCCGCCGGAGGTCGTGACTTCCTGAAACACCTTTCCCCCGGAATTCCGGAACATGCGATTGGGTATCAACGTGGCTAGGTCCGGGTCCCCGGTTCCCGCGTAAAAATCCAGGAACCCATCGTTGTCCAGATCCCCAAAGTTCGCGCCCATGGCGTGGATCAGTTTGAATAAGTGGGTTTCCCGCGAAACGTCAGTGAACGTGCCGTCGTGGTTATTGTGGTAGAGGCGCGCCCGTTCTCCGGTGTGCGCAAGCCCGAGATAATCCGCCGCTACGTCCGCAACGCTTTGGATGTTGTACCCCGCCACGAAGATATCCGGCCAGCCGTCGTTGTCGTAGTCCCAAAACCACGTGGTGAAACTGTGGTGCTGGTCGGACACCCGCGCGTCCTTGCTTACCTCCGTGAATTTCCAAGGTCCTTTCACGCCCCCATTGGGTTCTCGCGGTCCGTCGTTTCGAAACAGGATGTTCGGGCCGCCCTTGCAGGAAAGGTACAGGTCGGTTCGGCCATCGTTGTTATAATCGCTCGCCGTAACTCCCTTTACGAACGCGATCGTGGCCAGCCCAGCTTCCGCGGCGCACTCGGTAAATGTCCCGTCTCCGTTGTTCCGATAAAGCTCACAAGGGTTATTGTCACCCGCGTAGGATTCGTTGCCGATAAACAGATCCAGCCAGCCATCATTGTTGAAATCAAACCACACCGCCGCCTGCGTAGGGTGAAAGCTCAAGAGGCCCGCCTCCTCGGTGACGTCTGTGAATGTGCCATCCCCGTTGTTGCGGAGGAGTGAGCGAGGATGGTGCCCCTCCGTGCCGAACCACGCCCCGCGCAGTACCAATACGTCAATCTGACCGTCGTTGTTGTAATCCGTTTGAACCAGGCTGAGCCCGCCCACCTCGCCCTGGAGTCCGGCGGCCATGGTCCGGTCGGCGAACGTTCCGTCGCCGTTATTGTGGAAGAAATGCATCCGGTCTCGCAGCCCCATGGCGGAGGTCATGATGTCCAACAACCCATCCCCGTCGAAATCCTCCATGATGCTTCCGCCCGCGTTGCCATAAATGTCCACCCCTGCCGGACCAGCCACATCGACGAAACGCTTCATCGGATACTCAGCTTCAAAGACATTCGTGGGAACCAGCCACCGCGCAGGCACTTTATCCGGATATTCGCCCACCGTCATATACGCGATGTTCAGCAGCCACCGCGCTCGAAGGTCCTCGGGGAATTCCTGCAGCAAACCCGTGAGTATTTCAATCGCCCGTCGAGAGCCCGTTTGCAGCTTGTGAATCCCGTTCCCTTGAATCGGTAGCAGACAGGAGTCGGTCGTGTGGTTGCTCAGGCAATTCTGTTCTTCCCCCAGTCGCAAGTGAGCTACTGCTTGCCAGGTTAGGAGCGACAACTTGTTGTTGGCCAAACGGACCGGATCGTATGTCTTCGCCACCTCCACCATTTTCTCACTCATGCTGATCGCTCGCTCAGTCTCGCCGGCGTTCAACAGCTCCGCCGAAAACGAGGGCAGTATTTGCAGGAGCGATTCCGGTGTTTGCGGCGAACGGAGAAGCGCTTGGTAATGCTCAACGCGTTCGGCCGAGAAGAAGGTGCTATTCTCCGGGTGGATGCCCTGTGCGACAGCCTCAAGCCGTTCCGCCATGCGGCGCGTCGCAGGCGGTTGAAAGTAGTTGGTCGATTCTCCAATCAGGAGCTGCGTCCCCATTGCCGCAACCCACGCGTACTTGAAGCTTCGCTTCCAAGCGATGTGACCCATGAATCGTATTGCGTTCATCCGCGTTGCCGAGTTACTAGGCAGACTATGGCATAGGCGACACCGGCGCCCAACCCTGGTCCTCGCCCATCCGATGGGAGAGGGTGCCCACAGAGCGGGTGAGGGCTTTTCTGTCGCCTCTCCCACGGCCCGATGGCCAGACCACTGTCTCGTCGCCCACGCCCGCTTGCGGCGATGCTCGGAGTCCTCACCGCGTGTGGCGTTCAAAATGAGACACCATGCTGGGGGGGCCGGCTACAGTGTGTCTAGCCGCACAGCTTCGCTTATACCCCTTCTTATTTCCACTTTTATCAGCCTCCACTCCGTTTTTTCTCAACTCCTGCGGGAAAACTCTGGCCTCCCCGCAAACGGCTCGATAAAATGATCGCGCAAAAGAGCCCGCCGCTGTTCGGCGTGCTCTCGTTGCCCACAACTGGCCGCCCGGGAAACCGGGCGGCTTCTTCGTTTCCGTCTGTCAGAAGTAACAACTCTCGCCCCTCCAATTCGTTCTTTTCTCCACCCGAAATCACTTCGAAATGTCTGGACGTTTCCGGCACCGCTCCCCACCATAAGGCGTGCGTAAGGACTCGCCGGTGTTCGGCGCGGTCATCGCTACGCATCTTAAATCAAGCAGGCCGCTCGCCGTGTGGTGGGCGGCCTCCTTTTGTTAAGGCGTGACACGGAGGCCCTGCAGCACTAGGTTCAAGCCATAGATCTCAAAGCAGAATCGCGCTATGAAACGAATCTCACGTCGTTGGTTCGCGCGGATCGGAGCTAGTGCTGCCGCCTCTTTGGCCGCCCCCGGCTTCATTCCCGCTCGGCTCCTCGGAGCCGACGCCCCCAGCAAGAAAATCACCATCGGTTTCATCGGCACCGGGGACCACGGAACAGGTTGGAACCTTCGGCGCTACGTCGGGTTGACCGATGCCCGGGTCTTGGTCGTGTGTGACGTGGACAGCGTCCGGATGCAACGCGCCAAGGAAATCGTCGATGAGCAGTATCTTAATCACGATTGTGCTGTGACTAAGGACTTCCGTGAAGTCCTGGCCCGGCCCGACATCGACGCGGTCATGATCTCCACTCCGGATCACTGGCATACCTACATCAGTGTCATGGCCGCTCGCGCTGGCAAAGACATCCAGTGCGAGAAGCCCACTCTCACTATCGGTGAGGGCAAGTTGCTGATCGATGAAGTGCGCAAACACGGGCGCGTGTTCCAGACCAGCACCGAGGATCGGTCCGTGCCTGTCTACCATCGAATGGCCGAGTTGGTCCGGAACGGGCGGATTGGCAAACTGCAGCGGATCGAGGTGATCCTCCCCAAGCAACCAACCGTGCCGGGAGATCCCACCCCGCAGCCTGTGCCCCCTGAGTTAGATTGGGAAATGTGGCTCGGTCCGGCGCCTTCCGCTCCGTACACTAAGGATCGAGTGCACTTCAACTTCCGTTGGATCTGGGACTATTCCGGCGGCATCATCTGCGATTGGGGAGCACATCTCTTCGACACCGCCCAATGGGGCAACGACACCGAACGCAGCGGGCCCGTCGAAGTTGAAGGCACCGGCACCCACTGGGAAGGCGGTCTCTACAATACCGTCAAAGACTACAACGTCACCTATCGCTACGCCAACGGGGTGGTCATGACCTGCACTCCCGGCAACCCAAGCATCAAATTCATCGGGACGGACGGTTGGGTTGGCAACCGGGGCTGGCTTGGCGCGGTGGAAGCCAGCTCCAAGGATATCCTGAACTCAGTGATCGGACCCAACGAACTCCACCTCTACACCAATCCCGCAGGAGAGCATCGCGACTTCTTGGATTGTGTCAAAAGCCGCAAAGACCCCTACTTCCCCGTGGACGTGGGCCATCGGGTCTCGACCGTTTGCCACCTCGCCAACATCTGCTTGCGGCTCGGACGCAAGCTCAAGTGGGACCCGAAAGAGGAGCATTTCCTTAATGATCCGGAGGCCGACGCGATGATGCATCGGCCGCTTCGAAGTCCCTGGAAATTGACCGCTTGAGAAAGGTTCAGCCCCATGAATCTCCGCATCCTCATTTTGACCGTGAGTTCCCTCCTGCCCTGGACGGTGAACTGGGCGTCGGGCGACAAGGCTTTGACCGACGGTCCTCCCGTGCTCTACCGCTTGATTCAGGGGGCCAGCCTATCCGTCGATCAGGCAGTCAACGGATCAGGAACGCCGCCAGGCCCCTGGACTCTGACCGGCAGCTTCCACCTCTCCCACCTCGTCAGCCCCTTGGACTTCGACAACTACCAGGTGAGCGATGTCCGTTTCACCGCCGCCACTCCTGACGGTGCGACGCTCCCGCTATTCGGCTCCGGCTCCTATAGTCGCGGAGGGCGACTTCAGCAGTCCCAAAACCTGGTCCTGGACGTTACCTGGCAGGGCGCCGCGCTGTCCCTGGCAAGCGGTTCCATCGGTCTGGACGACCAATGGCCGATCCTCGCTTTGACCCTCACCGGGACCCAGGTCATTGGTACCGCTACCAACACCTACACCCTCTACTTGACGGCCGTTCCCGAGTTGCGCCGCTGGCATTATCGATTGCTCGGCAACGCCACGTTCACCGACGATTGCCCGGTTTGTGACTTCGTGACCCGGCCGGCCCCTATGAAAGGCAGCTTCGATCTTGTCCTGGTCGATCAGAATCCCGTGCGCAGCCGCTATCATCTGTTCAACCTCGCCTGCCAGTCCGCTTTGCGTACCGGTGAGTCCATCCAATTCGTGGGCGAGGGCAGTTATGAATTCGGCGGGGAGGTCGCCGTGCAGCAGACCGTGGTCCTTGGGCTCGAGTGCGTAACTGCCTCCACCCGGCAGTTCAAGGTGTTCACCAATACCACCTCCAGCCTCGGTGCCCTTTGGCCTCTCATCGGATCTGATCTCGTCGAAACCAACGGCACACCAAGTTCGACTTATGAGCTGCATCTCTCGGCAGCGCCGCTCAACGAGATTTGGTTCTCCACCACCCAGTCAATGACTCCGGCTCCAACTCCCTTCGGCGGTCTGCCCCAGATCAGTCCGGGAGACCTGATCTCTGACAGTGGCTCAGTTGTGCGCCGGAACACGGATTTGATCCAAGCCCTGGCGCCCAAGCCGCCCGTCAAAGGCGTGCCCATGACCTCAGCGGTTGGCCTCATGCCAGGCTCCACCATCGTCTTCTCCTTAAGCCAGCCCCTCCAAAGTTCAACCCTCGGAGATCTCCAAGCGGGCGACCTCGTGTCGGCCTCTGGCAAATTGATTCGCCTCAACCAGGATTTCACCGCCGCCTTCGGCATCCAGCCGCCGGTGCCCGATCTGGGCTTGGATGCCATCCAATTCCGCGATGGGGGCGAGATCCTCTTTTCCACCAAGCAAGACGCTTTCGGCGAGGTTGGCGGACCGGTCAACCACGGCGATTTGCTTTCCACCGCCGGCCACGTTCTCAAGAGCAATGCCCAGCTCCTCAAACCCTTCGCCCCAACCGCCGCCGACACGGATTTCGGCCTGGACGCCTTTTTTGTGTGGCCCAGTGGGGAAATATGGTTTTCCACCGAGAAGTCCTTCGATAGCCAGGTCTTTGGTGCCATCCTGGATGGCGATTTGCTCAGCGACCAGGGATACATCGTCTTCCGTAACTTGGACCTGGTAGCGGCCTTTGCTCCAATGGAGAACTCCGCGAACTTCGGGCTGGATGCATTGGTCATCGTCAACGATTTCGGCCCGACTCCCCCCCAGCCCACTCTGGACAAAGTCACGACCGATCTCTCTAGCGGCGACGTCACTTTGTCCTGGCAAACTTCGGGACAGGCGGTGCAGGTGGAACGAACTTCTGACCTTGCCCTGCCGTTTTCGCCGGTGTCGAGGATCGTTTTGGGAACAGTTTGGACAGATCCAGGGGCCGGGCATCTGCAACCCGGCGCATACTACCGGCTGCACCAGTGGTGAGGTTTCCCTCGCTGGTTTTGGCTGGCCAAAGAATGTCATAGGCCCGCCAAAAAACGGTGAGTCGTCCGGCGGCTGGCTTGCCTAAGGTGGAAAGCGTCGTTGCTCCCCTCGTGCGGGCTTGAACACTTCGTACCCCACACGAGGTGCAAACCTGTTGCAAATGAGACTCGATCTCAATAACCTCGCCCGCCTCGCGTGAATGCTATCGCTAAAGCCTTTCCTCAGCGCCCCCGTCCCGGCGCCTCTCCCGCCAGCCGATCTCTCCAACCGCCTTCGCCCGCCACCGGCGTCGATGTTGCCCCCGAGGTTGCACGGGTCGGCCAGGAAACCCTCTACGGCTCACTTCAGAAGCATGGCGTCGTAGTCTCTTGCCATCACCTTCGATCGAGCGCACCCACCGCCCTGCCGTCCTTTCTGCGTCCCGGCGCGCTCGCCGTTTGCCTGAATCTCGAGGGCCCGGGTTCTCCAACCGGTACTATCCCGATGACTTGGTCGGGGCCAATGACCGAGTCCTTCCTCGCCGTCGGAGAAGCCCGGCCGGCCTGCTCCTCGGATGCCGGTCAACCGCATCGGACGGTCACGATCGAATTCTCCCCTGACTTCCTGAGAAAGCGACTGTCCGCATCGGACGGTGCGTTGCATCCGGTAGTCGAATCGTTCCTCCAGCAGCCTGTCGCCTCCTGCCGGATAGGGCTGGTGCGCCCGCTCTCCCCGGATCATCAGCGATTGGCCCACGAGCTTTGCAGTCCGGTTGTGCCCCAAGCGGCGCGCTCCTTGTGGTACGAGAGCAAGCTGCTCCAAGTGATCGTCGATTTTTTCTTCGAGCGGGTAGGGGATGATGAACTGTTCTGCGACCGACAAAAACGCCTGGCCCGCGAGCGCTCGGCTCGGGTGGTCGCAATCTTGATGGGACGTCTGGCCGAGCCGCCGAGTCTGGAGGACATCGGGCGCGAGGTTGGTTGCAGCCCCTTCCACCTCAGCCGGACGTTTTCCCGAGAAATGGGCATGACCATTCCCCAATACTTGCGGAAGGCACGCATGGAACGCGCCGCAGAACTGCTTCGCAGTGGCCGTTACAACGTAACCGAGGCGGCGATGGAGGTCGGCTATTCCAGTTTGAGCCATTTCAGCCAGGCCTTTTGCCAAACGATGGGTTGCTGTCCTGGGCTCTTTCCGTTGCAGGCGCGTGAGCCACGGGCGCAGGGCACGACTCCGCCTCGCGGTGGGAACAAGCAACCCGCCGTCAAACTATAGCAAGGCTCCGGCAGCAAGTTTCCGGGCTCATCCAGTAGCCTGTTTCTGCGTGAAGAGTTCAAAAACAGAGCTGGTGCGGGCACCCAGGGTATGGGCGCCGAGGAGCGTCAGTCCCTTCACGATTCAGCGGTTAATCGGCGGGAGATCAAACCCTCACTTATGAATAGATACTGGAACACCTTGACCGGTGCGGTAGTGCTAGGTTGCGGACTGTCTATCGGGCACGGCGACGAGCGGCGCTTCACCTACGCTTATGAGCCCGAGACCCTGCCTGCGGGCGGACTGGAGTTCGAGCAGTGGGTCACCTTGCGCACGCAGCGTACCAGTGGCGGAGCGGTCCAGCAGGGCAACTATAACTTGTGGGAGTTTCGTGAAGAACTCGAGTACGGTGTCACCGACCGATACAGCGTTTCTCTTTATGTCAACACTGCCGCGGAGAGCTTTCGGGACTATAGCCAGACCCCGGCCATCGATCGATCCAGTTTCGATTTTCAGGGAATCTCCATCGAAAACCGGTATATGGTGCTCAACCCTGCCGATCATGCCCTGGGCGTGACCCTTTATCTCGAGCCGCGCTTTTCCGGTAGCGAAGCGGAGGTCGAGGAGAAGATCATCGTCGGTCAGCGCTACGGCGCCTGGAAATGGGCCTTCAACCTCAGTCACTCGACCGAGTGGCTGGATAACCTTCATTCAGTCGAAGGAGAATTCGAGGCCGTCCTCGGTGTAGCCCGCGATTTGGGCAAACACTGGGCACTCGGCATCGAAGCGCGAGACCACAACGAACTGCCGGACTATCGCATTTGGGAGAACACCGCGCTATTCCTGGGGCCGGTGGTGAGTTACCGCCAGGAGAAATGGTGGGCGGCGCTGACGGTGATGCCTCAGGTCTACGGCGCCAATTTCAACGGAAACCCCGGTGGCAATTCTTGGCTGGACTTGGAAGCCCACGAGCGTGTGAACGTGCGGCTCATGTTTGGCATCGAGCTCTAGGCAGCATGAAACACTCTCAGCACTGGCTCTGGTTCGCTCCCCTGACCGCCGGTTTGGTTGCCTGCGCCGGGCCGTTGGGCGAGAACCGCACGACGGCCCAAGCTGGCCCAACTGCGCCAGCCTCCGGCCAATCGCTCGCGCCCGAGGAAGCCCGCCAAGCCGGGCGGTTGTATCAAGCCAAGTGCGTTCGCTGTCATAAATCCTACGATCCCTCTGCCTACGGAGAAACGGAGTGGCGCTCCTGGATGAGTAAGATGAGCCGCAAAGCCAAGCTGAAACCCAGCCAGGAGGATCTGCTCTCTCGCTTCTTGGATCAGGTCCGTGCCGGGCAGGCAAACCTGCCGGGTCATCAGGCCAGGTAGGGGATCGTCAGAGGCCCTTGAGGCAGGACCGCCACCCGGGCTTTTGGTCCGAGTTGCTCGAGCTTCTGCCGCACCACCGCTCCGATATCCGGGCAGGGCGTCAGGAAAGCCCTCCGCACTACCTCCTCGGCCAACGAGCTGTGCAGCAGCACCTGGGCGCGCCTCTGAATGAGCGCTTGGATTTGGGCCTGCCATTGTTCCGGATGCACGAAGCCCGGCGTGGAGAGCAAAGCGAGAATCTCCTCCGACGAGCGCCCGCGTTGCAGCAGCTTTTCCAACGGGCTGCCGGGAGGAATGCCTTCCCGGCACTCGCATGCCAGGATCAAGGTGCCACCCTCTTGGATGATCCGCGCTCCAGCGCTCATTCCCTTCACCCCCTGGTAGAGGTTCAGGTCAAGGGGATATCCGCTGTTGGTGGTGACCACGATCTCAAACGGCGCCTTGACCTTCTGCATCGCTGCCCGGCGCACAAACTCGATCCCTTCCTTGTGCGCCCCCAATAAATCTCCCGCAAAAACCCCGGTGATCTCCCTCTGTTCGTTCAGGGCCACGTTTAACAAGAAGCTTGGCCCGACCCGAACGGCGATGTCGCGCAATTCCTCCCAAAGCGGGTTCCCTTCCGTGATTCCAAAAGTGGCTCGAGGATCGCCGATGTTCTTTGCCCCGTGGTTGCTCATCACCGTCTCCAAACCCGCCACCCCGGGCATGATGCCTTTTGGGCCGCCGCTAAAGCCGGCGAAAAAATGGGGCTCGATAAAGCCGGTGACGATCCGCACATTCGCCTCAACGACGTGCCGATTCAGCAGGGCAGGGGTGCCGTCGCGAGTCACTCCCACTTGAACCAATGAGCCGGAGTCCTCGCACTCGTGATTGATCACCCGGTAGCCTCTAGCCACTTCGGGGGTCAGCATCCGATCCAATTCCTCGGGCGTGTTCGGCCGATGCGTGCCCGTGGAGTTGAGCAAGGTCACCTGTTCCCGCGGGACCTCTCCAAGATACTCCAGCAGCCAGGGTATAATCCGGTGGTTGGGCGTCGCGCGGGTGATGTCCGTGAAAACGATGCAGATCCGGTCCGAGGGCTTAATCCAGTCTCGCAACGGCCTCGCGCCGATCGGATGGGCCAGAGCGTGGAAAATGGAGGCCTTCTCGTCCGGCAGTCCGGGCCGATGCGATGGAAGGATGATGGTGGTCCGATCTTCCGGTAAGTCGATGGGAAGGTGGCCTTGGCCGTAAGCGAGGTCGATTTTCATGGCGCAACGAACTCATTTAAGCCCTGAATCCCGCTCGCGCCAAGCCCACATTTGCCATTTGCGCTTAGTCACATGGCTTCCTTTTGCCTGCCCTCACCTGCCGCTACAGCCGTTGCTCCTGATCAGCCCGTGCGCCGGCGAGAACCCCATCGCTGCGTTCCTCGATCCCAGGTCCTGACGCGCTGCTCACCCCTCAAGCCCAGTTCCTCAACCTGCCTTCATCACCTCCTCAGAATCTTCTACCATTGGACCGTATTTGTCCTACCCACTCGCCTAAACTCCGCGCATGTAATCGACGCGAAAGGAAGTTATGAACGCTCAATCTCCTATGAACCCAAACCCCTCGGAGCCCTCGGCAAACCCCATCAATCCGCCTGCGGACCCCTCCGCCTCCTCCCGTAAATTCCGCTCCGATGCCAAACTCCTCAACCTGCCCGCTGACCAACGCGACGAACTCGTCGAATGGCTCCTCGATGGCATGTCCTACAAGGAGGCACAACAGAACGTCGCCTCCACTTTCGGCATCGAAATCAGATCCCTCAACCGGTTCTCCGAGTTCTGGGACGCCTTCTGCGTCCCGCGCATCCTCGAACGACGCGAACAATGCCTCACCAACACGCGAATTCACGCCGCTGCCGCCATTGAGGCCGCCCCGTGCTTCGACCTGGCCACCTTCGACGCCATCCGCCACCGCGCCTATCTATTAGCCTCTGCCCCGGCCAGTTCCATCGACGACATCACCCGCGCTCTCGACCTCATCCTCCGGATCCGCAAACTCGAATATGCCGAGCGCAAGCTCGCCCTCGCCCAGAGTCGGCAGTCCACCCCACAGCCCCGTCCCGAGGCCGCTCCTGCCGACAATTGCCCGTCGCGGCCAGCCGGGTCTCCCCAACCTCCCGCCGCATCATCCGCCGCTGCCTCGGCCGCCCTTAAAGATGCGTGGGCCCGCCTGAACCGGTCGAATGCCAAGAATCCCAGCGCCGTGACCCGCCACATTGGTATTGAACCCGACGCGTTCAGCGCCACGCCCCCGCGCCCGTCCTACCTCACCCCGAGCCTTTAATCCTGTGGCATCCTTCTTCAACTTTTCCGACGTAAGTCCCGTGATTATCTGCTATTTTGCAGGCTATTCTCGGATCGCTGCTCCAAAGCCTGAATGGGATCGCGCCGCCTTAGAGCGTGCTTTTCCTGACTTGAGGTGCTACCATCCCCTCGAAGTCCTGAGCCCCAAATGGCACCGATAACAACGATCTCTCGCCTCAAAGAATCGGTTGGCACTCTGTTGCTTGCGTTGGCTTGGTCCCTTTTCGTGGCCGGTTGCAGTTCCCCTGGCGCCGGCAACCGTGGCGGTTCGCCGAGGTCCGTGCCCATCAATCCGGGCATGCCAAGTCAACCCGTCCGACCCACGGGCGAACTCCTGCCTCAAGGCCAGCATCCGGTGTCCCTCGCCGCTTGGCGGCAGGAGGCCGACAAGTGGATGGGCACTCAATACCTTGAGGGAGGCATGGATCACCGCGGCATCGACTGCTCCGGCCTAACCTGGCAGATCTATCGGGCTGTGACGGGCGTCACTCTGCCCCACAATGCGGCCAGGCAGTTCAGTTCGGGCATACCAATCGCCCCTGACACTTTGCGTCCCGGAGACCTGATCTTCTTTGCCGCTGACGGCGCGATCACCCACGTAGGACTCTCCCTCGGAGGCGACCAATTCGTCCATGCCAGCACCCATCGCGGAGTGATCATTTCCTCCATCAAAGACCCTTACTATGCCAAGCGGCTGTATGGCGCCAAAAGGCTGGTTCCCTAGTCGCTTCTCAGAGCCCGAGTCTGGGCGCCACTTGGGCCACGTCCTTATCCCCGCGGCCCGACAGGTTCACAATGACGATCTGGTGGGACGCCATGCCCGGAGCGAGCTCGATCGCGGCCGCGACCGCATGGGCGGATTCGAGTGCCGGAATGATCCCCTCGAGCCGCGCCAGCCGCACAAACGCCTCCAGCGCTTTGTCGTCCGTCGCATACGAATAATCCACTCGTTTAAGGTCGCGCAGGTAGGCGTGCTCCGGTCCCACCGCAGCATAGTCCAGCCCGGCTGAGATGCTGTGCGTTAGTTGAATTTGGCCATTCTCATCCTGCAGCAGATAGGAGCGGGTTCCCTGTAAAACCCCGAGCGAACCCCCCTGGAAGCGCGCCGCATGCTTCTCGGGGAAAATCCCTTCCCCGCCGGCCTCAACCCCAAGCATCCGCACCGAGGCGTCTTCAAGAAAAGGATAGAACAACCCGATGGCGTTGGAACCGCCACCGACGCAAGCGATCAGCAAGTCGGGCAGACGGCCCTCTTTTTCCAGAACTTGCGCCCGAGCCTCGTCACCAATGACGCGGTGAAAATTGCGAACCATTAACGGGTAGGGATGGGCGCCGTAGGCAGTCCCCAGAATGTAGTGGGTATGGCGCACATTCGTCACCCAATCGCGCATGGCTTCGTTGATGGCCTCCTTGAGAGTCTTCTGGCCGGCATTGACCGGAACTACCTCGGCTCCCAGCATTTTCATGCGGTACACATTAAGCGCCTGCCGTTCGCAGTCGACCGCTCCCATATAAATAACGCACTTGAGCCCGAACATCGCCGCCACCGTGGCCGACGCAACACCGTGCTGGCCGGCGCCGGTTTCCGCGATGACCCGAGTTTTCCCCATGCGGCGGGCGAGTAGCACCTGCCCGAGACAATTGTTGATCTTGTGGGCCCCGGTGTGGAGCAGATCCTCCCGTTTCAGATAGATCTTAGCCCCCTTGAGTTCTCGCGTCAGCCGCTCGGCGTAGTAAAGCGGGGTCGGCCGGCCCGCAAACTCCTGCAGATAATACTTCAGTTCGCGTTGGAACTCCGGATCAACCTGTGCCCGACCATACTCCGCCTCCAACTCCATCAGCGGATGCATGAGGGTCTCGGGGACAAATCGCCCGCCGTATTGGCCAAAATGACCGCTGGCATCGGGCACCGGCGGGGTCTGCGCGCAAATCATGGCCACAGGCTAACAGCTTGGTCCCCGACCGTCGAGTGGGTCGCGTTCAGGATGCCCGGGAAAAGGGCTTTTCTCCAACCGCCAAGCAACCCATACTCGTGGCATGGCGTGGGCGCAATTGTTGGCCGCGGCGGGGTTTGTCATGCTGGCTGGGGCGAGCTTCTTCTTTGCGCTGGCTGAAACCGCTCTCTTCACCCTCGGCAAATGGCAGGTTCGCCAAATCTCCCAACAGGACTCGAAGTCCGGCAAGGTCGTTGAAACCTTGCTGGCTGCCCCCCAGGATCTCCTGGCTACCATTGTCCTGGGTAACACCGTAGCCAACGCTGGGCTAGTGGCCATCGGTGTGTGGGGAGTTCAGCTCAATCCGGTCTCAGGCTGGCTGGTGCTACCCGGCGTCTTGGCCGTGATCTTGGTTATTGGCGAGGTGATTCCTAAAACCCTGGCGGTTCGCGACCCTGACTTTTGGGCGGCTCGGGTGGCCCGCTTGATGCAGAGTCTGGTGCGTCTGACCCGCCCGGGGCGCGTCGTCGCCCAGCGGCTGAACGCAAAGATCCTAGGCTGGTTCGTCCCCCTTTCCGTGAAACCGGTTGTGGCCAGCCCCGCTGAGGACCATACGGAGCTCTTCGAGTTGGGCTTTCAGCGTGGCGCCTTGGGTGAAGGTGAGAAGGAGATTCTCCTGCAAATCATCAGTTTGGGCCAAAGGACTGTGAGCGAAGTCATGAAGCCGCGCGCCCAGATGGCATGCCTGCCGGACACTCTGCCGGTCGAAGAGATGATCGAGGCCGCCCGCCGGCTCAAGCACCGCCGGCTGCCCCTCTACGATGGCACACCCGATACGATCGTGGGTGTGTTAAATACTAGGCTGCTCTTGCTCCATCCGGAAAACGACATCGCTGAGGCGATCGAGTTTCCTTCCTTCGTGCCTGAGACCATGAACCTCCTGGTGTTGCTCAAGAGCCTCCAGCGCCAGCAGCGCGGACTGGCCATTGTTCTCGATGAATACGGAGGCACGGCAGGCGTGGTCTCCACCGAGGATATCCTGGGATCGATGATCGGTGGCATTCGGGGAGAAGATGAGGTGGAAGGCTTCCTGATGGAGAAGTTGGCACCCGGGCGCTGGCGAGTCAACGGAACCACGCGATTGGATGATTTTCGGCGGGAATATCCTGCGCTCGGCGAAGTGCCTGAGATCGAAACCATGGGGGGGCTGTTGGTGGCGCAGGCTGGGGTGGTGCCGCCTCAGGGGCACCAGCTCGTCTTCCGCGGGCTCCGTCTGACGGCGAAAGCGGCAGACGAGCGGCGCGTGCGCGAGCTGTTGGTCGAGGAGGTCCGTAAAGGAGGATCGGCACCATCATGAACACTAGCTTCTGGATCTGGGCAGTGATTGCGTTGAGCTTGGTGGCTTCCTTTCTGTTCTCCGGTTTCGAAGCCGGGGTATCGGCGCTAAGTCCCTTGCGGATTCGTCATCGGGCTCGCGCGGGCGATGCCTCTGCCAGACTGCTGAATCGGTTTCTTGAGGACCCTGAGAACTTCCTCTGGACCATTCTCGTCGGAAACGCGCTCGCCAATTTCACCGCCGTCAGCTTGCTCGCCTACGCGCTCAACGAACTCCTGCCGCGTCCCTGGCTCTTTGTGCCGGTGTTGCTCCTCGCTTTCTTTCTCCTGTACGCCCTGGGAGATCTCCTGCCGAAGATGCTCTTTCGCCAGTTCCCGAACCGGCTTAGCCTCCTGGTGGCTACCCCATTTCGGCTGGTCCACATCGCATTGTCTCCCTTGGTCGCGCTGATGGCGCGTCTCACTACCTTGTGCTTGCATGGCACCGGCGGGAAAGCCTTTAGCGGCCATCTCTTCGCCAATCGCGAAGAATTCCGAATGGTGATGCAGGAGTCAGCTCACACCCTTACCTCCGAAGAGCAGCGCATGATTAATCGCGTCCTCGATCTGCAGAGCCTGACCGTGGGCCATATCACCGTGCCCATGGACAAATTGATTACTGTAACCGCGCGGACCAAAGTGACCGAGGTGTTGCGATTATGCCGTGAAGGCGGGCTCACACGCTTGCCGGTTCGTGAATCGGAGCGAGGCCGGGTCCTGGGATTCGTCCGTCTTAGGACGCTCTTGTATCGTTCGGAAATCAACGCCAACGCCACCGCCGGCGAATTCCTACAGCCCGCCCTCTACCTGGACGAATCCACTCCGCTTGAAACGGCATTGAGCCGGCTGAAGAAGTCCGGGCAACGGGACGCATTTGTCCTCGGGCGCATGCGGCAAGAGGTGGGCATTATCGCCCTGGAGGATATTCTGCGTTTTATCTTTGGCGAGTTGAGTCTCTGAAATGCAACTCACACCTCTCGAAGCCATCGTCGTTAAGCTCGTGCTGGCGCTTTTTCTGGTGCTGGTTAACGGTTTTTTCGTGGCTGCCGAGTTGGCCCTGGTCAAGATCCGTGAAACCCAACTGGACATGGTGGTGGCGCGAGACCAAAAGCGGGCCCGATTGGCGCGCCAGCTTAAGAGCAATCTCAACGCCGCAATCGGGGCCACCCAGTTGGGCATTACCCTCGCCAGCCTGGGCTTGGGTTGGCTGGTGGATCCTCTCGTGCGCGCCATGCTCAGTCCGGTGCTTGCCGCCTTGCACGTGCATGAGGCGGCCTGGGTCCATTCCGTGGTTTTCTTCGTCGCCTTCGCGACCATGTCATTCATGCTAATTATTGTTGGCGAGATGGCACCCAAAGCCATTGCCATTCAGAAGACGCTGCCTGTGGCGCTTTGGGTCGCCGTGCCGCTGGCCGGCTTTCGCCGGCTCGCCACCCCCTTTATCGCAGTGATCAACCATTGCGCCCAGTGGCTGGTCCGGCGCTTGGGGATCGATCCTCTCGGAACCGAGGGTCTCCATTCGGAAGAGGAGTTGCGCTTGCTCTTCCTGGGCTCGCGCAGTGCCAGCACCTCGACGGCCTTGGGACGCGATATCGTTCTCAACGCCCTGGAGCTGCGCGGCCGCGTGGTTCGCGAGGTGATGCGGCCTCGCCGCGAAATCACCCCCCTGGACACCGAAGCTACGATCGCAGAATGCCTGAGTTTAGCTGAGAAAACACGCTTCTCCAGGTTCCCGATCTGTAAGGGGGGGGATCTAGATCGAACCTTGGGCGTCATTCATATTAAGGATCTCTATGCGCTCAGGCTAAAGGTGCGCTCCGGAATGGGTCTGCTACCGGCCGCCCGCAAGATCATCTATGTTCCGGAGACTGCCCGCCTGGAGAAGTTGCTTCAGTTGTTTTTAGACCGGCGGCTGCACTTGGCCATCGTCGTGGATGAGTACGGCGGCACCGTTGGCATGGTCACGTTGGAGAATATCCTCGAAGAGTTGGTGGGCCAGATCCAGGACGAGTTCGACCAAGAGAAACCCCTGGCCTCCCAAGTCGACGCCGCTACCTGGGAGCTAGCTGGGGAACTTCCCCTTCACGAACTCTCCGAGCTCGTCGGGATTCCCCTCCGGGAGGAAGGCATTACCACTACTAGCGGCCTGGTCACTCACCGCCTCGGCGGGTTCCCACATCTGGGCGACCACCTCGACCTGGGAACTCACGACCTCACCGTCACGGACACCGATGGCCTTCGCGTGCGAGGGCTGCGGCTAAGAAAAAAGCCTCTGCCCGACGGTCAGGCGTCCTCGACTGCGCCATCCCTGCCCGAGCCGCCTGTCCCAGCCCGCGACGCGGACATCTGATGACCCCGCCAAGCGAGCACGGCCAGAGCTACACAGGATGCCACGCCGACTCCCGCCGCCGACCACCGCGCGTGCAGTGCATTGCCCAAAGCAAAGTAACCCTGAAAAGCGAGCCAAACCCAAAGACAATGCAGATCGTTGGCTTGACCCGTTGGGCGCTTGATCAACAGCCACGGCGTGGCGATGGCGGTCATGATCATGGCTAACACAAGAACGCTCACCACATTGGTCCAGGGCGCTCCATACCAGCTCCATCCCGCTTGCGGACTTTTCCACGTCCAGTAACCTGCCGCGCCAGTTGCGAACGGGTCAAATGACATGTCGAACAACGCCGCCAGAATACCAGTCAGACCGATGAGCCAAAGACCATAGTTCTTAGCCCGGCGCCACGGACGCAGAACCAGTTTCGCCGTATAGCGGCTGCTGACCACCATGATCAGCCAGAACAGCGGGATGAACCAGAAAAGCTTACCCACCACCAGCGAACCCGATGTGTCACTGGGTTCAAAATCGCCAAACGGCTTGTGCAACTTGGCTCCCAACATCGTCGCAACCGCCGCTACGCCGACGATGACGAACGTGACTGCGAGAACATTTTGGAGTGGCAATCGGCGCGCCAGACCTACACTTGTAGTGGCCGCCCCGAACACATAAACCAACGCACTCACCCACGCCCAGCCGGCCGATAAGTGCAGCCCCATGGCCATCGACGCTGCCGCGAGCAGAATCCACGCAAGAAAACAAAGAAATATAGGCTGATGAAATACTTGGGCTTCGGGTGAAGGCTGCCGACCAGGCGCACGGGCATAGCGAAGAGAGTCCGCCGGTATCCGCGGCGTCTGGGTTGGCTGCATAGGGTCAGATTCTAGTCGGCTACACCGTGCAATGGAAGCGAAAACTGCCCACCCGCCAGGTCGAGATACACTTCAGATTCTCATTATGCCATCCTTAACCGTAACCCAAATGCCATAAAACTGCCTCTCGATGCTAAGAGCGTGTTTTAAAAATAGGTCGGCAAGGGATTGCGAGCGCGGCGGGGCGGATGGCTAGACGCGACGAAGGCGCATATTCGTTAGAAATCTGTAACTGAGGAGCAACGACGCCAGACGCCCC
>Ga0265314_10001641_pt1 | contig 24479 bp, 21 predicted proteins | sample 4126metaG_FD_203106 | JGI IMG/M metagenome (GOLD analysis project Ga0265314, IMG submission 203106) | Rhizosphere microbial communities from Carex aquatilis grown in University of Washington, Seatle, WA, United States - 4-1-26 metaG | ecosystem: Host-associated > Plants > Roots > Rhizosphere >... | reverse complement strand
GTTCGACGTCTGCGCCCCGTCGGTCCACTCTGTGCGCACGCGTTGGATCGTCACACCGTTGGCACCGAGGATCTTGACGATATCGCCTGGCGCGTCTTCCAGACCGATGTCCTGCAGCACGAAGTTGTCGGCCTGCACCAACAGCCCCTCGGCGCCGTCGACCTGCGTGGCGTACGACAGAATCGTCTTGTCCATGCCCTCGCCGCGGATGGTGACGTTGGCGACATCCAGCGAGAGCTGTGTGGTCAGGTTGTACTTGCCGGCGTGGATGAAGATCTCATCGCCGGGCTGCGCGTCGACCAGCGCGGTCAAGAGGTCGTCCTGCGCGGTATCGCCCGGGTGGATCTCGACGCATCGCCCGGTGGTGGTCAGGCACGCAGCGACCGGACAGCCGTTGAGGGCATCGTTCACGGCGGCGATGAGCTCGTTGATGGCCACCGAGCCGTCTGCGTCTACGTCGAAGGACGTGCACGCCGAGACGTCGGCGAGGCCGAGTGCGATGTTGACGCCGAGCACGATCTCATTGACGGCGACCGTTCCGCTGCCGTCGCAATCGCCGGTGCAACTCTGCGCAGTGGCTGGCCGCGACGCAAAAACCAGCGTCATCGCCAGGGCGGTGGACAGGGCGAAGCGAGGCAGCAGTTGGGTTGTGTAAGTCGTCATGACCCCCTCGTGTACTCGACTCCGCCTCTCGGAAAAAAGAGGGGAGCCCCCGATTTTGGAGTGATCTCGTCGGAAAAAATCGAGTCTGCGGGGAAATCGTCGGTTTGGGAAGCGCGAAGCGCGTCCCAGGCGGGGAGCGGTTACTCGACGTCCGCGCGCACGATGCGGATGGCGGGGTTGTCGCTGACGGTGAAGTCGATGATGAGCAATCCACCCGGCGAGATCGGTTCGGCGCTGGCGAGGGCAATGCGGATGCGGCCCGGTTCACTCAAATTGGTCACCATGACGGCGCCGTCGGCACCGCGCATCTTGCGCACGCGCAGCGGTTGGAATCCGTCGCCCGAATAATCGACGGTGAGGTCGAGGGCGTTGTACGGATCGCCGGCGTCGATCAGCAGCGGCACGCGCAGCATGCCGTTTTGTGGAGCCCGCGGCAGGCGCAAGCGCACCAGTCGCGAATTGCCAGTCGTCGCCTGCAGCGCGGCGGTGCTACTGGGCATCCAGTTGCCGGTGCAGTCGCCGTACAGCATGGCGACGAAATCCTGCTGCGTCGCGTCGCCGCTCAACGGGTCGTACGCCAGCGCGCCGCGCTGGCAGGTGCCGGTGCTGACGCTCGGCGTGATGGCGCGCGCACCGCCCGACGGCACCGGGTCGAACACCCAGTCGGAATTGCACTGGTCGGCGACCGCGAAGCGCGGCAGCAAGCCGACCTGCCGCTGCAGAATGCGCGCCGCGTCCAGCGTGCTCAACGAGCCGTTGCCGGTGACGTCGCACGCCAGAGTCTGGTGCGTATCGAACGTGCGCAAGCCGGCGACGACCTGCAAGACATACGATGCGTCGAGCGCCGAGATGGCGAACGGATTGCCGAAGTCGCCGATCTTGCGCGGCTCGACGACCAGTCCGGAGCGCGGGATGTTCGAGAACGTGTAGCTGCCGGCGCCGCTGGAGTTGGTACTTTGCGTGGCCGCGCCGCTGGAGCTGACGAGGACGTTCGGCACGGCGCGATTGCCGACGTAGTAGCGCACGCTGCCGGAGACGCTGCCGACCAGCGGCGTCGGAGTGGCGGTCGGCGTCGGCGACAAGGTCGGCGTGCGCGTCGCCGTGGCCGTGCGCGTCGCGGTCGCCGTGCGGGTGGCGGTTGGCGTGGCGGTCACCGTGCGCGTCCGCGTCGGCGTTTGCGTGAAAGTGCGCGTCGGCGTCGCCGTGAACGTGCGCGTCACCGCGATGGTGCGCGTCGACGTCGACGTCGGCGGCGCCGGCGTCGGCGTCGAGGTCGGCGTCGGCGGCCCGGTTGCGACGCGCACGACGACCTGCTGAGCCGGCCCCAGGTTGCCGTTGGTATCGCGCACGCGGATCGCCAGCACGGTGTCGCCGACCGGAAACTCATCGGCGTTCTTCACCTGGAAGCAATATTGACGCGAGCTGCCGCTGCCGAGAAACGCGAAGTCACCATATTGGTTGCGCGTGCACGCGACGGTCGTGGCGTTGGCGAGCTCGAAGCGGCAGGCCATGTCCTCAAGCCCCGTCGTCACCGCGCTGGTGGAGGCGAAGTCCAGCGCCGGAAAACCGGGAACGCCGCCAATCGTCAGGCCGTAGCAATCGACCGCCGGGCTGCCGTTGCCGAGGCTGCGACTCGCCTCGACCTGCAATGACGGTCGGCCGTCGGCGCTGGTGATCGGCTGCACCGTGCTGTTGGAGAAAACCCCTTCCGTGCCCGGCTGACGGCCTGAAGATCCAGGCCCCGCCTCGACGACGAACATGAACTGGCCGCCGACGCGGCGGTAGATGCGGCGCCCCTGCCCGTCCACCTCGGGTGTCGGGGTGGGAGTGGACTGGCAAGAGAACTCACAGCAGTACGGGCAGCCGTCCTGGTTGACCGGCGCGGCATAGCGGACGATCGGGCCGCTTTGCGCGCCGGCGGCCAACGGAAGCGTACCTACGGCGCCGAAAACGAGGACGAATGTCCACACCGCGGCGACGATGAGCTGTCGTGCTGAGGTAGAAATGGTTTGGGCTCCCGGGCTTTGAGACGCTACAGAGCAATTATTTGCTGCAACGCAACCAAGGAGCCAGCGAAATCGTAAACGACGCCGTGCTTTCCGAGTGGAAAGCACGGCGTCTCATGGGAAACCGCCGGTCGGGTGACCCAGGTCTACGGGATCAGTCCTGCAGCGGTCCCTTCCAGAACCCCGATGCCATCGGGGAAGGCGAGGTTGACGTCCATGATCTCGGGCGCCTGCGGCGCGCCGTCGACGAAGCGAATGCGCCGCACCTTGCCGAGCCCATCGCCTGGGCCGATGTTGCCGCCGTCGATGGTCAAGCCGATGTCGGCGAAGTACAGCGTTCCGTCCGACGCCAGACCGAGGCCGAACGGATTGCCGGTCGGCGTCGGCAATCCGCCGCCGGGGGTCGGCGACAGTACGCGGCGCACGAACTTGCCGTCGGCGTCGTACTGGCCGATGACGCCGTTGAGCACGCTGGCGACGTAGAAGCCGCCTCCCGGGATCAGCACCATGCCGCCCGGCGTCTGCACGTTCCCGTCACCGGGAATGAACAGCTCCTTCGTCACGCGACCGTCATCGACCAGCGGATCACCGGTGTTGTCGACTCGCCCGCAGCCGCCTGCAGCGGTGTTGTCGGTGGGCAGATCGCCACTGTAGCGATAGACGCCCGCCAAGCCGCTCTGCGTCGAGCGCGCCGACGAGACGTAGATGCGTCCCTGGGCGTCGATGCCGACCTGGCCGGCCGTCGCAATCGTCGTGTCGAGCTTGCAAAATTTGGACGTCGCGGCGTCGAGCGGCGGGAACCACTCGATGAGCTGGCCGGTGCCTTCGCCGGAAGCCTGGTTGCCGACGTCGGAGGTGATCAGCCGCCCGTCGCTCAAAAAGCCGCAGCCATAGTTCTCCGCGTCATCGCCCGGTTGATAGTGCGGCTGCAGGTGCTTGAGCTCATTGTATGAGAAATTCGGAAACGCGCCCGTCAGCTCGATCAAGCCCCATCCGGCCCCAAGGTGCGAGGATCCTTGATTGGTGTCCTCGCCGGCAATGAAGCGCAGCTGGCCTTGCGGACCACGCGTGAAGCAGATCTGCCCGTTGATATCGCGGCCGATGCCGGGCGAATCCGCGTCGCTCGGGATGACGGTCTCGCGCTGGAAGCCGGGGCCTGGATAGTAGGCGTGCAAGCGGTTGTTTTCGCCGCTGAACACGATGCCGGCAGTGATGGCCGTCACCGGGCATCCGTCGAGCGCGTTGGTCACGGCCCGGACCAGCTCATCGACCGTCACGGCGGCGTCGAGGTTCGCGTCGACGGCGCTGCACGTCGCAACCTCCGCGACGCCCAACGCGATGTTCACACCTTTGATCAGATCGTCGACGGTCACGGCGCCCGATCCGTCGCAATCGCCAACGCAGCCGTCAGCCGCGCTGGCAGGCAAGGCCGCCACAGCCACGCTCGTCGCCAGCCCAATGATGCACGCCCCCCACAGCTTACGCATCGCTCCTCCTTTGTCGGTCTCTCGCCGGACGCAATCACGCGGCAGGTCGATTGGCAAACGTGAAGCGCGCGGCCACGTCGGCACGCCGCGCCGGGCATGCGGCCCGCGCCCGGTACGCGGCGAAAGGGCGCCTGAGCTAGCTCGCCGCGATGGCGCGGATGACCGTCTGCAAGATGCCGCCGTTGCGGAAGTAGTCGATCTCGACGGGGGTATCGATGCGCGCCAGGGCCTCGAAGCGATAGCTGCTGCCGTCGCGGCGCACCGCCTCGATCGTGACGCGCTGCTGCGGCGCGAGCGCCGCCAATCCGCGGATGGCAAAGACCTCGTCACCCTCAATGGCGAGCGTCTCGCGGTTCTCACCACCGATGAACTGCAGTGGCAGGACCCCCATGCCGACCAGGTTGCTGCGGTGGATGCGCTCGTAGCTCTCCGCGATCACGGCGCGCACGCCGAGTAGATTGGTGCCCTTGGCCGCCCAGTCGCGCGAGCTGCCGGTGCCGTACTCCTTGCCGGCGATGACGAGGAGAGGCACGCCCTCACGCTGATATCGCATGGCGGCGTCGTAGATCGACATTGGCACACCGTCCGGCAAGTGGCGTGTCACGCCGCCTTCGGTGCCGGGCGCGAGCAGGTTCTTCAGGCGGATGTTCGCAAAGGTTCCGCGCATCATCACCTCGTGATTGCCGCGCCGCGCGCCGTACGAATTGAAGTCGGCGGGCTGCACGCCCTCGGCGATGAGATACTTGCCGGCCGGACTGTCGGCCGGAATCGAGCCGGCCGGCGAGATATGGTCGGTGGTGACGGAGTCGCCAAGGACCGCCAAGGCGCGTGCGTCCACCAAATCGCCCAGCGCCTTGATTTCACGGGTCATGGTGGCGAAGAACGGCGGCGATTTGATGTAAGTCGAGCTGCCTTCCCAATCGTACAATTCGCCGCTTGGCGCCGGCAGGCCGCGCCAGCGCTCATCGCCGGTGAAGACGTTGGCATACTGGGTGCGGAAGAGATCCGGCGTCACCGTCCGCCGCACCGCCTCGGCAACGTCTTGTGGCGTCGGCCAGATGTCTCGCAAGTAGACCGGCGCGCCGTCGCTGCCCGAGCCGAGCGGCTCGCGCTCCATGTCGATGTCGACGGTACCGGCCAGCGCGTAGGCCACCACCAATGGCGGCGATGCGAGGTAGTTGGCCAGCGTCAACGGGTTGATGCGGCCCTCGAAATTGCGATTGCCGCTCAGCACCGCCGCGGCGACCAGATCATGTTGCTTTACCGCCGCACCGACTGTCGCGGGCAGCGGGCCGCTGTTGCCGATGCAGGTCGTGCAGCCATACCCGACGACATTGAAACGCAGCGTCTCCAGGGCCGGCAGCACTCCGGCAACGCGCAGATAGTCGCTGACGACCTTCGAGCCGGGCGCCAAGCTGGTCTTCACCCACGGCTTCACGCGCAGCCCGCGCGCCACGGCCTTCTGCGCCAGGATGCCGGCGCCGAGCATGACCGAAGGGTTCGACGTGTTGGTGCAGCTGGTGATCGCGGCGATGACGACAGCGCCGTGGGTGAGCGAGTAGCTCGATCCGTCGTCGGTGACCGGCGTCGCATAGGCGCTGTACAGATCCTGACGCGTGGTGCGCAGCGCGTCGCCCTCCGCCTCGATCTCGCCGGCCTTGCTGCAGTCGCGCTTGTAGCCGCTGGTCAACGCGTCGCGAAAGCCGCGCTTCATCCGGCGCAGCGGCACGCGATCCTGCGGCCGCTTCGGCCCGGCCAAGCTCGGCTCGACCGTCGCCAGGTCGAGGCTCAGCGTGTCGCTGAATTGCGGATCCGGCGTTTCGTCGGTGCGGTAGAGGCCCTGCTCCTTGCAGTAGCGCTCGACCAACGCCACCTGCTCATCAGAACGACCGCTGAGCCGCAGATAGGCGAGCGTCTGGTCGTCGACGGGGAAGAATCCGATCGTCGCGCCGTACTCCGGCGACATGTTGGCGATCGTGGCGCGATCGGCGAGCGCCAGTTGCGCCAGGGCAGGACCGTAGAACTCGACGAACTTCTCGACCACGCCATGCTGGCGCAGGATCTGCGTCACCGTCAGCACGAGATCGGTGGCCGTCGCACCGGGCCGCAGCGCACCGGTCAGCTTCACGCCGACCACTTGCGGCGCCAGCATGTAGTACGGTTGACCGAGCATCACCGCTTCCGCCTCGATGCCGCCGACGCCCCAGCCGACGACGCCGAGGCCGTTGATCATGGTCGTGTGGGAATCGGTACCGACGCACGTGTCGGGAAAGGCCAGGCGTTTGCCGTCCTCTTCGACCGCGAACACGACACGCGCCAGGTATTCCAGGTTCACCTGGTGGCAGATGCCGGTCTCCGGCGGGACGACGTGAAAGTTCTTGAGGCTCGCCTGGCCCCACCGCAGGAAGACGTAGCGTTCGCGATTGCGCTCGTATTCCAGCCCGGCGTTCACCGCGAAGGCTCCGGCGCTGCCGAACTGATCGACCTGCACCGAATGATCGATGACGAGATCGGCCGGAATCTGCGGGTTGATGCGCGTGGCGTCGCCGCCGAGGCGCCGCGTCGCCTCGCGCATGGCGGCCAAGTCGACGACCGCCGGCACGCCGGTGAAATCCTGCAGCAGCACGCGCGCCGGCATGTACGGCACTTCGCCGGCCGCCGGCGCGGCGGCATTCCACTGCGCCAGGGCGCGCACGTCGTCGGCCTTGACCAGACGGCCGTCTTCGTTGCGCAGCAAGTTCTCCAGCAGGATGCGAATGCTGAACGGCAGGCGATCGAGTTGCGCGCCGCCGCGCTGCGCGAGCTTCGGCAGGCTGAAGTAGTCGCAGCCGCTGCCGCTCAGCGTGCTGCGAGCCTGGAACGAGTCGAGACGGATCTTGGTCATCGCGAAGCAGTCCTTCTACGTTGCGGATCGGTCCTGTACCGAGCTCTCGCCGTCGCCCGCGGCTGGCTGACCGCTAGCGCGGCGCTGGTGCCACAACAACCCACGGTAGACGTAGCCGATGCCGGATGCGGCGGTGACCGCGCCGGCGGCGACCTGCAGAATCTGCGACGCAGATTCCAGTGGCAGGAATGGGCGCGCCAGGTGCATGAGCGCGAACCCGATGGTGAAGAGTTGGAAGAAGGTGCTGAGCTTGCCGAGCCGGCTCGGCGCGACATCCATCCACACGTGGTCGACGACGAAGACCGCGCCGTAGCCGAGCACCACGATGACGTCGCGGAGAATGACCAGAATCACCAGCCAGAGAGGCAACGCGCCGCTGAGGCCCAACACGAGGAAGGAGCTGGTCAGCAGCAGCTTGTCGGCCATCGGGTCGAGCACGGCGCCCAGGCTCGAGCCACTATCGGTCAGGCGCGCCAAGGTGCCGTCGATCGTGTCGGTGACGCCGGCGCCGAGAAACAGCATGAACGCGGCGGCGTAGTCGGCGTTCGCCAGACAGATGAGGAAGACCGGAATGGCAATGATGCGCAGAAGCGTCAGGAAGTTCGGCAGCGTCAGCATCGAGGCCCGCTCCCAATAGCAGGCGTGCGCACCGCCGTGCACCCGGTACGGACCTACTAATGTGGAGCGGCCTCGCAGCCCTCGGGGTAGTACAGGTAGCCGACCAAGACGTTGCGCGCCCCGAGCACTTGCTCTAGCCGGCCGCAGCGACGCTGCGGGGGCTGCCCGCGCACCGGCCAGTAGAGCGGCAGCTCGTCGCCCGGCGGCTGCCCAGCTTCGGCGGCCAGCGGCGCAACCGCCGGCGTCGCCGGCCCACTCGCGGCGACGCGGCACTCGCTGCGCGTCCCGTCGCTGCCGACCAGGCGCACGCTCACCTGCCCGTCGGCGACCGCCGCATAGCTGACCCCCGTCGCGCCTGGGCCGCCGCTGCGCAGGCACGCGCCGATCGCCGGCAGGAGCTCGGGCAGATTGTGAGACCAATCGTCCGCCGGCTTGCCGGCGTAGCGCGCCGGCGCTGCGGCGCGCACATCGAGGCGCTGCTCGGCTTGGCAGCACCCGCTGGCGGCGCTGCCGTCGGGAAACGAGACCAGCGCCCGATACGGCGCCGCAGCGGCATCGGTCTGCGCCCGACAGCTCTCCTCGCGCAAGATGGCGACGAGCGTGTACGCGCCGGCGCGCGTGTGGCCGCGCCACACCGCCCACGCCGGTTCGAGCTGGGCCGGTCGCCGCATCGCTCCGTCGAGCTCCACGACCGCGTCACCGGACACGCTCGGACGCGTCAGGCGGCCGCTCGTCTCGGCGATCTCCAGGCTCCAGGCTGGCTCCTGACCGGCACAGGAGTAGTGCCACAGCAGCGGCGTCGGCGTCGCGCCACCGCGGCGCGATAGCAGAAGCGCCGGCAAGAGAACCGCGGTGAGCAGGAAGGGCCGGCGCCGCAAGCGATTCATCGGGCTGCACGCTACGCGCGCTGCAGCACGGCGCAACCGCGTCCTCGTCACCCTGGCGCGCTCGGACTGGCCAACGCCTTGCGAATGCGCCCGGCGACTTTCGGCGGCACGTATGCGGTCACTTCGTAGGCGCCATCCTGCAGGTCCTGCTCCGCCACGCGGCCGGCCTGATAGAGTTGCGCCAGGAGATCGCCGCGCTCGACCGGGATGAAGACATGCAGGCGCTCCTGCTGAGCGGCGAGGAGCGTGCCGATCTGGCGCTGCAACTTCATCAAGCCTGCACCGGTCACCGCCGAGACGCTGCAGGTCGGGCCATCGATCTGCACACGCCCGCCTTCCGGCACCGGTAAATCGGCTTTGTTGAGGACCGTGATACGCGGCAGCTCCGCGACCCCGAGCTCGTCGAGCACCCCGTCCACCACCTCGATGTGCTCGGCGGCGTGTCGATCGGCCGCGTCGACGACGTGCAACAGCAGATTGGCCGTCTGCACCTCTTCTAGCGTGCTCTTGAACGCATCGACGAAGCCGTGCGGCAGCTTGTGGATGAAGCCGACCGTATCGACGACCAGCGCTTCGCCGCCGTCGGGCAAGCGCAGCAGCCGCACGGTGGGATCGAGGGTCGCGAACAGCTGATCGGCGACCCACACCTCGGCGCTGGTCAGCGCATTCATCAGGGTCGATTTGCCGGCGTTCGTGTAGCCGACCAAGGCGACGGTGGGGTACGGCACCGCGTGGCGACTGGCGCGATGCAGGCCGCGCGTGCGCGACACCTGCGCCAAGCGGCGCTTGAGCTGCGCGATCCGCTCGCGCACGCGGCGGCGATCGACTTCGAGCTGCGTCTCACCGGGACCGCGCGCGCCGACCACGCCGCCGGCCTGCCGCGACAAGTGCGACCATTGGCGCGTCAAGCGCGGCAACAAGTACTCCAGTTGCGCCAGCTCGACCTGCAGCTTGCCGGCCTGGGACGTGGCGCGCTGCGCGAAGATGTCGAGGATCAGTTGCGTGCGATCGATCACGCGCACCGCCAGCGCCTTCTCCAGATTGCGCTGCTGCGCGGCACTGAGCTCGTCGTCGAAGATGACGACGGTGGCGCGCTGCGCCTGTGCCAGCTGCTTGATCTCTTCGATCTTGCCGCTGCCGATCAGCGTGCCGGGCTGCAGCTTCTTGCGGTGCTGCACGACGCGACCGGCGACGGCGACCATGGCGCTGCCGGCGAGCTGCGCAAGCTCGTCGAGCGACTCCTCGACGTCTAGTAGCGCCGCGCGCCCGTGCTCAACGGCTACCAGGACGGCAGAGTCGGGGATCCGGGCGACGTCGATCACGCGTTGCGACCATCGCGTGGTGGCACCGGCTGGTCAAGCGCAGCCGACGATTGTGGCGGCCTCGACGGGCGTGTGAAACTGCTACTGATAGGCCTGTCATTCTCATTGCCAAAGCCAGCGCGGCAAGAATACTGTGCGCCTGGACCAGTCGCGCTCGGCGTGTCGCCGTTGCGCAGTGCAAGGGGGGAACGCCACATGGGATCGAGCATTCGGCGCCGCGGGGCGCTAGCCGCGCTCGCGGCACTCTGCTGCGCGGCGAGCGCCAGCGCCCAGCTGACGACGGCGCAACAGAAGTGCGTGACGACGCTTAACGCCGACGCCGTGAAGCTGGCGGCCGTGCAGGGCAAGGCGAACGTGGCGTGCTTGAAGAGCGCCGGCAAGGGCAAGTTGCCCAGTGGGCAAAGCGCCGATGCCTGCCTGCGCGCCGATGCGAAAGGCAAGTTGGCTGCGGCCCAATCGAAGGTCGACGGCGACTACGCCGCGTCGTGTCAGGTGCCGCTGCCGAGCTTTGGCTTGCCGAGCGGCACCGCGGCGGTCATCGCGGCGATCGCACCGGATGAGTCGCTGTCGCTGCTCGCCGATGTCTTCGGCGCCTCGCTGACCAACGCCAGCGTGTCCTGTTCCGCCGACAAGCTGGCGTGTGGGTGCCAACAAGCGGTGTCGAAGGGGTACGAAAAGCTTGCCGCGACTCAGCTCAAGACCTTCCTCGCCTGCAAGAAGGCGGCGCTGAAGGACGGCGCGACATCCGCTGCCGGCCTGCAAGACTGCATCGCCGACAGCGGCACGGAAGGCTCCATCGCCGCCGACAGCAAAGGCAAGATCGCCAAGGCGGTCGGCAAGCTCGGCGATACCATCACCAAGAAATGCCCGGGCGTCGATACCAGCCTGGCGCTGCCGGGCGCGTGCGCCGGACGCAGCGGCGCCACGCTGGCGACCTGCCTCGCCGATCTCGTCAGCTGCCGCGTCTGCCTGACGCTGAACCTGACCGACGGGTTGTCGGTCGACTGTGACCAAGCGGACGACGGCGCGCTCAACCTGAGCTGCCCGCGCAATACCTTCACGCTGCGCAGTCTCGCCACGCCGGCCGACACGCCGGGCTCGCCGGGCGCCGCAGCGCCGTTGCCGGCGCTGGTCACCGAACAAGGCGGCAGCGTCGATCTGAACAACGCGCGCTTCACGCGCTTCCGCGGCGCCGAGACGATAACGCAGCCCGACGCGATTCTCATTCTCGTGCCCGGTTTCGAAGGCGGCGCCAACGATTTCAAACTGCTGGCCGAAAACCTGATCCCGCGCCTCGCCGCCAACGGCACGGCGCTGGAAGTCTGGGCGTACGATCGGCGCAGCAACCAGCTCGAAGACACGGCCGGTCTGGATATCGCCGAAGCCAACGACAGCGCGCAAATCGGCCTCGACTGGCTGTTCGGCAGCGAGCTCTCGTTGCCGCTGTCGCCGCAGTTGCTCGGCGTGGGGCGGCGCGCCATTTTCTTCAACGGCCAGTCGGACACGGCTTTCATCGCCAATTGGACGCCGCTGGTCTTCTCGCGCGACATCGACGCCATCGTCGAGAAGGCGCGCACGGTCGCTAAGAACGGTAACGTCTTCCTCGGCGGTCACTCGGCCGGCACCGGCTTCGTGGCGCGCTACGCGGCGACCAATTTCAACTTCACGGGCAGCGGCCCGGCCCAGCCGGGATACGCCAAACTGCGCGGCATCGTCTTGCTGGAAGGGCCCGGCGGCTCGACGGTCGGCACGCTCAGCAACGACACCCTCGACCGCATCGAGGCCAAGTTCGACGGCGGGCTGTTCGGCGCGGTGCGCGACAACGCGGCGCGCTGCAGCGACGGCACCACGCCGTGTACGATCGCCAACGAGGCGACCACCTGCGCGGCGTTCACGCCGGCCAAATGCACCTTGCCGACGCCGGCGTACTCGATCTCGTCGATCCTCAACCCGCGCATCCTCGCCGCCGTCGAGCCGGCCGCGATTCAGGGACTCAGCGATCCCAACACCGGCCAAATCATCTTGCAGGTCGACCAAGGCAGCGCCGGAAACAACGCGGTGGCGAAAGTGCCGGACCTGGCCGTGCTCGCCGCCTTGCCGAAGGGCACGGTCGAAGGTGGGATCGGCTCATTCATCGACGACGACGGTGTCATCGCCGGCTTGGCGACTTTTGTCGCGACGTCGGTCGGCGCACCGGGGCCGATGGTCGGGCCGCTGCTGACCTGGCTCGACAACAGCCAGCCGATGCCGCCTGCGGTACTGCCGGACAATGGCCCGGCGCCGACCACGCTACCCGGCGCGGCGTGGGGACAAGAGGTCGAGCCCTCGCCGTTCGATCGCGTGCTGACGACCTTCTACGCCGGCGGCTCGAACTTCACCGACTGGTACTACCCGTCCAGCGGTCTCGGCGTCACCAGCGTCACCGGCGTCTGCAGCAGCGGTGTCTGCACGGTTGGCGCCGTCGGCGCGTCGTGCTCGACGGCGGCGCAATGCTCGCAGGCCATCAACCTCGATTCGACGCCGCTGTCGGTCGGCCGCGGGCGCCGCGACATCGAGAATCTGACCGAGGCGCCGGGCATCAACATCCCGGTCATCGGCTTCGGCGGCAGCAATGGATTGGCGCCGGTACCCGGTCGCTACACACCGTTCGCGCAGAGCATTGGCGCCTGCACGGCGCCGAGCTGCAGCGGCGCGCCGCGCGTCGTCGACGCCAGCACGCCGAACCCGGCCTTCCCGACCTTCGGCAACGTCGCCGGCGGCTTCGAGGTCTACATCAGCGAAGGGTACGCGCACGTCGACGTGCTCACCGGACAGGACGACGCGACCAACAACGTCTTGGCCCCGCTCAGCGCCTTCATCGGACGCAACGTGCAGTGATGCGGTAGGCGGCGGTGGGCGGGCGCATGTCCGTCCGCCGCCGCGCCGTCAGAGCGGGCGACGACCGCCGAACACCGCCAGCTCGAACACTTTGAAGAAGCAGTCGACTTCGGCGTAGCCCAGCGCGCGCAGCCAGGCGCACTGCGTCTCTACCGGGGCCAAGATATTCGCCGCCTTGTCGGGGCGCTGCACGAACTCCTCGGCAATCGCATCGCGCGTTTTGGTCGAGCCTTGCCGGCGCTGGAACGCCACCAGCGTGTCGATCGCCAGCGCCTCGAACAACGCCTCGCCCGCCGGCGTCGCCGAGGCGACGTGCTCGACGTTCACGAAGCAGCCGCCTGGCGTCAGCAGCTCCAGAATCTCGCCATAGAGCGAGCGCTTTCGCGCGTCGCTCAGGTGGTGGATGGCATAGCTCGATGCGACGACGTCAAACGACGCGTCGTTCGGTAGACAGCGGATCCACGCAGGATCGGCGAGGTCAGCCGTCGCGAATTGCGGCGCCGGCGCCACGCCGGCGAGCGCGACGCGGGCCCGCGCCAGCATCGGCTCGGAGAAGTCGACCAGCACCGCTTCGGCTCCGGCGTGGTCGGCCAGCAGCGCCTGCGCGACGACGCCGCTGCCACAGCCGAGATCGAGCAGGCGCCGTACCGGCCGCCGGCCGCCGGCCACGACGCGCGACATGATCGCCAGCTGATCGGCACCGTAGGGTACGCCGCCGCGCACTTCGTCGACGAAGCGCTGCACCAGCTCGGCGTTCTGCCACATGACATCGAGGCGCGTCACGCTGTCACGCCTCGCGTCCGCCCACGCAGCGCCGCGCGGCATGCGCCGGATCCTCGATCAGCATGGCGGCTACTTCCGGAAGAACATGTCGAAGGCGATGAACGCCATCATCACGGCGAAGCCCTTGCGCAGCATCGGGCCGGGGATCTGCTGCGCCAGCCAGCCGCCGACGTAGCCGCCGAACAAGAAGCCGATCGCCACCAAGACGGCGACGCGCACGTCGACATGGCCGTTTTGGTAGTAGTGCATGAAGGCAAACAGCCCGAGCGGCGGCAGCAACACCGCCAGCGACGTGCCCTGGGCGCCGTGTTGGTCCATGCCGAAGAGGTAGACGAGCAGCGGCACCATGATGAAGCCGCCGCCGAGTCCGGTCAGGCCGCTGAGCGCGCCGCCGATGAGCCCTACGAGAATGCCGAGCATGTAGTCCTCCAAGGGCTCGCCTGGCCGAGCGCGAAAACGAAGTCAACCGGCGCGCTGCGACGCTCGGCGAATGCGCACCGCCGCCCACAGGGGCGTTGGCCCGACCGGCTGCAGCGTGTACTAAGAGGGAATGAATCGTTTGGAGGTCGCGATGCCGGAGCAGGAGCAGACAGGCAACCCACTCGCCGAAATGGCGACGCGCGCCAGCGTGGCGCAGAAACTGTTCGAAGCGCGTACGCTAGTGATTTGCGGCGAGATCCATTCGGAGATGACGCGCTCCATCGTCGAGCAACTGCTGGCACTGTCGGCCGCCTCCAGCGACGACATCACGCTCTACCTGCATTCGCCCGGCGGGCACGTCGAGTCCGGCGATACCATCCACGACATGCTGACTTTCATCCCCTCGCGTGTGCAGGTCGTCGGCACCGGCTGGGTGGCCAGCGCCGGGGCGCATATCTACCTCGCCGTGCCGCGCGAGCAGCGCTATTGCCTGCCGAACACGCGCTTTCTCCTCCATCAACCGGCCGGCGGCTTCGGCGGTCGCGCCACCGACCTGGAGATCGAGGCGGAAGAGATTCTCAAGATGCGCGCGCGCCTCAATAAGGTCATCGCCGAGCAGACCGGGCAGCCGTTGAAGAAGGTCGAGAAGGATACCGAGCGCAACTTCTGGATGGGCGCCGAGGCGGCCAAAGAGTACGGATTGGTCGGTAAGATCATCTCCTCGATCGCGGAGCTGAAGCGCTGAGCGGAGGGCCGAGCCGATGCTCGGCCTCGACTTCGGTACCACCAACAGCGCCGTCGCCCAGGCGCGCGATGGCGCCAGCCGGCTGGCGCAGTTCCGCCTCGACGGCCAGTCGACCAGCACGTTTCGCTCGGTGCTCTACTTCAGTCCGGAGCATTCGACCTACGCGCAGGAGCCGTCTGCCTTCGCCGGGCCGCAAGCCCTCGAAGCCTACCGCGATGCCGGCGGTGGCGGCGGCCGCTTCATGCAAAGCTTGAAGTCCTTCCTCGCCAGCCGACTCTTCGAGGGCACCTACGTCTTCGGCTGGAAGTTCACGCTGGAGCAGCTGATTTCGCGCATGCTGGCCGAGCTGCGACAGGCGGCCATAACGCAGCTCGGGGCGGACGGCGCGGCAGTGTTGATCGGCCGGCCGGTGCATTTTGTGGTGGGCAGCGGCGGCGACATCGATGCCGAGCGCGACCGCGCCGCCTTGGACCGACTGCGGCTGGCGGCCGAGATGGCGGGATTCGAGCGCATCGCGTTTGCCTTCGAGCCGCTGGCGGCGGCCTATGAGTACGAGCGTGGCCTCGACCATGACGAGCTGGTGCTGATCGGCGACTTCGGGGGCGGCACGAGCGACTTCTGTCTCATCCGCCTCGGACCGGGCGCGCGCCGCAGCGGCGATCGCAGCGACACGATCCTCGGCGTCGACGGCGTGCCGATCGCCGGCAACACCTTCGATGCCCGGTTGGTGCGGGCGGTCGTTTCGCCTGCGCTCGGTCTCGGTTCCAAGCGGCGCTCGGAACGCGGCCAGGAGTTGCCGATACCGTCCTGGATCTACAGCCGCCTCGAGCGCTGGGAAGACCTGTCGTTGTTGGCGGTGCCCGAAACGTTCGACACGCTGCGCCAGCTCAGCCGGCAGGCCATGGAGCCGGACAAGATCGAGAGCTTGATCAGCTTGGTGCGCCACGATCTCGGCTATGCGCTGTATCAAGAGGTCGAGCGCACCAAGCTGGCGCTGTCGCACGCGGCGGCGGCGCGCTTCGCGTTCGATGAGTTGCCGCGGCCGATCGACGCCCCGGTCGCGCGCCGCCAGTTCGAGAGCTGGATCGGCGCCGAGCTCGAACGCGTCGGCAGCTGCGTCGCGCGCTTGCTCGACGGTTGCGCCGTGCCGGCGTCGGCGGTCGATCGGGTCTTCCTCACCGGCGGGTCGTCGTTGGTGCCGAGCGTGCGCGCGATCTTCGCCGATCGCTTCGGCGCCGATCGGGTGCGCGGCGGCGACGAGTTGATCACCGTCGCGCGCGGCCTGGCGCTGCTCGCCGCCGAGAGCGAAAGCTGAACTTGATCGGATCAATCTCTTCACCACAGAGGCACGCCTCTGTGGTGAATCCTTTTGTCACATCAATGCTGAAGCGCCGTCGCGGCCGGGCGGCGCAGCAGGCTGCGCACCCAGGTCGCCGAGCCGAGCTCGATGACCAGCGCCATGGCGGTGTAGCTCGACCAGCCGCCGCCGAACAGCGCGGCGAGCAAGCGCGTGCTCCCGAGGCCCGCCGTGACCAGGCCGAGCGTGATCAGCGCGCCGCGCGTCATGTCGGCGCGCATGAGGCCGAGGATGGCGAGCACGCCGAGGGCCATTTGCAGGCCGCCGTACATGGCCCGCAGCTCGGCGGTGCCGGTCGCCGTCGCGGCGACCACGCCGCCGGCCAGCAACGCCCTCGGCGCCAGGAAGCAGTAGAGGCCGTAGAGAAACCACATCCCGGCCGACAGACCGAGGAACCATCGCGCACTGCCCACTTCGCCCGCTCCTTTCCGCTCGCCTCAACCGATGGCGCGGCGTTCACACGCCGGTTGGTGCGGCGATCTCCAGTCGATTGCCGCCGGGATCGAGAACGTAAAACCGCGGCCACCCGGGCACCGGTCGATCGTCGGGCAGAATCTCGAATCCGGCGCCGGCAAACGCCGCACGCGCCGCATCCAGGTCGCCGACCGTGAAGCAGACATGACGACGGCTCGGCCCTTGGCCCTCCTCGAGCGAAACGTGCAGCTGCAGTGCGCCGGCATCGAACCAGGCGCCGCCGCGGCCAAGCAGCTCGGGCGGCTTGGGGATTTCCGTCATGCCGAGCAGGTCGCGATAGAACGCGCGCGCCGCGGACTCCGCCGCACGCGGCACGGTGAGGTTGACATGGTCGAGACGCCGCAGCCCGATCGCCATGCGCAGCGCATAATTGATCCGGCGCAGGGCGACAACCGCGCCGCGCCGGCCGGCGCAGCGACCGGCGGCGCCCCACCCCGCTTGCCGCGGCTGCGTCAACCGCCCACTATGCGCCGGTGCGTGCCACGCCTGCAGTCCCTTGGGAGCGGATCCGACGCGCGGCAGTGCGCAGCGTCGCCGTCGGCCTCGCCGTCGGCGTGCTCGGCTGCAGCTCGGTCTACTACGCCGCGATGGAGCAACTCGGCTGGGAGCGTCGCGACCTGTTGGTCAACCGCGTCGAGACCGCTCGCGACAGCCAGAGCGAAGCGCTGACGCGCTTCCTCGATGCGCTGGGCGAGCTCCACGACCTCACGCAGAGCGACGCCGCCGATCTGCCAAAGCAATTCGCCGAATTCCAGACCGCCTACCGAGCCGCCAAAGCCCAGGCGGTCGATGTGCAGCGCCGCGTCACCGCGGTCGAAAACTCCGGCAAGAGCCTGTTCAGCGAATGGCACGCAGACGTTGCGGCGACGCGCGACAGCACGACCCGCGCACGCGCACAGCAACTGTGCGACGCCTCGGAGGCGCGCTACCGACATCTGCTGGCGTCGATGCAACAAGCCTCGGCGGCGATGCCGCCGGTGCTCGACGCGCTCGGCGCCCCACTAGTTTCCTTGAAGAGCAATCTAACGCCCGAGGCGGTCGGTGCGCTGCAACCGGACCTCGCGGCGACGGCGAAGCAAGTGGATGCTCTGGCGAGCCAGCTCGAGCAAGCGATCGGCGAGGCCAACGTCTTCGTGCGGCAGCTCGGGCTCGACTAGACTAGATCGCCGCGCCGACCAGGCGCCCGACGCCGGCGGCGATCGCCATCGCCAGGCCGCCGCCGATCAAGACGCGCAACGCGCCGCGCCATGCCGACGCGCCGCCCAAGCGCGCCGCCCAAGCACCCGAGGCGCCCAGGCCAAGGAGCGCCAGCCCCGCCGCTGCGACGATGCGCTGGCGCGGCGCCGGCGCCAGCATGCCGGCCAATGGGATGAGCGCGCCGCAGGCGAACGCGCCCGCCGACGCCAACGCGGCCTGCAGCGGATGGGCGACGGTGGCGTCGGACAGGCCGTATTTCACTTCGACATTGGCGTCGATCGGATCGGCGGCGGCGATCTGTTGCGCCACGCTACGCGCCAAGCCCGGTGCCAGGCCGCGCAGTTGCAGCGCTACGGCGACCTCGGTCACCGCGACTTCGGGGAAATCGTTCGCCAGGCTTTCTTCGTGGCGCCGCAGCGCGCCTTCGAGATCGCGCTGCGAGCTGACCGAGACGTATTCGCCCGCCGCCATCGACAACGCCCCAGCCACCAGCCCGGCCAGGCCCGCGGTCAGGACGGCGACCGGCGTCGCATCGGAGGCGGCGACGCCGACGATCAGTGCGGCGGTGGAAACAATGCCGTCGTCGGCGCCAAGCACCGCGGCGCGCAGCCAGCCGGCGCGCTGCAGCGCGCCGGCGCTATGCGCCAGGGCGCTCCATCGAGCGGCTTACGTCCATCGCCACGCGGCCGCCCCGGCCTCAGCGCTCGACCGCAACCTGCCCGCTGGCGTCGCGCAGCAGCGGCGACGGCGTCGCCACGCTGGTGAGCCACAGCTGGTGAATGGCGCGCGTCGCGCCGACGTGCAGGCGCCGGCGCGCCGCGGGCGAGTCGGGATAGTGGGTCGCGCTGGCTTCCAGCAGCACGACGTAGTCGAATTCGAGCCCCTTCACGTCGGCGACTTCGGCGACTTCGATGCCGGCGCTGAAGCTGAAGCGCTGATCGCGCACCAGCGCCAGGCGCGGCACCTCCGCTTTCTCGAGCGCATCATGGTAGAGCGCAGCGACTTCCGCGGTCGGCGCGAGCAAGACCACCGATGCGTGCGGCTCTGCAGCCACGAGGCGCTTCAACGCCGGCCCGAGAAAAGCGACGCAGGCACCGTGATCGGTGAAGCGGAACAACTCGACCGGCGGACCGCGGCGCGTCGTTTCCGGCGCCGCATCGTCTTCGCGCAGCGGCCCGAGCAGGTCGAGCGCGAAGTGTACGATCTCGTGCGTCGAGCGGTAGCTGACGCGCAGCGTGCTGACTTCCGTTCCGGCCAGCCCGAGGTAGCCGAAGAAGTCGTTCCACGAGGTAAATCCGGCTTCCTGCAGCACGTGCTGCTGCGTGTCGCCGGCCAGCGTCATGCTGCGGCGCTCGTCCAGGCAATCGAGCAGCACGCGCACGTCGAGGGGTGAAAAGTCCTGTACCTCGTCGATGGCAACGTGGTGCAGTCGCAGCGGGCGATTGCCGCCGTCGCGCAGCGGGCCGACGCGCAGCTGCCAGGCGCGCAGCAACAGGGCTTCGTCCTCCGGCGCGATCTCGACCGGCGTCGGCTCTTCGCGCGCCAGGAAGGCGAGCAACTCGCGGTAGCGCTTGGCGCACCACTCCGCCGCGCGCTGCAACTCGGCGGCGCTGAAGGCGCCGGGCGCGGTACGCCCGATCACTTCGGTGACGCGCGCGACGTCGCCCAGAGCGCTGCCCCAATCATCGAGCGCTTGGCGCGCCGTCGCCGCGCCCTTGTGCGCCGCCACCTGCGCCGCCAACAGCTCCAACACGGCCGGATGATTCTTCAGCCGGTGCACGATCGCCGGCGCGTCGTCGCGCGTGTCGCGCGGCAGCATCGGGAAGTGCCGGCGGCGCTGCTCACCGGCCCACTCCTGAAACGTACAGACGCGCACGCGATGCACGCCGAGCGCCGGCAGGACGTAGCTGACGTAGTCGCGCAGGGCGCGCGAGAAGACCACCACCAAGGTATGGTCGCTATCGATGTCGGGATCGTCGTAGGCCAGATAGGCGATGCGGTGCAGCGCCACGGTGGTTTTGCCGGATCCGGCGGTGCCGCGGATGACGACGAGACCGCTCGACGCGCGCGTGATCAGGGCGAACTGATCGGGGTCGATGAGCCCGGCGATGTCGGGCAAATGCTTGTCGGTGCGGCTCGGGCCGCCGGCGGCGGCGCCAAGGCCGTGCGTCGCACCGGCAGCCGCTTGGTATACGCGCAATGCCACGCCTTCGCCGCCGGCCAGGCGCGCCGTGGCGCGCTCGCTTTGTTGCCACGGTGCGTCGACCGCGTCGCGCCGGAATGTGCCCTCGGGCGCGTCGACGCGGCGCAGGCTCGCGTCCCGAATGGTCACCGTGCGGCGTACGACGATGGTCCCGGTGCGGGCGCGACCGACCAGCTCCTCGTCGTACTCGTCGCCCTGCTCGTAGCGGTAGAACAATTGCGACACCGGCGCGTTGCGCCAGTCGACAATGCTCACGTCGCCCTGGATGAAGGTCGCCTTGCCGAGGCATACGTTCCACTCGCGGCCTTTCTCGCGCAGGCGCAGGTGGCCAAAGTACGGCGACTCGGGCGCCACGCGCGGCCGCTCGCGCGAAGTGCGCAGCTGGCGCAACAGGGCCTCTTGGCGGTTGTACTCGAGCAATGCCGCGGCGCGGTCGTCGGCGCCGCGTCCCGACAGCAGCTGCTCGCGCAGCCGTTCCAGCTCCGCCAGCGCTGCCGTTTCCGATGGGCCGCTGCTCTCCTGGTGCGCGTCGAGCGCGTCGCGAACTTCCTGGAGGAGCGCCAGCTCTTGCTCGACGATCGGGTGCGCCATGCGGGCATCGACGATGACGATCGCAACGCCGCGTCGCAAGAGGGCGGCCGCGCCGCCGCGCCGCCGGCGCCGGCTTACGGCGCCAGGACGCGCGCCCGCTCGGCGGCCGGATTGAGCAGCGCGGGGCGGCGATGCGCGCTCACTTCGGCGGTGGTGAAGGGCGCCACGGCGCCGGCGATGCGCTCATCGGCGAGGTTCGCGACGATCCAGTTGAGCAGCGCCGCGGTCGCCGCATCGTCGAGCTCGGAACGCGACACCCCCGGTACGCCGATCAGGTAGGCACGCCCCTGCGGCATGCGCAGCAAGGCGGTCAGTTGTCGCAGCGATGGCGCGGCGTTCGGGATGCCGGCGCCGTCGGGTCCGTGGCAGCCGCGGCACTGCAGCATGTAGTCGACGCGCGGCCCGGCCAGTGCCGGTGCGGCCAGCGTCGACGCGAGCAGCGCGACGGCCAGCTGCCGCTTCACCCTCATGTGCGGCCTTCGGTGGCGACCCCGAGTACGATCGCCGTCGAGCAATTGTAGACCACGCTCGACACGCCGTAACACCAATTGATGTCGTTGCTGCGCGGCGGGAAGTAAATCGGCTTGTCGCCTTCGTTGCGGTGGCAGAAACACAGCCCGCAAATGTGCTTCCCGCAACAGTCGTTGTACGAAATGATGTAGTCCTTGCCGTCTGCCGGATTGCGGCAGGTGCCGATCCACGTCACCGGCGACTGCTCAGTGCCCGGCGGGCAGGAGCGCTGCGTGCCGCCGCAGCAGCTGCACAGGAAGCCGTCGATGGCGCAGTGGCGCCAATAGTCGCATTCGCCCGGGTCTCCTTCTGGTGTCATCGCGTCCGGCTCACCGGGGATCGGCGCGCGCGCGTCGCCGCGGGCGCGCGACACCGGCAGCAGCGGGAGGGCGGAGGCGCCGACGGTCAGCGCCGCCAGCCGCGCCAGAAAGCCGCGGCGCGACGTGCGGCGTGCGACCTGCCGCGTCGCGTCGGCAATCCAGCGATCGAACCGCGTCGATGTGCTCATGCCGCTCCGCTCCGTGTCTCGTCCTGCGACGCAACGTTCGCCGTGTGCCGTGGCACCGCCGGGTCGCGTGCCAGATACTCCTGCACGCTGCCGACGCCGAGCCGCATGGCTTCGAACAAACTCTCCAGATGCTCGCGCGTGTTGACCAGACCCTTGGCGCGCAGCACGCCGTCGGCATCGATCAGCGCCGCGTATGGGAGCTTGGCGACGTGATACGCGAGCCCGAGCTGGCTCGAGAGCACGTAGGTGCGCTGGTCCAACCCGTGCTCACCGACGAACGCGGCGTGCTCCTCGCGCGTCCCGTCGCTGGCCAACACCAAACGCGCGCTGCGCCCGTCGTCGCGCATCACCGCCGCGGCGATCTGCAGCATCGTCTTGCACACCGGGCAGGTCGGCGAGACGAACAGCAGCAGCGTGTGGCGCCCTTCCCCGTCGGCGCCGCCGAGCGTCACGGCGCGCCCGTTCCAATCGCGCAGCTCGAAACGCGGTGCCGGGTCGCCGAGATGCGGCCCGTCGCGGCCGACCAAGGCGCCGGCCGGCGCGACGCGCTCGTGCAGCACGCCGACCTGACGCACCAGCGCCATGACCGTGGCGGCGAGCGCCACCACGAGCACCCACAGCACCAGATTCGAAATGAGAAGTGCCTCAAGCACCGGCGGCCCCCGCGTCGTACTGGCGCCAGGCGGCGGCGCGTGCGGCCGCCGCGAACAATCCGTCGGCCGCAATCCAGCAGAGCGCCGCGCCGAGCACCGCCGCCGCCACGGTCACCAGGTCGAGCCATGTCAGCGGTCGCGCCGCGAGCGGCAGCGCACAGAGCAGCGCCAGCAGCGCCAGCCCGGCGTTGCGCACGACGAGCGCGGCGCGGATCGGCTGGCGCTGCGCCGGACCGCTGCAGCCGCACTCGACGTCGCGACGGCCGCGCGCCAAGTTCACGGCCATCGCCGCCGCATAGAGCAGCAGCAGCGCCGCTGCGGTGAGCGCCGCCACGGCGCTCAGGCGCGGCAGCCACAGGGCAAAGGCGACGGCGATCTCCGCGCCGATCAGCAGCGCCCCCACCGGCACCGCCCACAGTGGCGCGAACAATCGATAATTCGCCACGGCGCGCCGGAAGGCGTCGACGTCGCGCAGCTTGTGCGCGGCGGCCTGTACGAAGAGCAGGCCGAGGCCGATGCGGAGCACCAGCTGGATCACCGGATCGATCGTCATGGCGCCGCACCGCTCTGCGCATCGGCGCTCGCTGGCCCGGCGCCCCAGGGCGCGACCAGCACGTCGCTGGTCCAGCCGGTCGGACCGACGCGGCGTACAAACGCGCCGTCGCGCGCGTCGTAGACCGCGATCGAGCCGCTGAACTGCGACGACGTGATGAGCAACGGCGCATCGTCTTGCGTGACGGTGATGAAGCCGACCAGCGGCGGCGCGACATGGTCGACCAGCCAATCGATCACGCGGTTCACCGAGCCCGGCACGACGGAGCTGCCGGAGATCGGAAAGCCGTAGATGGTGAACCCGGGATTCTTGAGCGGGATGCGCTGGAGCCGGCGGTGCGACGCGATGTCGTAGACCCACACCTCTTCGCCGGGATCTTTGTGCGTGTCGACAGGCCCGCGGTGCACCAGGGCGTAGAGTCGACCCGACTTCGCGTGCGCCGCCAGGTGCTGTTCGCCACCGATGCGCCAGTTCTCGCGCCGATCGTCAGCCGTGAAGAGCGGCCACGTCTCGCCGAAGCGCAGCTCCGGGCCGGAGACGTCGACCGGATGAATGACGCCCTCGAACGAGACGAACAGCCACGTGTCGCCGACGCGTACGGCCTTCTCGGTGATCGGGTCGATCTTCGGATCGAAGAACGGCGCCGACATGGCGCGCGACGCCTCGCCGCCCTGATCGTCCAGCGTCAGCGTGAAGGCGGCGCCGTCGGCGCACAGCGACAACCAGCGCCGCGGTCCGGCGGCATACACCAGGCTGCAGCCCGGCGTGCGCAGCTCCGCGGCGAAGCGATGCGCGGCGACGTCGACGATGCTCAGCGAGGTGCCGGTGGTCCAGTTGAACAGCGCGAGAAAGCGGTCGTCGTCCGACAGCGCCGCGTGCCCCAGGGCCACTGCGTTGGTGGCGCGCTTGGGCGGGATCTCGACCTCGCCGGTGACGGCAAGCGTGGTCGGATCGTAGATCTCGACGACGTCGGTGCGCGCTCCGTGCGTGCCGCGCGAGTAGTACGTGGCCGGGATGTAGATCTCCGGCCGCGTGCGCGCGAACAGCGGCATGATGGTGCCGTAGCCGCCGTTGATCATGCCTAGGAAGCGGCCGCTGTCGGCGTCCATCAGGGCGCTGCGCTGCAGCACCAGATCGGAGGTCCACACCCAGTGTGCGTGCGGTGGCTGCGGCAGTGTCTCGACCTTGCCGGTCGACTCGCTCGCCACTTCGGCCTGCACCGCAACGGCGGCGCAACACAGCACGGCGCACAGGAGGGCTCGGATCATGCGAGCGCAACTCCTACCGCACTGTCGTGCTCGACACCAAGTCGCGCGCACGGCGATCGCTCAGGCCGGCTCGCGCTCGGTGCGGATGAGGGCCAGCGCCCCGTCGCCCCGCCACATGTAACAAGAGTCCGCCATGGCGATCAGGCCGTCGTGTCCGCACGTCGTCATCGCCGCGTTGAGCCATTTGTCCGGGAACGACGCCCGGCATTGGATCAAGGCGGGCGCGAGCTGCAGCAGCGCATCGCGCGCCGCGGCGTGCGACGCCAGCGCGGCCGTGAGTCGTTGGGCGCCGCCCTTGCCGAGCGACGCGCCGGCGAGCGGCGCCAGGTGCGCATGCAGATCGCGCCACTCGGCCGAGGCGAAGTCGGCGCGCGTGCGCCGGCGCTCGGCGCCCTCGAGCGCGGCTATGGTCGCCGGCCAGCCGCGCAGCTCGACCATCAGCTGCAGCTCGTAGTGGCTGTCGAAGCGCTCGC
>Ga0265314_10001640_pt1 | contig 24496 bp, 21 predicted proteins | sample 4126metaG_FD_203106 | JGI IMG/M metagenome (GOLD analysis project Ga0265314, IMG submission 203106) | Rhizosphere microbial communities from Carex aquatilis grown in University of Washington, Seatle, WA, United States - 4-1-26 metaG | ecosystem: Host-associated > Plants > Roots > Rhizosphere >... | reverse complement strand
GGTTTCAGTGAAGAACGAGCCCATCTTGCGGAATTTGTCGTAGCGATCGTCGATGAGCTGCTTGGGCGTCATGCCGGAAAGTTCGGCTAGGGCGCTGCGCAGGGTGGTGCGGACGGCTTCGGCGGCAGCGTCGGCATCGGTGTGGGCGCCTTCGCCGGGTTCGGGAATGATGCCGTCGATCAGGCCTAAATTGAGTAGATCCGGAGCTGTGATCTTTAATGCGGCGGCGGCTTCGGGGGCGCGGGCGGAATCACGATAGATGATGGCGGCGCAGCTTTCGGGCGAAATCACGCTGTACCAGGCGTTCTGCAACATATAAATGCGATTACCGACGGCGACGCCCAGCGCGCCTCCGCTGCCGCCTTCGCCAATCACGATTACGATGACCGGGACGCCGAGCCGCGACATCTCGCGCAGGTTATAGGCGATGGCTTCGGCTTGGCCGCGCTCTTCGGCGTCGAGTCCGGGATAGGCGCCCAAGGTATCGATCAAGGAAATAATGGGGCGGTTAAATTTCGCGGCGAGCTCCATGGCGCGCAGGGCTTTGCGGTAGCCTTCGGGCTTGGGCATGCCCCAGTTGCGGAACACTTTTTGTTTGGTGTCGCGGCCTTTTTGCTGGCCGATCACCATGACGGGGCGCTCCTCGAACCAGCCCATGCCGGTGACCATGGCGTGGTCGTCGGCGAAGAAACGATCGCCGTGGATCTCGTGGAAATCGGTGAACAGGCGCTGGATGTAATCGAGCGAATGCGGGCGCTTGGGGTGGCGGGCTAGCTGGACGCGATCCCAACTGGGGTTGCTGGGGCGCGGAGTTTGGGAGTCAGACATTAAAACGATCGCGTCAGTTGGCCAGGACTTCCATCGCTTCGGCTCCGCACAGGCGGGAGACTTCGGCGCAGAATTCCTTGTCGGGCCGTACTTTGACGGTCACATCCAGGATAACCGAGAAGTCGCGGGGTTTTTCGAGGCGCAGGCGGACTTCGGTGTCGCCGGGTTTGGCGGTGAACAGGGTTTGGAGGGCGGCGGCGCAATCGGGCGAAGCAACGCCGTTTACGGGAACCTTGATGGAGATCAATGACGGGTGGTTGACGCGGGCGACTTCCAACGGCACGATCTCTTGCACGGAAATTTTGGGCGGGGCGTTTTCTTCGGGCAGCACCAAGCCACGGATGAGGACGGCTTTGTCTTCGTTAAGCGAAGGGTTGAGGCGCTCGTATTGGGTCGAGAAGAGCAGGGCTTCGATCGAACCTTCGAGGTCTTCGATCTGCATCGCGGCCCACGGTTTGCCTTCGCGGGTGCGCTTGCGGACGATGGCGGTTAGGATGCCGCACAGGGCGACTTCTGTTCCCTTCGGGAGGCCTTCGAGATTCGAAGTGTTGTAAGTGGCGAGTTCGGCGGCTTTGTCCTTGTATTGATCGAGCGGATGGCCGGTGATGTAGAAGCCCAGCATTTCTTTTTCGCTGGTGAGTTTTTCGGGGCCGGTCCAGTCGGGGACCTTCGGAAGCGGGTGTTCGGCGGCGGGCTGCTCCGCAGTGAGCATGGCGAAGAGACCGGACTGGCCGCTAGCGCGGTCTTTCCACACGCGCGTGCCGTTTTCCATGGCGCTATCGATCACGGCCATGAGCTGCGCGCGGGTGCCCTCGAGCGTATCCATGGCTCCGGCCTTGATAAAGCTTTCGATCATGCGGCGGTTGACGGCTCCTAGATCGACACGTTCGCAGAAGTCGTAGAGCGAGGTGAAGGGGCCGGATTCGGTGCGCGCTTTGGCGATGGACTCGACGGCGTTCGCGCCCACGTTCTTGATCGCGCCGAGGCCGAAGCGGATGCCTTCGTCGGGTCCGGAAACTACGGGCGTGAAATCGAGGTCGGAAGAATTGACGTCCGGCGGGAGCACGCGGATGCGCATTTCGCGGCACTCGTTGATGTACTTGACCACTTTTGCGGTGTTGCCGGTTTCAGAGGTCAGCAGGGCGGACATGAACTCGATGGGATAGTGGGCTTTGAGATAGCCGGTGACGCAGGCCAGATACGCGTAGGCGGCCGAGTGCGACTTGTTGAAGCCGTAGCCGGCGAACTTCTCCATCTGGTCGAAAATGCGTTCGGCTTTTTTGGGCGGGTGGCCGTTCTTCTTGGCGCCGGCGACGAAGAGTTCGCGGTGCTTGGCCATTTCCTCGACCTTCTTTTTGCCCATGGCGCGGCGGAGGAGGTCGGCGTCGCCTAGCGAGTAGCCGGCGATGCGGTTGGAGATCTGCATCACCTGCTCCTGATAAACCATGACGCCGTAGGTTTCTTCTAGAATTTCTTTGAGCTCGGGGACGTCGTAGACGACTTCTTTGCGGCCGTGTTTGCGATCGACGAAGTCATCGATCATGTCCATGGGACCGGGGCGGTACAGGGCGTTGAGAGCGATCAGGTCTTCGACGCGGTCGGGCTTATAGCGGCGCAGGACGTCGCGCATACCGGGCGATTCAAACTGGAACACGCCGCTGGTGAGCGCCTTGCTGAAAATCTGCGCATAGGTGTGCGGATCGTCCATCGGGATTTCTTCCACCGTCAGCTTGACGCCGCGATGGCGTTCGATCAGCTTGAGGGCGTCTGCGATGATGGTGAGCGTGGTGAGGCCCAGGAAATCCATCTTGAGGAGCGACAGTTTTTCCAGGCCGTTCATGTCATACTGCGTGACAATTTCGTCTTTGTTGGTCTTATAGAGCGGGACGATCTCGCGCAGCGGCAGCGGGGAAATCACGACTCCGGCGGCGTGGACGCTGGCGTTGCGGGCCATGCCTTCCAGGCGCTCGGCTACTTCTAGAACTTCTTTTACCTTGGGATCGGTGCGGGCGAGAGCGTCGAGCTGCGGCTCCATTTGACGCGCCTGCTTCAATTTGATGTTGAGCGGCATCGTGGGGATCAGCTTGGTGATGCGATCGACGTCGCCGTAGCCCATGTCGAGCACACGTCCTACGTCTTTGATGGCCGCGCGCGCGCCCATGGTGCCGAACGTGATGATCTGGGCGACTTGCTCGCGCCCGTATTTTTCGGTGACGTACTGAATCACTTCGCCGCGCCCGCGGGTGCAGAAATCGATGTCGATATCGGGCATGGAGATGCGCTCGGGATTGAGGAAGCGCTCGAACAGCAGGCCGTAGGCGAGGGGATCGATGTCGGTGATCTCCATGGCGTAGCTGACCAAACTGCCGGCGGCGGAACCGCGGCCGGGGCCGACGGGAATGTTGCGCTGCTTGGCGAAGCGGATGAAATCCCAAACGATCAGGAAGTAGCCGGAGAACTTCATCGACTGGATCATCTTGATTTCGCGGTCCAGGCGTTCGGCGTACTCGGCGAGATCGTGCTTCAGGTTGCCTTGCGCGGCGAGAGCTTCGAGGCGCCCGCGGCGTTTTTCGAAGCCTTGGCGCGCAACGTATTCAAAGAAGCTGTCAGTGGTGTGGTCCTGTGGAATCGGGAAGCGCGGGAAGGGCTCGGCTACTTTTTCGAGTTTGAGCTGGCAGCGCATCGCTATGTCGTAGGTGCGGTCGAGCGCGTGCTCGACTTCGCCGAACAGCGTCATCATCTCTTCGCGGGTCTTGATGTAGAACGCTTCCTGTTCGAAGCGCATGCGGTTCAGGTCCGACATCGACTTGCCAGTCTGAATGCACAAAAGGATTTCGTGGGCGCGGGCGTCGGTCTTGCGCAGGTAATGCGAGTCGTTGGTGGCGACTAGCGGGATGCCGGTGTCGGAGGCCAGGCGATGCACGAGCGGCATGACTTTGGCGTCGGGTTCCAGGCCGTGGTCCTGCAATTCGAGGAAGAAGTTTTTGGGGCCGAACAGGTCTGTGTATTCGTAGGCGATGCGGCGGGCGTCTTCGTAGCGGTCTTGTAAAAGAGTCTCGTTGATGTCGCCCCGCAGGCACGCGGAGAGCGCGATCAGGCCTTTGGAGTGGCGCGAGAGCAGATCTTTATCGATGCGCGGCTTGTAGTAGAAGCCGTCGAGGTATCCTGTCGAAACCAGTTGGATGAGGTTGCGGTAACCTTCCTGGTTTTCGCACAGCAGCACCAGGTGGTTATAGCGGTTGGACTCGCTGCGTACGCCGATCCCTTGCTGGGCGACATAGACTTCGCAGCCGATCACGGGGTGGACGCCGTTCTCTTTCGCTTGGTTATAAAACTCGACGGCACCGAAGAGGTTGCCGTGATCGGTCATGGCGACGGCGGGCATTTTCTGCTCCGCCACCATCTTCATGAGCTGCGAGATCTCGCAGGCTCCATCGAGCAGCGAGTAGTCGGTGTGGCAGTGAAGATGAACGAACGGGTTCGCCATATGTTTACAAGGCGGGGGAGACCTCCAGTATAGCGAGAGTGGCGAGCGCTAGTCGGAATTCGCGTCACGAAAGTGGGCGGCGATCCAGGGGGAGAGCGCGAGCAGCACCATGCCGATCGATAGCAAGCCGCCACGGGTGAGGTCGTAGTCCGCTAGCAGCGCGGCCCAGGGGCGGCCCAATGCGTGGCCGAGGCCGAATTCGAAGGTTAATGTTAGAACCAGCCACATTACTCCGATGGTCAGCAGGGCGCGTTCGGAGGTGGGGTGGATCCAGCCGATGAGTAGAATCGCGATTGTCAGAATCAGCGCGGAGCCGATCAACACGCCGATTTGACTTGCACCCACTGCTCCGATGACGGGGACCAGAAAGCGACTTCGCAGCACGCCGTGAATGGTTTCGATCGTCATCATCAGCAGCCAGACCAAGAGGGCGCGTCCGATCATCAGTAGCGCGCCAACTTCGTAACCCGGCCGCCGCCGCGATGGATGGAGAGCACGCCGTCACTAATTTCGAAGGGGCCGTTTAAGCCCGCGCGGCCTCCAAAGGTCGCGACCAGTCTTCCGGCGGCCGTGGAATAGATGCCGCGCTGGGTCGTGAACAAAATCACTAGCAGCGACTTGCCTCCGGGGTAGAAGAACATTTGCTCGATCATTTGCCGGCCGTCCATTTCGCGGGAACCGAGCCACTCGCCTAGCAGGGGATCGCTCACGTTCTGCACCTTGCCGCGGCGATGATATTCGGAGAGGTGGCCTTCCGCAGACAGGCGCAAAGCATCGCCTGATACGGTCAGCTTGGATTTGATCTCCGGGCCGTTGGTGGTGCCCGGGGGGAGGATCAGTTCGTCGCCTTCGACGCGGTAGGGCATGTCGACGATGGCTCCGGGGCTGAAATCGACGGTTCCATCGGCGTGGAATTGGTACACGGCTCCGATACCGCCCTGGGAAGTTTCGACCGAGCGCCAGCGGCCGGTCAAGTTCGCCGAAGACTGAGCGTTCGCCAAAACAAGCGCGAAAAGGAGCAGCACGGGCTTACTCATAAGTACAGGATCGGCGGTACGCCTTCCTCAGTTTACGCTGTGTTGTACACTGAAGGTGTCAGTGGAGGTGGGTCTTCTCGAGTAGCCTGCTCCGTACCACAGGCGAGTGGCCGTTTACGCCTGATAGCATGCTCCGCGCCGCGGGGAGGGGATTTCGCGGCCTTGCTGAGCTGGCGTTCCCCCTGGTTTTTCCCGATGAGTGCCGCGTTTGCGGCGAAGTTCTGCGTGGTGTTTCGCGGGTTCCGGTATGCGGGCGGTGCCTGAGCGATCCGCAGCCGCTGGCTGCCGAGTTTTTCTGCATCGCCTGCCGTACGCCCTTCCTGAATCACTTTCCTTTAGATGAAAATGGCCGCTGTCCGCTGTGCAGGATGGGGCTGACAGGGTTCGATGCGGTGTATTCGTACGGGTCGTACGAAGGGTCGCTACGCAAGCTGATTCATTTGTTCAAGTACGACAAGATTTATACCTTGGCGCGGCCGCTGGCGGGATTTCTGGCGCGCGTGCTGCCGCGCGAGGAGCGCTTCGATTTGATCGTGCCGATGCCACTGCACTGGCGGCGGCGTTGGGAGCGCGGGTTCAATCAATCCGAGATGCTGGCGCAGGAGATCGCAAAGAAGTGGAACGTGCCGCTGCGGCGGGCGGTCCGGCGCGTGAAGGCGACGGCGCCGCAGGCGGGATTGACCAACGCGAAACGGCGGGTGAATGTCGGCGGAGCGTTCGCTGTTAAAGGAAATACACGGTTCGACGGCGCGCGCGTGTTGCTTGTGGATGATGTGTTGACCACCGGGTCGACCGCGGCGGCGTGCGCGCGGGTGTTGAAGCGGGCCGGGGCGGCGCATGTGGCGCTGCTGGCGCTGGCGCGAACCGACAGGCGGCTGGCGCTTTCAAGTTTCGAGATGACCATGAATGCGGAAGCAGGGGGCACAACGTGATTGCAAACCATCACCAGGAACGCTTGCATCGACCGGTCCTGGTACTGAACTCTAGTTACGAACCGATCAACGTGTGCGCGGCGCGGCGCGCGTTGGTGCTGGTGCTGAAGGGCGTGGCGTCGACGGAAGAGCAGTCGAGTTCGCACGTGCATTCGGCGCGGCAGGCGGTGCCTGTCCCGAGCGTCATTCGTTTGCTCGAATACCGGCGCATTCCCATGCAGGCGCGGTCGTTGTCACGCAAGAACATTTTGATGCGCGACCGTTATACGTGTCAGTATTGCCACAAGACTTTCAACACGAATGAGCTGACGCTTGACCATGTGATCCCGCGTTCGCGCGCAGGCGAGACTACTTGGGAGAATCTGGTGGCGTGCTGTCACGCTTGTAATAATCGCAAGGGGAGCCGCACGCCGGATGAAGCAGGGATGCGTTTGGCGCGTGCGCCGCGGCCGTTTAGCTTGCATACTAGCCGGCACTTGATGCGGTTGCTGGGGAAGAGCGACGATCAGTGGCGCAAGTATTTGTTTTATTAACGAGCTACTTTCGACAAGTGAAAACGAGCGCTGGGGGCAGATTCAAAATCACCCGTCCGACGCTGACGTCGGCGAAAAACCTGCGCAGGAAGCGCGCTTCGTTAAATCCACCGAGATTGAGTTTCCCGATCTCGAAGTGTCCGCCGTACTGGTATTGCGTCATGGTGCCGTGCGAAGCTAAGCAGTCTCCGATTTGGCGCATGATCAACGTGCGGGCGCGGGGTTCCATGGCGGTTAGGCCTAACGAAGACACTACGGCATCGACGGGACCGGCCGCGTGCGGCTCTATTAGGGAAACAAGATCCGTGGCGCTGCCGTGCAAGGGGATTAAGCGGGGATCGCTGCAGGTGGCGTTCAGGTGATCGATGAAGATGGGATTGATGTCGATGGCGAAGAGCTTCGCGTCGGGGCGCAGGCGTTTTAGGATTTCATTGGTGACGGCGCCGGTGCCGGGGCCTAATTCGACTACTGTGCGGGCGCGGCGGAAGTCGATGGGGCGCGTCAGGGCGTTCGCGAGATGACGCGAACTCGGAAACATGGACGCGGTGGGGCCCATGGAGCGCATCGCTTCCCAGAAAAATAATCGATGCGCGTTGGGGATGTCGGGGTTCGATTCGCGTCCGGCGTGCCGGTGCTTGATGCTGGCAAAATTCAGCTCGTTCAAAATGGCCTCTTTCGGTCTCCTACAACGATTCGCTGCCTACCAGTGCGTCTGCTGCTCGTTCCGGCGTGCGCTCGGGAGGGCTGCCGGTTTGCTCGGGGATTTCAATGCCAGTGCTGGTGCCTTCTCCCAACCGGCTATCGATCCACATTTTATAATCATCGCCGAATAAAACCTTCAGGCGCTCGTTCACGTTGCTGACGCCGATGCCTTGCTCGAAGAGGCGCGCTAGTTTTTCTTCGGGGATGCCGACGCCGTCGTCTTCGACCATAATCTGCAGGCGGCCGTCGCTGATTCGGCTGCGCACGCGGATCGTCCCGCCGTCGATTTTGCTCGACAGCCCGTGGCGGATGCTGTTTTCGACTAGCGGCTGGAGAAGCATGCTGGGCACTAACATGTCGAGCGTAGCGGGATCGATTTCACGCACGAAGCAGAGTTTGTCACCGAAGCGCACCACTTCGATGGCCAGGTAGGCATCTATAAAAGATAGCTCCTCGCGGAGGGGCGTTAAGTTCTCTTGTTGGCGGAGCAGGCGGCGGAGGATTTTCGAGAGTTTATAAACCACTTGGCGCGCTTGTTCGGGATTCTGGCGAATCAGCGAAGCCACCGAGTTCAGGGTGTTGAATAAAAAGTGTGGATTGATCTGGCGGCTGAGCGCGGCCAGGCGGGCTTCATTGAGACTGAGCTGCTGCAGTTCCAGTTTGCGCTCGTAGCGTTTGCTGTTCCAGATTTTGATGGGCACCATGACGGATAAAAGCGTCGTGGCGTACACGGCAACTACCAGGGCGGGGCCTTCGCCGGTCCATTTTTCCTGCAGCGCGAAGACGCGGCCGGGGAAATGTTTGGCCATGGTCGCGCGCAGGAATTCGGCGAGCAGGATCATCATGACGCACACCAGGCTGAAGGCGGCGGGGCGCAGGTCGCGTTTGCGGAGCAGGCGGAAGAGGGCTTGATCGGGGAAGGTGAGTTTCCAAATGGCTTCTTTATCGGGTCCGACGTCGCGGATTAAGCCGCCTAGCACACCGGCGGCGGCGAACAGGACCATCGACATCAGTTCACCGTTGAACATGGCGGGGATGGAGATGAGTACTCCGGCTAAGAGGCCGGTGACGTAGCCGCCGAGCATGCCCATGACTAGGCTGCCTTCGAGTCCGAGGTCAACGGCTTGGTAGGAGCTGCCGGTGACCACGCGGGCGGCGACTCCGGAGGCGAAAATGGCGGCGCTGACGAGCGCCATTTGCACGCGCTGCAGCAGCGTACGCTCTTCGCGCATCAGCATTTCAGTGAAGCGCGTGCTGCGGGTTAAAACGCTGGCGAGCGAGGCGGCGACGGCCAGTTTCACCATCAAGATCACTAGGTGCTGTTGGAGCATGCGCGGTCTTGGGCTCTGGCGATCATTATAATGGAGTAAGTCCCCCGAGAAACCGTGCCAGCCACCTTTGAACTCCGCAAAATTGCCGAAGCCGATTTTCCCAGCCGCTTTGGACACTTTCGTATTCTCGGATTCCAGGGTGTCGATGGGGCGGACTCCGAAGACGCCGTAGTGCTGCAGATGGGCGATATTTCGACGTCGGAGCCGGTGCTGGTGCGCATCCATTCGCAATGCCTGACGGGTGATGTTTTCCACAGTTTGCGCTGCGATTGCGGGGCGCAGTTGGAGCTGGCGATTGAAAGCATCGCGAAGGAAGGCCGGGGTTTATTAATTTATGAGCAGCAAGAGGGTCGCGGGATTGGGCTTTTGAACAAGCTGCGAGCCTACGAGTTGCAGGATCAGGGGGCCGATACGGTGGAGGCCAATCAGCAACTGGGGTTTGAGGCGGACCTGCGAGGCTATCAGATGCCGGCGGCGATCCTCAACTTTCTGGCAGTGCGGGCGGTGCGGCTGATGTCGAACAATCCGGACAAGATCAAGGCGCTGGAGCAGGTGGGGGTGCGGGTGGCGGAGCGGATTCCTAGCATTGTGGATCCGATCGGGTCGACTGAGAATTATCTGCGGACCAAGCGTGAAAAGATGGGGCATCTACTGGATTAGTCCCCATTAGCCCTCCCTCCGGGGCCTTTGGTATGATTAGGGGCGAAGGAGGGCACGTATGGGACCAATTGGCGTGCAGGAAATGGTTGTCATTTTCCTGGTTGCCCTCGTTCTGTTTGGACCGAAGAAGCTGCCGGAGCTGGGAAAGACTCTGGCTAAGGCAGTTACCGAGTTCCGCCGCGCGCAGAGCGATTTGAAAGCCACATTCGAGCGCGAAATGCAGTCCATTGAACGGGAAACTGAATCGTTGCGGGAGGCCACCCGGCAAGCCGCTGTCGATCTCACGAATTACGGAAATATCGACGTGCTGGGCAGCAGCAGTTCCACTCCAGCCGACCAGAATCCTTACCACTATCCCCCCGTAAGCGCATCCGCAGTATCGGGCGCCGAATCATTTGCTGAGCTGATGAACTCTCCTGAAGGGACCGTTCCTCGCGGCAGTTCCGAATCCACGGTTCTTGAAACTAGCAGCGTTGCTGTGGACGAATCGAATCCTTTACCGGAATTCGAGCAGACCGACAGCAAAGCGGCGAAACCGGCGGATGCGGAGCTTCCCAGCATCGTATAGTTTGCGCGCACATTTAAATTAAGTATGGATACGCCCAACGGCGGAGGTCTAACTCCGGAAGAACGCTCACTCGTGCCAGCCGGCGCGGGGGGCGGGTACGTTCCACCGCCTCCGCCGCCTCCGGATGAGGACGACGAAGAAGACGAAGGCATGCTGCGCATGTCTTTCCTGGAGCACCTGGAGGAAATGCGTTCGCGCATTATTCGGGCGCTGATGGGCTTTGGCGTGGCGTTTCTGCTGTGCATCATTTTCTGTTATCCGCTGTGGGATTTCGTACGTGCGCCAGCGGTGGATGCATTGACGAAGATCGGCGTGAAGCCGCCGAACCTGGTGATCAATGAGCCGATGGAAGCGTTCTCCATCATCTGGGTGAAAGTGCCGTTGGTGTTTGCGCTGTTCCTGGCTTCGCCGTGGGTGCTTTATCAGGTGTGGGCCTTTATCGCTCCTGGGTTGTATCAAAAAGAAAAGCGGCTGGCGTTTCCGTTCGTCTTGAGCACGGCGGGATTGTTCATACTTGGCGGCGCGTTTGCGTACTTCGTGGCGTTCCGCTTTGGGCTGGCGTTCTTGTTGAGTATTGGGCTTTCGAATGGCGTCACGCCATTGGTGACCATCACGCATTATTTCGATTTGTTCGTCAACGTGATGCTGGGCGTGGCGCTGGTTTTCGAATTGCCCGTGGCTATTTTCTTTCTCACGCTGCTGCATCTGGCGTCGCCGCGCTTTTTGATGGCGCATTCGCGCTACGCGATTTTGGCGATCGTCATCGTTGCGGCGATCATTACTCCGACTCCGGATTTCTTCAACCTTATGTTGTTTGCGGTGCCGATGTGCGCGCTGTTTTTTATCGGCGTGTTCGCCGCGTACTTATTGGTGTTGAAACGCGAGGGCAAGAAGTTCCCGTGGCCTAAGGTACTAGGGATCACGCTGCTGATCATCCTGGTGCTGGCGGGGGTGACGCATGTGGTGCTGGTGCGGCTGTTGCACTATCACTTAGCAAGTCACTGGCCTTTTTATCTGAAATAACGGCAAAACTTTTCCATTATTTTCGGAACAAAAACGAGGCTGCCACGTATTCAAAGGTACGTGGGCGTCATCAACGAGCCCCACTAAAAAGTCGAAGGAAGAGTGAGGGTTAAAAAATGATGAAAATTGCGAAGCTCGTAGTGTGCCTGGGGACGGTGGCGATGGCATGGGCCAGTGCAGCCGCCAAGCCTTATGAAGTGATTCTCAGCAATCCCGCGCAGGTCAGCGGCACGGAATTGAAAGCGGGTACTTATAAGGTTGACGTCGCGGGCGACCGGGTTACGATCCACGACTCGAAACAGAAGGTTGAGTGCTCGGTTAAGGTGGAGGAGAGCGATCAGAAGTTTTCGGCCACGACAGTGCGTTACAGCATGTTGGAGGGCAAGTACCGCGTCAGCGAGATCCATCTGGGCGGGACCAATATGAAGCTGGTGTTCAATAACTGACCGCCCTCCGAAAACAGGAGTTAACTCCAAGCCGCAGAAGCCGTTAGCATGGCGTCTGCGGCTTTCGCATTTTGGGTGCAGGAAATACTTGACAACATATAACGCATATTATATGCTTTGTATGTAAAGAGTTTATTTAGGAGCTTAACGATTATGTCTCTTGTCAGATATACACCATTTAGCGGTTTTGAAGGTTTTCCATTTGGACTGCGCGTGTTTGCGGAGCCGAACGGGCAGCGTCCTTGGGTCCCGGCTGTGGACATCCAGGAGACCGAGAACGAGCTAGTTTTGAAGGCGGACGTTCCGGATATGGAAATGAAGGACATCGATGTCCGTATGGAGAACGGCACGCTGACTCTTCGCGGCGAGCGCAAGTTCGAGGCGGAGAAAACCGAGGGCGGCTGGCACCGCTTGGAACGTTCCTATGGGACGTTTGAGCGCGCGTTCACTTTGCCGGATACGGTGAATCCGGAGGGTGTGAAGGCCGACTATAAGAACGGCGTGCTGACCGTGACGCTTCCCAAGAAGGAAGTGGCGAAGCCGCGGCAGATCAAAGTCAACGTCGTTAGCTAAGTCCGGCAGTTCTGCGAGGCGGGTTTTGCGAACCAAGTTCGCGCCCGCCTCGTCTTTATTTATGAGAGCGTAAATTTATGAATTCGGTGAAGACGGTACTGCTGCTGGGGTTGCTGAGCGGGATTCTGCTGGTGGGCGGCGAGGCGCTGGGTGGGTCGCGGGGGCTGGAATACGGGCTGCTGCTGGCGATCGGCATGAACTTTTTCAGTTACTTTTTCTCCGACAAACTGGCGTTGATGTCGTACTCGGCGCAGTCGGTTACGCCGGAGGAATCGCCGGAGATTTATTCGCGGCTGGCGCCGATTGTCGAGCGGTTGACGCAGAAGATGGGTTTGCCGATGCCGAAGTTGTGGGTGATTCCGGAGGATTCGCCGAATGCATTTGCGACGGGGCGCGATCCGCAGCATGCTTCGGTGGCGGTGACTGAGGGGATTTTGCGGTTGATGACCGATCGCGAGCTGGAAGGCGTGCTGGCGCATGAGATGGGTCACGTGCTGCATCGCGATATTCTGATCAGCTCGGTGGCGGCTACGATTGCTTCGGCGATTACGTTTCTGTCGCGCATGGCGTTCTTTTTTGGCGGGTCGCGGGATGAGCGCGAAGATCGCGGAAGCGCGCTGGGCGGAGTGTTCATGATGATTCTGGCTCCGATTGCGGCGCTGATGATTCAGATGGCGATTTCGCGGACGCGCGAGTTCGACGCTGACGCGGCTTCGGTTAAATACACGGGAAGTCCGGATCCTTTGATTAATGCCCTGCGCAAGCTCGAGATGGGCGTGCAGCGGGTACCGATGGACGATGCGTCGCCTTCGACGGCACATTTGTTCATCTTGAATCCGTTCCGCGGCGGGTTGTTCCGCATGTTCTCGACGCATCCATCGACGGAAGAACGCATTGCCCGGCTGGAGCAAATGCGGAATCCTGCGCTGGTATCTGTAAACTGAGAGCTTGACTACCGTACGTGTAAACCGCAAAGCGGCGGATCGGGCTGCTAGCGGCCATCCCTGGATTTTCTCTAGCGACGTTGTCGATCGGGGCGATGCTGCGCCGGGCGATGCTGTGAAGGTGCTCGACCCGCGCGGCAAGTTTCTGGGGACGGCGCATTACAGCTCGACATCGCAGATCACGCTGCGGCTGCTGTCCGAGAAAGCGGAAACTCTCGACCGCGATTTCTTTATCAAGCGCATTACGGCTGCGCTGGAGCATCGCGAGCGTGTGGTGCAGGATGCTGACGCTTACCGTTTGGTTTTTTCCGAAGGCGATTTGCTGCCGGGGTTGATTGTCGACCGCTACGGGCCGGTGCTCGCGCTGCAAACTTTGAATCAGGGGATGGATCGGGCGCGCGATTTGATTGTGGAATGTTTGCAAGAGCTGCTGGCGCCGGCGGGGATTCTAGCGCGCAACGATGTTAGCGTCCGCAAACTGGAAGGGCTGCCGTTGGAGGTGGTCACGCTGAACGGGGAAATTCCGGAGCGGGTGCAGATCCGCATGAACGGGCTGCGGCTGGAAGCGGATTTGCTGCACGGACAAAAAACCGGGGTTTATCTGGATCAGCGGGAAAATTATCTGGCGGCGAAACGCTGGGCGCGGGGGCGGGTGCTGGATTGTTTTACGTCCAGCGGAGGGTTTGCACTGCACGCGGCGTCGAAGGCGGAATCGGTCGAAGGGGTGGATTCTTCGGCGGGGGCGCTGGCTACGGCGGAAGTTAATGCGAAGGCTAACGGGATCGGCAATGTATATTTTCGCCAGGCGGATGTTTTCGAATTTCTGTCGGGGATCGAACGTAAATATTCGTTAGTTGTTCTGGATCCTCCGGCGTTTGCGAAATCGCGGCGGGCGGTGGAAGATGCGGCGCGCGGATATAAAGAGATCAATTTGCGGGCGCTGCGGCTGCTCGATCCGGGCGGGGTTTTGGTGACTTGTTCCTGCTCGCATCATATGAGCGAAGGGGCGTTCTATGAAGTGGTTGCGCAGGCGGCGCTGGATGCGGGGAAGACGCTGCGGGTGTTGGAGCGGCGAACGCAGGCGGCGGACCATCCTATTTTGCTAACGGTGCCGGAAACTTTGTATTTGAAGTGCTTGGTACTAGAAGTCCTGTAGAATCGCCGTACTGGGCAGCAAACCATTGCAAATAGGGCAGGATGTGCGCTATCTTTGCAAAAGTAGTTAAGGCCACCGTAACGGCGGCTAAATTCTCTCACGCTCCCCAACTGGAGGATGTTTTTCAGATGCGACTGACCCCGTTGTCTGCCGTCGGTAGGCGCGCAGCTTTCCTGTTGATTTTGGCGCTGTTGGCGCTGGCCGGCTCGACCCCCTTGCTCGCGCAGGGTGGCGAAGCGGACTTACGACTCCCTGATTTGAGTCAAGCTGTGTTTTTGAACGGCGTGAGCGGTCCTACCTTATTACTGGTTGGGCTGGGCGTGGCCGTGTTGGGTCTGGTATTCGGCATGGCGATGTACACGCACTTGCGCAAGCTGCCGGTGCATGCGTCGATGCTGGAGATCTCGGAGTTGATCTACGAGACTTGCAAGACGTACTTGATTACGCAGGGCAAGTTTTTGATGGTCCTGGAGATTTTCATTGGCGTGATTATCGCGTTCTACTTTGGCTTCCTGCAATCGATGGCGGCGTTCAAGGTGGTCATCATTCTGGCGTTCAGCGTGGTGGGGATCGCGGGCAGCTACGGCGTGGCCTGGTTCGGCATTCGCGTCAATACCTTCGCCAATTCGCGGACGGCGTTTGCCAGTCTGCGCGGCAAGCCGTTCCCTTGTTATGCGATTCCGCTGCAGGCGGGGATGAGCATCGGCATGATGCTGATCAGCGTGGAGCTGTTCATCATGTTGTGCATCCTGCTGTTCATTCCGGGGGACTACGCGGGGCCGTGCTTTATCGGATTTGCGATCGGCGAATCGCTGGGCGCGGCGGTGCTGCGCGTGGCGGGCGGAATCTTTACGAAAATCGCGGACATCGGCGCGGATCTGATGAAGATCGTTTTCAAGATCAAGGAAGACGACGCGCGCAACCCGGGCGTGATTGCGGATTGCACGGGCGACAACGCGGGCGACTCGGTGGGGCCGTCGGCGGACGGGTTTGAGACTTACGGTGTGACGGGCGTGGCGTTGATCACGTTCATCTTGCTGGCGGTCAACAACGACATTACGAAAGTGGAATTGCTGGTGTGGATCTTCGTGATGCGCGTGATGATGATTATCGCTAGCGCGCTCTCGTACTTCATTAATGAAGCGGTGGCGAAGGCGCGGTATCAGACCGTCGATAAGATGAATTACGAAGCGCCGCTGACGTCACTGGTGTGGCTGACTTCGATCATTTCGATTTTCGCTACTTACGGGATTTCGTACTTGATGATTCCGAATCTGGGCAACGATCCGTCGATGTGGTGGAAGCTATCGAGCATCATTACTTGCGGGACGCTGGCTGGGGCGATCATTCCTGAGCTGGTAAAGGTGTTTACTTCGGTGGAATCTAGCCACGTTAAAGAAGTGGTGACGTCGTCGCGCGAAGGCGGGGCTTCGTTGAACATTCTATCCGGACTGGTGGCGGGCAACTTCAGCGCTTACTGGCTGGGGCTGACGATCATGGGGCTAATGGCGATCGCTTACGGCATCAGCACGCAGGGCATGATGACGCTGATGCTGGCTCCGGCGGTATTCGCGTTTGGGTTGGTGGCATTCGGGTTCCTGGGCATGGGGCCGGTGACGATTGCCGTCGATTCTTACGGGCCGGTGACGGACAATGCGCAATCGGTGTATGAGCTAAGCCAGATCGAGATGGTTCCCAATATCAAGTCCGAGTTGAAGAAGACTTACGGCTTCGATGTGGATTTCGAAAAGGCCAAGCATCATTTGGAAGAGAACGACGGCGCGGGTAACACTTTCAAAGCCACAGCCAAGCCGGTGCTGATCGGCACGGCGGTGGTGGGCGCTACGACCATGATTTTCTCGATCATCATGGCGTTGACGAAGGGCTTGCAGCCGGAGCTGTTGAAGAACCTGTCGATTTTGTATCCGCCGTTTTTGCTGGGCCTGATTACGGGCGGCTCCGTCATTTACTGGTTCACGGGGGCTTCGATTCAGGCGGTGACAACCGGGGCGTATCGCGCGGTGGAGTTCATCAAGGCGAACATCAATTTGGAGAGCGTGACTAAGGCGTCGGTGGCGGACTCGAAGAAAGTGGTGGAGATTTGTACGCAGTATGCGCAGAAGGGCATGTTCAACATCTTCCTGGTGGTGTTCTTCTCGACGCTGTCGTTTGCGTTCTTCGAACCTTACTTCTTTATCGGGTATCTGATTTCGATTGCGTTGTTCGGGTTGTATCAGGCGATCTTCATGGCGAATGCCGGTGGGGCGTGGGATAACGCTAAGAAGATTGTCGAGGTGGAACTGAAGGCGAAAGGCACGCCGCTGCACGATGCGACCGTGGTGGGGGATACGGTGGGCGATCCGTTCAAGGACACTTCGTCGGTGGCGTTGAATCCGATCATCAAGTTCACTACGTTGTTCGGACTGCTGGCGGTCGAACTGGCGGTTTCGCTGTCGGAGAAGCAGGGCAACGCGGTCAGTACGGGATTGGGAGTGTTGTTCTTGTTGGTGTCGCTGTTCTTCGTGCACCGGTCGTTCTACGGGATGCGGATTGTGGTGACCAAGAGTTAAGTATCGTCAGGAGTTCGTTATATTGGGGGCATGCGAAAGCTTGCTCCCTTTTTCTTTTGTATGGCTGTTTTAGCTGCGATTCCGGATTTGGCGGAACTGAACCGCATGATTGCGCGGTTTGCTCCGGCGGAGCTGAAGGTGGACACTTCGGGGCTGGCGGCGGGGGATAAACTGGCGCTGCAGAAGTTGATTGAGGCGGCGCGGGTTCTCGACGGCTTGTTTCTTACACAAAGGTGGAGCGGGAACGCGGCGCTGCGCGCAAAGCTTCAGCAAGACTCGTCAGAGTTGGGCAAGGCGCGGCTGCATTATTTCGATCTGAACAAGGGGCCGTGGTCGGATCTGGATGGGCAGGTGGCGTTTCTGCCGGGGGTGCCCGCGAAGAAATTGGCGGGGGCGAATTTTTATCCGGAGGATATGTCCAAGGACGAGTTTGAGACTTGGGCGGCGAAGCTTCCTAAGGATCAGCAGGAGGCGGCTCGCGGGTTTTTCACTGTCATTCGGCGGGGGACGGACAAGAAGCTCTTCGCCGTTCCTTACAGCAAAGCTTACGGAGCGGATTTGGAGCGGGCGGCGAAGTTGCTAGAGGAAGGCGCGGCGGCTACGCCGAATGCGACGCTCAAACAATTTTTGACGCTGCGGGCGCAGGCGTTTCGCACAGACGATTATTACGCTAGCGATGTGGCATGGATGAAGCTCGACGCGCCGATCGATATTACGATCGGGCCTTACGAAACTTACAACGACGATCTGCTGGGGTACAAGGCAGCGTTCGAGGCTTATGTGACGCTGCGCGATGACAAGGAGACGGCGAAGCTGGGGAGCTTCGCGGGGCGGATGCAGGAGATTGAGAATAATCTGCCTCTGGATGCGAAGTATAAGAATCCGAAGATTGGGGCGCTGGCGCCGATTCGCGTCGTGAATGAAGTTCTGGCTACCGGCGATGGGGCGCATGGGGTGCGGACGGCGGCTTTCAATTTGCCTAACGATGAGCGGATCGTGAAGGCGATGGGGTCGAAGCGGGTGATGCTGAAGAACATTCAGGAGGCTAAGTTCGCGAAGACTTTGCAGCCGATTGCTACGCGCGTGCTGTCGGCGGAGGATCAGAAGGATTTGAGTTTCGAGTGGTTCTTCACGCATATTCTGGCGCACGAGATGACGCATGGGATTGGTCCGCAGACGAACGTGCGCCAGGCGTTGAAGGAGCAGCATGCGGCGATTGAAGAAGCTAAGGCCGATGTGACCGGGTTGTTCATGCTGCAGTACTTGTTCGATCACAAGATGCTGCCGGCGGCTGAGCGTCCGCTGTATACGACGTTCCTGGCGTCGTCGTTCCGCACGTTGCGCTTTGGGGTGCATGAGGCGCACGGAAAAGGAATGGCGATGCAGGTGAATTACCTGATGGACAAAGGGGCGTTCGTCGCTAAAGCGGATGGGACATTCGCGGTGGACTTCACGAAGATCAAGGGCGCGGTGCGGGATTTGGTGCATGAGTTACTGGACGTGGAAGCTACCGGGGATTACGCGCGGGCTAAGAAGATGTTGGATGAGCTGGGCGTGATTCGGCCGCCGATGGCGCGGGCGTTGGATAAGTTGAAAGATTTGCCGACGGATATCGAGCCTATTCGGCCTTCGCTGTAAGTTGGGCGTCGAACCAGGACAGGTAGGCTTCGGAGCCGTCGACTATGGGGAGCGCGATCAGTTCGGGAACTTCGTAAGTGTGGAGTTTCTCGATCTCGGTGCGCAGGGCGGCGAAGAGGTCGCGGCGGGTTTTGATGACTAGCATCCACTCGGATGCTTCTTCCACTTTTTCTTTCCAGCGGTAGATGCTGCGGGCTTTGGGCAGGATGTTTACGCAGGCGGCTACTCGCTGATCTACCAAGTGGCGCGCTAGTTTCTCGGCATGCTTTTCGGAATCGCAGGTGGTCAGGACTAGTATCTTATCCGTCATTTTTTAGCGGTGCGGCCTTTGGGGAGCGTGGCTAGCTTTTTCTTGACGGCGTCGATTTCCTTCGCGTCCGAGGATAGCATCACGAACTTTTCATAGGACTCGCGGGCTCCGGGGAAGTCGCGTAGTTTTTCGTCGGCTTCGCCCAGGCGGAGCATGGCTTCGGCGGAGGTGGGGTCCCATTTACTGGCTTCTAGAAAGCGGCGGGAGGCTGCCCGGTAGTTGCCCTTCTTGAAATAAAAGTTACCGGCTGTAATGTTGCGAGCTGCTTCCAGGGGATTGAACGAATATTCTTTGGGCTTGAGGTCGGGATCTTCTTCGGGGGGTTCCTGTTCTTGAGTCGCTGGCGGCGCGGGCGGTTTCGGCTCCTGGGCGGCCACGGTTAGGGCCAAAAACAGGGTCAGCAAAACGGCGCGTGTCACAATTTAAGTGTAGAACCTTTCTTAGTTTCAACCAATGCAAGATCTTCGCGAGAGAGCCGCTGAACTGCCGTTGTTGCCGGGGGTGTACCTGTATAAGGACGCGTATGACACGGTTATTTACGTCGGCAAAGCGAAGAACTTGCGGGCGCGGGTGCGGAGTTATTTTTCGGACGAGCGGCTGGCGGATTCCAAGACGGGGACGCTGATCAGCGAGGCGCGGACGATCGACTTCATTCAGGTCGATAACGAAAAAGAGGCGCTGGCGCTGGAGAACAATCTCATCAAGCAGTGGAAGCCTCGCTATAACATTCTGCTGCGGGATGACAAGACCTATCCGTACATTAAGCTGACGGCGGAGAAATATCCGCGGGTATATGTAACGCGGCGGCTGCGCAAGGATGGGTCGAGTTACTTTGGTCCTTACTTTCCGGGGAATCTGGCGCACCGGCTGGTGCACTTTATTCATCGGCATTTCAAAGTGCCGTCGTGCAAGATCGATTTCACGCGGACTCACTCGCATCCTTGTTTGGAATTTCATATTCATCGCTGTCTGGGGCCGTGTGTGCAGGGGTTGACTACGGACGCGGCTTACGGGGATGCGGTGCGGCAGGTGCGGTTGTTCCTGGATGGGCGGCATCGGGATCTCGCTGACGAGTTGCGCGGGCGGATGGAGGCGGCTAGCGGCTTGATGCTCTACGAAGAAGCTGCTGCGCTGCATGATCTCATTAAGACCGTTGAGGAGCATGGCGAGAAGCAGAAGATGGCTAGCGTCGAGGGGACGGACACGGACATCTTTGCTTACTATGCGGAGCCTCCGCTGGTCGCGGTGAATTTGTTTCACTTGCGGGGTGGGCATATTGTCGACCGGCGGGAATTTTTCTGGGAAGACCAGAGGGAGTTTGATCCGCCGGAGTTTTTTTCGTCGTTGATCAAGCAGGTCTATTTGGATGAGCCTTACATTCCGGCGTTTATGCACGTGCCTGTCGATTTCGAGGATCGCGAACCGTTGGAAGAGCTGCTTTCGGAGCGGCGCGGGCGCAAGGTGGAGATTCAAACTCCGCAGAGGGGGCAGAAGAAGGCCATGCTGGAGCTGGTGGAGTCGAACGCGAAGTATAGCTTCGAGCAACGCTTCCGCGTTCTGAAGCCGTCGTCGCAGGCGATTCAGACGGCTTTGCAGGATGCGCTCGGGTTGGAAGCGGCGCCGCAGAGGATTGAGTGCTTCGATATTTCGCACATTCAGGGCACGGATAAAGTGGCCAGCATGGTGGTGTGGGAAAACGGGCGGATGAAGAAGTCGGATTACCGCAAGTTCATCATCAAGACGGTGGTGGGGAACGACGATTTTGCTTCGATGCGCGAAGTGATCTCGCGGCGGTATGGGCGCTTGAAGGAAGAGAATTTGCCGCGGCCGGGATTGGTGCTGGTGGATGGAGGGTTGGGGCAGTTACATGCGGCGGCGGAGGCGCTTGAAGCGTTGGGGATTACGGATCAGCCGCTGGCGTCGATCGCCAAGCGCGATGAATGGATATATGTTTACGGGCAGGAAGACGAGCCGATTGTGCTGGACAAATTTTCGCCGGTGCTGCATCTGGTGCAGGAAGTCCGCGATGAAGCGCATCGTTTTGCGGTGACGTTTCATCGCACGCGGCGGAACGCCAGCCGGCTACAGAGCGAGTTGGTGCAAATTCCTGGAATCGGGGAAAAGACTACGACGAAGCTATTGAAGCATTTTGGCAGCCTGGAACGGGTGCGTCTGGCGCCGGAGGATGAACTGATTCGAGTGGCGGGCCGGGCCGCGGCTCAAAAAATAAGGACGGGGCTCACTGTGAAGTGATCGCGCCCCGTCCTACCCATGAAAAAACTTTCTTCTAGAACAGATCGCCAATCTCTTTGGCAGCCATGCGGGCTTCCAAGTGAATCAAGCCTGCGTTCCCGCCTTGCGGGCTCAGCACCGCTAAAACGGCTTTGCTGCCGGCGGCGTAGATGAACAAAGAAGCCTCGTCGGCCTGGATGGAAACTTCGCCCAGATTTCCGGCGCCAATGTTGTCACTGATCTTTCGTCCCAAGGTGGACGCTGCGGCGGCCATAGCCGCGAGACGGTTGGGGTCCGACCCGTTGGTGAGGGCGTGCGCGATGGGCAGTCCTTCATTCGAGGCCAGTAACACACCTTTCAATTCCGGAATAGAGTTGCGCAACCCTTCGAGGGCCGCCTTCAACGCTTCACCTTTTGCCATGCCCGTTTGTTCCTCCACAATAATCGCTCGCTAAGTATGGATCGGAACATAGGGAAAAAACTTTAGAGCAGGAGTAAGCGAGAGCTATGATATTCGCGAATAAGGTGATAGCCGGCGAGCGAGGTAAGGCCCGGACCTGAGATCAAAGCGATAAGTGCTTTACCGGAGAGAATGCTTAGACGCGGCCCTTTAGGATCAGGCTAAAAGAGCCGATAAGTCTAAGGTATGCGGTGTCTCCAATGCGGTAAGGACCTTCCCCTGCTCAAGCGTATGGCAGGGAGCGAGTTCTGCTCCGACGCGCACCGCAAGGAATACCAGAAGGAATACAGCGATCTTGCCTTAGGGCGGCTGCTGCAATCGAAGCCTCCTGGACTGGAAAATATTCCCAGTTTGAACGGGCCGCCGAGTGTACTCACGCCCCCGCCGCCTGCGAACGGGCATTCGGCCGCGCCGCTGAATGTCACCTTGCCGCAAGCGCCGAAGCGGGAGCCGGTGGTGGCGGCAAGCAAGAGCGCACCGGGTGCATCGCCGAGCGTCGTCAAGAAAACGGAACCGCGGACGGCGATTCCGATGCCCTCGGCGCCCGAGCCCGCACCGGCGAAAAAAGTTGCACCCGATCCTGCGGTAGCGAAGGCCGCGAGGGTGGATAAACCTGTTCCGGCGAATGTGCCGTTAGTAATCCCGCGAACCTTGGCCTTCGTGGAGGCGCGGGCGCAACGGCCGGGGGCGCCTTTTCACGCAACGAGTGTGACGACGGCGGCGTTGCTGGAGGCGCATGCTGTGCCGCTGGAACATGGCGTCGAAGGCGCGGACGTCGCGATCCATGCGATCGAGCAGGAATTGGAACTGCGGGAGCCGGCGCGAGGGGCGCCGAGAATGGAGTTGGATCTGCGCATTGCGGGTCCGGAGGCGTTGGAGGTGCAGCGGGAAGCGCTAGCGATTCCGCCGATGTCGAGCATTCCTCCGGAAAACGCGTTGTTGTGGACGGCGGGGCAGAGGAATTTTGCGGACTCACTGATTTCGTTGAGCGGTCTGGCTGGTTATGGATTGTCGACGACAGGGTTTGAGGAGCCGCGCGACGAAGCGCCTGCGGCGAAGGTGGTTGAAGCGCAGCCGGCGAAGGCACCGGAAGCGCGAGTGGCTGCGCCGACGGTGCCGGAGCGGTTGCTGGAGCTACTGCCGGTGACGGTGCCAGGAATCGCGGCGGGGCGAGCCAAGCCGGGGCATGTATTCGGAGCGGCGGCATTTACGGACAAGAGCATACAAGTTCCTCCGCCGAGCGGGCTGCCTTTGCGGCCGCTGATGGTGCTGGGATCGGCTGAGAGCGTGGCTGCGCCGACGGGGAAGAAATCGAAGAACGACGTGCGCATTCTGCCGCCTGCGCCGGTGGCGGTCAAGCCGAGCTTGCCGGTGGTGGCGGCGCCGGTTTCGTTTGCGGGTCCGGCGGAACCGGATCTGGGGCTTCCGGAGCTGCGCTTGGAGCCGGGACGAAACGCGGGTGCTTCGCATATGCCGAAGATCTTGGCGGCGGTCGCAGGCGTTGCGGCGCTGGGTCTGGGGCTTTTCTTTTTCCTGGGGCGGGGCGAGACGCGGCCTAAGCCGGGCGCGGAAACGATTACCAGCAGCGCGAACTGGATCAGTAACTTTGCCACCGATACGAAGAACCAGCGGAGAGTTTCGGTGCTGCGGACGTCGCTGGGGCTGGCGGCTTATCGTTTGGACTTTGAAAGCTCGATACAGATTAAGGGGCTGGGCTGGGTATATCGCGCCCAGGACGCGAAGAATTATTACGTCAGCAAGATTGAGCTCGAAAAGCCGGGGCAAAATCCGGAGTTTGCTATTGTGCACTACGCGGTGATCGATGGCGTCGAGCAGGCGCATGAGCAGACGCCGCTGCACGTGGATGTGCCGCTGGGCGGGCATTACAAGATCCGCTTTGAAGCGGTGGGCGATCGCTTCACGACGTGGGTGCAAGGCCAGCAAGTGGATCAGTGGATGGATGGACGGCTCAAGACCGGCGGGGCGGGCTTGTATCGGGAAGGTGCGGAGCAATTCACTTTGCACGGCGACTTCCAGGTGACGCCGTTGGCGAAATAGCGGAAGGGAATTTACAGATGGCGCAGAATGAAGTCTTCTTTATCGACGATGACCTGATCGAACGGCTGCTGCGAGGTGACGCGGCTCCGGCGTCGCCGAAGCAGAAGCGTGCGGTGGCTGCGAGTGGTCTGGCGGCGGCGGTGGCGTTGGCGACGGACGGAAAACTGGATGAGGCCGTGCGTGAGCTGGAAGCGGCGCTCGGGCGCGGCGAGAATCCAATCGAAGTGCAGAGCGCCTTGGGGCATCTGCGCTTTGAGCAGCAGAAGTGGAGCGAGGCACAGGGGCACTACGCGAAGGTGGCGGAGCGGGAAGCGAAGCATCCGACGGCGCATTACAATCTGGGGCTGTGTCTGGAGCGGCAGTCGAAATTCGCGGAGGCCGTGAAGGAGTTTGAGGCGGCGCTGGCGATCGATCCGAAGCGCTGGCAGGCGCAGGTGGGACGCGGGCTGTGTTTGCTGAGGATGAATCAGGCGGAGGCGGCTCTGCCGTGCTGGGAAGCGGCGCAGGCGGAACTGCGGGCTTCGAAAAAACCGCAGCGGCAGGATGACATTCTGTTCGGCAAGGCGGTCACGCTGCATCAGCTGGGTCGTTTGGATGAGGCGTCGGAGTTGTATCAGAAGTTGCTGCCGTTGAATCCTAATTCAATCGACCTGCTCAGCAATATTGTTTCGCTGGCGGGAGCGCGCAAGGAAGAAATGCAGGCCAAGGAAATGGCGGAGCGCCTGCTTAAAATCCAAGCGGACTCGCGCGTGGGGCTCGAATGCATGGCCAGCATCAATCTCACGCGAGGCGACTTCAGCGCGGCCGCGCAATACTGTTCGCAATTGGTGAAGGTGGCTGCGGATTCTTATGAGGGCTGGTTCAATCTGGGGGTGGCGTACCAGAAGACAGGGCGATTGGAGCAAGCGGCGAACTCCTATCGCGAGGCGCTGCGTCTGCGGCCGCAGTCGGCCGAAGCCCATGCCAACCTGGGAGCGGCGCTGCAAGAGCGCGGCGATCTGAAAGACG
>Ga0265314_10001639_pt1 | contig 24526 bp, 17 predicted proteins | sample 4126metaG_FD_203106 | JGI IMG/M metagenome (GOLD analysis project Ga0265314, IMG submission 203106) | Rhizosphere microbial communities from Carex aquatilis grown in University of Washington, Seatle, WA, United States - 4-1-26 metaG | ecosystem: Host-associated > Plants > Roots > Rhizosphere >... | reverse complement strand
GCATGTTGTCCATCAGCTCGGGGCCATTAATCCCGTGACGAAAGCCGGGATAATTTTCGACTTCGGACGTCTTGGTGAGTTGTCCACCGGGCGTCGAACCGGCCAGCAGCACGGGCTTGAGGCCGGCGCGCGCGGCATAAATCGCGGCGGTCAGGCCCGCGGGACCGGAACCGATAATGACCGTCTTCAAAACTTCATTGGCATTCGGCATTGGGATGCTCCATGAAAAGGGAACGGCAAACGGGCACAGTCATAGCACCATAAATAAGACGTGGCAAGGCGCTCAAACTTCCTGCGGGAGGATCTAGCGCAATTTGTGCATGCCATGCCGATTTGAAGGTGATTGCCAGTGGCGCGCGGGCGTAAAATCGGATATTTTTAAGGTATTGAGCGCCTCTCCCTGCGGTTTGTGTTGGAGCGGGCGCGGCCCAACATCGAAAACCAAGGAGGCAGAGCGAAGCCTGTGGATATCTCCAAGCTCCTCGAAAAGGCGCGTGCCGCCGCGGAAAAGCGTAATTACGAATACGCCATCGATCTTTACCGCCAGGGCGCCAAGATGGATCCCGACAACGTTGCTTGTCGCCGCGAGTTGCGCGCGGTCGAGATCCGCATGTGCAAAGAGAAGCCACCGGGATTCCTCGAAAAAGCCAAGCTGCAGGGCCACATCATGAAGTCCCACACCATGATGACGGCCAAAAAGTACGATTCCGCCATCGACGCGGCTGAAGACGCGCTGCAGATCGATCCGGGCAACGTGCGCGCGGCCATGGCCCTGGCCCTGGCGCTGTCCACCGCGGGGCATAAGCAGACGGCCATCGCGACCTATGAAGATTTGCGCACGGTCAAATGCGGCGGCGATGTAAAAGCGCTGGGCGTCGCGCTAAAGGCCTTGGGCTTTGCCTACAAAGATGCCCAGCGTTTTAAGGACGCGCAGGAAATTTTCTCCGAGCTGATGCGCATCGATCCTTCGGACCGCGACGCGGCGGTTGAAGTCCGCAACCTCTCCGCTTCGCAGATGGCCAACAAAATTCAGGACCAAACCAAGGACGCCAAGGACGGCAAGGGCGGCGCCCGCATGATTCAAAAGGGCAAGGACGACTCCGACCGCGCCGGCCGCGAAGCGCATGAAATTCGCTCCGACGAAGAACTCAAGCTTGCGATTCAGGACGCCAAGGCCGACATAGTCAAGAAGCCCGACGATGCGCGCGTGCACGCCAAACTGGGCGACCTGTACAAGCGCGGCAACAATTACGCCGACGCGAAAAAGTGCTACGAAGACGCGCGCTCCAAGGAAAGCACCAACTGGATGTGGAAGTTCAAGCTCGACGATCTGGAGATCTGGAAGTCGCTGCTTGAGCTCAACGAGATGGCCGGAAAGATCAAGGCGGGTGACAACAGCCTGCGCGAACAGTACGTGAAGTCCCGCGCCAAGCTGCTCGAATACCGCCTGGCTTCATTCCAGGAACGCGAAAAGCAGTATGCGACCGATGGCAAGATCCGCTTCGAGCTCGCCGGGATTTACTACGACCTGGCTGAAGTTTCCAAAAACTTCGGACTGTATGACGAGGCGATCAAGCGCTACCAGGTTTGCTGGGACGACCCGAAGTATAAGTTCGACGCCGGTGTCCGGCTGGGCGTGGCATTCACGCGCAAGGGCCAGTTCGAGTTGGCGCTCAAGCGCGTTACGGAAACGCTCGCCAAGATGCCCGAAGTGAAGGATATGAAGTGGAAGGAGCTGAATTACGTGAAGGCCGATATTCTGGAGACATCCGGAAAGCCGAGTGAATCGTTGCAGACCTTCCTGCAGATTTACGAAGTCGACGTCTCGTATAAGGACGTCGGCAAGCGCGTCGAGAAGCTGCAGAAGGCCGGCTAAACGGCGAGCTTGGTTTTTTGCGGCGGTTACAGGTATTCTTTTACTGCAACCGTGCGGCCAATCTCGGCCGCATGGTAGAGCGCCTGAATAATCGCCACGTCCCGCAGGCCGATTTCGCCATTCATCTCGTATGCCGTTTGCGCTTGCACGGCCTTCGCAAATTTAATGTGCTGTAGGCTGTCGCTGCCGGTCGGGTATCGGCCTTCAAATGCATTCGCCGGATAATGCACCATTTCGCCAGCTTGCTTGCCCGGCGTTGGGTATGGGTAGGTCAAAATATTGTCCTGAAAGGGCGCGTTGGCTTCGAGGGCCAATTGCCCGTCCGTGAACGCAAAATGCCCATCGGTCCCGTAGACCGCAATGTAATTGCCGACGCTCGAATAACCGGACTCCATGGTCATTAGAGCGCCACTTTTCAGTTCAGCGGTGGCGGAGGTTGCGTCGTCGCCTTCAATGGAATGCTGGCAGTACAAGTTCTTCGAAAATGCACAGACGCGTTCAACTTCGTCGCCGAGCATCCAGAGCGCCAGATTCATGTAATGAATCGTGAGTTGCATGAAGGAGCCGCCGCCGATGTTGGCTTTCTTGGCGCGCCAGGTTTTGGAGGCATCGCTTTTGTATGGTCCACGATGCGCATTGCGGATGCGGACTGCGGCGATTTTGCCCAGCTTGCCCGACGCAACCAGGGCCTTGAGCGAAGTGTATAGCGGCACGTTGAGCGTGGTCATGTTGAGGCCGAGCAGCTTCTTATATTTCTGAGCGCTGGCACAGATTGCCCGGCAATCGTCAACGATGGGCGCGAGCGGCTTCTCAATCAGCGCGTGTTTGCCCGCGGCGAAGACCGCGTCGGCCTGTTCGCGATGGAGTTGGTTGGGTGTCCCGATCTCGACGAAATGCGCGCTCGATTTGAGCACGTCGTTGAAGTCGAGCGTATAGGGCACGCCGCCAAATTCGGCGGAAATCTTCTTTGCGCGCGCTTCGTCCACATCATGCAGGAGCATTAATTTGGTGTGCGGGCTGGCAATGTAGTCTGCGAGCATCGAGTACGCGAAGCCTAGGCCCGTGACCGCGACCTGTACTTGCTCTGGCATGGCGAAAAGCTCCTCATGTGTGGAACGGAGAATTTAGCCGCGCGCGTGCCGGTTAAAAGGGAAGGGCGGCCCGCTGTACGGGCCTGGCGGCCTTTTGAACGAGCGCGCTTACTTTTTGGCGGGCTTGAGGGCCTCAATCAACGTGTTGGCGAGTCGGTATCCGGCCAATGCCGCCTGCCGATTGGCGGCATCGTGCGCGGCCTTCTTGTAGTCGTCGCTCAGGGCTTGATGCGGGGCCAGTTTGCCGTCGAGATACGCAACCTTCTTGGCCAGCTCGAAGCCCGCTTTGGCCCACGCTGCGTAACCGGATTGCCCGAGTTCGTCCTTGAGTGTTTCAGGCGGGAATTGCTTCAGCAGCGCGTCGGCGCTTTCCACAATGCTTTTGAGATTGGCACGGTCGTCTTCTCCGAGCAGGCTGTCCCAAAAGAGGTGCAGATTGCCCAACTTCTCACCCTTCTCTATTTTAAGTTGGAATAAATTCCCGCCGCGATCGCCTTCCGGAAAGGCTTTGGAGAACAACGCGATGGTATGCAGCGGCTGGTGTACGTCGCCGACGAGATGCAGGATCCACGCCAGACAGACCGCGCGGTCTTCAGCGGACTTCTTGGCGTCGCGCAGTCCCTGCGCGTTCATCTCGAGGGCCTGTACGATATTTTGCGGATCGGTGCCAGGTTTCCACTTTTCTTCCGGCTCCGCGCCTTTCACTTCTTCCGTGTTGAGCGGGTAATTGATGTAGTGGTGCGGGCCATGGTGGTACTGCTGGGAAATCTTTTTCGCGTCGGCATCCATGGTGGGCTTTGCGCGGACCATATCCGGCCAGGTGGCGGCCTTCAAAAAGATGAAGTGCCACTGCTCGTTTTCGGCCAGGCCTTCCGGCATGCCTTGCTTTAGGTCAGCAAGCCGCGGGTGCGCCTTAAGCAGTTCGACGATCTGCTTCCAGGATTCGGGCGATTCCTGCAATTTGCGGTACGCGATTTCCGCAATCAGCATGTGGCCGGCGTCAAACCAGGCCCAAGCCACCCCCGGCGCGCCAAATAGCAGGGCGATAAGGAGCACGGAGATTTGGAGCAAGCGCTGGCGGTTCATTCGTTGGGGGTGTCCTTTTTGGCGCGTTCCGATTTCAGGCGTTCCAGGCGCGCGGCTTGCCAATCGGCTTCTGCCTTGAAGTCGTACTTCTTGTAGAACTCAATCAACTGCTCGAAGCGCTTTACGCTATCTTGGCCGATGTTCCACTCCAACTTTTTCGCGCAGACCGGGCAGTAGTGCAGCGGCGTCACGTCGGTTTCATCGAGCGTGTTCGCGCCGTTCATGGAACACTTATAAAAAATGCAATGCGTGAGGCCGAACATGTGCCCGGTCTCGTGGTTGAGAACCTTGAACGCGCGCATCAGGGCCAGGTGCGTGTCGCCATCTTTGCGCGGATTCCCCCAGAATTCCGGATAGTAGCGCGCAAGCGAGTACACCCCGACCCGGTGTTTCATGCTGCCGATGCCAAATACGAAATTTGTGTCGGGCGTGCAAAGGTCTTCCATCGTAATCCCTAAGTACACGCACGCGTCTTTGGGCAGTTTGGGCTTAAGCAGCAGGTCCATAACCTTGGGTGCGAGGTACTGCTTTTCGTACGTGCCGTGGCGTTGGCCCATCGGCACTGGCCGCGAGAGTTCCACGGTCGCGTCATCTAGTTTAATCTCAATGGGCTTTTCGAGCCGCGCGGGGACTTGGAAGAAAACTTCGGCGTACTCGCGAAGCGCCTCCAGCACCTTCAGTTGCTCGGCGTTGAAGCTTCCGAGGGGTTGGAGCACGATGGTCTTGCGTTCGTCGCTTGGGCGGGGGACGGCCTGAACTTTATACGCCTCGAATGTCTGGGCCTTTTCCAGGTAATGGTAGAGCCATTCGCCGGCTTTGGGTTCTGGTATACGCTCGAAGCCGCGTTCGTCTTCCGGCGCGATCTTTGCATAAATTTCCTGCTTCGCGTCGGCGTTCAGCTTGCGGATTTCCGCTTCCTTCTTGAGGGTCTCTGGACTGGGTTCTTCGCCGCAAGCGCAGACAAATATTCCAACAAACGCCATGCAGCAGATGCCGCCCGCAAGACCGCGGCGCATCCAGCGCGGACGGGTAAAAGCAGGGTGGGGGCTCAAAGTCAGCACGGTTCCTTTTGGGGCGCCAATTGCCGGCAAACCAACCCAGCATACTGGACGCAGGGCCGCTTGGAAAAGTTCTAGAAATATTTACAGGCTTTAACCCAACCCCGATTCCGTAGAGGCAATTATGACGAACCACTAAGCCGGCAGCGTGTCGTAAATGCGGACGTAAGATTCGTGGCGGCGCGGGTGGACCTCACCGGCCTTGAGCGCCGCGAGGATTGCGCAGCCGGCTTCAACGCGGTGCGTACAGTCCGGAAAGCGGCACTGCCCCTGCAGTGCCGCGATCTCCGAAAAGCAGGCCCACAAATTCTGACGGTCGGTATCGGCGGGCGTAAATTCGCGCACGCCGGGTGCGTCGATGATTTCCGCGCCCGCCAGCTTGCCTTGCGTAACCAGATAGAGCCGCGGATGCGTGGTCGTGTGCGTGCCCTTGTTGGTCTGGTTTGAAATTTCACCCACGCGAATCTCTTCGGCGAACTCCGGCGCAAGCTGGATCAGCAGGCTTGATTTCCCGACGCCTGAATGCCCGCAGAAAACGGTACGCTTGCCCGCAAGCGCACCCGCGAGTTCGTCCAGGCCGGTGCCGTTCCGTGCACTGGTCTCGAAGACCAGGGGGCCAAGCGAGCGATAGACTTCCAGAAGTACGCGGTCGTCAGCTTCCACGCCCAGATCGCATTTGTTGAGCACCAACAGTGCCGGAATCCCGCTCGCGACCGCGCAGGCCAGTACGCGATCCACAAAACCGGGACGGAATTCGGGGTCTTGCGCTGAGGCCACGATCGCGACCTGATCCACATTCGCGCCAATGGTCTGAATCGCGTTGCCCGAAGGATGAATACGCCGAAACGCATTTTTTCGGGTGTGCACGCGTGCGAGCATGCCGCTGTATTCTTCATTGCCAGAAACCGGTGGAATCACAACTTCCACGCGATCCCCGGCCGCGACGAGGCTCGACAAGCCCAGGTCGAATTGTTCCAGTGTGCCGCGCAGGTTGGATCGAATAATGCGCGGAATGGGCTTCGCATTTTCCGGAAGCGCCGCCAGCGGTTGGCCCGAGGCATCCGTGTCCAGGCGAATCAGAAAGCTGCCGCGCTGCACTTCAACCACCGTGGCGGCGGTGAGCTGGCCTTCCAGCGCAGCACCGTAGTCGGTATGGCCTTCGTCTTTTTGCAGGCGTTCACGTCCGCCATGAAGTTTTTCGGCGGTGGGGAGATCGAGCAAATCTTCGTCGTGAAGGCGGCTCAGGTCGCGAGCGCGCGTGCCTTTTTCTTCGCGTTGCTTGCCTGAGGCTATCGAACGAGGAGCCCCGCCGCGTGCGGTATTTTGCCGTCGTCCGCGCTCGTTTCCACGCTTGCGACGTTGGGGACGATCATCGTCCGTTGAGAAGTTGCGCCCTGCCATGACTTCCTTTCTATCCTGCCTTCGTGGAATGCAAGCAGTGGTGCGCCTGGAAGCGCGCGGAGCCTGTGGTAGATTGCGGCCAGGTCGAAACCGTACGTGTAAGGAAGAATAACTTTTGGGTCTGACGCCCCTTAACGTTGCCGCGGTGATGCCGCCGGTGGTCCTGATCGTCTCCCGCGATCAGAAGGTCACCGCCACGCTCGGCGATGCCATGAAGTCCACAGGCGAAAAGTGGCACTGCGTTGCCACGGTCGAAGAAGCCTGGGAGCGCCTGAAGACCGAAAACGTGGGCGCTGTGGTTCTCGACCTGACGGCCGGTGCCTGGGACGGCCTGGCCTTGGTGCGAACCGCGCGGGCCAACGTGAAGACTGCCGATGTGCCCTTCCTCTTCCTTATTAAAGGTAGCTACAAGGCGCCCATTCTGCCGCCGGCCGGACCTGAAATGGTGAAGGACGGTTGGCTGCCGCTGCCTTGTCCCGCGCCCGCATTCACGACGCTCGTGCGCAGACTGCTTGAACAGTGGGCGAATTCGCGCAAGAGCGGACATGTCGCGATCGCCGCGGCTGGCACCGCACCGCGCGGAAAAAGTGGCGTCGTCGGCGCGCAGAACAAGCCGGGCTCGGCGGTCGTGCAGGCACAAAAATCTGGTTCAGGGGTTACCAGTGCCCCTACGGGCAGTGTACCCATGATCGGCACGGCCAGTGGGTTAATGAAGCGTCCCACGCAGACGGCGTCCGGAAATGCGGTGCCGATGACCAGCGGCAATATTCCAGTACGGCCGCCGGCGCTGCTGGAAGGCCAACTCGGCGACATCGATGTGACCAAAATTCTGGGAATCATCGAGCCGCTGCGCATGACCGGGATCCTCACGGTCACGGATGGCAAACGCATCGGCGAAATTCATTTCGTTGAGGGCGCGGTTTGGCATGCGGCTTTTGCGGATATCGAAGGCCCGGACGCGTTGTTCCTGCTCTTTCACATGCAGTCCGGACATTTCCATTTTAATTTGGGCAAGGCGATTGAACGGCGTTCGATCCAAGCCAACACGATGGCACTGCTGTTGGAAGGCATGCGGCAGATGGACGAATCGAAGCGCTTGATCAAGGAATTCCAGGACAAGCGCGGCGGCCCGTTGGAATAGTTCTCAACCTACCCAGCGTTTTTTGCGCAGCGTCAGAATCAATACGCGTTCGAGCGACGTATCGGAGCGCTCGAAGAGATACCAGCCGCCATGCCGGCGGAAGGTCGCTTCGATGCTGGCGCGGTGTGCGTCGAATTCCTGCAGGTAGCGCTCAGCGGCGCTTGAGGTTGCTTCGAGTTCCACTTCGCCGCCTTCTTCAGGCGTGAGGACGCGCAATGGACCGGGCTCCGGGGCCAATACGTCGGCCGGGGCCACGGCGTGCACCGCGGCAGGTTCATATGAGGCCGCCGCGAGCAATTGCACGGCTTGGACGGCGTCGCGTTCTTCGGCCCAAAAATCTGAAATCAGGAAGACGCGGCCCAGCGCGGGCTTTTCGCGGAGGAATGCCCGCGTGGCGTTGGAAAGGGTCCCATCGCGCGGTGCAGCACCATTTAGCGCAGCGTTATCCGGCTGCTCCCAGTGTGCGGGCGCGAGGCGTTGTCTGGCCAGCCAATCCAATAGCTCTGCGGTGTTGCCACGCGAGCCGCGCGGCGGATAGCTTTCGAGCGGCGCAGCCGGTCCGCGAAAAACGTAGACCTTTACGCTGTCGTGTGCGCTCCAGCCGACATGCGCAAAGAGCGCAGCGAGCCGGCGCGCAAAGGTCCACGGCGATGGCGTGCCCAAGCCCATCGAAGCGGTGCCGTCGACCAGCAGATGCAGCACGCCTGCTTCTTCGCGCGCAAATTCTTTAATGAACGGCTTACCCAGACGCGCGTAAAGATTCCAATCGAGGTAACGCAAATCGTCGCCTGGCGCATATGCCCGGTAGTCGTGAAATTCGAGCTGACCGCCTTTGTATGCGCCGAGGCGATGGCCAGCCTTAAGCCCGCCGCCCGCAGCTTTCAGCGCGAGAATGCGCAGCCGGTCGAGCGTTGCGAGAAATCCCGGTGGAAACGCGACCTCCGGATCACCGCGCTGTGCACGCGGTGAGAAGGGCAGCAGCCTGCGCCACCAGGATTTTGCTTCAACGGTCATACGATAGGCCTCGAATTAGCAAATAATTTACAACAGTCCGCACGCGCGTTTTGTTTCATCGAGCGTAGCCTGCGCAACTTTGTTCGCCCGCGCGGCGCCGTCTTTCAAGACATTCTGCACGTAATCGAGGTTTTTCTGCAGGTCCTTACGCTTGGTGCGGTATTCAGCGAAGTAGACTTCAATTTTTTCGAGCAACGCTTTTTTCGCGTCACCATATCCCATTCCGCCGGCTTTGTAGCGGTCGGCAAGCGCCTGCTTTTCGGCGTCGTCCGCAAAGAGCGAGTAGAGCGCGAACACATTGCAGGTGGTCGGATCTTTGGGCGCTTCGACCGGAGTGCTGTCTGTCTTCACGGACATCACGACCTTTTTGAGCTCCTTGCCTTCGGCCTGCAACTCGATCGTGTTGCCGTAGGACTTGCTCATTTTCTGTCCGTCGATGCCCGGAATCTTGGCGGTCTGGTTAAGCCGGGCTTCGGGCCGCACAAAGACCTGACACTTGTAGGTGTTGTTGAAATACTGCGCCATGTCCTGCGTCATCTCGATGTGCTGAACTTGGTCCTGGCCGACAGGCACCAGGTTCGATTTGTAAATGAGAATGTCCGCGGCCATCAGCACCGGATAGTTGAACAGTCCCATGCTGGGGGTCTGGCCTTTGGCCAGCTTGTCTTTGTAGCTGTGCGCGCGCTCGAGCAAGCCCATGCCGGTCACGCACGACAAGTGCCAGGCCAGTTCACAAACTTGAGGGACATCGGACTGCCTGAAAAAGGTCGCCTTCTTTGGGTCCAGTCCCAGCGCCAGATAATCCAGCGCGACATCGAGCGTGAAGGAGCGCATCAGGGCCGGGTCCTGCACGGTCGTGAGCGCGTGAAAGTCGGCGATGAAGTAGTACGCTTCGGAATCGGGGATGTCCTGGATTTCGATGTGCTGCTTGATTGCGCCGAAAAAGTTTCCGAGATGCGGCCGGCCGGAAGGTTTCACGCCGGACAAAATACGCTTGGGCATGTCGAAGATCTCCACCAATGAAAAAGCCCCGGGTCGCGTCTGCCGGGGCCGTCTATCTCAGCCGATTGTCCCCGCGTGCCTACCCGTTGATATGGAAAAGGGCCACGCCGTCCGCGCATCGGAACGCGGTACGCGCAGCCCGTCGCCAGGGCCAGGACTTCGAAGGATAATCGACGCACAAACTCATGGCCGAAGTCTCCCCTATTTTTCACCCGCGTCAATGCGCGCTCAAGGCGTGCGCGTCCAGCACCCGCTTGAGGTACTTGCCGGTGAAGCTTTCCGGGACCTGCACTATTTTTTCGGGCGTTCCGCTGGCAACGATGCGGCCGCCGCCTTCGCCACCTTCGGGCCCGAGGTCCACGATCCAATCCGACTGCTTGATCACGTCGAGGTTGTGCTCGATCACCACCACCGAATTGCCCATGCTCACGAGCCGTTGGAGTACATCCAGCAACTTGGCAATGTCGTGGAAGTGCAGGCCAGTCGTCGGCTCGTCGAGTACGTACATCGTGTTGCCCGTGGCCTTCTTTTGCAGTTCGAAGGCCAATTTGATGCGCTGCGCTTCGCCCCCAGATAACTGCGTCGAGGGCTGGCCGAGGCGCACATACCCCAAGCCAACATCGAGGAGCGTTTGCAGGCCGTCGAAAATCTTGGGGTGATTTTTGAAAAGTTCGTGCGCTTTCTCGACGGGCATTTCGAGCACGTCCGCGATTGAATGTCCCTTGTAGCGGACTTCGAGTGTCTCGCGGTTGAAGCGCCGCCCTTTGCACTGCTCGCAGGTCACGTACACGTCGGCGAGAAAGTGCATCTCAATGGCCTTCACGCCCTGGCCCTGGCAGGATTCGCAGCGCCCGCCCTTCACGTTGAAGCTGAATCGCCCACCGGTATAGCCGCGCGCCTTGGCTTCGGGCATTTGCGAGAAAAGCTTTCGAATCTCATCGAAGATCCCGGTGTACGTAGCCGGGTTCGAGCGCGGCGTGCGTCCAATCGGCGACTGATCGATCTGGATGACTTTGTCGAGGGCGTCGTCGCTGACTTGCACTCTGTCGCTCGCGCCGGGTTTGGTGCGCGCGCCATGAAGCGCGCGGGCGAGGCTCTTGTATAGAATCTCGTGGATCAGTGAACTCTTCCCGCTGCCCGAGACCCCTGTAACGCTGACGAAGCCGCGCGATGGAATCACCACATCAATGTCTTTGAGGTTGTTTTCGCGCGCGCCTTTGATTGAGACGCCACGCTTAGGATCGATGGGCCGGCGGGTCTGAGGAATGCTGATTTCCAGTTTGCGTGTGAGATATTGGCCCGTCAGCGAACGCGGGACCTTCCCCAGATCCGAGGCCGTGCCGGCGGCGACGACCTCGCCGCCGTGCTCCCCAGCGTGCGGGCCCATGTCGATGATGTGGTCGGCGCGGCGGATCACGTCTTCGTCGTGCTCGACGACGAGAACCGTGTTGCCCAAGTCGCGTAGCTTGACCAGCGTGTCGAGCAGGCGGTCGTTATCGCGCTGATGCAGGCCAATGGTCGGTTCGTCGAGGACGTAAGTAACGCCGACAAGCTTTGAACCCACCTGGCTGGCAAGCCGGATGCGCTGGGCTTCGCCGCCCGAAAGCGTGCCGCTGGTGCGATCAAGGGTCAGGTAGCCCAGGCCGACATCGTTGAGGAAGCCGAGGCGCTCGCCGATCTCTTTAAGAATTGGCGCGGCGATGCGCACTTTTTCGCCGGTGAGCGGCAAGCCTTTGAAGTACTCCTGCGCGCGTTCGATGTTCAATGCGGTGACTTCGCGAATATTCAGCCCACCCACACGCACGCCCAATACCGCCGGTCGCAGGCGCGCGCCTTTGCATTCCGGACAGACCTGGTCGGTCATGAATTCGTGAATGCGCGCCTTCAGGCCTTCATTTTCGGTGGCGAGGAAACGCTCGGTAAGCGTGGGTAACAGGCCATTCCATTCGCGGTTGTAGCTGGCCTTAGCGCCGCGGGATTCCTTCCCATAAAGGAGCGCGCGTAGAAAACCTTTCTCGAGCTTATTGATCGGGGTCTGCACGGGCACGCCATTGGCTTCGCAAAAGCGCCGGATCGCACGGCCGTACCAGATGCCGTAGGCCTGGCCGATGCGGAATATCGATGCAATCAGGCCGCTTTCGATCGACTGGCCGCGTTCTGGAATCAGCAGATCTTCGTCGACTTCGAGCTTCGTCCCAAGGCCCGCGCAAGCCGCGCACGCGCCATAAGGGCTATTAAAGGAGAAGACGCGCGGCGAAAGCTCGTCCAGGCCGACGCCGTGCTCGGGGCAGGAGAAGCGTTCCGAGAAAACCTGGTCCTTGGCCGCGTCGCTTTCTTTCGGCTGTACGCTGGCGATCAGCAGGCCGTCGCCGACCTTCAGCGCCAGTTCCACGGATTCCGTCAGCCGCTGGCGTACGCCTGACTTAATCACGATGCGATCCACGAGCGCTTCAATCTCGTGCTTGAAGGTCTTGGCCAGCGTCGGCGATTCGCGTGCATCGATCAGCTTGCCGTCGACGCGCAATTTCTGGAAGCCTTCGCGGCGGGCGGCCTCGAAGATTTCGCGGTGCTCGCCTTTTTTGCCGCGCACCAGCGGCGCCAGGATCGTCAGGCGTGCGCCGTCGGGCAAGGCGCTCAAGTGATCGACGATTTGTTCGGCGCTCTGCCCGGCAATGGCCCGATTGCAAGTGGGGCAGTGGGGCAGGCCAATGCGCGCGAAGAGCACGCGCAGGTAGTCGTAGATTTCCGTTGTGGTTGCGACGGTTGAACGCGGATTGCTCTGGCCCGTGCGCTGCTCGATTGCAATCGTCGGCGTAAGCCCGTCGATGGAATCCATGTCCGGCTTCTGGAGCATCTCGAGGAACTGGCGCGCGTAGGAACTGAGGCTCTCGACGTAACGGCGCTGGCCTTCCGCGTAAATCGTATCGAAGGCCAGGGTCGATTTGCCCGAGCCGGAAAGACCGGTGATCACGACCAGTTGGTCGCGCGGCACGTCAATCGAGACGTTTTTCAGGTTGTGTTCCCGGGCGCCGCGGACGCGGATCGCGTGGGGAGGCGATTCTTTTGGCATGTGGCAGACCTTTGCGGCGTGGCTCGAATGCAACGCGCACCGTTGTACGAGCGCGCGAAGGCGGGTTGTAGCGGTTTTTTCAGGACCAGGCGCCCTTGCGCGCCCAGATCAACTATTTCTTAATGAACTCAATGCTTTCGATGCATTCCTTGATTGCTTTGCCGGACTTCTCCCAGGCCTCGGCCTCTGTGCCGCCAGCCAGCACAATCAGTTTACCATCAATGATGTACAGGCGCTGCAGCATGTGGACCTTGGCACCGGCATCCTGATCGGTGCCGGTGAATTCCATTTCCAAGCCCTTCTGCAGGCCGGTATCGATTAGACCTGACTTGATCGACTTGTAGTCCGGCATGCGAAACTTCATGCCCATTTCCATTGCCGCGCTGAGTTGGTCGATGGGCAACTGGATCGGCAGCGGTTGCGCTGCGAGCACAATCCGCGCGCCGCTGGCCGAAGTAAGCAACGCCAGCGGCTTGACGCCCATCGGATTGGCCGGCGGATCCGGATCGAACTTCCACTCGTCGCCCTTGGGCTGGCTGAAACTGAAGCCCAGTTCCTTATTTACGTATTTTCCATCGGCGGCTTCCCCCTTCGGGAGATTTTTCTGGCCTTCGAGCATCTTTTCGAGCAGGCCCTTGACCTCGGGATTTTTAAGCAAGTCGTCGATCTTCTTGCCATCGCCCATGAACTGCTTGAGCATTTTTTGCGCTTCGGGGCTCTTCAGCGCTTCCGCGAGGTCAAGCTTGCCGTCCTTTGAATCACCGCCGAGAAGGCCGGCCATCAGGTCTTTCATTTCGGGTTGGTTGAGAATGCCCTGGTAATCTTCCAGCGAGAGAGACTTGGGTTTGTCGGCTTCGGTGATGCCGACGGCCGCCAGATCGAGATTCTTATTCGCCGGCTGCGCGGCCTTGGCTTCCGCGAGCCGCTTTTGCAGTGCGGCGAGTTCCTCGGCGCTCAACTTGCCGCGAATCAGAGTCACGCGCGTTCGATTGGGCGAAGCCAGCGTCCAGCCGTCTTCCGATTTGTAGGCGGTCTTGGCCAGCGTTGCGAATTCTTCAGCGTCTTTGGGCGTATCCCATTCGGTGATCCAAAGGACCACTTCTTCTTTGCCTTTCGCGTATTGGGCAAACGCATCGCCTCCCCAGCCCGCGGCGGCGATTTCGGATTGATTGCGGCCGGCTTTGCCCAAGCGTTCAAACAATTGCAGGCGGATGTTGAACTCGCCCCACGTGCCGCCGGAAACTTTCTGATATCCGGGCAGCGCTGCAGTGAGGTCTGGGAATTCAATTTTTACCGGATCGTCTCGCTGCTCGAGCCACTTCTCCGGATGCATGATCTGTTCGGTGGAGCGCGGCGGATCTTTCTGGAAAGCATAATCGAGCAGGCGCTGTCCACCGGTCTGCCGCAGGCGAATACAGAAATAAAGCCCCTGAATATATGAGAAGGTCAGATTTTCGCGCAGATACGCGGGTGCTTTGGCCAGCTCTTCCGCGCCGGGCATTTCAGGCATCGCGCCGACCAGATCCATCGTGTCGCGGTTCGCCGTTTCATGCAGCATCTCGATTCCGGGCATGCGCTCCATCGGGAGGCCGAGCATGTACCCGTACATCACCAAGGTCGCGTCACCCTCGACCAGCGCGAGCTTCGCGCAGGCTTCATCGGAGAGCGAGCCGTCATGGCCAAACGTTTCGAGATTGAAATGTTGGTCCTGAATCGCATGGTTAATTTCGTGAACCAGAACCGTCTCTTCCATTTTCTTCATCAGCTTGGGCCCGAAGCGCTTTTCCGCGGCCGCGCCGAGCATGCCTTCCTTGCCCTTAACCAGGACCAGATATTTGGCGTGCGGGTCGTAGTAGCCGCCAATCTGGCTGGTCAGCAGTTCGGGGTAGTATTTTCCCAGGTTCATATCGCCGGGAATTAAATCGAAGGCTTTCAGCGTGCGCTGCAGGGGGTCGATCTTTTCGGGCGGCAATTCTTTGGCGAATTCATCGAGGACCTTGGCCTTCAATTCATTGCGGCCGAGCTGACCCATTGCGACGGGCTGCTTGAGTTTCAGGCCGCGGAATTTCTGCGCGGCCTCGCAGAGTTTCGCCAGTTGTTCCTTGATGTCCGGCGTAAGTTCTTCGATGCCGTCGGGCAGCTTGGGCGGTTCTTCGGCCTGGCACTGCGCAAACCAACACAGCAGCGCCGCCACAACCATGGCGGGACGAAAATTTTTAAAGGTGCGCATGACGGGCTCCTGTGCGGCGAAAAGCGCGACTGGACTTAAATTGCGTTAGGGCGGTGGAGGGAGCTTGGCCTTTTCCAGGTGAATCGCGGCCTGATCCGCCAGCCCGCGATCTTTGCAGAAAACCGCGAGGGCTTTGTGGTCGGCGGCATCGGGCGTGGGAAGTCCCAGCTTGAAAATTTCATACAATTGGACGGGAGAGAAATCGGCCAGCTTGCAGGGCACACCCGGGCCCCCGCCGCCGGCCTGCAAATTAAGCGTGGTGCGATTGGCGACGCCTGCGATGGTCCACTTCTTGTATTCCGGGAAGCGCTTGATATCGAACTCGAAGGGCAGGGGAATCGGTGTTGAAGACGCATTCTTCTCGAAGTGCTCGAGCACTTTGGCATGCAGTTCACGTTGCGCGGCAAGATCCAGATCGCGGGCCTTAACGTCGTCGCCAAACTTGCACCCGCTGAGTTTCTGTAGCAACTTCTGGTTCTGCTTGAGGGCTTCGTCGTAGTCGAAGGCCTTGGCCGCTTCGACGACCTTTGTGCTGCCATCCTGAAAAAATTTCTCCGTGCGCCCGGACAACTCCGTGACGGCCTTGTCCGCGTTGGCCTTGTTGACCGAATCCTTCACGGTTTTTAAATAGGCGTCCCAGACGGCCTGTGCGTTGGCGAAGCCCTTATTGGCGTCCTTCTCGCGGGCGGTGGCGTCAGCCTGCGCCATTTGGAAGAGACGGGTTGCTTCACCTTCCACCTCGTCGAGTTTCTTCTGTGCCTGGTCTTTTTGCGGCGTGGTTGCAAAATTTCCAATGAAGCCTTTAAGCGGCGCGCGCGCGGCGTCGAAATCTTTCTGTCCAAGTGCCGCATCGGCATCGCGTGTGGCGTTGGCAAACGCCTGATCGACGGCTTTGGCCTGTACGTCCGCGACCTTGCGCTCCCACTCTTCCTTCTTGCGCTTGGCTTCATCAAGAATGTCCTTCTGCATCTGCGCGTAGCCCATCACGTCGCTGAAGTGCTTCGCAATCTCGGCGCTCTTGCCCGGGTCGTTCTGGTTTTCAGCCTCAAAGGCGCGCGCGTCATCGAGCAGTTTCTGCGCGGCCCTGCGCTCAGTATCAGAGCGCGTGGCTTTAATGCCATCCAGCAGCTTCTGCGCTTCGTCCTTAACCGGCTGGGTCGGATAGTCGTTGACGATGTTGCGCAGAATGTCTTCAGCAGGCTTGGCCGCTGGATCGCGGGCCAGCAGATCCTTGGCCTCGTTCAGCAGTCGTATGGCCTCGGGGCTGCTTTCGCGTGCACCCTTGCTTCCGCCGTCATCCCCGGAACTGCCGCCGCCCGAAGATGACCCGCCGCTGTTGCCGGTCCCGCTGTCCTTCCGGGGTGGGCGAGCCAAGAGCACTACGGCGACGACGACAGCGATAAATACGATCGCCAGACCTACGTACAGGCCGACTTTTTTGACGGGCGCCTGAACGCCCGTGCCAACTTCCTCTGTTACCGGGCGCTTGCGTTTCTTGCCTGTGGTGGCGGCTTCCTTTTCATCCACCGCGCGCATGATTGTGCTGGCGCCGGCTTCAAGCTGTTCGATATCGTCGGCGCCCTTCTGCGCGCGTTCGAGGTCCTCAATCAGCTTGGTCATGTTCGGGTAGCGGCGCTCGGGCAGCTTCGCCATCATGCGTTCAATTACAAAGCACAGCGCATCCGGCGCGGTGGTATTGAATTCCTGGATCGCGGGTAGCGATTCCTGAATGTGCGCGCGCAGGACTTCATGCGCGGTGGTACCCGAGAATGGCGTCGTGCCCGTGAGGATGTGGTACAGCGTCGCGCCCAGCGAATAAATGTCGACGCGGTGGTCGATGTCCTTGCCCAGCGCCTGTTCGGGCGCCATGTAATGCGGCGTGCCGAGGATGCGGTTGCGGGCGTTGGTTTCCTTCGGCGCGTCTTCGTCGAAACTCTTGGCGATGCCCAGGTCGGCGATCTTCACCACGCCGTCCTTCGTCACCATGATGTTGTCGGGCTTGATGTCGCGGTGAATGATGTTGTTTTCGTGTGCGAACTCGAGCGCCTTGGCGGTCTGCAGGCCTATGTCGATGACCTGCGCCGGCGGCAACGTCTTGTCGATGCGCAGTAGTTCCTTGACCGAGCTTCCGTCCACGAACTCCATCGAAATGTAGTGCAGGCCATTGGCCTTGGAGACGTCGTGCACGTGAATCACGTTGGGGTGGTTCAACTTGCCGGCCGCGCGGGCTTCGCGAATGAAGCGCTCGACGAATTCGCGATTCGAAGAATATTTGTCGTTCAGAACCTTTAGCGCGACCACACGGTCCATGGAAAGCTGCCGCGCCTTGTAGACCGTGCCCATGCCGCCCTGGCCGATCTTCTCGAGAATCTTATAGCCGGGGATCTCGATCGGAATCGGTTCGGACTTCTCGTCGACAACCTCCATCACCGTTTCGCCGATGCGGATCTTGTCGCCCCACTTCAACGGAGAACCGTCCCCGTCGCCTTCCTTTTTGGCAGGCTGCTCGTTGACGAATGTGCCGTTTTTGCTGAGGTCCCGAAGGAAGAATTGCTCGCCCTTGCGCACGATCACTGCGTGTTCGCGGGAAGACTTAGGATCCAAGACCGGGATCGGGTTGGCGGAACGGCGCCCCATGACCAAGCGGTCGGCGTTGAGCTTATATTCCGCGCCGGCATTGCGGCCTTTACGGATGACCAGTTTCGCCAAAGCCCGCCGCCTCCAGAAAGCACTGAATAGCCCAGCACAAAGTATGCGGTGGCATGGACATACTGTCAATTCGGGGAAACTCTTTCGCCACTTAAAAAACGCGTATGTCTCACCATTAATATTAAACCAACGCTGGTCACCAAAGGCGTTCACAACTTGGCAGCGCCTGCGGACAGGCTTACAACGCACGCATGTCCGCTTCCCGCTTAAATCGCCCTGGATTCTGGCCCGGCCGCTCGTCTGTACTCGCTCGCCGCGGCTTGGTTTGTGCCAGCCAACCCTTGGCTGCGCAAGCGGGCCTGGAGATGTTGCGCCGCGGCGGCAATGCAATCGATGCCGCCGTCGCGACCGCTGCGGCCCTTTGCGTCGTCGAACCCATGAGTACCGGTTTGGGTGGCGATGTTTTTGCGCTCTATTGGTCGGCCAAGGACGGCAAGCTCAAGGGCCTCAATGGCTCCGGACGCTGCCCTTCCAAGCTCAATTGGCGTACCTTCGCCCGAATTGGAAAGAACTTCATTCCGCAGCGCGGCTGGCATCCCGTGACCGTGCCGGGCACCGTCGATGGCTGGTTCCAGGTGCACCGCGCCGACGGCAAACTTCCGTGGAAAGACCTTTTCGCGCCCGCGATTTCTTATGCAAAGGACGGCTTTGCGGTTAGCGAGATCATCGCTGGGCATTTCGAAGATCTGGCGCAGGTCCTGCAAAATGACGCCGCTAGGGCAATCTACTTCCCAAATGGTGCGCCGCCGAAGTACGGCCAGGTCTTTAAACAGCCAGATCTGGGCCGGACCTTTGAGCTAATTGCCGCAGGCGGGGCCGAAGCATTCTATAAAGGCGAGATCGCCGAAACGATCCTGCGCGCCAGCGAGAGCGAAGGCGGTTTTTTTGGCGCCAACGATCTGCCATCGCACACCTCGGAATGGTGCGAGCCGCTCAAGGCATCGTTCCGCGGCCTGGACGTGTACGAACTTCCGCCCAACGGGCAGGGCTTGGCCACGTTGATAGCGCTGAACATCCTCGAGAGCTTCGACTTGGAAGCGCTGCGCAAGGACTACACCGCGCTGCTACACGCGCAGCTCGAAGCTGTAAAGATTGGCTACGCAGAACGCGACGCGCACTTTGCCGATCCGGTGACCAATCCCGCGCCCGTCGCGCAGTTGCTCTCCCCCGAATACGCGAAGCGGGCCGCGGCTTCGATCGACATGCAAAAGGCCACGCTGCGCAAGAGTTCGCTTTTGGGGCCGCGCGACGGCGACACGGTCTATCTCTCGACGGCCGACAGCGAAGGCAACACGGTCTCCTTTATTAACAGCCTGTTCATGGGGTTTGGAAGCGGTGTGGTCGCGGGCAATACGGGGATCATGTTGCAGAACCGCGGCGCGCTTTTTTCGCTCGATGAAAAACACCCCAACCACCTTGCGCCGGGCAAGCGCCCATTCCACACGATTATCCCGGGCTTTGCGCTAAAGAATGGCAAACCGCACCTGGCCTTTGGCGTGATGGGCGGGCACCACCAGGCACAAGGCCACGTACAGGTGCTCGTGAATCTGGCGCTCCACGGACTGGGGCTGCAGGAAGCGCTGTCCGCGCCGCGCTTCGATTTTCGCACGGAAAATTTCGTCGCGTTCGAGCGCGATTTCCCGGGGGACGTGGTCGAGGCGCTCGGTCAGCGCGGGCATGCGATTGTTGAAGACGGCCATGGGCCCTTTGGCGGTGCGCAGGCGATTCGAGTCCTAGATGGCGGCGTGTTGGAAGGTGCGAGCGACCCACGCAAAGATGGCTGCGCTTCGGGATATTGAGCGCATGGCAAGATTGAAAAGAATAATTAACTCCGTTTTACGCACATAAATATTTCGAGTATATCTAGTTGAGCGGTGTGAAAACTCGTTAATATCCCCGCGTGCTTAAGACAAATTAGGCTGTTGTTCGGCCCAAATACGGACGATGCATTCTATATGATGCGATCGCGTGTCAGAGTTTTGATTTGTGGCCTTTCCGCGCTGCTCCTTTGCGGTTCGGTTCGCGCTGCAGAACCCGTAGACGTGCCACTGGTGATCGAAGGCCAGCGTGTCGACGGCCCGACCCTCGCGTACATGCTTACTAAATTGTTGGTTAGCGATGACCAGTGGCGCGCAAAGCTGAAAAAAGTTCGCCAGCAATTTGACACGTTTGAAAACGATACGAACCACGAAATCGATCAATTTCTTAACGATCAGCTCATCATTGAAGCGCTCTCTGCGGCTGGCGGCGAGCCCGAGAAGATTAAAGATGCGCTGACCTGGATGGCGCTGTACTACGAATTCGGACAGCAGCCGCCGAGCATCGTGCACACGTTTATGGACGAGCACCAGGAATCTCTGAAGCGCCTGGTTTCGGGATTCACGCTCGAAAAAGCAACCGATTACGTGAAGAACAAGCGCTGGCGCGAAGATTTGAAGGACGGCAAGCCGATCAACCCGGCCCCGAAAGAGCCGCAAGCGCGCTTGGAAATCCCCCTCGACTTCCCAAAGGCTTCAAAGGCTGTCGTAGTGGCACAGGCTACGCCGGCCGTTAAGCCCGTTCCTGAGCCCGCTCCCAAGCCCGCGCCGGTTGCTCAAAAGCCGGAAACAAAGCCCGTGGTTGCGCCTGCGCCGGCACATACCGAGCCACAGGCCAATGCACCCATGCTGCCCAAAGCCGAACCCGCCCCAACGACAACCTCTGCTCCGCAGCCGCTCGCTTTCCCGGCGCCCTTTTCTCTGGATTGGAAAGACTTGCAGTCGACGCACCAAGCCGTGCCGTTCGCACGCACGGGGCGTGGGGCCGCTGAATAAATGCAATTAAGAAGAACGATTTATTTCTTCCGCGCGAGTAGCAATTTGGTGCTCGGACCGCTTGAGAATATTCGGCCGTAAAAAATTTCAGGCCAGTACATCAGCGCACCCATTAATCCGCCAAAAACGTCGCCCAAGCCAACCACCCGCCCGATTTTGTACGGCAGCTTGGAGAGCGACCAGGCCAGCTTAAAGGCAACCTTTGAGAGTCCGCTCAGGTCCGTGGGCGAATTCATGAAAAAAAAGATCGGACGCAGTTCGACGATCTCGAGTCCGCGTGCCTGCAACGCATCCTCATAAGTAGCCAGCGTGCGGCGTTTCACGTGGCTTACGCCGCTTTCCTTGCGCTGAAACTTATCAAAAATCAGCACGTATCCGCCAGGCTTCACAGAGTTGGCCAGGTTGTCTAGCGCACCATTCCAAGGCGCGTCTTCGACCAGATGAAAGAGCACATCAAACGCGGTGGCAAGCCCGTAACTGCCCGCGCTGTCGTTGAAGGGCGCTGGCGCGCCGATGTCGCCCTGTTCGAAGCGCCAGTTCTGCAGGGCGAAGCGCTCGCGTGCGGCCTTGACCGCGATTTCGGCGATGTCCACGCCGAGCACCTGCGCCGCGCCCATTTCACGCCAAAGATCCAGATAAAATCCCGTTCCAAAACCCAGCTCGAGAATCTTTTGACCCTGGATTTCAATCTTAAAATCGCTGAGTACGCGCTTTAAGACACGGCGCCGTACCTGGTACGCCCAGCGGTTGAACGCCAGCCCCACGCCGGCATGGCCGACGCCAGCGAGCGAAAAATCCTTCTCCAAGCGCTTGTTCCAATAGCTGTCGGGAACATACACGGGCGCGCCGGGCTTCTGTATGCTTTCCGCGGTCTTGGACGGCTCGGCACTCATCCGGCGACTCCAATGGCCTTTAAGTACGCGAGCGACTCCATTAATTTTCCTTCGGCAGGTGCGACGCGGAAATCTTCAAGCGAGACAAAGCCCGTGTAATGAGCATGGGAGAGTTCGCTAAAAATACCGGGCAGGTGCAGCAGACCTTCGCCCAGCGGGCAACCTTCCCATTTCCACTGCACCGTCCCGGCCGCGTCCTTCGCGCCGGCGACGGGCTTGGTCGCGCCGAGGTGCACGTGGGCGAGGTACGGGCCGAGTAATTCAAGCGCAATGCGCGGTGTTTCGTAGCCGTCGCGGGTCATATTGTTGATATCGTAAATTGCGCCGATGTCATCGGGGGAGAAGTGCACCAGCAGGCGGTGCGTCAGGCTCGCAGAAACCACGATCGTGTTGTTGTGGATTTCGACCAGCACCTTCACTTTGCGCGCGCGCGTAATTTCAAGGGCCTTGCCAAAGGCTTCAACTGCTTCCAGAAAAAGCGTGGGGTAGGGGATCGTGCCGTCGTACCAGCGCGGTGCGAGCAGGCGCACGGCGACCGGATAACTCTCCCCTCGGCTGTTGCCCGCGCCGGCTTCTGCGGCGCCATCGGCCAGCAGCGCGACATCGTCAAGTTGCGTGACCGCGGCCTGAGGGGCCAGGCCGACAATGCGCAATCCGTGGTCATCACAAAGCTTGCGGATTTCCTTCGCCTCTTTTTTGAATCGCTCCGGCGTCAGGTCGTTCTTGTGATTGCCCCAAAAGGAAAAGGGCTTGCCCGCATGTTCGGGCGGGATGCGGCGCGTGCGCCATTCGACACCCTGGAAGCCAAGTTTTGACAAAAGCGCCGCAGCCTCGTGCAAATCGTGCTCGGGCAGCATGACGGTCGTGACGCTGAATTTGAACGACATGATCGGCACTCCAGAGCGGGCTGGATTAGGGACGGTCAAAGGCCTTATAGCGTGAAATTTCCGGCTGGCAAAAGATGGTCGCTAAATGCCCCGATGCGCTATTCGTAGCGCAGGGCTTCGATGGGATCCATGTTGGCGGCGCGGCGCGCTGGATAGAAGCCAAAGAAGATCCCCACGCCAGCCGAGAAGCCCAGTGAAAGCACTACCGAAGTCATTTCGACGATTGTGGGAATGCCCATCGCCTTTTCGACAATTTTTGCGCCGCCAAATCCGGCCAGCACGCCCAGTATTCCGCCGACGCCGCTCATCAACACCGCTTCGATCAGGAATTGCCCGAGGATATCGCGGTGCTTCGCGCCCAGAGATTTGCGCACGCCGATCTCGCGCGTGCGTTCGGTTACCGTGACGAGCATGATGTTCATGATCCCGATGCCGCCGACCAAAAGCGAAATACTGGCGATGCCGCCCAGCAAAAGCGTGAAGGTGCGGTTGGTTTCGTTGCGCGTCTCAATCAGGTCAGCCTGATTGCGAACAGTGAAGTCTTCAGGCGCATCGTCTTCCAGATGATGCCGTGCGCGCAGGAGGTCGGTGACGCGGTCCTGGACCTCGTTTAAATCCGCGCCGTCGACGGCCTGAATGTCGATTTCACGCAGATACGCCACACCGAAAAGCTGTTTCATTGCGGTGGTGTAGGGGAGCAGCACCTGGTCGTCCGGATTGAAGTAGCCCTGGTCGCCTTTGGATTTGAGCACGCCGACGACAGTGAAATTAAGACCGTTGAGCTTGACCGTTTCACCCACTGCGGGCGCCGTGCCGAAGAGATTGGTTGCGGTGACCGGCCCGATCACGATTACGTGCGCGGAGCCTGCGGCTTCGGCTTCGGTGAAGCCGCGCCCAGTATCGATGTCGAATGCGCGGGACGTGAAATAACTGGGCGTCGTGCCGATCAAGCTGGTGCGCGTATTCTTATTGAGATACTTGAGCTGCGCATTGCCGCCGACGACCGGGGCGACTTCCTTTACGTCCTCCAGTTTCACAATGGCCAGCGCATCCGCGAGTGTCATGTTCTGCTGCGTGCCGGAGTTCACGCCGCCTGAGCCGCGCGAAGCCGGCCGGATCACGAGCAGGTTGGAGCCCATTGCGGTGATGCGGTCGAGCGACTGCTTCTGTACGCCTGTGCCGAGCGCGAGCATCGAAATCACCGCGCCGACGCCGATGATAATGCCGAGCATGGCCAGGAACGAACGCAGCTTGTTGGCAAGCAGGCTGCGCAGTGCGACCTTGGCGATGGTGAGGATCAGCATGCTCAGGTCGCCTTGGCTTCAGGGAGAGAATTCGCGGAGGGCGCATCGAGAGAAGAACCCGTGGCCGTGGCCGCGCCGGGCACAGTCCCGTGGCTGCCGTCGCCGCGAATGATCGTGCCGCCGGGCACAACGCGTCCGTCGCGCATGAATACTTCGCGCTTGCAGCGTTTGGCGATGCCAGGATCGTGGGTAACGATGGCGATGGAACGGCCTTCGGCGTTCAAGGCTTCGATCAGTTTCATGATTTCTTCGCCGGTTTTGCTGTCCAAATTTCCGGTGGGTTCGTCGGCGAGAATAATGGTCGGGTCGTTGACCAGGGCGCGCGCAATGGCTACGCGCTGGCGCTGGCCGCCCGAAAGTTGATTCGGCTCGTGGTGCATGCGTTCGGCCAGACCCACGCGCGCGAGGGCGTCGCGGGCTTTTTCTTTCGTGCCGCGCGTCATGCCGGCGTAAAGCAGCGGCAACTCGACGTTTTCTTGTGCGCTCATGCGCGGAAGCAGATTGAAGCTCTGAAAAATAAAGCCGATGTATTTGTTGCGCAATTCCGCCAGGCGGTCGGCCGACAATTTGGCCGCGTTCTCGCCGGCGATTTCATAGGTGCCTTCGTCGGGCCGGTCCAGGCAGCCGAGAATGTTCATCATCGTCGATTTGCCGCTGCCGGAAGCGCCCGTGATCGCAACGAGTTCGCCCTTATCGACGTCAAAATCCACTCCGTCGAGCGCGCGCAAGGTCGTTCCGCCCAGTGTGAAGACTTTAACCAGTCCCCGGGCTTGAATCATCATCTGCGGCCACCTCCGCCGCCCCCGCCACCACCACCGCCGCCAAGCGCGTTGCCGGGATTGAAGCCAGGGGACTTGCTGGGATCTGCGCGCCACTTGCTGTCGGCGGCGCCCTTCTTCATCTGAAGTACGTCGCCTTCGTTGAGGCCCTTGAGGACTTCGACTTTGACGC
>Ga0265314_10001637_pt1 | contig 24548 bp, 29 predicted proteins | sample 4126metaG_FD_203106 | JGI IMG/M metagenome (GOLD analysis project Ga0265314, IMG submission 203106) | Rhizosphere microbial communities from Carex aquatilis grown in University of Washington, Seatle, WA, United States - 4-1-26 metaG | ecosystem: Host-associated > Plants > Roots > Rhizosphere >... | reverse complement strand
GCCACCGGCGAGACACGCACTTCCTTGCCCATCACTATCGTGCCCGAGCGTTCATTAATCACCACCCGCGCCGGCCTGTCCGCCTGCACTTGCAGCGCTTCAATCTCGGAAATGAACTCCACCGATCGCGAGGTGTACTCCGGCGGAATCGTCACCGCCACCAGCGCCGAGTTCTCCGGCTTGGCGAGCGGCGGTTTTCCATCCGCGAACTTATCGTTGATCACGTTGCTGATGCGCAGCGCAGTAGTGAAATCCGGCTGCATCAATTGCAGCTTCACGCGGCCGCTGGGCGAAACCGTAGGCGCTGGGCGTTCAATGGTGGCGCCTCCTGGAACGCGTCCTACCGTGGGATGGTTCACCGTCTGGCTGTTCCCTCCCCTGCCGGCAACGAACCCTCCGGTCACAACCGACCCCTGTGAGATGGCGTAAACCTGCCCATCGATCCCCTTCATGCTGGTCATCAGCAGCAAGCCGCCTTGCAGATTCGCCGCGTCGCCCATGGAGCCGACCGTTACGTCGATATGCATGCCCGGCTGCCCGAACGCGGGAAGCGTGCCCGTCACCATCACCGCCGCCGTATTCTTCACCGCGAACAGCGTCGGATTGCTGGTGACGCCCATTTGCTGAAGCATATTCGCCAGGCTCTGCGCCGGAAACAGCGTCTGCTGCTTGTCGCCCGTGCCCTTCAGCCCCACCACCAAGCCGTAGCCGATGAGCTGGTTGTCGCGCACGCCTTCGATCGAAACCAGCTCCTTGAGCCGGGCGCCGTTGGTCTGCGGCTCCAGTGCCAGCGTCAAAAGCGGAAGAATAACTGAAAGCATTTTTCGCGAAATCTCCTAGAAGGGCAAGATCCCCAGCAGCAGCCGGTAAAGAATGTTGGGCCGGTGCACCGAGTCTTCGACCACGCCCTTGCCGTTAACCTGAATTTCCATTTGCGCCAGTCTCGAGGACGGCACCGTGTTGGTGGTATCCAAATCAATCGGGCGAATCACGCCACGCACGGTAATCGTCTGGTTTTCGGAATTGATCCCTACGATCTTAGTTCCCTCGACCACCAGGTTGCCGTTCCTGAGAACGTGCGTCACGCGCGCGGAAACCGTCGTTGTCAGCGTGGTAGTACGGCTAGTCGTGCCTTGTCCATTCAAACTCGTACTACCGCCCAGGTTTGCCAGATTCGCCCAAGGCCCGGTAGCCTTCGTGAGTCCAGCCAGCGCCGTGATGCTGCTTTGCGTACTCGACTGGCGCGAAGTCTTTACCGCACCCGTGCTCACCGCCGAAGCGCTTTCCTGAACCGCGATCGTAACGATGTCGTCGATGCGCCGCGAACGTTGATCCGCCGCCAAATCCGAAAACCACGCCGCGGGGGTCCACAGCGACCCCGTGGGAATATTTGGCCCAGTTGTAGTTTCGGGCTGCGAAGCCTGCTCGATGTATTTGTCGAGCGCCGATGGCGGCTTGGGCTTCGCCTTCTTATCATCCTTGGGCGCCCCCAGCACACCGCTGGCAGCCGCGCACAACAAAACCATAGCGATCGCGATCTTCTTCATTGCACCGAATCCCCCACCATGACCCGATTCTTTCCCACCACCATCGCGGGAAAATCTTTGCCGCTCGAGAGATTGTGCATCAGAATTGTCGATCCCTTAAATCCGTCAGTCTGCGCCTTCGCCTTCACCACCAGATGAGCAGCACCGGCGAACACCTGAACGTTCACCAGCTCGCCTTTCTCAACGTCCGGCGGCGGAGCCAGCTGTGTCTTGCGAATGGGCAAGTCGGCGCGCAGTATGTTCTTCGGCAAGTACCCGATCACTTCGTCCAGATTGCGTGCAGTAGTCTCGTCCAGCAGCGAATCCTCGCTATTTTCCACGCGAACCTGGTTGCGCTGAACCGGCTTTCCGCTGGGGATATTGGCAATCGCCACGATGCGGCTAACATTAGCGATGACGCGCACCTTGGCCCACACTGGAAAATCCCCTCCGCTATGGCGCACAAATCCACGCCACATCGCTTCCTGTTGAATTCCGGAGGGCAGTTGCAATCCGTTCCTGGGGAATACCAGCTCGCCAAACGGAACGGGCCGTTGACTGCTGGCAGAAATTTCGATTTTGGCCGCGTCGATTCCCGGGACATCGCTCAAGGTCTTGCGCAGCGCCGCCTGGATCTCATCCGCTTGCGGCACGAACACCCGCAAAGCAAAACACACGTCCGCCGGATCCTCCAGTTCCACGCCCTGATTCCTGGCGATCCGCTGCAGCTCGACCGCTTCGAAAATGCGCGCCGCGCCGGAATCGGCGACCGCGCCCAGACGAAAATCGCCCGCAACCCGCGAGAAGCCCGGAAGGACAGCCGCGACATCGCGCGCGAAGATCACCTCGCTCGAAAGCGTATGGCATCCTGGCGGCAGCGCCGACAATGCCAGTAAGAAAGGAAACGCCATCATCATCTCGTGACGTTGTTCATCATTTGATACATTTCATCGGCGGCCTTCACAACCTTGGAATTGGCTTCGTAGGCACGCTGGCTGACGATCAAGTTGACGAACTCATCCACCACGCTCACATTGGATTGTTCGGTGTAGCCCTGCAACAGCGTCCCCATGCCTTCCTGTCCGCCCGGATTTCCCAGGACCGGATCGCCGGAGGCAAAGGTCGGCTGATAAAGATTTTGGCCCATGCTGTTCATGCCGGCCGGATTGATGAAACCTGCCAACTGAATCTGTCCCGCCGTCTGCGCCGAGGTCTGGCCCGGCAAGTTGTAGCTCACGGTTCCATCGGTAGCGATGGTGATCCCCTGCGCGTTCGCCGGCAAAGTGATCTGCGGACTCAGCAGGTTGCCGTTCGCATCCACCAGGCTGCCGTCCCGGCTCATTTGAAACTGGCCTGCGCGCGTGTAAGCCAGCTCGCCGTTCGGCAGCGACACCTGGAAAAAGCCGTTCCCCTGAATCACCAGATCCAGCGGATTAGAAGTCTGCGTGAAATTGCCTTGCGTGAAGACGATTTCGTTAGAAGCCGCGCGCGTTCCCAGGCCGAGCTGCAACCCCGTCGGCACCGTGGTCTGCGCTCCCGCCGCGGCCCCCGGCTGCACCATCGTCTGGTACATCAGGTCCTGAAACTGCGGCCGCCGCGCCTTGAATCCCGCGGTGTTGGAGTTCGCCAAATTGTGCGCGATGTTGTCGACGTTGGTCTGCTGTGCGGTCATCCCGCTGGCAGCGCTGTACAGAGCTCTAATCATGTTTGTCCCTTATCTCCCGTTTTATTGCTGCGGTCACCCACCCACCTTAGCCACCTCAGCGAGCGCTTGTTTGTTCATATCCGAAGTAATGGTGATGGCCTTCTGCAGCATCTCAAACTGCCGCATCAGTCCCACCAGGCGCACCGCGGATTCGGCCGGCGCTACGTTTGAATTCTCAGTCTTGCCTTGCTGCACCGTGGTATCGGTCACCGGAATAGGCACGTTCTTGGGATCGCTGGGCAGAAAATAACTGTTGCCCATCTTTTGCAGCGTCGAAGGATCCTTGAAATTCACCACCTGCAATTGCGCGATGGCTTGTCCGCCCTGCGTAATCGAACCGTCCGGAGTGATTTCCAGCGGATCTTGCGATTGCGTTTGAATGGGCTGGCCGTTGGTGTCCCGCACCGCATAGCCTTCGCTGGTGGTTAGCTGGCCTGAAGGCGACAGTTGGAACGATCCGTTGCGCGTATAGAGCGGACCCGCAGACCCGTTCACTACGAAAAATCCTTTGCCCGAGAGCGCCACATCCAGCGGATTTCCCGTCGGCGCCAAAACGCCCTGGCTGAAATCTGTCCATTGTTTCTGAATCAACGGCAGCTTGGTCGACGTTTCGTCGCCCTCGTTCTCGGCCGCGGTAAATAAGCTGTAGAACTCGCGGTCGAGTTTGAATCCACCCGTCGTGGTGTTCGCGAGATTGTTGGCCACCATGTCCAACGCTTCCATGCGCGACTGCAGACCGCTGGCGGCTGTGACGGAAACTTGATCCATAACTTTGCTGTGGCAGTTTGCACGCACACGGCCAAACTCGCGCAATTCATTTTTCCCTAGAAAATGCAGCGCGAGTTGCGATATGAAGACACGACCCAGCCTGCCTCACCGTCAGATTCCCGACGAAACTCGTTAGAGCCCTGACAGCGCTCACGTGCTAACTCACTGAAAAACGAGTTCACTACAATTGGCCGCCAATCTGCATAGGGAAAGGCTCAAGTGATGACAGCTTCTGCTCCGATTGTGGGAACCCTGCGCGCCCTTCCCGACGCCGCCTCCGCGCCTCCGTCCGCTAGCGGAGTCCCCGCGCATGCGAATTTTCGTAGCGTGCTCGAGCAGCTTCATCTCTCCAGCGAAGGCGCACCAGATACAGACGCGGACACCGACCGCACCGCCCCCCAGAAGAAACAGAAAGATTCCGCTGCAACATCTTCGACGCTGCCGGCGAAGCCCGCTGCGAGCCAGGCTGCTAATCCGCCTGCAAATCCGGGTGCTAATCCCGCTGCTAATCCGATGGTCCCGCAAACAGTAACGCCACCCGTGGAACTGCCCCGCCTGATTCTTCCCTTCACGACAGCTATTACCTTGCGGCAGGACCCCACTGCTTCGCCCGACGACACCGCCGCGCTTGATTCCACCACCGCAACCGACCCAACTCCGCAATCTTCCGCGACCGCATCAGGGACGCCACTAGGGACGACAGCAGCGACCACATCAGGCACCGTAACCAGCCTTCTCACCCCAGTGATTTTTCGCAGCACGTTCGACCTGAGCAGCTTGCCGCTCGTGAGTGATTCGAAATCGATCGACATCCCCGCCGCAACCCAGTCGAAGACTCCGGCCAAAGGGCACGCAAAATTATCGAACGAATCAGCGCCTTCTCAAAACGCCGCCGCCACCGCGACGCCCGTGAGCACCGCGCCAGCCGATCCGTCCACCGCCCTTCTTCCCGTGATCGCTTCGAGCACGTCGCAGCCAACCACAACCAGTTCCACCGTGAGCGACGCTTCCGAACCCCTCCTGGCCCCGGCCCCTGCGCCCTCCTTTACCGTCGACCGCCGCAGCGCCTACCAATTCCACTCCTCGCCCGAACAGCCCACGGACAAGCTCGTCATCAACCGCGCCACCCAGGAGCCGCAAAAAACTTCCGCCCCGGCCCCGGTCGCGACCGCTGACGCCAACGTAACCGCTTCGATCCCGGTCCCAGTCACCGGCACCGTCGAGCCGCCGCCCGTTCGCCAGACTGCGAGCGCCCCCGCACCGCGGCAAGCTGCCCCGGTTGCACAAAACAATTCCGCCGCCGCCCCACAGGATTCTTCAACCGCAGCGGCAACCGATCCCACCACCACAACGACGCCCGTGATCGAGCGAACAGACGACACCGCCACCGCGCCGCCCCAAGGCTCTCTCGCCTTCGCCGCGCGCCTCACGCCCACGGAAGAAACACCGGCGCCCGCGCCCGACCTGAATCGCACCGCTGATTCGCAGCCCCGTCCGCAAACCACGATCCTGCAGACTCCGGTCACAGCCAGACAGATCATCTCGGAAGCCGATGCCCAGTCCGACGCCCGCAGCGGTGGCAGCGGCAGCCCGTCCCCGGATCAAGAAAAGATGGGTGAGCGCTTCGCCAAGCTCGAAACGCCGTTCCCGCAAACGCACTCCGCCGCCACCGCGGATCAACCCGCCGCCGCCCCGGCCAGCCATACAGCGCCCACCACCGCGCAGACCGTCGCAGCCCGCATGGATCAAGTAGCAGAGGCTCCGCCGGCGCCCAGCAGCGGCAATCACGACATCACTATTCGAATTCCCGACGCCACCACTGACCAGGGCACCGCCGTGCGCTTCGTCGAACGCGCCGGTGAGGTCCACGTCTCCGTGCGCACCAGCGATACCGAAATGGCGCAGACTCTGCGCGGCGGTCTGAACGACTTAGTGACTCGCCTCGAAGACGGCGGCATCCGCACCCAGGTCTGGCAGCCCGGCTCGGACGCCTCCACCTCGCAGAACAACTCTCAGCAATCCTTCACTGACCCCGACGGCTCCAATGGCCGCCAGTATTCATCCGGTTCGAACTCCGAACAGGAATCCAAACAACAGAACAAACCCCGATGGGTAGAAGAGCTCGAAGGCTCCATCGGCGTCCAAAATTCCAAGGAGACACCACAATTATGGCAAGCATAGCTTCCCCCCTCAGCAGTGCGACCGACCCGACGGCGGCCTCGAGTCCGACTACGGCCTCCAACGCCCTGACCACCAGTGCGCTGGGCAACGAAACGACATTTCTGCAGCTCCTGGTGTCCGAAATCAAGAATCAGGACCCCACCGCGCCCATGGATAGCACCACTTTCCTCACCCAGTTAGCGCAGTTCAGCCAACTGGAACAGATGTCCGGAATTCGCCAGGACATCGAGACCGGCACGTACTCCGCCCCCAATACTCCGTCCAGCGCCAACAACCCGACCACGCCTACCACGGCCACCACCAACGACGCCGTGACGAATTTGGCGGCCGCCACTACACCGGCCGCTCTGGCCAACACCGCCGCGCAAGATCTTTCGAACACAGCATTGACGACGCCCGCTTCGACTAGCGGAATTTAAATTCACATACAAGGAGAAAATACATGTCATCGTTTTCCATCCCACTCTCAGGAATGCTCGCTAGTGAACAGGCTTTGAACGTCATCAGCGACAATATCGCCAACTCAAACACGCAGGGCTTTAAGTCCAACTCCGTGCTTTTCCAGGACGCCATGAACACAGCTTCCGCGTCTCTGCAAGTCGGCGCCGGCGTCGGCAGCACTCTCACCACCCGCAATTTCACTCAGGGCACGGTGCAAACCACCGGAGGCTCCCTCGACGTCGCCATCCAGGGCGATGGCTTTTTCGTAATGCAGAGTGCGTCAGGCGGTACCACCTATACCCGCGACGGCAGTTTTAGTCTCAGCCCCGCCGGCCAACTGGTCGGCAGCGATGGTTCTCTCGTGCAGGGTTGGACCGCCGTAAACGGAGTGGTGAACCCCTCCGGGGCAGTCTCCTCCATCTCAGTTCCCTCACTCTCTTCGCAAGCTCCGACGCCCACCGCCAATATGACGGTCGCCGCCAATCTCAACGCCTCCGCGGGAGTCGGTGATTCCTTCTCCGCGCCGGTGCAGGTCGTGGACTCGCTGGGCAACACCCACACCTTGACGGTCGATTTCACGAACACCGCCCCCTTAACGTGGAGCTATAACGTGACCATCCCCGGCCAGGATGTAACCGGCGGCACGGCCGGAACCCCGACCTCCCTCACCACTGGCTCGCTCACCTTCAGCACCGGCGGCGTTTTAACTTCCCCGGCCGCGGGCACGCCCGTCAGTGTGAAAACCACGGGTGGATTGGCGGACGGCGCCGCGGACCTCAATATCAACTGGAATCTGTTCGATAGCTCCAAAAGTCCTTTAATTACCCAGTACGCCAGCGCTTCCACCACCACCGGCTCTACGCAGGATGGTGTGCAAGCCGCCACCGTCACCGGTGTCAGCCTGCAGGATGGCGGCTCGCTCGTCGCCACCTTCTCGAATGGATCGCACCGCACCCTGGCTCAGCTTGCGCTCGCTTCGATCTCCAATCCCGATACTCTGCTGGCCGTCAACAACAATCAGTACATCACCGGCGTCGGCACCAGCACGCCCTCCGTCGGCGCGTCCGGCACCAGCACTCGCGGCAACATCGTCGCTGGCTCGCTCGAAGCGTCTAACGTCGACATGGCCACCGAGCTCACCAACCTGATCGTCTATCAACGCGGTTACCAGGCAGACTCTAAAGCCGTCACCGCCATCGATCAGATGCAGCAGACTCTGCTCGCCATGAACCTGTAAGCCACGTGACCAGCCAAGAACAAATGTCGCGCTACGCCCAACTCTCCTTCCCCGTCGAAGCCGAGTTGGGCCGTTGCGAAAAACCTGTCCGGGAGATCCTCTCCCTCTCTCCCGGCAGCGTCCTCACCTTGCCCAAACCGGTAGGGTCAAAAATGAACCTGTTCGTGGGAGGCGCCCCCTTCTGCTCGGGAGACATGATGCGCTTAGGCAGCGCGGTTGCCATCAGAATCACCGGTTTTGAAACCCGGAAACGGAGTCAATAAGTACCTCGAATGGAAGTGTTCCAACAATTCTTAGTCGTCTTAACTGTGCTCGGCCTCTTGTTCGGCGCCCTGTGGGCAATGAAGCGCAAAGGTTGGGCGCGTACCGGTCTACGCCGCAAGCGCGACGAAAATACGCCGCGACTCGAAGTCATCGATCGTCTGCCGCTTACCCAGCACCATTCCCTGCATCTGGTCCGCCTGGCAGATCGCACCCTGCTCATCGGACTATCGCCCAACGGCTGCAATCTGCTCGAATCCGCGCAGATCGCCCTGCCCTCCGCTCTAAGGCAGGAAAGCTAAGTCATGTTACGAAATCTGTTCCTCGGGGTCCTCTTCGCGACCATCGCCTTCGCCGCGCCAGCCTCCAACTCGCCGCTCGCTGCCATGGGAGCTAAAGGCTCGGCCACCACGCTCAGCCTCCCCATGCAGATCGCGCTGTCGCTGACGTTAATGGTGTTGCTGCCCGCAGCGTTGATGTCTATCACGCCCTTTCTGCGCATCACCATCGTTCTGCATTTCCTCCGTCAGGCGCTGGGCACGCAATCCACGCCCTCCAATCAAGTCTTGATCGGACTCTCCATGTTCCTCTCGCTCCTGATCCTCCAGCCCATGGCCACCGAAATTTATCACACCGCCTGGGAACCCATGGATCAAGGCAAAATGACCGCCAGCCAGGCGTTCGATGAAGGCTCCAAACCTCTCAAAACATTTCTGGCAAAGTTTGCCCGCGAAAAAGACATCGCCCTGTTTGTCGAAGTATCGAAATCGCCCGCGCCGCGCAACGCCTCTGACCTTGGACTGCAAGTGCTGATCCCCGCCTACATTCTGTCGGAGCTCAAGACCGGCTTCCAGATCGGCGCCCTGCTCTTCTTGCCCTTCTTGGTCATCGATCTCGTCGTCGCTTCGGTCACTCTTTCGATAGGCATGGTGCAGCTGCCTCCTGTAATGCTATCCGCGCCCTTCAAGATTCTTTTGTTCGTGCTGGTGGATGGCTGGAATCTGGTCGTAGGCTCGTTAGTCAAATCTTTTTATTAGGAATCCATTCATGACTCCAGAAGCAGCCGTACAGATTATTCGCGAAGCCCTCCTGGCAGCCTTCGGCCTCGCCGCGCCCCTCTTATTGATCGGCTTCGGCGTGGGCATCGTCATGAACCTGGTGCAAGTGGCTACCTCGCTGCAGGATTCCGCGTTCAGCACCTTTCCGCGCCTGGCCGCGTTCCTCACTGGTTTCATTGTTCTGATGCCCTGGATGCTCAAGCAGCTAGTCGCCTACACCGTGGGAGTTTTCACCGCCATCGCCAAGTATGGGCACTGATCTCACTATTGATGTCGGGACCCTTTACGCTTTCTTACTGGTTCTAGCCCGTATCTCCGGAGCATTCATCTTCGTTCCGATTCCCGGGATTCAAGCCGGTCCGCAGATCGCGCGCGCCCTGCTGTCCGTCAGCCTGACCCTCGCGCTCCAGCCGCGCTGGCCCGTCATCGATCCCGAGGGCGTCAGTTTTCCCCTATTAGTGGGTTGGATTCTCGCCGAAGCCGGCATGGGCCTCGCCGTCGGCCTCGCCGTATCGTTCCTCATCGAAGGTTTTCAAATGGGAGCGCAGATCATCAGCTTGCAAGCCGGCTACAGTTTCGCCAGCACCATCGATCCCACGTCCGGAGCCGATTCCACCGTGCTCATCATGATCGCCCAGACCACCGCCGGACTGCTCTTCTTCGCCACCGGCATGGACCGCCAGATCCTGCGCGCCTTCGCCGATAGCCTCACCTCACATCCGCCCGGACACTTCGCCACCTCGCTACCGATGGCCACCCGCATGATCCAGGCCAGCTCATCTATTTTCAGCACCGGTCTCCGCCTGGTACTGCCTCTGCTGGCATTGCTCTTGATGGTGGAAATTGCGATCGCGCTTCTTACCCGTCTGAATTCGCAGCTTCATTTGATGCAGGTCTCCATGCCTCTCAAGATGCTGTTGTCGCTGACTCTGCTGGGCTGGCTCCTGCTGATTTTTCCTCAGGTGTTCGCTCAATCCGCCAACCGCGCGATGCAGTTGATTAACAGTTTGCTCGCGGCCTAGCGCAACACCATGGCGGATTCCAGCAAAACAGAACAGCCTACTGGCAAACGCCTTTTAAAGGCGCGCGGCGAAGGTCAATACGCGTCCTCGCGCGAGATCATCGCCGCCGCTAATTTCCTGGTGTTCCTGGGAATTTTAGGCGCCTGGTTCCCGTCCTGGATGGACGGCATGAAGCACATGTTGCGCCAGGCCCTCGAGGGCGCGTTCCGCGGCGAACTCACCGTAACCACCTTCCCACGCATCGCCGGAGTCTTGCTCAACCGCGCCTTCCTCCCACTCTCCGTACTCGCCGGCCTGACCACCCTGACCACCGTCGCCGTGAATCTCGCCGTCACCAAAATGGGTTTCAGCCTCAAAAAGCTGATGCCGGATCTTTCGCGCTTGAATCCCGTCGGCAAGATCAAGAACATGGCCACGCAAGGCCCCGCCGCAGTCGGACAGGCCGCCGCGATGCTGATCGTCTTCAGCGGAACCATCTACCTCATCGCCAAGCAGAACGCGGAAGTGTTCCTCTCGCTGCCCTTCGCCAGCCTGGACGTCAGCCTGCAAACCGTCGCCGCCGCCATCAAAGATCTGCTGTGGAAAGCCGCCGGCGTCTTCCTCGTCTTCGGCATCATCGATCTCTTCCGCCAGCGCAAGCGCTACACCAAGGGCCTCAAGATGAGCAAGCAGGAAGTGAAGGAAGAGGCCAAGGAATCCGAAGTCAATCCGCAGGTCAAGGGCAAGATCCGCCGCATGCGCCGCGACCTGGCCCGCCGCCGCATGATGAAGGAAGTCGCCACCGCGACGGCCGTTATCGTCAACCCCACGCACTACGCCGTGGCCCTGCGCTACCAGCACGATTCCGCCGGAACTCCGCTGGTCGTCGCTAAAGGCAAGAACTATCTCGCCCTCCGCATCCGCCAGCGCGCCATCGAGAACGGCGTGCCGCTGGTCGAAAATCCGCCCTTGGCCCGTGCTCTCTACGCCTCGGTAGACGTCGGCCGCGAAATTCCGCCGAACCTCTATAAGGCCGTGGCCGAAGTCCTAGCCTACATCTACCGCCTGACCAACGCCCGCGCTTCGAACCACCGGCGCCGCTCCTGACCCTTAGAAATTCGCTCTACAAAGCTCTGGATTCTGCGATATACCAGTCCAGATGGGAATCTCTGTCATAACGCCGTCCACGCTGCGCGAACAAACCCTGCGCTGCCTCGACCGTTTGCCCAAGATGTCGCCCATGCTCACCCAGTTGCTGGGCCAGCTCTCACGGCGAAACTGCGATATCCAAGAACTGGTCGAAACCGTCGAGCGCGATCCCATGCTCTCGGGCCAGGTCCTGCGCCTCGCCAACTCCGCCATCTTCGCCCGCCTGCGCCCGGTGTCCTCCGTACGCCACGCCATCGCCATGATCGGAATCTCGGCGCTGCGCAAATTCGCCCTGGGCTCGTCCATCTCGAATCTTTTTTCGCGCAGCCGGATGGCCAAGCATTTTTCGGTGCGGCGCTTCAACGTGCATTCCGTGGCCACTGCCACGCTCCTCGAACTGCTCTCTGACGAGATCTCCTTCGAATGCGGGCACGATGCCTTCATCGCCGGCTTGCTGCACGATGTGGGAAAGCTATTGATCGCCGTGAGCCTGCCCCGGCAATATGACGACATCCTGGCCCTCACCGCCGTAAACGGAGCCACACTGATTCAGGCCGAGCGCGACGTCATCGGCATCGATCACGCCGAGCTCTCCGCCTTGGCGATTTCCCGCTGGGAGCTCTCCGAAGGCATCCAATCGGCCGCGGCCGATCACCATCAGCCCCCCGAGCCCTCTGCAAAGCCGAAATTAAGCCTGGGAGTCCACCACGCCGACGCCTACATCAACCACTTGGGAATGTCCGTGCTGGCGATTCCGTTGCCCTGCCAGAAGGCCGAAACCCTCGAAATCCCCGGTCTTGCATTCCCGCAGAAGCGCGTTCTCGCAGCCTTCGAGCAGGAAATCCAGACGCTAGGAAATCTCTTCCACTAAGCTATTGCTGCGTCAGCCGGTTGAGAATCCCCAGCACGTAGTTTTTGGTTTCCGGAATCTCCGGCACCGCGCCGGCCTTATCCACGGTTTGCGCGCCGGCGTTGTACGCGCTGAGAGCCAGCGATAAATTCCCGTGATAGCGGTCTAGCAAATCGCGCAGCAATTTGCTTCCCGCCTCTAAACTCTCTTTCGGGCTGAACGGATTCTTCACCTGGAATTGCACCTGCGTGGCCGGCATCAGTTGCATCAACCCCGCCGCGCCCTTGGGCGAAACCGCGCAAGGATAGAAACCTGATTCCTGGCGAACCACTTCGCGAACCAACGCCGGACTGATGTTCTCCCGCGGAGCGATATCGTCAATCATCCGCGACAACTCCGGTTGCGAAACCGGCTCGCAAGCCGCCATCTCCGGTATCAAAAGTGGATTGGGGGTATAGCCGGTAGCCGCTGCGCTCACAACCTGCATCCGCACCGAAGCGCGTTGCTTGGCCAAAGACTGGGCCATCGCCGTACGTACGCGATCCGCCTGCGAATGCACGTCCTGCGCCAGGAGGAGCGCTAATAAAACGATCACAAATGGCCTATCGGCAGAGAGCGCTTTTTTCTTTAAGTAGCTTGTTCAGACCGGCTTGTTTATAAGGGTCCGCCGCCCAGCGCCTTCGACAAGCTCGCCAGCTTGCTCTGGAATTTCTGAACGTCCGAGCCCGCCTGATGATCCACCACGCCCGCCGCCACCTGGAACACCAGCGTGCACGGAATCCCGTCGTGCTTAAACGAATACGGTTCCGTCAGCTTTTGCGCCGCGTCGCGCGAAATCGCCATCGCGCTGCCCGGCGAGACGTTCAAAATCGCCACAAACTGATTCGACGTCCAGCGCCCCAGCACCGATCCCCCGCCCAGCGCATCCCGCAGCCGCACTTCGAGCGATTCCAGCGCTTCCTCCACCACTCCGCCCGAATAGCGGCTCGCCAGCACTTTCAAGTTTCGCAACACGATCAACACCAGGCAGAAAGGCGTGTTCTGGCCCAACATCTGCTGGATGCGCTGATCCACATCTTGCCGCTTCCAAGTCTCAGCGTTCAACACCGGCCGCCGCCCGGACTGAATTTTTTGATGCAGCAGGCGGATCTCGTCCTTCAACTGTGCGATGGCGAACTGATTCTTCGCCTGCATCTGTTCGAAACTCGCGAGAATCCCCCCGGAAGCCGCGCGAATCGCCGCCTTGATCGCTTCCAGGCGGTCGCTAGCCGCCGCGGTGTCCAGCGTCCTCAGGGCCTGCTTCAATTCTTTTTCGTGATCGTCCCCGCGCGCCGAAGCGTTGCCGGCGAATTCCTCGAGCGCCGCCACCGCCGCGTCCATTTCCTTACGCAGCCGCCGCAATTGGTCGTGCGTACTGTCCCGGTATTCCTCTAGCTCCCCACGGAACAGGTCCTGGATGTTCTGCAATTGTTCCGGACTCGTCGCCTCGCCCAACTGGGTCACTAGCGCCTGCAGTTCTCCGCGAAACTGCGCCGCCTGCTGGTGATCCACCTCGATCACATTCTGCTCCGTCGAAGCGATGGCCAGCCCGTAACATTCGAGCGCCACTTTCTTAAACTTTTCCAGCCTCTCCATTTCAAGGCCGGTTTTCAATAGTGAAATCAACGCCGCTCCTTCATCCCAGCAACAACCGTGCAACACGGGCAGGAGAGGACGATTCAAGCAGGCAGCGCCGCATCCCGTCGCGGCCCTCCACGCGTATCCGGCCCGTTTCCTCGCTCACCCGGTAAGCCGATTGCGCACCGTGATGCCGCGCCAGCGATTCCAGCGGCCAGTCCGAATCCGCCACCATGCGAATGTGGCCTTCCGGCCCAATGAGGATGGTCATTTCCGTACAAACCTGCCCGCTCCGCGACGCCGACTCGGCGGCGTCCAGGATATTGCGGGCTTGTTCGGCCAGATGCACACCTTCATATCGCAGAGCCCGCAGGGAATTCTAGCCGTCAATTCATTAACAGTTGCACCGTCAAATTTCGGACTCCGCGCGCGACGATCCGCCTTCTAATCAGTAACTTAACGATTGGCTTACGACTTGCATATGTCGTGGTATGAACCTTATAGCGAATCTATCCCCCACCTATAGACGTTCTTTTTCCGTGAACAACTTGTCGAGCACGACCGACGCCGGCCACGATAGCAACCGCGCCTACACCGAGATGATGGGAATCCTCAACGGCCTCAGCCAGCACGATCCCAACCTCTACCGGCGCGTTAAGCAGGAAATCGTCAGCAACCTGCGCAAGGCAAAATCGTTCAGCCGAAGCTGTTAGTGATGCCGCCCGAAATCGTCGAGCAGCCAGCGCTTCATATCGGGAGCGAACTCGTGCATCACATTAATGCCGGCGTCGATCAAAATCGTGTCCGATCCCGCAAAAAAGATGGCGTGCCCATTATGAAAACGTGACGGTTGCGCGCCTGATAGAACGCCGCGCCGATCCCCGCGTAGACAAAATTGTCCAGCTCAACCTGATGCCGCGCGTCGTAACGCAGCTTATCCTCGACACTTAGACTGCGCCATTGCGGCGATTGCGGCCCGCTCGTATCTTGAGCCAGCATCACTCCAGATAAGATCAAAGCCACCAGCAACGCTCTGGCGCGCATACCTCTAGTGATGCGTCCTTCTGCCGCTTTGGTTTCACCATAGCGAGAATCTTTTTGAGCCAGCAGCTCGCCGCGCCGCCGTCAAGGCGTGATCACGCCTTTACGAACCGCATAAAGTACGATCTCCGCAGTATTATGAATCCCAAGTTTCTGCATCAGGTTGGTACGGTGCGTCTCCACCGTATAGGGACTCAGATTGAGAACCGCAGCCGCTTCCTTATTCGATTTTCCCTCAGCCAGAAGTTGCAGGACTTCACGTTCCCTCTCCGTTAGCAGATCGTAGGAATCCTGCACGCCCCGTTTCCGCATCAGGCGTATGTCTTCCTCTAGCAAGGTTCGCGAGATCGCCGGCGAAAAGTACGGCTTTCCAGCCGCCACGGCGCGGACGGCACGCTCGATGTCTTCGTCCGCGTTGTCCTTGAGTAAATAGCCGCGCGCTCCCGCATCCAGCGCTTTCAAAATGTAGCTTTCATCGGTGTGCATGGTGACGAAAATCACACCAGTGGGTGTGTTCTGGCGAATCGCTTGCGCGGCCTGCAAACCGTTCAGCAACGGCATGGCGATGTCCATGATCACGATGTCCGGATGCAACTCGGCCGCCAGACGCACCGCCTCGCGCCCATCTGCCGCTTCCCCCACCACTTCCATCTCGCCGATGCGGTCAAGCAGAAGTTTCAACCCGGTCCGTACGATCCCGTGATCGTCCGCGATCAGGATGCGAATCATCGCGCGTCTCCTTTGCCGTTTCGTTCACCGCGATTCGCTCCTTGGCTTTTGGAATCGGCAGACGGAACTCGGCCCGTGTCCCCTGCCCTGCAATCGAAACCACTCGCAGATGTCCGCCGAGTTCCCGCACCCGCTCCTCCATACCGATCAGGCCCAAGCCATCCCGCCGCACCGCTCCGGTATCGAATCCGCAGCCGTTATCCGCGATAGTTCCCACCGCCCATCCCCCCGTCGCTTTGAGCGAAACTTCAACGCGATGCGCGCCTGCGTGCTTCGAGACATTGGTGAGCGCCTCCTGAATCACCCTGTAAAGGCAAGTGCGATGCGTATCGGGAAGGTGATCGAGCGCTGGATCCAAAGCCGCTTCAATCTCCAGCCCGCTCGATCGCGAAATTTCCCGGATCAGCCACGCGATGGCCGGAGTCAGCCCCAGATCGTCCAGCATGGAGGGCCGCAGCAACATGGCAATATCGCGCACCACCCGCAGCGTCTGTTCTACGATGCTCATCGCATGCGCAATCCGTGCAGGAGACTCGCCGCCCGCATCGCCGCAGGTCCGCGCCATGCTCGACAACTCCATGCGCAGCCCCGTGAGCATCTGGCCTACCTGATCGTGCAGTTCGCGCGACAGGTATTTCCGCTCCTGCTCCTGCGCCGTGCGCACCTGCGCGGATAAGCGCCGCAGCTCCGATTCGGCGATTTGGGAATGACGTTCCAGCGCCAGCATTCGTGCCAGCGTCACGCCCGCAATCCCGATACCCAGCAGCAGAGCCAGCCCCGCGGTCCAAGCCAGCGAGGCGCGAAATTCCTGGTCGGCCCTGGTCACCCGTTCCCTCTCGCGCGAGAAGTTCTCGGTCATCATCCGCTCTACTTGGCTCGCCAGAGTGACGATCTCTTCGCGCCTCCGCAGTCTCTCGCGCAGAAATTCCGCGCGGCGGGCGTTCTTTTCCGCCAGCGTCAAATCCAAAGCAATTCGCGTGGGATCGAGGTAAGTTTCCACTTCCAGGTGCAGTCGGTCCAGCGCCGATTTTTCCTGATCGCCCTGCGCCGATGCTGTCAAAACGCGGAAACTATCGTCGGTGCCGATCCGAATCTTCACGAACTGGTCGGCGTATTGCCGCGCATGGTTCGCATCCGGGTCGAGCAGATAGTCGCGCGTCAGGACGGCCGTTAGATACACATTGGCGCGCAGCGCCGACAGCGCATTCCCGGCCTCTAAATGCGCGTTGTGCAGCGCCGCGACGCGGACTTGAGCCGCCGTGGCATTGCGCCAGATGGCCAACGCCGAGGCGCCGATGATCAGCAGCAGCCCGGCAAACGCCACGCTCAGAAGAACCGACCTGCGGACGCGCACAGAGGACCCCATGTCCAGTGTCCCTCGAAACGCGCGCCTGCGGAAAATAGTCAATCTTGCCGTGCCGCGAGTTGTGCCCGCTTGAACTGTAAGGTCTCCGTTTTTCCGCTCGGCACAATGGGAATCACTTCCATTTCCATCGCGTCCCCCTGCGGGAGAATCTTGAACCGGCGCTTGACCACCTCGGAGCCCTTGGTCTCCATCTCGACCAGGGAAGGCCCGTTGAACCACAGCGACACCGTGGCCTTTTTCCCGGCCGTCTTCACCTCGCAGGGTGTACCTCCCGTACCGCATGCGAAGTCAGTAATTTTCTTGCCGGCCTCCGCTTCCGTAACTTGCATCGAGTTGCGCGCCGCAGAAAATGTCCAGGAGGAGGCCGCAGTGTTTTCCGCCGTCACGCCCTGCGGTTCCCATGTTCCTAGCAGCTTTTGGCGGTCACCCTGGTCGTCGGCCAGCGCGCCCACGCCCAGCGGCAACAGCAGCGTTATCCCTAAGTAAATCGATCTCATCGCGCGTTCCCTCCCTTCCCAATTTGCGGCGGCATCCAAAAGATCCTCTCTCCGGGACCCCTGTCTAAACCGGAGAGAGGAGCGCTGAGGAGTACCGTCAGCGGGCGGCGGTAATGTGCGCCCTGCGGTTCTTCTGCCAGCAAGCTTCCGCCTGATCCGTGCAAACCGGGTGGTCTTTACCGTAACTGATCACGGTCAGCTGCACATCAGGAATCCCCATGGTGGTTAAAAATTCCTCGGCTGCGCGCGCCCGCTTGTCGCCCAGCGCCACGTTATATTCCTCCGAGCCCCGCTCATCGGCGTGACCCTCGATCACCAGTTTCTGGCTGGGATAGTTGGACAGAATATCGCGGATCACTCCGACGTCGTCCTTGAGTACCGTGGTGGCGTCGCTGCGGATCGTCGCTTTATCGTAGTCGAACAACGCGTCTTCGAGCCGCGCCAGCCGGTCGTTGAGCGTCGCGCGCTCCTGCGGGGTCATGGTGGTCGAACGCGTCGCCTGCGTGGTCTGGCTAGGTGTGACACTGACCGGCGCCTGTCTAGGCGTAGGCCTCGTCGTCGCCGCCGGCGCAGTAGTCGCTACCGGGGCCGGCGGAGTCGGCCGCGTCGCCACCGGAACCGCCTTATGGCACGCCGCAATGGCTAGAATTCCCACCAACCCGAACGTTCTAAGAATTTGCTGCCTCATTATTTTTAGAGAGCTCCTCATATCGCTCGGCCGGCCACGGCCACAAGCGATTCGTCTAAATTCATGAGACAGGAAGAGCCCCTCGGGTACCATCCCGTAAAGGCACCAAAGATTTCGACGAGTGGACGCCTAGAGAGCACAAGCCTCCCTACAGCAATGAGGGGATAGGACTGTACCCCGCAAAGTGCCAGAATCTGCACGGAGGAGCTTATGCGCCCGATCTTTCGTCAATTTGCTTACACCGCTCTAATCGCCGGACTGTCCACCCCGCCTCTCGCTATCGCGCAATCCAAAGATGCGTTCTTAGGGAAGTGGGTCTTGGACGCGGATCACTCCCAGTTCACTCCTGGCCCCGGCCCTTTCGACCGCAGCATGATCTTCGAAGTGAAAAACGGCGGCCTGCACAATCTCACCAGCACAAAAACCGCTAACGGAGGCGTCACCACCATCGAATACACCGCCAAGTTTGATGGCCACGACTACGCCATCGATGGCACCGGCCTCGATACTGTCTCCATCAAACGCGACGACCCCAATACCATCGAACGGACGGGCAAGGTGCGCGGCACGCCGTCGGAAACGTGCACCATGAAACTCGCGCCGGATGGCAAGACGATGACGATGACCGTCAAGGGTGCCTACAACGGTGCCAACTATGCCAGCACGCAAATCTACAGGCGCCAGTAACTTCTATTTAATGAATCGCAAGTACCTGAAAGGTTGGTGAGCGCGAAAAAGAATGCCAGAGTCGAAAAGAGAGTTTTGAATTTCATCTCACCTTCAACGTGGAGTCTTCACCACGGCTGGAATTGGTTTGCCAAACTTCTCCACACCTATGGCGACATTTGGCTGCACGTCGTCGATCTGAATCGTTGACTGCCCGTTGGTCCAGGTGATGACGAATTTGAAGGGCATTTTCGCGCCGGCAACTTCGCGGTAGTCAGTGTAATCTACCTGTGTCGGGACCATACCCACGGGAGTATCGGCATAACGCACTTGCCGCGCCAGCAGACCAGTCTTGACTTCAAAATACAATTTGAAGCGGGTGTTGCCCGCGCCCGTTCCTTGCACGATATTGACGTCCTTGTCATCGATGCTGGTCACCGGGAATCCGACCTTCCAATTACTCAGCGCCTGTTTGATGCCGCCGGGGAAGCACAGAGTGGCATCGAGTTTACCGCCGTCCAGCTCCGCTCCCGGCATCATCGAGAGCAGACGAAGAGGGTTAGTCACGGCCGCCACCCACCCAGCATGACCGTCAAAAACCACCGTGGAGTCGCCGTTTTGTGTATGCGAGACGATGCTGCGCTGATCCGGAGCCTTCGCATAGATTTCAACAGGAACCTTGGCGTGATAGGTGTCATAGCCTTCGATCGTGCCTTTGGCCGCAAAGCTGGTGAGGCCGGAAAGCCGCTGCGCTCCGCCCAGCGCTTGGATATATTTGTCTAAGATTTGGTCCGCAGTGGGTTCTTTAGGCCCGTCAGGCGCGATCTCAATAGCGTTCGGGTCTTCAGGAGCAACGGTGTACTGCTGAGCCAGGCTTGGCAGGACTTCGGGTCCGGGTGTTCCGCGATGGCAGGACCAGCACGTCAGCATCCGGCGTCCGCCGAACTGCGTCTTGTTGATGGTGTCCACCATGCGAATCATATTGCGCGCCATGCGTTTGCGTGGAATGTCTTCAGCAAACTTCGCCCAATCCTGCAAGCTCTCTGCGACGTGGCAGCCGGTGCAGTTCAGACCTAGTGCAGCGGAAAAGAATCCCATGGTGTCCATGAACTGATTGACCGGGATCCCCTTCATTACCTGCACATTTTTGAAGACGTCTTCCACCAGCGCGGGCTTTTCTGGCTGAGGAGTCTGGCAAATAGCCGGGAGCGCAACGGCAAGAAGCAAGGGCACGGCCGCCGCGAGCGGAATTCTTGTTTGCATCGACGGGATAAATCCTACTGCTTCCCGGCCGCATGATCGCGGAACTTATTAAAGTACGCCTCATCGCTGGGAACGCAGCGGTCTTCCACCAGTCCCGACCAGCCGCCGATCGACATGTTTTCTTTCGGGATGAGAGCCCAGACCTTTTTCGCGGCGGGCCAGGGACGCGTGTACATCACGGGATCGGTAAGCGTCATCTCAACCTGCAGACGATTCGGGCTGGGGCGGCTATAGCGCTCAACCAGTACCGCCTTGTCGCTCATCGGGTAGCCGAACTGGTCCACCCATTGGCGGTCGTCGAAGCCCGTTGAAGTCACCACCAACGTATCGCCTTCCCACGTTCCGACGGAGTAACCGTTGTAGCGCGGCAGGTAATCCTCAACTTTGGGCAGCTTTCTTCCGTCCAGCCAGATTTGGCGGGCGTCCCACGTCCATTCGAATATTTGGACGATTTGATCTTTAGCCTGCACCACCTCCATGGATGCACCGCCGCCTGAAAACGCCACCAGACGCGCCAGCCCCAGCGGTTCGCAGCGAGCTTCTGGATCGTTGCCCAACGCCGGAATAATCGCGCGGCGCATACCGATATCGACTTCAGGATGGGCGTTCGCTTCTTTGCTGTTTAACTCGTAACCCCGCCCTGGCTTGTTGAGTTGGAATTTCTTCTCTCCAGCGGCAGTCCGTGGGGGAACATCGCCGAAGAACCCGTATCCGGGAGCTTGGCCGAAATCGCGGCACTCCGGGCAGGGGGCCATTTTGAATTGCCCGGGATTGCGGCTCCACAAACCACTAAAGTCGTGCTTATCGTACGGCCGAGTATCTTTGTCCGAGGATGCGTACGGATCACCGCCAGTTCGCGGCACGGGGGGTTGAGCCGAGGCGCTCTGCACCAGCATCGCGACTGGGATCACTGTCAACGCCAACGCGCGCAGGCTAAAGCCTCGCAAATCGCTATTTCTTGTCATCGCCGGGTACCTTTCGATCTTCTGGACTGGGCTGCAAACCACCGGGAACACCTTCCATATCGACTGCGTTCATATTGCCGCGCACGCCAACGATGTTTTCACCCATCTCATTCTCAATCTTCATCACGATCCCGCTCATTCCGCCGACACGCGAGGTGCCGACGTAGAGTTTCACTCTGGTTCCAGGCTTCAGCGCCTCAATACTCCGGCTCTTGGTCCAACCAGCGCGGGCGAGTTCCGAGGGATTGGTGAGAAGTTCGGATACCCAGTGTTCGACTTTTCCGTTTTTGTCTGTGCGGTCAAACATCATAGAGGGATGCGGATTCAAATAGTTGAATTCCGTGACGGTGGCCCAAGTGGTCCAGAGATGCTGCGTGTCGTACGAGATGGCGCTGCCATGATGCGCCCACGCCAGACAGGACGAAACAATCAGACCGCTAGCCAACGCCAAAGTCTTTCTGAATGTGTAACTCATAGAGATAGTCTAAGACTTGAAACGCGGTGCGTAGGCAGCAAGTTGTAAACATTCGTAAAAAGGGAAACGTTGTCGATCCCACCTCTGCGAAGACGCGGATCGTCGACGGCACCGGCCGCCTACAAACTTGCCAACTATGCCAGCACGCAAATCTGCAGGCGCCAGTAGCTTCTATTAATAAATCGCAAGTGCCCTGAAGGGTTTGGTGAGCGCGGTAGGAATCGAACCTACAACCTACTGATTAAGAGTCAGTTGCTCTGCCAGTTGAGCTACGCGCCCTTTTGGGGTATGGCCATCGACTTAAATCTTTGGCGGGGGAACCAACAGCCGACTCGTTTATTGTATCAAACCAGCATCGTCGCGATATCCACCGTCAAACGATGCCCCTCCATTACAGCGATCCCAAGCGCCATGAGGTTTGCTTTAGCATAAAGAAATCCGCCCCCGCCAGGAGAGGAATGGAGAACAGGAGCCACTATGACGAACCGCAAAAGAATTCTATTCGCCGCCAAAATGGGCAAACGAGGAATGTCCAAGCTGCCCAACGTAGTTGTCGGCTTAGCACTTGGAATCTTGATGTCGCTTGGTGCCCTTTCGATTTTGTCCGCCGACGATGAGGTTCCGTTCCCGAATAATTTCCGGGATTGGTTCCTGGTAAATTCGATGATCGTGACCAAGGATAGTCCCAGCTTTGGGCAAATCGGGGGTTTGCACCATATCTACGTGAACGCCAAGGGGCTGCCCGCCCTGAAAAAAGGCGGACCGTTTCCCTACCCCGACGGAACTATTTTCGCGGATGACGTTCACGAGTTCTCGGTGAAGGGCGGCTCTTACGTCGAAGGCGCCAAGAAGGCCGTTACGGTGATGGTGAAAGACGCCAAGAAATACGGGACGAACGGAGGCTGGGGATTTCAAGTGTGGGCAGCGGGCGACCCTGCGAAGCCGCTCCTCCCGAACGCAGCCGCCGCCACGCAAGCTTGCTTCGTTTGCCACACACCGCAAAAAGGCCAGGACTACACCTTTTCGACCTACATACCCTGAGGGGGAAACGTCAAACCAGCATCGTCGCGATATCCACCGTCGAACGATGCCCCTCGACAACCGCGATCCCGCTTTCTGTCACGTGATACAACAAGCGGTCCTGCACCGCATCGAAACCAATCGACGCGTCCTCCGGCACATGGACGTTCTTATCCAGAATCGCCCGCCGCACCCGCGCCCGCCGCCCGATCACGCAGTTGTCGAACACAATCGAATCCTCTACCAGCGCGCCCGACAGCACTCGCACGCCGCGTCCGATCACCGAATTGCGCACCGTGCCTCCGGAGAGAATCGAGCCGCCCGCGACGATCGAATCGGTGGCCTGCCCCGCATGCCCGCCTTCGTCAAAAATGAATTTTGCCGGAGCGTCGAAATATCCCGCCGTCCGCAGCGGCCATTGCCGGTTGTATAAATTCAGCGCCGGCGTCGGCGAGCGCAAATCCATGTTCGCCGCATAATAACTGTCGATGGTCCCGACATCGCGCCAGTAAGGATCCTGGTTCAGCGGATCGCCCGGAATGTGATTGGTCTGAAAATCGTAAGCGAACATCTCCGCGCGTCCGATCAATCCCGGCAGAATGTCGCGGCCGAAATCGTGTGTGCTTTTTTCGTTCGCCGCATCCGCGTACAACTCGCGCAGCAGCAAATCGGTCGAAAAAATATAATTCCCCATCGAAGCATAAACCCGCGTCGGATCGCCCGGCAGCGTGGGAGCATCCGCCCGCTTCTCGTGAAAGCCCGTAACGCGCCCGTCGTTCTTCGCTTCAATCACGCCGAATTCGGCAGCCAATTCTTTCTCCACCGGAATCGCCGCAATCGTCGCCGCCGAGCGTTTCTGTACGTGATACTCCAGCATCGCGCGAATATTCATGCGGTAGATATGATCCGCGCCGAAAATCAAAATGTAGTGCGGATCGGCCTGCTCAATCAGATTGATGTTCTGATACAGCGCATCGGCCGTGCCGCGATACCATTGCTCGCCCGTCGATCGCATCTGCGCCGGAACGGGAATTATGAAGTGCTGGCGCAGCAGCCCGCTCACTTCCCATCCGTCGCGCAAGTGCTGCAGCAAGGATTGGCTCTTGAACTGAATCAAAACGTACGCCGAATAAATGCCCGAATTGATCAGGTTGCTGAGCACGAAATCGACGATGCGATAACGGCCGCCGAAAGGCACCGCCGGCTTGGCTCGTTCTTTCGTCAGCGGATACAGCCGGGTGCCTTTTCCCCCGGCGAGGACAAATGCAAGAACACGGGCTTCCATGGGTATCTTATTGTATCTGGCCGGAAGCCAGGGCTTCGACGAACCCGCGCTCGATGGGCCAAGTGCCGGTGACCGTCACGGCGCGCTGCTCGAATTTCCCGGACACCAGCACCCCGCTCAGATCGCGTGGATTGGGAGTCATATGCGCCCGCCCGATCATATCCTTTAGCAAACCAGTGACGCCCGTAAGTTGCTTCGCCAACTCCGCCGCAGCTTCCGCATTTGCGCACACAACTTCCGCGCGCAATTGCAACCGCTCGCCCCGCGGTCCCGCCGCGAACGTTATTTTTTCCGCACGCGCCAACGGACTCAAAAACGCGCGTGTCCCATCCGGAAACGCGTCGAGCTTATTGAAAACCGCCGCCGGCACCGAAATCCACACCGGATCGGCCGCCGCTGGAACGTCCACCTTCCGCCCGTTGGGGCCAATATTCGTCACCCCGCGTGCATCCGGCGACACCGCCAGCGCCAGCACATTCGACGCCACTTGGTAATAAGAAATGTTCCGCTCCGGACTGCTCCCCGGCATGCCGCAAACCGCGTCGCGGCATTGCCCGCCCTGGCTCTCCGCGTACGCCGCTAACTTCGCCCACTGGAACCGCCCGCGCAGCGTAGTGTAAGCCCGGCCGTCCACGAATGCCGCCGCGACTGCGTCCAGATCCGTGCGGTAATCGAATCCCGTTTGCTCGACGAACTTGCGGTAGTCCGCTTCCTCGGCAGCCTTCGATCCCGCCAGCAAATCCAGCAACCCGCTCTTGC
>Ga0265314_10001636_pt1 | contig 24553 bp, 18 predicted proteins | sample 4126metaG_FD_203106 | JGI IMG/M metagenome (GOLD analysis project Ga0265314, IMG submission 203106) | Rhizosphere microbial communities from Carex aquatilis grown in University of Washington, Seatle, WA, United States - 4-1-26 metaG | ecosystem: Host-associated > Plants > Roots > Rhizosphere >... | reverse complement strand
GGTCGGAATCGATTCCCAACGGCGGGACGGCGTCGACGACATGAGGGGACGACCCCGCACTGGCGGACAAGCCGCCAGTGGCACCAACGACACGGGGCAAGCTGGAGTCGGTACGATCCTCCAACGGCGGGACGGCATCCAGGATTTGGTCGAGTTTGTCGATGCGGCGTTTATACCAACTGGCCTTCGCGTGGGCGGCGAAGTCAGAATGTACCAGTTTCTTTAAATCTCTGCACCGTGTGCGCCTCGAGCGAACCTTATAAGCGACCTGATCCGGGCGCGTTTTCAAGCTGGCCGGGGCGTCGCTCTGGGCCAGCTTTTCCGCGAGCTTGGCGTGGTAGCGTTCCAACTGCTGGTCCAAACTGCCTTCCGCCGCCAGCGCCTGCAGCAACTCGGCTTCCAACTCGCTCAACGACTGCCCCAGCGCGTGGTAAAAGGCTCGGTCGAGCCGCGCGTTGTTCAAAAACCCGAGGCGCTTGGCCAGAGTCGAACGCAGGCGTCCGGTGAAGCGCCGCGCGCGGCGCATTTCGGCCTGCACGCCTTCCAGCCCGCGGCCTTGCGCTTCGCCCGTGTAGCCTTCGTGCCGCAGCAGGCGCAATTCGTATTCGAACATTTCGAGCACGCCCGCGTGGCGGATGCGCACGAAGTCCCAGAGTTCGCGCGCGTTTTTGCCGCAGGTTTCGCGGCAGATCGCGTTGAGCCGCGCTTCGGTGCATTCCAAAAGCCGCGCCGCGGCCCACGACGGTTCCCACGTGTCGGCGAAATCGGCGCCGATTTTGGGGAGCTTGAGATGCGGCGACGCGCCGGGGGCCTGCCCGCGCAACTCGCGCGCTTGCGCGATCGCGGCGAGCCACTCCGGGAGCTTCAGCACATAATATTCCTGGAGCCAGCCCACGATTTTGCGGTGGCGGAAATCCATTTCGGCGCCGCTGGTCCGCGCGAATTTGTTGCCCGGTTCGATCTGCAGCAGCTTGAGCAGCCACGAGCCGGGTTTTTTGTCTTCGATCGGGCGGGAAAATTCGGCCCAGACGAGGAAGTTGAGTTCCGTGCCTTTGAAATTGCGGAAGCGTTTGTCGACCTTAAATGTTTTTTGCGTGTCGTCCGAATTTGCGCGGAGCGCGATGGAATCGGTTTCGGGCCCGCGTGTACGGATCGCGTCGCGCAATTCCGCGAGCGCTTGGGGAATGACCGGCGGCTGCGGGAGCGGAAGTTCGAGACTCTTTGGCGCGACGAAGCGGCAGAGCGCCTGCGCGCGTTTGCGCTCGCGCTCGGCGGTATCGCGCGCTTTCTCACGCGCGCGGTCGGTGCGCTGCTGTCGGTCGGCTTGCGCGGCCTCGGCGACTTCGCGCTGCGCGGCTTCACGTTGCGCGGACAACGCTTCGGCGACCGTGGAAATTTTGGCGGCGCCTTCGGACGCCGCTTCGGAATCGACAAAGCAGGTGGTGGCGCGGGTTAAGGCGAGGACCGCGGCGGCTTCTTCGCGGATGTCTTCGGGCCATTTATCGGGCAAAAGTTCGATGGTACAGTATTCGACAAACTCCTTGCGCTCCAGACGTTGGCGCAGGAAGGCGAGCTTCTCTTCTGGCTCTAAATCATGCGGGAGCAGAAAGGCGTTGGGCGGCCAGGTGGCGCGGTCGTCCTTGTGGAAGCCTTGCGGGACATGCGTGGGCAGCCAAAGATGGCCGCCTCCGAGGATGCGGAACTGATAGTTGGACGTCGGCAGCATTACTTCTCCTTAAATGGACCCGCACGGACGCTGCAAGAGCGAGTTTTTGGCCCGCGCATTCCGAGTGAACGCGCGGCCGCCGTGCGTGAAAGACTGCGATTCGCGGGCGCGAAGACGACTCGCGCGCGCGTTTACGACACAATGCGTGTGTTTACGACAAATTGACTGCGCACAGACGCACGCGGGGCGGTGTTTGCCACCCGGAACAGAGTATACTCGAGTGTACCACTTATTGTCAAATGTTTTGGTGGTACACTTGTAGTTTTTCTTTAAGTTTTCGTTTAACCATTGGCGCCGCAAAAGGTTGGCGGTGGAAGAAAAACGGCAAACGCAAAACGACAAGCACCAAGAAACGACAAACGCAAAACGGCGAGGACAAAACGGCACCCGGACGACGAGAACACGCTTCTGACGTGCGGCCTTAAAACAAAGCGGCGCACGGATGTGGGTCCGTGCGCCGTAAGCTGCGGGTACTTGGGTTGGGTCGGGCGAAGGCCGCGCGCGATCGTGCGCGGCCCTGGCTTTCTGGGCGCCTTTCCCTTTCCTTATTTAGTGTGCTTCTTTGGGCGCGCTGCCGCAGGGGCCGCCGCCTTCGGCCTTCGGATAGGGCACTTCCTTGCCGGTCATGTCGAGGATCGGGAAGTACCACTCGGTGATTTCTTTCATCGAAGCCGGGCCGTAGTGCGAGATGAAGCTGCGGCGCCAGCGTTCCTTCGATGAATTGGGCGTCGAACCGTGGACCACGCTGCCGTTGAAGAACAGCGTGTCGCCGGGCTGCATGTTCGCCGGAACGGGCGTCTTGCCGGCGGGCGGCGGGACGAGGTCCTGGCTGAAGCTGATCGTCAGGTCGGCTTTCTGCGGGCAGGCGACTTCCATGTTCTGCGTGCCGGGCACGACCTGCAGGCCGCCGTTCTGTTCGTCGATTTCGTCGAGTGCGATCCAGGCCGCGACACAGCTCTTGGGCTTCACGCGCAGGTAGTAGTTGTCCTGGTGGAACGCCTGACCGCGCGCCCCCGGCGGCTTGAAGTAGAACATACTCTGCGCCGCGACGGGTTCTTCCTGATAGATCACGCGCAGAACGTCGGCGACGCGGGAATCGACCAGCCAGTCCAGCGAAAGCTTGTGGAAACGGTGCGGGTGCATGATGCGGGAGAACTGCTTGAGCGGATCGCCGCCGGCCTGTTCGGCCGTCACAAATTCGTAGCCCGGGATGGCCTGCTTCGTGTGTAGATCCATGACTTCCTGGATCATCTGCTTGCATTCTTCGCGGCTGAAGAGGCCGCGCAGGATCACGAACCCATCGCGGTTGTACTGTTCGAGTTGCTCCGGCGTCAGCGCGGTCTGGACGGCGTCTGCGAGCATTGCGCGGATCTCCCTGAAAGGTTATACAAAATTGCTGCACCAGTAGGAATAGAATACCCTGCCTCTAAGGGAAATAAAATGAAGCGAAGCGCCGAAAACATGCACAAAACTGCTGAAATCCCGGATACGCCGGCCCAACCGCCGGGGTTGCTGATGAGCGGGCACTTTCACGACTACCTGCCCTACCGGGTGCTGCGGCGCCAGGGCACGCGCGACTGGGTGCTTTTTTTCACGCATGAAGGCGCGGGGCGTTTCATCCAGGAAGGCGTGTATTTTGAGACCCGGCCGGGCGGACTGGTGCTGATCGAACCCGACGCGTACCACGATTACGGCTGCGTCAAGGATCTGGTCTGGGATTTCTCCTGGGCGCATTTCATCGCACGGCCGCACTGGCTGGCGCTGATGAAATGGCCGTTGGTCGGAAAAGGCTTGCGCGCGCTCGACATTCAAGACTCGACCGTGCGCGAGCGCATGCGCGGCGCGTTTGAACGCTGTCTGGGCGATTCGCGCAATCCGCAAAGCGGCTTGAACGATGAACTCGCGCAGAACGCGATCGAAGAAGTGCTGATGTTGGCCGCGCGCGAACAGCGCTTTTCGGAAGGCCAGCGGCCGCTTTCGGCGGGCGTGCGGCGCGCGATGGAGCACCTCACCGCACACCTGAGCGAGCCTCAGGACGTCCCGAATCTCGCGCGATTGGCGGGGCTCTCCCCTTCCCGCTTCGCGCACCGCTTCAAGGAAGAGACGGGAGATTCCGCGATTGCGTATCTGATGAAGCTGCGCCTGCGCGAAGCCGCGCGCTTGCTGGAATTTTCGGGGCGCAGCGTAAAGGAAGTCGCGAGCGACGTGGGCTTTGAATCGCCGTTTTACTTCAGCCGGCAGTTCCGGCGGCAATTCGGGCTGAGTCCGCGGGCTTACTTGCGCAAAATGGCGCGCTGAATTTTAGCATTGTCTGGAATTCAGAAATTCGCGGCGCGGTCTATACGTGGCTGCGCAAAAAGGTATTCCGCAGCGCATACAATAATTCAGAATGCGACTCTGCGATTGGTTGTGCGGTGTAATCGTATGCATGCGCATCAATGCGCGAGGGGAGAGCGCGGCATGCGAAGTACGCTTACATTTATTTCCTTATCCGCAGTCCTGTCCGCGACCGCTTTGTTCGGCGCCGACAGTTTGGGTTGGCGCGGAGACGGCACGGGAAGATATCCCGACGCGACACCGCCGCTCAAGTGGGGCCGCACGACGCAAACGATTGCGGCACTGCGCTATCAGGCCAAGAAACCCGAAGAAAAAGACCAGGGCCTGCCCGCGCCCGACGGCGTGGTGCGCGAATGGCTCGTGCTGGGGCCTTACGCGCCGCCCGAACCGAAGCCCTTCGAAGGCGACAGCATGCCGGACGAAGTGAAACTCGCGCCGAACGAAGGCGACAAAGTCGGCGAACTGGTCTGGAAGAAAGCCGAGAAACTGGAAAACGCGTTCATCGATTTCAATACCGCATTCGGAAAACACAAAGCGGGACTCGGATATGCCTACACCAACGTCTACGCCGACGTGCCTGGCGAGTACCTGGTGAACATCTCGTGTCCGGACAGCGTGCGCCTGGTCGTAAACGGAAACCCCTGCAAAAGCATTGGAGGCCGTTTTCGCGCAAAATTCGAAAAAGGCTGGAACCACGTGCTATTGAAGAGCAAGGCAGCGCCGCATTCGTGGTTCGTGGAACCGGTATTTTATCCGCCGACGCAAGCCGACGGGTCAGAAACCAACATCGCCTGGCATACGCCTTTGCCGGCCTACGATGCGGATGGTTTTCCTCCGGTGGCGGGATCGGGAATGCCGATCCTGGTCGGCGATAAAATTTTTCTGCTCTGCGAACCGCACGATTTAGTGTGCCTGAATAAAGCCGACGGCAAAGTGCTCTGGAGCCGCTCGAACAGTTACTTCGATACCGTGCCCGAAGCGGACCGCGCGGCCAATCCCGACATCGCGGCGCTCGCGCCGGCGGCTAAGGAGCTTGCCGCGCTGATGGACACGCTCAAGAGCGGGCCGCTCGACAAAGCGAAGCTCGAACAGCGCAACAAGCTGCAGGGCGCGCTCGCCGCGGGCATGCTGAAAGTCGATCCAAAGAAATACCGAGCGCCCGGCGGGCAGGACGTGGGCCTGGCCGGCGTCGCCCCGGTGAGCGACGGTAAATTTGTTTACCTCTGGCTGCTGTCGGGCGTCTCGGCCTGCTACGACCTGGACGGCAACCGCGTCTGGATCAAGTTGGAGAACAAGCCCGAGATCGAACATGGGTTTTCGTCGTCGCCGATCGTGCTCGACGGCATGTTGATCACGTACATGCGCGAATTGATGGCCCGCGACGTGAAGACCGGCGAGATGATCTGGCATGTGCAGGTCAGCAAGGAACTCGAAGGCCAGAGCATCGCCGGGCATTTTCATGGCTCGTTCGTCAAAGCCACGCTGGGCGGGCAGGATTATCTGGTGGTCCCCAACGGCACCGTCGTGCGGCTGAAAGACGGCAAGCTGGCCTTTATGGATCCGAAGGTGACCGGCTTTCAGCATATTCCTTCAGCGGTGATGGACGGTAGGACGATGCTGTGGCAGTCGACGCAAGGACCGCTCTTTATCGTGACTTTTCCGGACAAGGCCGCCGACCGCTTATTTCCGGATGCGCTGCGCGAAGTGAAAATCGAAACCAACCAATTCCCCATGTTTTACAACGACTGGCACATGTCTTCGCCGCTCGTGCATGAAGGCCTGGCGTATCTGATGAATAACGTGGGTGTGCTGACGGTCGTGGACATCGCCGAAGCCAAGGTGGTGTACCAGCGCCAGCTCGACATCGATGGGTTCGTTTCGCATTCGGAAGGCGCCTGCCGCGGCATGGGCTGCAGCCCGACACTGGCGGGCAAGTACATCTACCTGACCGGCAACAACAATACGGTTTTGGTGATCGAGCCCGGACGCGTGTTCAAACAGGTGGCGAAGAACCGCATTGAGCGCCCCTACTTGGAATGGGGCTGGTCGAACCGGCAGGAACGCACCGTGGCCTGTCCGATTTTCGATGGCAAGCGCCTGTACCTGCGCGCCGAAAGCGGTCTTTACGCGATTGAAGAGAAATAGAAGCATTTGCTTCGACAGTTTAATTAATAGGAATTTCTCCATGCGCTGGCGTGCACTCTGCCTTTCGATTCTCCTTATTGCAGGCTGCGGTTCCGAACAGAAGACTTCGAAAGCGGAAGTTTCACCCACGCCAGCGCCCCCGCCGCTGTCGACGCCGCCGCCAACCGCCAACCCGCCACAGGTTCCCAAAGAACCCCAACCATTTGGCGCGCAGAAGGAAGCCGCCCAATTCAGTTTTGGCTGGCGCGGTGACGGCTCGGGGATCTATCAAAAATCCGACCCACCCTTGAATTGGGACGAAAAGAGAAACGTGAAGTGGTTCACAAGAATTGGCGATGGCTTTTCTTCGCCCGCGGTTTGCGGCGACTACGTTTTTGTGACCGTCAATGCGGGAGACACCACCCCGCCGATGTTGATTTGTCTGAGCACGGCCAAAGGCGAAATTAAATGGAAGGCGAAGCTGTCCTCGGCGGACGTGCCAGACGCGCTCAAAGGAGCGGCCAAGAAGGGCGAAGATCTGGCGTCGTCCTGCGGCCAAGCCGCGCCAACGCCGATTTGCGACGGCCAGAACGTGTATGCGGTCTTCGGCTCGGGCATCGTGGCGGCGTACTCGTTCGACGGCAACCAACGCTGGGTCAATTGCATCGAGCCTGAACCCACCGCGTACGGGCACAGTTCTTCCCCTCTGCTCGTTGACGGCAAATTAATCCTGAGCCTGAAAAACATCACGGCACTCGATCCGGCGACGGGCAAGGAATTATGGAAGAGCCCGAACATCGACCCGTTTTACGGGAGTCCCGCGGCATTGAAGACGGGCAACGATTGGCTGGTGGTTACGCCATTGGGCGCGGTGGTGCGCGCAAAAGACGGCGTGCTGCTTGGCGAAAAGATCGCCGAAAACCTGGGCGGTGATGAATTCGGCATTTCACCGACTGCCTCGGGAGATGTGGTGTATCTCGGCGACCGCAACACCACCGCAGTCAAGTTAGGTATGAACGGCGACAAACTCGAAGTGCAGAAACTGTGGACTGTCGAATTGCCCGAAGCGGCCTTCGCTTCGGTCGTGGTGACCAACGGGCTCCTTTTTTACGTCGGCAAACGCGCCAAATATGCGGTACTCGACGCGGCGACCGGGAAAAGCGTGCTCGAGCAGACTTTGAAGATCGCGCCTGCGGGCGGCGAAGATCCCGAACATCCCAACGCGAACATGTACCCGAGCATTTCCTTGGCCGGCGGAAAACTCTTCATTTCAAACGATATTGGGCAAACCCTGCTGCTCGAACCCACCAAGGAATACCAGGAAGTTGGCGTCAACAAACTCCCCGAAGGAGCGGGCGCTACACCGGCCTTCGTGGGCGACAGAATTTACATGCGCGCGGGCGAATTCCTCTACTGCATTGGGAAGTAATGGACCGGCGCGCTTTAAATCAGGCAAAATAATGCCAGAATTATCTGCTCACATATGAAAGTCGTCCGCAGATTCTCTGAATACCTCAGTATGAACGAATTTACGCTCCTGCCGGGCCGCAATGTGTTTCCGCAGCCGCGCGACCTCTTCCGAGGCGCATGCCAAATGAATTTATCGCGCGATTTCGCGAACCTTTTTGAATTCCCTGCGTTTAAAAGCAATTTTGGATCTGGAAATTTATCGGAATTCAATGCGTCTAGGAGGCGCCCATGCGCTCATTTTTGAAGGTCGCCGCGCTCGCCAACGCGCTCGCATTATTGTTTTTCTTTGTGCGATACCGCGCCGAAGAAGTCCACGCTCATCGGTCAGCCGCCACGCCACACAAACCGCTTACGCCCCTGCGCGAAACACTCCACGCCACCTTGAGTGAGGTCTTGCCGGACAAAACCGGTTTGGCAGCGCCAGACGACCAGGCCTTGATTGGCGCAGAGGCGTTTCCGGAATATTCGATCGGCGAAATGCTCACACAACCGGATCCGGACCTGGCGCCCAATCGGGAGCTGTTGATGAGTGGCTCGAAAGCAGACGCGCATATGTTCCGGCCTTCTGAATCTGAAGAAGAGTCCGCAGGGCAAGGCTCGCTTGTTGATGATGTAATTCCACCAAGAAAAGAAGCCAATCCAGCTAACGTGGTCGAAAACAACTCGTCCAATAAAGCCAGTGGGTATGGAAACTTTGGCAACAACATCAATCAGCGTAAAACGGCTGTAAAAAATAAATGAAGTCGAGCTGTGCCGGGTTGCGGTGCGAGATTTTGAAGGATACATTGTAACAGACGCTTTGGAGTACCTTATGAAGCCTTATTTTAAAGCCGTGGCGCTCTTAAATGCGCTTTTACTGATGGGCCTATATATCGCATATCAGGCAGGTGTCTTTCTGCTCAGCAAGCCCGCCCAAGTTGGCCGCGAAGCCCCAAAAAATACACTCCAATCCGCGGACACAGCGCCGCCTACCGTGAGCAGCGCCGGCTCCCGCGAGGCAACAGGCACGTCCGATTCACACATCGAATTGCGCTCCGATCCAGATTTTCAAAAATATATTGATGAACACGAAGAAATGCTCGGCGGATCGAAATCCGCTCCCCTTAGAATTCGCCGGGATTCGCCCGCGGACGTGGGCCAGTCCGTCAAAAGAAAAATTCTGCTTAACGGCTCAAAAAGTCTCAGCGGCGGTCCCGGCACCTTTGGGCTCTACTCCGATGAGGCACCTGCACCCACGCTCTCAGAATCGAATCCAGGTACACTTCCGGTCGCCGAAGCCACATTCGAACCACGCCTGCCAAAATTACTTCCGCGCATCGTGTGGGCCTTCGCCGATTTCTTAAGTGCAGCGCAATTGAAGCGCCTCGCCACAGAGAGCGCAAAGCGGGAAGCATCCCCAACTCTCGTCCCGGCCGACACGGCGCCGGTGCGCAAACGCCAGGAAATTCTCGGCGGCTCGAAGTCGCCCGTCCTGTTCAACGGGGACCGCGAATGACGCTCTCTGGCCTCTTCTTCAGTACCGGCTTGGGGCTACTTTTTCTGGTGGCGCTCTTCCGCCCGCTGGAACTGGCCTTCCCAGCCAAGCCGCAGCAGCGGTTTTTCCGGCCGGATTGGGTGACTGATCTCAGCTTTTTGCTCGGGCAATACCTGCTCTGGAGCGGCTTGGTCTTCTGGTTGCTGGTGCATTTTGCGTATTGGCTGGACGGGATTATGCCTTCGGAATTTCGCGAAAGCGTCGCTGCACAGCCATGGTGGCTGCAAGCCGTGGAAGTGATTTTCCTGAGCGATCTGTTCGTCTATTGGGGCCACCGCTTGCAGCACAAGGTCGGCTTCTTGTGGCGATTTCACGCTACGCATCACAGCGCAGAGCACCTCGACTGGCTGGCCGCGCACCGAGAACACCCGATTGATTCGATCTACACAATCGGCCTGATTAACCTGCCGGCGTTCATCCTGGGTTTTCCGCTCGAAACGCTTGCCGGGTTGATCGCCTTTCGCGGCCTGTGGGCGATTTACATCCATTCCAATGTGCGCATCCCGACAGGCCCATTGCGCGTCCTGTTTGGTGCGCCCGAGTTGCACCACTGGCACCATGACCGCGACCGCTTCGCGGGTAATTACGCGAACATCTCTCCTTTGATGGATTTGCTTTTCGGCACGTATCGCTGCCCAGACCGCGAGCCCGAACACGTCGGGCTTCAAGAACCCGTGCACACCAATTACTTCATGCATCTGCTGCGCCCATTCTGGAAGCGCTAGATTCCGGCCTCACATCTGCGATCTTGTGCAAGGGCAACCCCGTCCATCAAAAACCTGGCACAATGAAAGGAAGCTAACGCATGCACTACCGCAAACTGGGCCGCGCGGGCGTGAAGGTCTCCGAGATCTCCTACGGTTCCTGGATCACGAGCAACAAGGGCGCGGCGGAAACCTCCATCGCCTGCCACAAGCGCGCATTCGATCTGGGGATCAACTTTTTCGACACCGCCGATGCTTACGCCGCGGGTGAAGCCGAGACGATCGTCGGCCAGGTGCTTAAAGAGCTTAAGCGCAGCGACATTTTTCTCGCGACGAAATGCTTCTTCAAGATGGGCCAGGGGCCAAACGATGGCGGGCTTTCGCGCAAGCATGTGCGCGAAGCCTGTGACGCGTCGCTCAAGCGTCTGGGCACCGATTACATCGACCTCTTGCAGGCGCACAGCTACGACAATGATACGCCCATCGACGAAATCTGCCGGGGGTTCGATGATCTGGTCCGCGCGGGCAAGCTTTTATATTGGGGCGTTTCGAACTGGTCCGGCTTGCAGATTGCCAGTGCGGCGGAATTGTGCACGCGCAGAGGCTTCGACCTGCCGGCCAGTTTGCAGCCTTGCTACAATATGTTCCGGCGCGAGATCGAGAAAGACCAGGTTCCGGCATGCGCACAGCACGGCCTGGGCATCGTGGTTTACTCGCCACTGTGCCAGGGGCTGCTGACCGGCAAATACAAAGGCAAGCAGGCGCCCAGCGGTTCGCGCGGCGCGGACAATGAACAATTTCAGTCGCGCTTCTTGACCGAATACAACGAACTGGGCGTGCGCGGGCTGACTGAGATCGCGAAGTCGCTCGACCTCACGCTGTCGCAGTTGGCCCTCGCCTGGATCCTGCGCCTACCCGAGATTTCAAGCTGCATCGTCGGCGCGAGCCGCCCTGAGCAGATCGATGAAACCGTGAAGGCCAGTGGTGTGAAATTAAGCCCGGAAATCATCGCCAAAATCCAACAGGTACTCGACCAGCGTTGGGCATTGGTCTTGGCCGAAGACTCCAAGAAGCTGCAGGGATAGGATGCGCTATGGTGGCTATGGACTGTCCATCATTCCGTCTTTTGTGCAACTGATCGCCAGGCAATAATGAATCGGATACAAATCATTCTGGTGTATAGGTTCATGGGTCCGAACTTGAAAAGGAACATCCCCATGCTCAAAGCCCTTGCATTCTCGGCGGTACTCCTGGCGTGTACGTCGGTATTTGCCGAAAATGAGGCTGCAACCCCCGAACGCATGGTCTTTTTATCTGATAATTATGCCAATCCGAAAGTGGTGGAAAGCACCCTAACCTTGCTCGATCGGATCGCCAAGGCCGGCTACAACGAGATCTTCATTACCGATTGCAAGTTCTTTCGCTGGCAGGAAGTCGATGCCGCCGAATACACAGCCAATCTGAAGAAAATTCGGGCCAAATGCCGCGATCTGCACCTCAAGGTCATCATAACCGTATGCGCGTTCACTACGGACATGCTCAGCATTGACCGCAATCTCGCCGAAGGCATGCCTGTGGTTGATGCCCCTTTTGTGGCACGCGGCGGCAAGCTGGTGCCGGTGGACGAAGACTGCAAGTTGCTCAACGGTTCCTTCGAAGAATCCAACCGCCCCAACCACCCTGCGGGTTGGAGCGCGCCCTTCTTGTTCGAGCGCTACTTTCTGGACACCGAAGTAAAGGCCGAAGGAAAGCAGTCGATTCGCATCGAGGGGCACAACTCGATGAACCAGACCATCAAGGTCAAGCCGTTCCGGTACTACCATTTCAGCCTGAAGGTCAAGACCCAGGGTCTGAAGCCCAACACGAATTACTTCATCGCCGCAGCCTCGTCAGACAACACACGCTCGCTGATCTTTGCCGACCTGCGGGTCCAGGAGACCCAGGACTGGACGCCGATCGACCTGGTTTTCAATACGATGGATTTGAACGAAATTCGCATCAGCTTCGGGAATTATGGTCCGTCAGCGGGAAAATTGTGGTTCGACGACGTGAAGATCGAGCCAGGCGGCTTTGTGAATCTGATTCGCCGTGCAGGCGCGCCGCTCAAGATCACCAGCGACGACGGCAAGACCGTGTACGAAGAAAATAAAGACTTCGCCAACGCCAACGATCCGCAGCTAGGCAACGTAGACATCCCCGGCATTTACCGCATGTGGCACAAGGCGCCGGAAGTGACCATACCCACTGGCAGCCGGATCAAAGAAGGTCAGATCGTGCGCGCCAGCTACTGCCACTCGATGACCACGCACGGAGAAGCCACCGTACCGTGCTTCAATGAACCGAAGATCTGGGAACTGGCGCAGGAAAATCTGGTGCACATGCACAAAGTCATGGAACCGGACGGCTACATGATCCCGCACGATGAAATCCGGTCCATGGGCTGGGACGATTCGTGCTGTAAGGCCAATGTGCCGATGTCCAAGCTGCTGGCCGAAAACATCAAGCGCTGCGTCGCGATGGTGCGCAAGGAAGATCCGGGCAAGCCGGTCTACGTCTGGTCCGACATGTTTGATCCTTTCCACAACGCCGCAAAGACGGGCAAGTTCTTCCTCGTGAAGGGCGACGGGCCCTGGTACGGAAGCTGGGAAGGCCTGGACCCCGAAGTGATTATCATGAATTGGAACAATGCGCCGGAACACCGCTCTGAAGCGTTGAAATTTTTTGCAGAGCGCGGCAATAAGCAGATCTTGTGCGGATATTACGATCAGCCCGTGGAAAATCTGGTGCCCTGGTTCAAGGAAGCGGAAAATGTGAAGGGTGCCTGCGGCGTGATGTATACAACGTGGGGCAACAACTTCGCAGACCTGGAGAAGTTCCTCGACAGCACGGGCAAGGTTGGCAAAGGCAAATAGCGCAGCAGGCGCGAAGCGCGCGAGCGCTTCGCGCCTAAACGCCCGGATACCAGTGCTGCGCGTTCTTGTAGTAAATCTTTTCCAGTACCGCGGCCGGCAGATTGAGCGCCTGAACTTCCCGGTCGTCAATCTTCACGGTGCCAGACCCGCTGAAGTAGCTCCACCACTGATCCGCGAGCAGTCTGAAATACGGATAATTTTTAGCAACGGTTTCCGGATGCGCCTGGCGCTGGTCCTTCGTATCGACGTAATCGGTGCCGTACATGATACGATCCTGGAAATCGATAAAAAACTGGCGCACCTTCTTTGAGTCCTGAATCAGCGTGTCGTGCAGCCGGCCGCCGGTATCGACGGCAAAATTCGGATACTTCTCAAAACGCCTGGCCATCTCGACGACGTCGTATTCCAAACTTCCATAATGCGCGCCCACCATGCGCACTTTCGGATGGCGCGCGACCAGCCGGTCGCGGCTTTCCATTAGTTGCGCATGCGAGGCGAATTCAGGCTTGTTGTACATATGCCACTGCGGATTGTCTTTGTAGTAGCCATAATGCGGATTGGCGGAATCCAGCGGCAGCCAGCAACCGAGCGGCTCGGCAATATGCATCAAGAGCGTCTTATCGGCGCGCTCAAATTCCTCGACGATGGGCGTGAAAATCGGATCGTCGACGAGCAACCATTCACCGCTCGGCTTTTTGATTTCCATGCCCACGTTTTTCCAGATCTTCACGCCAATCGCGCCATTCTGAAAATCCTTGCGCAGGTTTTCACGCACGGCTTCGACGTAATGAGGATCTTCAAAGCGCGGCAGGTCAAAGCTCGTGATCCAGGCAAAGCGCTTGGGATTCTCCCGCGTCCGCGCGGCCCATTGATCCGCCTGCCAGCGCCATTTCCCATGCGCGTCTTCGGCCACGCAGATATTGAGCACTTTGATGTCGCATTGATTCAGTACGGCCAGCGACTGGGGCGTGTTCGCATTGAAATGGATATGCGCATCAATTCGGTACATGGTCGCACTTTTCTCCTTTGGTGAATTTCCGGCATCAATTGAGGAACGTCCCCGGCAGGAATCGAACCTGCAACCTGCGGATTAGAAATCCGCTGCTCTATCCAGTTGGGCTACGGGGACACGCAACTCGAACGAGTTGGATTATGCACCGAACCCCCACCCTGGCAAGATCGCGGGAAGGCTGGACTTAACGCATTTCGATATGCGGATGCCGACTTACAGACGGTTCTAGAGCGATCAGGACTTACAATGCCGTTACAACACGGCCCGCAATGCGCGGGTATGGTATCGGTATGAAAACAATCTCTCCCACCCCCCACCCTTACCTGATTTCTGCCGTGATTGCGGCGTTGGCTCTGCTTCAATGGGCAGTTCCGGCGGTGGAAACGACCGACCCACCGCGTGCCGAGAAGCAGATCGCGGACCTGGTCCGGTCGCTGGATAGCGACGAATTCGACCAGCGCGAAGCCGCACAAGCAGCGCTTGAGGTGGGAGGCCGGGAACTCATCCCCATTCTCGTACGCGCCATGGAATCCGAAAAGAGTCTGGAAATTCGAATTCGTCTCACCCTTTGCGCTCGAAAAATCTTACTGGGCGAACGTTACCTGAGCGCATTCGAAAACCTGCGCATTCAAGACCTCCAGGAATCCGATCGACCTTGGGAAGCCATTGCTGAACACTTCAAAAAATTGGAAGAAGAGAGCCAGCGCCTTACGCTTGATGGCGCATTCAACGAATCTGTAGCGTCCTTGAAAGGTTCTGTGCTAGGTCTCGAATTGGCCAATCTTCTGGGCACCGATCTAAGAAATGTCATGGCGCTGAATCCAAATGAATACCCTCAAAACGCCTATCAAAACAATGATGCAGCCTTTCGCTCACCTGGAGGCCCGAACAATGGAGCTTCATTACTTTGCAAAATCATCACTCAAATCGGCAAGCCCGGGCAGAGCGAAGCCGCGATTAAGGAATCGATTCGCCTCAAACTAATGCTCGAGCTCACAGATCAGGCAATGCAATTGGAAAAGCAGCAGCAAGGCCAAAGCAGCATCAATCCCTAGCCGACACTACGAGCGCGGTTGACGCCTTGCGGCCCTGCCCTAATCTCCATCTTGCGCAAGCAAGCCGAGAGGAGGCGCAGGTTGAGCGACTGGAAATCCGAATTCACGAAGGTAGGCGCGGTCTGGCTGCACGACGGCAAAGCGGAGCGACCGCACGCGGTGCTCACTTCCGGTCTGCACTCCGATGGTTTCGTCAATTGCACACTGATCACGCAACACCCCGAACTCATCCGCCGCATCCTGACTTCCGTAGAAGGGCTGAAAGGCCAATTACCCGCGCAGAAAATTGATTGGGTGATCGGCTCGGCCCTTGGCGCGGTGACTTTTGCCTTCGCAGTTGGTGAATCACTCGGCGCCCGCGCAGGCTTCACGGAAAAAGACGGCGAGACCATGCGCCTGGCGCGCTTTGAAGTAAAGCCCGGAGAACGCGTGCTGGTCGTTGAAGACGTGATCTCGACGGGCGGCTCGACGCTCAAAACGATCGCCGGGCTGAAAGAAGCCAGCGGCGGCAAGGCAGAACTCCTGCCCTACGTAGTTTGCCTGGTCAACCGCTCCGGCCAGAAAGTGCTCGATGGCTTTGAAATTCGCGCGCTACTGACCCTCGACATTCACACTTGGAAAGCCGACGAGTGTCCGCTCTGCAAAGCGGGCTCCGAAGCCGTGCGCCCTAAGACGCACTGGAAGGAACTCACGGGCCGCTGATGCGCTACGACATTGCCGTATGGGCGGCGGCTCGGCCGCCGTTGAAGGATCTCGAGAAGGTTCTGGCGCGCGCCTGCAATGCGTCGCTCCTGCGCGACATCGCAATCATCACGCCGTTGTTCCATGCGTCACCCAAGTATCGCCTCGCCGCGCCGGCGGCCCAGCGTCTGCGCCTGATCACGCTCGAAAATGGAGACTTCAATCAGATTCACAACCCAGCCGATCCCAATTTCGATGAAATTTTCATCGAATGGCCGCGCGTGATCGTGCACTACAAACTCCAGCCGTTGGGCTTTGGCGCCGAAAGCGGCGCGCGCGAAGCACTCTTCGAGTGCAATGACTTCGAAACGAATTGGGAGCGCGCCGGCTGGACCAGCGGCACGACCGAGACCGATCCGGGCGAACGCAAGGCGCGGCACAAATTCGTGTTTGGGCTCTCGCCGTTTGGCTGGACCACGCCAGAAGAAATGGAAGAGACCCTGACGCGTGTGGGCACCGCATTAGCCCAGACGTTGAGTGGAACCTGGGAATTCGTCGAGTTACCGGGCGGCGGCGGTCTGGAACGCCTGCGCGCCTACTTTGTCGAACGCAAGAACCCGCTACCTGCTGAAGAAGATCCTACCGGCGGCTTGATCCGCCTGGATGACGCGGATATCGGGCGTATTTGATCGCACTCCGCTGGTTTTTAAGTTTTAAAATTTTATACGCAGATCAGGTAGAAAGCAGACCCTTGATTTCACGCGTATAGCGGTCGACCAATTCCTGTGCGGCGGCTTCGGTGCGCGCTTCGGCAATCACGCGCAATACGGGCTCAGTGTTCGACGCGCGCAGATGGACCCAGCAATCTTCCCAGTCCAGACGCAGCCCGTCTTCCGTGTTGGCCTTGGCTTCGGGTGCGGCCGCGCGCAGGCGGCGGATGATCTCGCGGCTTTGCGCGGTCGGCAATTCGAGCTTCGATTTAATCATATGCCAACGCGGCAGCCCGCTCGCAACGGCGCTGATTTTCTTATTCTCGTGGGCCAGCGCTTCGAGCACCAGGCCCATGCCCATGATCGCATCGCGGCCGCAGTGCAGCAGCGGGTCCATCACACCGCCGTTGCCTTCGCCGCCGAATGCCGCCTTTAGCTCCTTCATGCGTTCGGCCACGTTGACTTCACCCACCGGCGTGCGCACAACCGGACAGCCGTAGGAGCGCGCGACGTCTTCGCTCACGCGGCTCGTGGACATGTTAATAACTACCGGCTGGCCTTCGCATTTGCGCTTGGGCAAAATGTATTTCAGCGCCAGCGCCAGGGAGAGTTCCTCGCCCAGAAACGCGCCGTCCTCGCTGACCACGGCAATGCGGTCAGCGTCGGGATCGGTGGCGAAGCCCACATCGGCGCCGCGTTCGCGCGTGAAATGACAGAGATCCTGTAAATTGACGAAGTTCGGCTCCGGCGTGTGCGGGAAGAGGCCGTCTGGCGTGCAGTGGATCGGTTCAACCTGGCAGCCTAGCGCACGCAGCAGACGCAAGGAGATGCCCACGCCTGCGCCGTTGCAGCAGTCGAGTGCCACCTTGAATTTGCGCGTGCGAATTTTTTCGACATCGAGCAGCGCCAGCACCTTTTCAACGTGCTGGTTCTCGGCGTCCTGCTCGATTTCGACCGGCTTCAACTGATCCCAGGGCTTCTTCAAAAAGTCGCCGTTATAGAAAATATTGAGAAGGTCGTAGCCTTCGGACTGATTCAGGTAAATGCCGTCGGCGCGGAAAAACTTCAGCGCGTTCCATTCGACTGGATTGTGGCTGGCCGAGATCACAACGCCGCCCACGGCCTTCAGGTCTTCAATCATCAGCGTGGCGGTGGGCGTGGCCACGACCCCAATGTCGAGCACCTGGCAACCAGTGGAGATCAACCCGCCCAGCACCGCATGCTTGACCATTTCGCCGGAAACGCGCGTGTCGCGGCCCACCACGACCCGCCCCGAACGCATGTACGTGCCGAAAGCCTGACCCCAGCGCGCGACCAGTTCCGGCGTCAGGCTGCGGCCCACGATGCCGCGCACACCCGAAATGGAGATCATTAAGTCGCCGTTTGAGGTCTGAGCCATGGAGCCTCCCGCCAAGGTGTCTTTCGTAACTGCGAGTATCGACTGATTACCGCCACGTCTTGAGCGCGGACCGCAGCCTATTGGAAGCGGCCGCGATCACAGTTCTTCCGGCGGCACATCGGTTGCGCCGCGAATGGCCGGCGCAATCCGATCCAGATGGTACTCGAATTCAACCTCATGCTTCTCGACAAGGCCCTTCATCTCGGTTTGCAGCACCGCTCGATACTTTTCTTCCAGGCGGTCGAGCATTCCGATGGCATTATCGAAATAGGCATGCCCGCTGATCTGTTTCACCTCATCCAGCGACATGCGGACGGGTTCGTCTTCAGAATTCATAAAATGCATTTCCAGCGCCGCGCCATCCTGGACCGGGACCTGGCGGGTCCAGAGCAATTCAATGCGCTGCTGCTCCGCCGGTTTGGCTTCGTCCAGATGCCGAACCGGATGCAGCGCGGACAGGCGCGGCTGATCGGGGCCGGACTGCGGATTGGTGAGGCTGGCAAGAAGCTCTTCGTCCGCCGATCCGCCCGGACCATTGCCCATCTCACTCTTCAGGGTTTCGAGCAGCGGCTGCTCCAGATTCTTGCGCAGTTTGGTGGCGGTCGAAAACTTCTTGTACCATTCCTTCCAATCGCTCGGCACGCGGCTTTCAATCAAGATATGACCGTAAGGGCTCAGTTGGACCTTCCAGCGCACTTCACGCTGAAAATATTCCAGCGCCTGCGCCGTATACAGCCCACGCTGCGGATCATCTTCCTTAAGCCCGGTCTCGATGTTGTAACCGGCGTACGAAGGCAGCGTGACCTTGGGCGTGTCGAGGCGCATTTGCGCCGATGCCGTGCCGTCCGTCGCGACCGTGTCGACGTCCAACACCAGGTATCCCGAAAACTGCCGGACCGCTGGCGCTTCGCGCAGATTTTGCGCGCTGGCCAGCATGGTAATGGTCTTCTGGTAATTGAAGCGATAAACGGTCTTGGGGGTCCAGATGTATTTCACATCCTTCAGGCTGGCCAAATCAGGGACCGCCGTACGAAACGGACGGACCGTTACCGTTGGAGTCTCAGGCGTATCGCTTGTCTTCTGCTCCTGCGTCCGCGCCTGCTTGGATTCCTTATGATGGCGCAGCAGGAAATAGGCCAGCACGCCGACGCCGGCCAGCAGCAGCACGAGGCTCAGGTATAAATTTCGACGGGAACGCGGAGGCACGGCCACCGGAGCATCGGCGCTCATTTCGGCGGCCTTTCGATACCCAGTTTGGAAACCCGGTAGCGAATCGAGCGGAAGGTCATTCCCAGAATTTTTGCGGCCTCGGTCAGGTTCCAATCGGTGCGTTCAAGCGCTTGGACAATATACGCGCGTTCAGTTTCCAGCAAATGACGCTCGAGATCGATGCCAGCTTCAGGCAAAACAGGTCCCACCGCCGGGCTTTGAGTCGGCGCCATACGCGTGGTGCTATCCTGGGAAGCGGGCGATTCCGGCGGCGCCATTAACGGGGACATGCGCACCGTCGAAGCCGAGCGCGATGGCGTCGGCGTGCTCTTGAAGGCCATCTCGCCCATGTCACGCAGCGTTACGTCAGCCTCGGTGATGCGTTCGGTCGCGCAAAGCGCCACGGCGCGTTCGATTGTATTCTCAAGTTCGCGCACATTTCCCGGCCATTCAAAATCGATCAGCGCGCGCACCACGGATTCGTCAATCCCGGTCACGTTCTTGCCCATGCGCTTGGAGTACCGCGCCAGGAAATGCCCGGCCAACAGAGGCACATCTTCGCGGCGTTCACGCAGCGGCGGGAGTACGATCGGAATCACGTTCAGGCGGTGGAACAGATCTTCACGGAAGCTGCCTTCGGCCACCATCTGCGCCAGATTTCGATTGGTCGCGGCGATGATGCGCACATCCGAGCGCACGTCGCGATTACCGCCCACTGGTTTGTAGGTGTGATTTTCAAGCACGCGCAAGAACTTGACCTGCATCGGCATGCTCATTTCGCCGATTTCGTCGAGGAACAGCGTGCCGTGGTCGGCGAGATCGAAGAGGCCCTTGCGGTCCGAGATCGCGTTCGTGAAAGCGCCCTTCACGTGGCCGAAGAGCTCCGATTCGAGCAGCGTTTCGGTGAAAGCGCCGCAATTGGCGGCGACGAACTGGCCTTTGGTGCGCAGCGAATGGAAATGTGTTGCGCGCGCGACGAGTTCCTTGCCCGTCCCGGATTCGCCGGAGATCAGCACGGTCGAATCAGTCGGCGCGATGCGTTTGATCATCAACACGACTTGATACATCGCCGCGGATTGGCCCACCAGGTCGAGCAGCGGCAGCATGGCTGAATCCGCGCCGCTGCCGGATAGTTCCTTCCGCTCCAGCGCGCGCGCCACAATCTGCCGCAGCATGCCCGTGTCGAACGGCTTGTTCATGTGCGTGTACGCGCCCAGGCGCATCGCATCGACGGCGGTTTCCCACGTGCCAAACGCGGTCATGACGATGGCCAGCGACGAAGGCTGCGTTTCCTTGAGCTTCCGCAGAAAATCCAAGCCGTTCATCTTGGGCATCTTAATGTCGTGAATCACCAAGTCGAAGGGCTGCTCTTTTGACAGCGTGAGCGCCTGGTTGCCATCGTCGGTGGTGACGACCTGGTAGCCTTCGCCTTCCAGGATTACACGCATCAGCCGCAGCATCGCAGGCTCGTCGTCAACGACGAGAATGCGCCGTGGCGCGGCGGTAACCGGTCCGCCGGAGGGGGAAGCGGAGGTCCGCACGCTCATGCGTGACCCTGCGTTTCGACCGCCGGCAGCGCGGCTGCGGAATCGGCCTGCAGTTCCCGCGGCAGCCAGACCCGGAAAATGGTGCCCTTATTCGGCCCGCTGGCTACGGAGATGTAGCCTTCGTGGCCCTGGATGATGCGATCGACGGTGGCCAGCCCCAAGCCCGTGCCGCTGGGTTTGGTCGTGAAGAACGGTTCGAAGATCTGTTTGCGCACTTCCTCGGTGATGCCCGGCCCGTTGTCTTCGACTTCGATCAGCACGCCCTTGCGGTCGATGCTCGAAAGCACTTCCTTTCCCGACATCCCTTGCGCTTCATGCAAGCTGGCTTCGCGCGCGCGGAAGGCCAGGCGCGCGTCTTCGCGGCCTTCCAGCGCCTGAATCGCATTCAAACCCAGGTTCAGGAAGACCTGGCGCATCTGCTCTGGATCGGCCTTGATCGGCTCGACGTCTTCCGGCGCGGAGAGCGAAATATCCATCGTCTTGGCTTCCGGCCGCGAAATCAGCAGCAGGCGCAGGTCGGAGAGCAGTTGACAACTGTCTACCATCCCGATCTTGGGCGGCCGGATGCGGGCGTAGCGCAGGAAGTCGGTAATGATCTGGTCGAGGCGGTCGGATTCCGTGAGCACGATCTCGATCAGGATCTTTTTGTTTTCAGGAATCTCGACGGAGCGCGCGATTTCCTGCACCGCCCCGCGGATCGAGGCCAATGGATTGCGAATCTCGTGCGCGATCGTCGCCGAGATCTGGCCCATCGTCTCGATACGTTCCTTGTGTTTGTAGAATTCTTCCATCTTCTTTTCGGCGGTGATGTCGTCGAGCACCACGATCAGGCCGCGCAGCGGCTTGCGCGCGGGGTCTTCTTCGTCGCGCACAGGCAGGAGGCGCAGACCCAAAGGCATGATCAGGCCGTCGGGGCGCTTGAAGTTGATTTCCATGCGCCGTCCGGCCGCAGACGAAAGCACATTTGAGGCTTGGTCGTCAACAGGTGGGCCCAGCAGGTCAACCAAGGTGCGCGTATTGAGGACACCGGTGACCTGCAACAGCTTGCGCGCTTCGTCGTTGTGGTACATGACGCGGCGCGCCATATCGAGCACGAGGATGCCTTCGCCGATGCCTTCGAGCACTTCCTGGTGCAGCAGCCGCGCCACGGCCAGGCGCCGCGAAAGATTGCCGGCCAGCAGCGCCACGAGGAAGAACGCGCAAACAGGAAGCAATAGCAGGCGCAGATAGCCCAGCAAATCGAGGTTCTTAAACTTCTTGACCTGCAGCTCGTTGGCCAGCTTGTAGGCATCCGGCGCGTGATCCAAGCCGTAGGCCAGCGTCACGAAGCTGAAACCGATCGCCGCGAGCGCCGCAACCAACACCGACGCACGCCACGAGAGCACGAACGACGCCGCCACAATCGAGATCAGGAACAGGGTCAGGAACGGGCTGTCCACGCCGCCCGTGTGGTAAATCAGCGCCGAGATCAACCCCACGTCGACAAAGATCTGCAGCGCGGCCAGTTTGGGCGCGAGCGCGGAGCGTTTGAGCGCCAGCGTATACATGATCGTGAGCAGCAATACGATCAGCACGACCAGGCCTTCGGGGCGCAGATAAATGGGCTCGACCCTGGCGTCGGCGCGGTGGATATCGGCCCGGTTGGTGGTGCGCTGGTGGCCCTGCAATTTATCCACTTCGGCGCCCGCGGCCGTGTCCCAAACGTGAACCAAGGGGTCGCCAGTGCCCGTGGCAGCCAGTTTCCCGTCGGGCGCAAGCGCCGCCGCGAGCACCCAGTCTGATTGCTCGCCCAGCAATTTGCCTTTGGGATCGCCAACGGTCCAGTAGACCACTTTGTGGTCGCGTCCCGCCGAAAGGAAGTGCTCTCCCGACGCATCGAAGCTCAGCGCCGTCACCGGGTCCGAGTGAAAATCGTACGAGCTGGCTTCCTTGCGCGTCTGAAGGTCCCAGGATTTGATCGACTGTCCGCCCGTCAGCAGCGAGCGCCCATTAGGCGCCAGCGCGGCGGCCAGGACCGGGCGGCCGTGCTCGCCGACATCGGCTTCCTTGGCCAGCGTGGCGCCATTGAACAGCTTGATCTGGCCTTCATCGGTAACGGAAACGATCGAATTCCCGCCGGGCACGAATGCGGCATAGGCGCTGTGCTGCGAATCATCCCCGCCGGCCTTGATGAGTTCACCGGTCTTGCCATTCCAGACGCGCAGCGGATTGTTTCCGCCGCCCGAAAGTAGCTTGGAACCGTCGGCGGACCAGGCCAGTGCGGTGACGATGGAATTCGGGTCGTGGTCTTCACAACTGAAGAGCAGGGGCAGCGCGGGCGCAACCGTATCGAAGACCTGGACGAGGCGATCTTCACCGCCGCAGGCCAACTTCTTTCCATCGGGCGAAATGGCGATCACGCGGGGATGCGTACGCGTTGAGATAAATTCGGCGTAGCGCGTGCGCGCGGGCATCTCCCAGATGCGGATGCTGGTGTCGGTGGCGCCGGAATAGAGCCGCGCGCCATGGGGATCGAACTGCAGTGCGGTGACTTCGCCGCGGCTGGAGACCGTGCGCGCGTCGCGCTTTAAATTCCGGGCGGCAAGACCTTGCTGAAGCAACAGGATGGCAAGCGCCACCGTGGCCAGGAAAAGCCGGAGCGCGATCAGGATTTTATTGCCGCGAACAGTGCGGTTCTGGCTCTCGACCAGCGCTTCGAGCACGAAAACTCTCTCCTGGAATACCCGGAATGAAAATTGCCGCACGCCCTGGAGGCGCACACCGACCGACGGCCATAGCGGGGAACGCGGCGGCCGGACCGCGCCCCCTTACAATTTTTCGCGTTATACCTGCCCCAGCCCGCGCCGCTACTTCTTGCGCAGCGCTTCCTGGATCTTGAAGATCGGCAGGAACACCGAGAGCACGATGCCGCCGACGACCAGGCCCATGACACCGATCATTAACGGTTCGATGAGGCTCGTAAGCGATTCGACCGTCGCTTCGACTTGCTGGTCGTAGAATTCCGAGATCTTCTCGAGCAACTGTTCGAGCGCGCCGGACTTTTCACCGATCGAGACCATACGCACAACCATCGGCGGGAAGACCGGGTATTCGGCGAGCGGCTTGGCGAGCGGTTCGCCGGAGCGGATCGACTCGCGTGCGGCGTTCACGGCTTCTTCGACGACGCGGTTGCCGGCCGTGGCCGAAACGATTTCCAAGGCGCCCAGCACCGGCACGCCCGAACGCAGCAGCGTGGCGAACGTCTTGGAGAAGCGCGACAGCGCGATCTTCTGCACCAATTGCCCGAAGACCGGCATGCGCAGCATCATCTTATCCCACATGTAGCCGCCGCTGTCCGTGGACTTGTACCACATGGTCAACATGATCCCGCCGACGATCATCATAATCAGGTTGTACCAGTAGTTGACCAGGTACTTGGAGATTGCCAAAACCACGACCGTAGGCAGCGGCAACTGCACGCCCAGGGCCTTAAAGATGTCCTGGAACTTGGGAATGATGAACACCAGCAGGAAGGTCGTGATGCCCAAAATCATGACCAGCGAGACGACCGGGTAGGTCATCGCGCCCTTGATTTCGCGCTTCAACTGTTCCGTGGCTTCCATGTAGTCGGCCAGGCGCTTCAAGATCGTGTCGAGCTGACCTGAAGCTTCGCCGGCTTTGATCATGTTCACGTAGATGCGGTCAAAGACGCGCGTATGCTTGGCCAGCGAGGCGCTCAAGTCGGAGCCGGCGCGCACGTCTTCGATGATCGTCCCGACGACCAGCTTGAAGCCGGCGTCTTCGGCCTGTTCTTCCAGGATGTCGAGGCACTCGAGCACCGGAATGCCCGCGCCGATCATCGTGGAGAACTGGCGCGTGAAGATCACGAGCCCTTCGCCGCCGATCTTGGCCTTGGGCGGTCCGCCAAAGGACATACTGAGCAAGCCGCCCTTTTTGGCGCCGCCGATCTCGTTGACTTCAATGACCGTCAGGTTCTGGCCGCGAAGCGTTGAAATTACCTCTTCGCGGTTGGACCCTTCGACGGTCTGCGAGACCTTGCGGCCGGTCTGATCTTTGGCGACGTATTTAAACTTAGGCATCGCCCGTCTCCCCTGATTCTTGAGCTACCGTAGTGCGGCCGCCGAGTGCGGCCG
>Ga0265314_10001634_pt1 | contig 24559 bp, 18 predicted proteins | sample 4126metaG_FD_203106 | JGI IMG/M metagenome (GOLD analysis project Ga0265314, IMG submission 203106) | Rhizosphere microbial communities from Carex aquatilis grown in University of Washington, Seatle, WA, United States - 4-1-26 metaG | ecosystem: Host-associated > Plants > Roots > Rhizosphere >... | reverse complement strand
AACGAGCCGATCATCAGCGTGAGCCGGCGCCGGGCCCTCAAGACTGGCGAATTCGACGGCGTCGTGGTGCTGTCCGTGGCGCCGACGGTTTTCCGGCAGTTCTACGACAAGCTCGCCCGCGATAACGGCGCTAGCTTTTCGCTGGTCAAGCGCGACGGCACCATCATCGCCCGCCATCCGTCGCCGCCCGACGGCATCACGCGGTTCGGGCCCACCAGCGGCTTCATCCGCGACGTGACCGCCCATCCGGACGGCGCCATCATCAATACGATGTCCATCGACGGCACCGAACGCCGCATCGGCTTCCGCCAACTGGGCTATAAAGATCTCTACGTCTCCGCCGGCGTCCAAACCAGCGCCATCCGGGACGAATGGCTCGGTGCGATTTCGACCCATCTAATCTTCGGTATACCGGCGACGCTGCTGCTGTTCACGCTGGTGCTGCTGACGATGCGGCGCACACAGGAATTCTACGCCGAGGCCGAGCGCCGCGAACTCGCCGAACAGGCGCTGCGGCAATCGCAGAAGATGGAAGCAGTCGGCCAGTTGACTGGCGGGGTGGCGCACGATTTCAACAACCTGCTCACCATCATCATCGGCAATCTCGGCATTGCCAAGCGCGGCGTCGTCGAGGCGCGTTCCGAACGCGCGCTCAACAATGCGCTGACTGGCGCGCAGCGCGCCGCGCAATTGACGCAGCGCCTGCTCGCCTTCTCGCGCCGCCAGCCGCTCAATCCGCGACCGGTCGACCCCAACCGGCTGATCCACGACATTTCCGACCTGCTGACGCGCTCGCTCGGCGAAACCATTCAATTGGAAACCATCGGCGGCGCCGGCGTCTGGAAGATCGAGGTCGATACGTCGGAAATGGAATCGACGCTGCTCAATCTGGCGCTCAACGCGCGCGACGCCATGCCCGACGGCGGCAAGCTGACGATCGAGACCAGCAACGCCTATCTCGACGACCACTATTGCCGCCAACACGCCGACCTCAAGCCGGGGCAATATGTCCTCATCGCCATCACCGATAACGGCAGCGGCATGGCGCAGGAGACGGTCGACAAGGCGTTCGAGCCGTTCTTCACCACCAAGGAGGCCGGCAAAGGCACCGGTCTCGGCCTGAGCCAAGTCTACGGCTTCATGAAACAGTCGGGCGGCCACGTCAAAATCTACAGCGAAATCGGCGAAGGCACGACCATCAAACTCTATCTGCCGCGCCATGACGGCGACGAAGCCGTGGTCGCGCCGGACGATGTCGGCAGCGACCATCGCGGCCGCGGCGAGACGATCCTGGTCGTCGAAGACGACGACGGCGTTCGCCAATATGCCTCCGAAATTCTGCGCGACTTGAATTACCATATTCTCGAAGCCCGCGATTCCGCCACGGCGATGAAATTGGTGGAAGCCGACAAGCCGTTCGATCTGCTGCTGACCGACGTCGTGCTGCCGGGCAAGAACGGCCGCGAACTGGCGACCGAAATCGAAAAGCGGCGGCCGGGCATCAAGGTGATTTTCATGACCGGCTATTCGCGCAACGCCATCGTCCATCACGGCCGCCTCGATCGCGGCACCGAATTGATCACAAAGCCGCTGATCGAGGGTGTGTTGGCGCGCAAGATCCGCCAGGTGCTCGACGCTCCGGCGGCGGCGGTGCCGCCGGACCCGGCCAAGTAAGCACGATCAAAGCGTAAGCACGATCAAAGCCGGTCTTGGTGCGCGCGACCGACGTGAGGTCAAGCCGCGTTGAGCGGACCGTCCACGGCGCCGAGGTTCGGCGCAGTATCCGACCCGGCACTGGCCAGCCAGAGGCTCATCACCAGCACGCGGGCAAAGCCGATCGAGCCGGCGATAAAAATGGCGAAGATCGGATCGTCCCGCCACAGCAGCAAAGCCGAACCGGCCAGCATGACCGCCGCAATGTTGAGCCCGAACAGGCCTTTCTGGCGTCCTGCCAGCGTTGCGATATCGATCAAAGGCAGCGTCGCGGCAATGCCGGCCTGGAAAAGCGCCACCACCGGCAGAATGGTCAGCGCCACATGCCATCTCGGCGCCATTCCGAGTTGATTGAGCATAAAGCCGCCAAGCGAGATCAGACCGAACACGACAATGGCGATCGCCGCCGGCAGCAGGAAGGTCGCGCGCGACACCCACAGCAGGCCGAGGCGATTGCGGTCGGCGATTTCCTTCATCAAAACCGGGCCGAGCGAAGCCGACGTCAGATTGGTCGGGACGTCGAGCAGCCGGAACAGCAGCGCCAGCGTGCCGGCGAGAATGCCGTTGGGCACCCCCGGCAGGAAGAACAGCGGCGTGGTCGCGAACAGGAAGGCGGAGGCCGCCGTCGTCAGGTTGAGGGTCGGCAGGCCGAGGTTGACCGAGGCCAGCGTGCCGACGGCGCGCAGCCGCAGCGGCGCGTTCAGCATGGCCGAGAAAGCGCGCCGTTCACCGAAATGAACGCAGGCCGCGGCGATCAACTGCCCGGCAAAGTCCGACATGACAAAGGCCAGGAACGGGTTGTGGCCCTCAAAGATCAGGTAGACCAATATGGCCGGCTGGCCGATGGCATGCGGCAGCAGCGCCTTCACGGCGCGGTCATAGCGGCCATGCCGCGTCGCCAGCGTCAGGCCGAGGCGCAGCCAGGCCCGTGCGAACAGGGCGCCGACGAAGGACAAGGTGATGTAGCTGACGAACAAATGCTGCACGGTGACGGCGACGGCGAACGTCGTCAGTACGGCAAAAGCGCCGGTCATGAAGCAAAGGTGGAAGGCGTCGGCGCACCTGCGCTCATCGGTCGCACCCACCACCAGCAATTCGTAGCGGCCGAACACTGCCAAAGTCACGAGATTGACCGCGGCGAGATAGAGCCCGAGATTGGCGAAGGTTTGGACGGGGCAAATCCAGAGCGCGACGACGAGACCTGCCGCCGACAAGATGCGGATCGACATCAGGCTGAGCGCAAGCCGGGCGACGATCTGCAGCAGGGCCGAAATGCGCGGCGGCGTATAGAGTTCAAGTTCCGGTTGCTGCCAGGCCGCCTGCGCTATGTTCGCGGGAAATCCCATGATCGGATCCGGCGGAACGCCCAGACCCTGCGGGGCATTCACGCTGTACGATCAAGCCGCAACATGGTTAGCATTTGGTTAACGGCGCGCGCTGCACCGCCGGGAAGCCAAGCCCGCTAGCGGCGCACCCAGCGCTCGACCCCCATCGTGGTGCCGCCGGCATAGGTCCAGACGCCGTTCCAGCCGCCGTCTTTGGGGCCGTACAGGGCGAGGCCCGTGTTGTTGCCGGAGCGGTACGACACGGCAATGAAATCCTTGTTGCCGATGCCGGTGCCGACGAATTTGGTGCCCCCGATCAGCCAGACGACGCTGTAGGTGTCGCCTGTCTGCTCCACCGTCACCGTGCCGGTGTAAGTATTGTTGGGTTTGCCGGGGTCGGAGCCCTCGACGAAGTACCGCCCGACCGGATCGGCGAAGGCGGCGGTCAGGTTGAACAAGAACGCAGCAGCGACGACGGCGAGATATTTGCGCATGGAGCCCCCCTTGGAATGCCGCACGAGTTGACCCTCGAATCGGGAACTCTGCAACTCCCGGAGCGGTCATTTCGCCGCCGGCGCCACCGCCGCCGATTGGCCGCTGCGCTTGATGGCGTCGGCGACAAAGCCCGAGGCCTTCATCTCTTCGATGAAAGTCGTCAGATAGGCCGCGCCGGCGAGCCGGCCCTTGGGCGTGCCCATGGCCTGTTTGATTTCCATGAAGTGCTCGTCCATCACGCGCATGTCCGGATTGGTCGCGGCATAGGCGACCAGCGGCTGCTTGACGCCGGCGGCGACCTCGAGCTTGTCCTTGAGGAACATCTGGATCATCGCCTCCCCGCCGCCCCGATCGGCGCGGACGATGGTGGCGTTCTTGATGGTGCGCGTCAGATAGAGGTCGTAGGCCGAGCCGACACCGACCGCGATGCGGATGCCGGGCTTGTCGACATCGGCGACCGACTTGAGCGGTGAATCCTTGTGCACCATGTAGTTGCCTTCGATGATGACGTAAGGCGGCGAGAATTCGATCTCCGCGGCGCGCACCGGCTCGATGGCGACGAAGGCGATGTCCCAAGCACCGGTCTTGACCGCCTCGAACACCTTACCCGCGGCATTGTAGCGCACGAGTTCGACCGGCACGCCGAGACGCTTGCCAAGTTCGCGCGCCAGATCGGGCGTAATGCCCTTGGGCTTGCCGTCGTCGCCGGTCTGCGCCAGCACGCTGTTGCCGAGGTTGATCGCAGCGCGGATTTTTCCGGTCGGAGCGAGATCTTTCAGGACGTCGGGCGACATGGCCCCTCCATTTTGAGCGAGAACGGGAATGGTCGCGGCCAGAAGCACGGACGCAGCGGCAAGAAGCGTATGCATGCTGTTCATCTTGGCGTTTCCCCTTCGACTGTTTTTAATCGACGGCGGCTTGTGCCGCCGTTCGTCGTTTCGTCTAGCGCGCTCCCAAGGGCTTGATCGACAATTCGCCGGCGAGCTTGTCGAGTTGCGTCAGCAATTCCGGGGGCAGCGCCAGGCCGTTGGCAGTGCGGTCGGCGATGCGTTTGGCGCGCGCGTCGCCCGGCAAGCGTACGGCCTCGTGGCCCGGCAGCGATTTGGAATTGCGCAGGCTGCGGATGTGGCGGTCGACCTCGGCCTTGAACTTGTCGAGCGGCTGGAAGCGGCTCGGATCGAGCGCCAGCACGAACTGGCCGGTGTTGGTCGGCGTGTTCGGGTCGGCGTTGAAATCGACGCAATCGCGGCCAAACAACGCGCCGTTGAGCGTGCCGGCGAGCAAGCCGAACATCAGCGCCAGACCCGCGCCCTTGTAGCCGGCCATCGGCAGCAGCAGCGCGTTGGCGCTCTTGTTCGGGTCGGTAATGGCCTCGCCCGTCTTCGGATCGATCATCCAGTCGTCGTGCAGCGGCTGGTTCAGCATCTTGTGATTCTTGATGGTGCCGTAGGACACGATCGAGGTCGCGATATCCAAGACCAGCGGCGGCTCTTCGCCGGCGGGGATCGCCATCGCCAGCGGATTAGTGCCGAGCAGCGGCTCGGCGCCGCCGGCGAGCGGCATGTGGTTGGCATTGGCCACCGCCGAATAGATGCCGATCATATTGTGCTTGAGCGGCAGCGCGGCGTAGACGCCGGCGGCGCCGGCATGTCCCGACATATTGCAGCCGACCCAGGCGACGCCATTTTCCTTGGCCATCTCGATGGCCAGTTCCGCGCATTTCGACACGACCAGATGGCCCATGCCGTTGTCGCCCTCGACCAAAGCGGTCGCCGGCGCCGTGCGGTTGACCTTGATGGTTGGCCGCGGATTGGTCGAGCCAAGCTTCAACCGCTGGATATATTGCGGCAGACGGAAGATGCCGTGGGCGTCGGCGCCGATCAGGTCGGCTTCCAGCATCAGCTCGGCGATCTTGGTGGCGTCGGCCGACGGCACGCCGGCCTTGACCATGGCGTCGTCGATGAAACTCTTGACCTTGGCGACAGGGACGCGCGCGATCTTGGCCTGGACGTTCATTTCGGCATCCCCGCGAGAAACGTCTCGAAGTTGCCCTGAAGGATCGCCGTCTTGTCGGCGTCGGAAATCTTCAGGCCGCGCACGTGCTGGACGCAATCCAGCATCGCCATGTCGTAGGGATAATCGCTGCCGAGCATGACCTTGTCGGCGCCGACCAGGCCGATCATCGCCTCCAGCGTCTTGTCCGAATGCAAAATGGTGTCGTAGATGAAACGGCCGGCGATGTTCTTCGGCTGCGTCTTGATGTGCTTCTTGGCCTCCTCGCGCACCGCCCAGCCGTGCTCCCAGCGCGCCGCCTGATAGGGCGTGAAGCCGCCGCCATGCGCCAGCATCACCTTCATCTTGGGGTAGCGGTCCATGACCCCGCCGAAGAACAGGCTGGCCGCCGCGATCGTGGTATCGAGCGGATTGCCGATCAGATTGGCGAGGTAATAAGACTTCAGCCGGTCGGCGCCGGCGATGTTGTTGGGATGCACGAACATGAAGGCGCCGAGTTCGTTGGCGGTCGCCCACAGCGGCTCGAACATCGGGTCGTCGAGGTTCTTGCCCTGGAAGTTCGAGGCGAACATCGCACCCTTGAAGCCTTGCTTGGTCATGACGCGCTTCAACTCGTCGGCGGCGCGTTGCGGCTGGCCCAAGGGCAGCGTGGCGATCGCCATGAAGCGGTCCGGGTGGGCGGCGACGTGCCTGGCCATCTGGTCGTTCTGGATCGTCGCCATGGTGACGCTGAGGTCGCCCGGCAGGCCGTAAAGGTAGGTCTGCGGTGTCGCCGACAGCACATGGACGTCGACGCCGGTTAAATCCATGTCCTTGAGGCGGCGCGGGATGTCATAGCCGCCGGTCGGGAAGGCCTTGTAGACCACGCCATTGACGTCGAGCGTCGATAGCTCGGCGCTGTCCGGTGTGATCGTGACCTTGGCCCCGGCCTGGGTCAGCAGCGCGGCGGTCTCGAGCGTCAGAATATGGGTATGGGTATCGATGGTACGGCTGGCCATTTCGTCCCCTGAAATTCGTGTTCTTGGCTTTGGCTTTGGCGCGCGAAAAGCAGTGTCTGAGTGCCGCAGGCCAAGGGCAAGCGCAAGCCCCTGTCAGGGCCGATCTGGCTTGCTATAAAGCGGTCCCGCCAGCTCGTTTCACGGACCCTCCGCATGTCAACAAGCCCCGCCCTCAAGCACCAATCGCGCGTCGAGGACGACGCCCTCGTGCGGGGTCTCGGGCGGTTTTCCGACGATCCGAAACTACCGAACCAGGTCTATGCCGCCTTCGTGCGCTCGCCGCACGCCCACGCCAAGGTGCTCAAGGTCAATGCCGAGGCCGCGCGCAAGGCCAAGGGCGTGCTGGCGGTGTTGACCGCCGAGGACATCAAGGCCGCCGGCATCGGCGGCATTTCGCGCCACCCGCCGGTCACCGGCCGTGGCGGCGCCAAACTGGCGATGCCGTTTCGCCCGGCGCTGGCGGACAAGCCGATGCATGTCGGCGACCCGGTGGCGATGGTGGTGGCGGAAAACCGCGGCGCGGCTCAGGACGCCGCCGACCTGGTCGCGATCGACTATGAGGAACTGCCGGCGGTGGTCGACCTCGACACCGCGATGAAGGCTGAGACCCAGCTTTACCCGGACGCGCCCGGCAACCTCGCCATCGACTGGCCGGGCCCGGTGCCGAGCGAAGACAACGAACGCGAGGTCGAAGAGATCATCGCGTCGGCGCCGCACGTGGCGCGCGTGCGCGTCGTCAACCAGCGCATGGTGGTCGCCTCGCTGGAGACCCGCGGCGCCACCGGCGAATACGACGCGGCGAGCGACAGCTACACGCTGCACGCCTGCTCGCAGAGCGCCGACGCCATGCGCGGCCAAGCGGCCTCCATCATGAACGTGCCGAACGAAAAATTGCGCGTCATCACCGGCGACGTCGGCGGCGCCTTCGGCATGAAGACGACGTGCTATCCCGAATACATCGCGCTGCTGGTGGCGGCGCGCAAAATCGGCCGGCCGGTGCATTGGCAATCGACGCGCTCGGAGGCTTTCATCAGCGACGCCCAGGCCCGCGATACGGTGACCGAGGCCGTGCTGGCGCTCGACGACAAGGGAAAATTCCTGGCGCTGAAGCTGCGCCATCTCTGCAATCAGGGCGCCTACGTCGCCAATGCCGGCGTCAACATCAACACCAGTAATTTCGCGCGCTGCGTGCCCGGCATGTATCGCATTCCGAAGGTCGACGTCGGTGCCGCCTGCTACTACAGCAACACCGTGCCGATCGCGCCCTATCGCGGCGCCGGACGCCCCGAGGCAAACTACGCCATGGAGCGCGTCGTCGAGGAAGCCGCACGCGTCACCGGCATCGATTCCATCAAGCTGCGCAAGAAGAACCTGATCCCACCCGCGGCGATGCCGTTCAAGACGCCGATCCAGACTTACGACAGCGGCGATTTTCCCGGCATCGTCGACAAGGCCCTCCAGCTCGCCGACGTCGACAACTTCAACAAGCGCAAGCGCGAAGCCGCCAAACGCAAGAGGCTGCGTGGCATCGGCATCTCCTGCATGCTCGAACACGCCGGCGCCACGCCGACCGAAACCGCGTCGCTCGGATTTCCCGGCGACGGCAGACTGGTCATGGGGCTGAACGTACAGTCCACCGGCCAGAGTCACGCCACGGTGTTCGGCCGCCTGCTCGCCGGCAAGCTCGGCATCGACGCCGCCAAGATCGAGCACCGTCACGGCGATACGAATTTGCACCTCACCGGCCAGGCCTCGGTCGGCTCGCGCTCGGCGATGTGCGCCGGCAACGCCATCATGCACACCGCCGATCTGGTGATCGAGAAGGGCAAGAAGATCGCCTCCGCCGCGCTGGAAGCATCGGAGTCGGATATTCAATATCGCGCCGGCAGTTTCGAAGTGGTCGGCACCGACCGCAAGATCTCGCTGTTCGAGACGGCCGCGCGGGCCAAGGGGATGGGCGAAAACCTCGACACCACCGGCAAGCTCGACACGCCGCTGACCTTCCCGAACGGCTGCCACATCGCCGAGGTCGAGATCGACCCCGAGACCGGCAAGCTCGACCTCGTGACCTACACCGCTGTGGACGACTGCGGCACCATTCTCAGCCAGATGGTGGTCGAGGGCCAGGTGCAGGGCTCGATCGCCAACGGCCTCGGCCAGGCGCTGACCGAAAACGCGGTTTACGATTCCGTCAGCGGCCAGTTGGTGACCGGCTCATTCATGGACTACGGCATGCCGCGCGCCCATGACATGCCGATCGAATTGCGCGAGGCGTCGCATGCGGTGCCGGCGACGACCAACGCGCTCGGCGTCAAGGGCACCGGCGAGGCCGGCACCACGGCGGCGATTGCCGCGGTGATGAACGCGATATCGAACGCCATTCCGAACGGCGCCGCCGATCACATGGAAATGCCGGCGACACCGTCGAAGATTTGGGAAGCGTGTCGGAAGGGCATGGCCTAACCTAGCCTTGGCTGATGAACTTCGTGTTCATATAGGCCTGCAAGCCCTCGATGCCGCCTTCGGAGCCGTAGCCCGATTCCTTGATGCCGCCGAACGGCGTTTCGGGAGTCGAGATCATGACGGAATTGACGCCGACCATGCCCGACTGAATGGCGTCGCCGATGGCGGCGGCCTGCGCGCCCGACGAGGTGAAGGCGTAGCCCGCGAGCCCGAAGGGCAGCGAGTTGGCGCGCTGCACCACTTCATCGAAGGTTTTGAAGGGCACGATGGGCGCCACCGGGCCGAACGGCTCCTCGGTCATGATCTTGGCATCGTCCGGCACGTCGGTGATGACCGTCGGCTCGAAGAAGAAGCCCTGGTTGCCGTGGCGCGAGCCGCCGGTCTGGATCTTGCCGCCGCGCGCCTTGGCGTCGTTGACGAAGCTCTCCATGGCGTCGAGCCGGCGCGGATTGGCCAGCGGGCCCATGGTCGTGCCCTTCTCCAGGCCGTCGCCGAGCTTGAGGTTCTTGGCGTATTCGGTGAAGCGGGCGACGAACTTGTTGTAGCCCTTTTCCTGCACGTAGAAGCGCGTCGGCGAAATGCAGACCTGGCCGGCGTTACGGAACTTGAACGCCGCGATGGTGTCGGCGGCCTTCTCCGGATCGGCGTCGTCAAACACCACGACCGGCGAGTGCCCGCCCAGTTCCATGGTGGCCTTCTTCATGCCTTTGGCGGCCAAGCCGGCAAGATGCTTGCCGACCGGAATCGAGCCGGTGAAGGAAATCTTCTTCACGAACGGCGACGGGATCAGGTGCTCCGACACGTCGGCCGGCACGCCGAAGACGAGGTTGAGCACGCCCGCGGGCAGACCGGCATCGGCGAAGCATTTCACCAGTTCGACGCTGCCGGCGGGCGTTTCTTCCGAGGCCTTGATGATGATGGTGCAGCCCGCCGCCAAAGCGCCAGCAATCTTGCGCACCGGCGTCAGCGTCGGGAAATTCCACGGCGTGAAGGCCGCTACGACGCCGACCGGCTCCTGGGTCACAAGTTGGCGAATGCCCTTCACGCGGCCCGGCACGATGCGGCCATAGGCTCTGCGGCCTTCTTCGGCGTACCAGTCGATGATGTCGGCGGACGTCAGCACTTCGATGCGCGACTCGCCGAACACCTTGCCCTGCTCCTGGGTCTGCACCGTGGCGACGTGCTCGGCGCGCTCGCGCAACAGGTCGGCGGCCTTGCGCATGATCTTGGCGCGGTCATAGGCCGAGGTCGCCTTCCACAGCGGGAAGGCCTTGTTGGCGGCGGCCAGCGCTGCGTCGAGGTCGGCCTTGCTGGCGTGCGGAAGATGGCCCAGCACCTTGCCGGTCGCCGGATTGACGACGTCCTCGCCCTTGCGGCCCTCGCCGTTCAGCCATTTTCCATCGATGAAGAGTTTGAGCTCGGTGTACATGCGCGGACCTCGTGGTTACCCGGATTTGTCGGGGCGTGGATTAGCACTTTAAGATGGCGGCGGAAACCGTGTCCCGGGCGAGTGCCGCGAGGCATAGCCGAGCGAAATAAGACCCGGGACTCGGCATAAGAATCTTCATGGCCTTATGGTGCGACGCGGCCTTCGGCCGCGGCATGTCTTCTGGGTCCCGGATCGTCACTCGCGCCATCGCGCGTCAAAGACGCGCGCGAACGCGCTTATGGCCCTCGCGCGTCCTGGACACGTCAGACCCCGTGATACGCCCCGCCATTGATATGGATGGTCTGCCCGGTAACGTATCGCCCGCCGGGGCCGCATAAAAACACCACCAGGGCGGCAACGTCGTAAGGCTTGCCGCGCTCGCCGGTGATGGTGCCGTGGGTGAGATGATGCGCGGGCTTCAGCGACGTGCCAGGCCGCGCCGTATCGATGGCGCCGGGCACCACGCAATTGGCGGTGATGTGCGAGGCCGCGAGGTCGTGCGCCAGGCCACGGGTGAAACCGGTGAGGCCCGCTTTCGCCGTCATGACATGGCTGCGGCCTTTGGAGCCGATATGCGCGCTCATGCCGCCGATATTGATGATGGTGCCGCCCTGCTTCATCAGCGCAGGCAGGCAGGCTTTGACCCCGTGGAAGGCGGAATCGAGCGTGACGTTCATCACCTCGCGCCATTCGTCGTAGCTCATGTCGACGATGGAATTTTCCCGCCGCAGCGAGGCGTTGTTGATCACGCAATCGATGCGGCCGAATTTCTTCAGCGCGGCGTCGGCGAGCGCGTTCATCGCCTTGGCGTCGGCGACGTCGGCAAGCACGGCCAGGGCCTGTCCGCCGGCCTTCTCGATTTCGGCGACGACGGCATCGGCCTCGGCCTTGTTCGACTTGACGTTGACCACGACCGCGGCGCCGGCTTGGGCCAATTGCAGCGCGATGGCGCGGCCGATGTTGCGCCCGGCGCCGGTGACGACGGCGACTTTGCCCTTCAGTTCTTGGCCCGCGAGTTCGTTGCCGAGTTGATGATCGTCGCTCATTCCATCATTCCCTTTTCGTCATTCCGGCTCGCGCCCGCGCCCGGATGACTATTAGCCCCGAAACGGCGCAAGATCGATCTTGCCGCCATACAGCTTGGACAACAACGACCGCGCCGCGGCGCTGCGCCAGTCGTCCCAACCGCCATGGCGGGTATTGAGCGTGAATTTCTCTTCGATGTCGGCGCGGGTCAACGGCTCCTTGGCGCCGCCGCGGAAATGCGGCTGGCGGTCCTCGACCACGGTGCCGTCATTGAGCACGGCGCGGATGTGGCCGGTGAAGGCGTTCGGATAAGGATTGTTCGGATCGATTTCGTAACGGACCTTGGCGGCGAGCGCCAAGACGTCCGGATCCCGCACCGCTGCCTCGGTGAAATCGCCGAGGCCGACGCCGCCCTTCACGAAACCGGTAGCGAGAATGTAGGGCGTGGCGAATTTCGCGGCATAGCCGTTCGGCGGCCGCTGTTTGGCGGCGAGCGGCTCCCACAGCCGGTGCACGGTGCCCTCGCCGACCTCGCAGACCATTTCCTTGATGTCGGTGGCCTTGATGCCGCGCGCCGCCAGCCGCTTGGCGCAGTCGATATAAGGATGCGCCATTGTCCCGCACGGATAGGGCTTGAAGGCCAGCGTCTCGGTGACCCAGCGCGTGCCGAAATCGCCGGTCAGGGCCTCGTAGTTGCCCTTGGTCGTGTGAGCGAAAGCGTGAAACAACCCGTGCACGCCCTCGAACACCGTGCGCGGCCCAGTGAAGCCGGCGCGCGCCAAAAGCGCGGCGCGGATGCCGGATTGCGCCGCCCAGCCGGGATGCATGCGCTTGGTCCAGGTGCCTTCCGCCAGATATTCGATGATGCCCGAGGCAAAGCTGCCGGCGATGCCGAGCGCGTCGACCGTCTGCTTGGCATCGAGGCCGAGCGCGACACTGACACCGGCGGCGGCGCCCATGGTGCCGTAGATCGCGGTCGGGTGGAAACCGGCCTTGTGCGCGGCCTTCGGCACCACCGTGGAGAGGCGGCACATCACCTCGACGCCGACGGCGATGCCGAGCATCGCGGCTTGGCCATCGGGCCGATGCCGCTCGCAGGCCGCCAGCACCGCCGGCACGATCACCGCACCGGCGTGAACCGGGCCGCCCTCGAAAGTGTCGTCGAAATCCTCGCCGTGGCACGCCGTGCCGTTGACGAAAGCGGCGCTCGCCGCGCTCAGCGTGCGGGCGTGGCCTATCGCGGTGCAGGGCCCGTCGTCGTCGCAGCCGGCGAGCGCGGCGACCACGTAATCCTCGTTGCGCGACGTGACGCAGAGGCCGGCCACGTCGATCAGCAGGTCCTCGCATTTTTGCTTTACCGCCTGCGGCAGGCCAGCGGGCGTCAGCGCGACAATGCGCTCGACAAGATGTTGCGCGACCGACGTCGCCGGAAGTTGAGCGTCCATTTTGTTCTTCTGTGTTAAGTCCGGAACCGCACCTAGGTACGGAAGCGGACTTGGCCGAAGCCGGGGATGCGGTTGACCGCGGTGACCACCGCGAAGGTAATGAGCAGCATGCCGATGCCGATCACCGCGATGGCGCCGAGATCGCCGCTCTCATTGAGATCGTAGATCAGCACCGAGATCACCTTGGTCTCCGAGGTGAACAGGATGATCGCCGCCGACAGTTCGCGCATCACGCCGACGAAGATGAAGCACCAGGTCGCGATCACGCCGGTGCGCAGCAGCGGCGCGGTGATTTCCCACAGCGAGCGGAGCCTTGTCGCACCGAGGATACGGCTGGCGTCCTCGAGCTCGGGATGGATGGTGCGGAAAGCGGCCTGGAGCTGCTGATAGGCCGACGGCAGCGCGATGGTGACGAAGGCGATCAGCAATATCCACAACGTGCCGTAGAGCACGAAAGGCGGGCGGGTGTAGCTCAGGAACAGGCCGACGCCGAGCACAATGCCGGGAATGGCGATCGGCGCGGTGGCGAGGAAGCCGAGCACGCGCCAGCCGGTCACCGCCTGGCGCGCGGTGACATAGGCGATCACCACCGCGATCATCGTGCCGATGGTCGCGGTCGCGGTGCCGAGGATGACGGTGTTCTTGAGCGCCAGCGACGCCGCCGACAGGTCGTACAGCACAAAATAGATGTTGTGCATCGTGGCGTTCTTGAAGGTCAGGAACGTGGTCGCGACCGGCGAGAAGGCGGCGTTGAACAGCGCCGCGTAAGGCAGGAACACCGGCAGCATCAGCACCAGCAGGCAGACGAGGAAGGCCACCCAGCGCCAGTTGTGCAGCGGGATCAACCGCGGCGCGCCGTATTTGCCGCCGACCACCGAATAGCCGCGGCGGCCGAGGATCATGTGTTCGGCGCGCAGCAGAAACACCGTCAGGATCAGCAGCGGCAGCGACGCCGCGGCGGCGAGTTCGGGCTTAGGCGGATATTGGAACAGGCTCCAGATCTTGGTCGTCATGGTGTGGAAGCCGGCCGGCAATGCCAGAATCGCCGGCGAGCCGAACAGCGTCATCGCCTGCAAAAACGCGACCAGCGCGCCGGCCAAAAGCGCCGGCAGCACCAGCGGAATGGTGATGCGCCGCGCCGTATACCAGCGGCCGCCGCCGAGGATCGAGGAGGCGTCTTCCAGTTCGCCCGGCGTGCGGTCGAGCGAATTTGCGACCAGCACGAAGACATAAGGAAAGGTGTAACAGGAGATGACGAAGATGATGCCTTCGATGGTATAGATGTTGAACAGGTGAACGTCGGGTTCCGCGCCGGTGACCGCGCGGAAAATCTTGTTGAGCAGGCCGCTGTTCGGCGCCGCCAGCAATTCCCAGGCGATCGCCCCGAGGAACGGCGGCGTGACGAAGGACGCCGTCACCAGCGCGCGGATGACGCCAGAAAACGGCAGGTCGGTGCGCGCCACCAGCCAGCCCATCGGCGCCGCCACCGCACAGCAGATGACCGCCGACGACGTCGCGATGATGAAGGTGGTGACCAGCGGGTCGAAGAAGGTCGACTCGGTGAACAAGCGCACGAAATTCGCCAGCGTCAGCGCGCCCTTGGCGTCGGTGAAGCTGTAGAGAAACAGCCACGACAGCGGCAGCACGATCAGCACGCAGAGCACGGCGGCGAAGCCGTAGAGCACCGGCTTCGTGAAGTCGATGCCGTATTTTCGCGGCGTCGCCGCGGCGGGAACGACGATCGTCATACCTTGAAGATCTCCGCGTACTTTTTCTTGACGTCGTCGGACTGCGTCAAGATGGCTTCCGGATCTTCCTTCATCAGCTTGATGTCGGCGAGCTTGCGCACGCCCGGTTTTTCCACCGTCTGCGCGTGCGGCGAATACTGCCGGGCATAGTCGACCAGGATCTGCTGCGCCTCGCGCGAGTGCATCCAGTTCTGGAACAGCCGCGCCGCGTTCGGGTTCGGCGCGTCCTTGAACACCGCGCTCGGGCTGGTGGCGACCGGCGTGCCCTCCTCCGGATAGATGACGTCGACCGGCTGGCCCGCCTCCTTGTTGCGGATGACGAGATAGCCGGCGCCGTCGACCATGACGGCGCGCTCGCCGAGCGCGATGCGCTTGGGCGTATCGGTGGCCGATTGCACCTGCATGACGTTCTGCGCGGCGAGCTTGACGAAATATTCCCAGCCGAGATCGCGCGCGGTCTCGTAGGTCGAGTTCATGATGGTGCCGCTATAGGCCGGATGCGCCTTGACCATTTTGCCCTTCCATTTCGGATCGAGCAGGTCCTTGAAGCTTTTCGGCGCGTCGTCCTTCTTGACGAGGTCGGTGTTGTAGCCGAACGGCGACAGCAAAATGCGCGTCGTGATGCTGTGGCCTTCCGGATCGTAAAAGCGCTTGTCGAAATGCGTCACGACCTCTTGCGGCAGATAAGGCAGCAGCCAGCCATTGCGCTTCCAGATGATGCAATGCGCCTGGTCGGCGGTGTTGACGACGTCGCAGGCGTGAATGTTGCTGGCGTATTCCTGGCCGATGCGCTGGAACACGCGCTCGGCGCCGGAACGCTCGACCCGCACGGCGATGCCGGCAAATTTCGCCTCGAAGGCTTTGCCGAGCGTCTCGGCAAATTGCAGGTCCATCGCCGTGTAGAAGGACAGCTTGCCTTCCTTCTTGGCCGCGCCGATCAAAGCCGGCGTCACGGCTTCCGCCGCCGGCGCCGCCGCGACGCGCACGGCGAAGGCGCTAAAGCCAAGCGCCCCGGCACCCTTGAGCACATCGCGCTTCGACAGTTTTGACGTCATCGCGTCAGACCTTGAAGATCTTGCTGTATTTCTGCTTGATCTCGTCGCTCGAGGCTTCGACGCCGGCCGGGTCGTCCTTCATCACCTTGATATCCTTGAACGGCGTGCGGCCGGGCTTGTCCTTGGTCTGCGGATGAATCGAACGCAAGCCGCCGACGTCGATAATGAGCTGCTGGCATTCCTGCGTGAAACTGTAGGCGGTGAACAGCTTGGCGGCGTTCGGGTTCGGCGCCGACTTGAACATCGCCGTCGGGCCGACGATCAAAGGCGAGCCTTCGGTGGCGTAGATCGGCGCAACCGGCCCGCCCTTCTCGCTGATCTCGAAGATGTTGTACTCGTTGCCGTCGGCCTGCACCGCGCGCTCGCCGAGCGCCAGGCGCTTCGGCGGATCGGCCGACGACTGCACCTGCATGACGTTCTGCGCCGCGAGCTTCTCGAAATAAGGCCAGCCGAGGTCGCGCGCCATCTGGAAGGTCGCGGTCATGATGGTGCCGCTGTAGCCCGGATGCGCCTTGACGATTTTGCCCTTCCATTTCGGATCGAGCAGATCGGCGAAGCTCTTCGGCGCGTCTTCCTTTTTCACCAGGTCGGTGTTGTAGGCGATGATCGACACCCAGATGCGGAAGCTGGCGAACATGCCGTCCGCATCCTTGTGCTCGGGCGGATAGAACTTGGCGACGTCCTCGGGGACGAAGGCTTCGAGCAGGCCCTGTTTCTTCCAGACGATGGAGTGCGCGGCGTCGGACGAGTTGACGACGTCGCAGGCGTGGATGTTGCTGGCGTTTTCCTGGCCGATGCGCTGGAACACGCGTTCGGCGCCGGAGCGCTCGACACGCACTTTGACGCCGGAATATTTCGCCTCGAAGGCTTTGGCGACCTTCTCGGCGAGCGGCAGGTCCACCGAGGTGTACCAGATCACCTTGCCTTCTTTGTTCGCCGCGGCGATCAGTTCGGGCGTGATCGCGGCGGCCGGCGGCGCCGCCGACAGCACGCGCGTGGAGAAGGTCGCGCCCAAAGCCAGCGCACTGGAGCCGGCCAAGACGGCGCGGCGTGACATTTTCGGACCGGTCATCGCGTATCCTCCTTTTTTTATTTCGCCCCCGCGAAATTTTCGTTTCTTGTTTTTCGTTTCGATTACCCCAGCAGCGCCCGGCACCGCTCGGCCGGCAAATGCAGCCAGACCTGGCTGCCTTGGGGAATGTTCTCTTGCGCCGCGGTCAGCGCCCGCAATTGCGTGCCGTCCTTGGCTTCAACCATATAGTCCCGGCTGTCGCCGAGAAAGACTTGCCGCACCACGGTCACCGGCACCACGTTTTCGGCCTGCGCCGGCTGTTTGGCCGAGAGCGCGATGTCGTGCGGACGCACCGATACCGCCGTGGTGGCGCCGGGCACGACCGCCTCGCCGGTGCAGCGCAACGGCACGCCGGCGAAATCGACACGGCCGGCGTCGAGACCCCTGCCCTTGAGCACGTTGCTGGAGCCGATGAAGCGCGCGACGAATTCCGAACGCGGCCGGTCGTAAACCTCTTCCGGCGAACCCGCCTGCTCGATCTTGCCGCCGTTCATCACACAAATGAGATCGGCGGTGGTCATCGCCTCGGACTGGTCGTGGGTGACGTAGACCGTGGTGTAGCGATAGGCGTCGTGCAGGCGGCGCACCTCGAAGCGCATTTCCTCGCGCAAATTCGCATCGAGGTTGGACAAAGGTTCGTCGAGCAGCAGCGTTTCCGGCTCGACGATCAAGGCGCGGGCGAGCGCGACGCGCTGCTGCTGGCCGCCTGACAATTCGCCCGGATAGCGCTCGGCCAAGGCCGCGAGCTTGGTGGTGGCGAGGATGGCGTCGAGCTTCTTGGCGATGACGTCGCGGCCGAGTTTGCGAAGCTTAAGGCCGTAGACGATGTTTTCGGCCACCGTCATGTGCGGCCACAGCGCGTAGCTCTGGAAGATCATCGACATGTTGCGCCGCTCGGGCGGCACCGTCGCCGCCGGCGACGAGATCAGCCGGTCGCCGACGTAAATTTCGCCTTCCGTCGGCTCGACGAAACCGGCGATCAGCCGCAGCGTCGTCGTCTTGCCGCAGCCCGACGGCCCGAGCAGACAGACCAGATCGCCGTGCTCGATGTGCAGCGATACACGATCGACCACCGCGGCACTGCCGTATCGTTTGGTCAGGCCCTTCAACTCAACCGACGCCACGCACATCCTCCCTGAGTTTTTGGCTTTTTATTCTTGTCGTCTCGCCCTTTATGGGTCGAGAAAGCCAGCCTTTATTTCCCGGTAAACGCCGGCTTGCGTTTCTCCATGAAGGCCTTGCGGCCCTCGATATAATCGGCGCTGGCGAAGCATTCCGACACAAGGTCGGCGCATTTTTTCAGATTGCGCTCGGCGCCGGGCTTGACCGTCTCGCCGACGATGAACTTGACCGCGTCGACCGTCAGCGGCGCATTGCCGCCGATGGTCTCGGCGTAATTCTTGACGTAGCTCTCCAACTCGGCCGCCGGCAGCGAACGGTTGACGAGGCCCATGGTCACGGCCTCGGCTGCGGTGAACTGACGCGCGGTGTAGAAGATTTCCTTGGCGAAAGACGGCCCGACCACGTCGACCAGCTTCTTGATGCCCTTGTAGCCGTAGCCGAGGCCGAGCTTGGCGGCCGGCACGCCGAATTTCGAATTGTCCGAGCAGATGCGCATGTCGCAGCACAGCGCCAGGCCGACGCCGCCGCCGATGCAATAGCCCTGGATCATGGCGATGGTCGGCTTGGGGAATTCGTAGACCGCGGTGTTGGCCTCGTCGACCGCGACGTTGTAGCGGTCGATGGCTTCTTTCGTCGAGCGCTCGTTCTCGAATTTGGAAATGTCGGCCCCCGACACGAAAGCCTTGCCGCCGGCGCCCGACAGCACCACGACGCGGATGTTCTTGTCGGTCTTGAAGTCCTCGAGGATGCCGGAAGCCGCCTCCCACATCTCCAGCGACACCGCATTGTGCCGCTCCGGATTGTTGAAGGTCAGATAGCCGACGCTGCCCTCTTTGCGGGACAGCATCTTATCGGTCTTGGTCATGATGTTCATTTCGTACCTTCCTATCTGTCCCCGTCACCCTGAGGTGCGAGCGCAACGCGCGAGCCTCGAAGGGCGACGGCCCGTTCCTCTTTTAACTTGGCCGCACATCCTTCGAGGGCGCTGCGCGGCCACCTCAGGATGACGGATAACTATACAGCCTTCGCCTCATGCAACTTGGCGATTTCGCTGTCGCTGAAGCCGAACTCCTTGAACACTTCGTCGGTGTGCTGACCTTGTGCGGGCGGCGTCGCCACGATCTTGCTCGGCGTGCGCGACAGGCGGAACGGCTGCCCGACGAAAGTCTGCGTCTCGCCGTTCGGCTTTGTCGCATCCTGGGCAATGCCGAGATGCTTGACCTGCTCGTCGGCGAAAGTCTGATCGATAGTATTGATCGGCCCGCAGGGCACGCCGCCTTTGTTGAAGATGTCGATCCATTCGGCGCCGGTCTTGCCGACCGTTTTGGCTTCGATCAGGGCGTTGAGCGCGTCACGGTTCTTCGAGCGCAGCGCGCCGCTCTTGTAGTCGGGATGGTCGATCAGTTCCGGCATGCCAATGCACTGGCACGTGATCTCCCACATCTTCTGCCCGGTTGAGGCGATGTTGATGTGGCCGTCCTTGGTCTTGAACACGCCGGTCGGAATGCTGGTCGGGTGATTGTTACCGGCCTGCTTGGCGACTTCGTGCATTTGCAGCCAGCGCGCGGCCTGGAAGTCGAGCATGAAGATCTGCGCCTGCAACAGCGAAGTCGAGACCCATTGGCCTTCGCCCGACACGTCGCGCTCCAAGAGCGCGGTGAGAATGCCGATGGCGCAGAACAAGCCCGCGGTGAGATCGGCGATCGGAATACCGACGCGCACCGGGCCCTGACCCGGCAGGCCGGTGATCGACATCAGCCCGCCCATGCCTTGCGCGATCTGATCGAAGCCCGGCCGCTTGGCGTAAGGCCCGTCCTGACCGAAGCCGGAGATGCTGCCGAGCACGATGCCTTTGTTGATCTTCTTCAAGTCCTCGTAATTGATGCCCAAGCGGTCCTTCACGTCCGGGCGGAAATTCTCGACCACCACGTCGGCCTTGGCGACCATGCGCTTAAAGGCGGCGAGCCCTTCCGGCGATTTCAGGTCGAGCGTCATGCTGCGCTTGTTGCGATGCAGGTTCTGGAAGTCGGCGTTCTCGCGCGGGCCGCCGGGGCCCTCGCCCTTCTCCAGATGCGGCGGCGTCTCGATCTTGATGACGTTGGCGCCCCAATCGGCAAGCTGGCGCACGCAAGTCGGTCCGGAACGGACGCGAGTGAGGTCAAGGACGGTAAAACGGGAAAGGGCCGCAGAAGCCCTGGGAAACGACATCAAAACACTCCCTATAGTGCCCTTTATCCGGGCTTTTGGTGCCCGACCTTCCCCGATCTAAAGCCCATTGTCCATTGGGGTAAACCGCATGGGCGGGGCCTCTTTATTCATCATTTCGCGGAATAGTCGCGGAACCTGCCTTGAAAAGACCTTAGCGACCTGTCATATGACCCTTGCGGATGAAAGACCCTATCTCGGGTTTGCGGGCTGCGTGCACGAAAACTCTTTCAAACGATTTTCGCCCCGCCTCTTCTGCTTCTCTAACAAGCCGACAACCCTGGCCACGCGGGATGTCTTTAGAACCCCGCGATTCCGTCGCTTCGCATGAAGCGGGACGGCCGATTCGCCATATAGAAAAGAGCCTCTTTGACTCAATTTACCGATTTCGGCCTCTCTGAGCCGATCCTTCGTGCCCTTGCCGAAGAAAAATACGAAACACCGACCCCGATCCAAGCCCAGACCATTCCGACCGCCCTCCAGGGCCGCGATGTCATCGGCATTGCTCAGACCGGAACCGGCAAGACCGCGGCCTTCGCGCTGCCGATCCTCAACCATCTCACCACCAAGCGCCTGCGGCCTGAGAAGAAGTCCTGCCGTGTGCTGGTGCTGTCGCCGACCCGCGAATTGTCGGGCCAGATCTCGGACAGCTTCCGCGCCTATGGCCGCCACATCAAGCCGCTCGCCGTTGCGCTCGCCATCGGCGGCGTGCCGATCAACCGCCAGGTGCGCTCGCTCGCCCATGGCGTCGAGGTTCTGGTGGCAACGCCCGGCCGTCTGCTCGATCTCGTCAACCAGCGCGCGGTGACGCTCAATCAGGTCGAAATCCTCGTCCTCGACGAAGCCGACCGCATGCTCGACATGGGCTTCATCCACGACATCAAGCGCGTCGTAGCGATGCTGCGCAAGGAACGGCAGACGCTGTTCTTCTCCGCCACCATGCCGCAGGAAATCACCAAGCTCGCCGACCAGATGCTGGTCGACCCGGTGCGCGTGGCGGTAACGCCGCAGGCGACCACCGTCGAGCGCATAGCTCAGCGCGTCATTCACACGGAAAAATCGGCGAAGCCGATGCTTCTGGTCGATGTGCTCAAGGCCGAGACGACCGACCGCGTTCTGGTCTTCACCCGCACCAAGCACGGCGCCGACAAGGTCGTGCGCTCCCTGGAGAAGAACGGCTTTCTCGCCGAGGCGATCCACGGCAACAAGTCGCAGAACCAGCGCGAACGCGTGCTCGCCGACTTCCGCAGCGGCAAGCTGCGCATCCTGATCGCCACCGACATCGCCGCCCGCGGCATCGACGTCGACGGCGTCAGCCACGTCATCAACTACGACCTGCCGAATGTGCCTGAGAGCTATGTCCACCGCATCGGCCGCACCGCGCGCGCCGGCGCCGACGGCATCGCCATCTCGTTCTGCGATCAGGAAGAGGGCGTGTTCCTGCGCGATATCGAGCGGCTGATCCGGGTTGCGATCCCGGCCTCCGGCGAACGCCAGCCGCACCGTCCCGCGGTGCAGGGCGCCCGCGGCGGCCGTGGCAATAATAACGGCGGCGGCCGCAACCAGCGCGGCGACAACCGCGGTGGCGGCAATGGCGGCGGCGGCAATGGCCGCGGCCACCAGGGCAACCGCTCGCGTGGTAATGGCGGCCAGGGTCACGCGAACCATGGTCATTCCAACCATGGCCGGCCGAGCCACCAGGCTATCCCCCGCGCCGAAGCGTCGGCGGGGGAGCCAAACGACATCGGAACTGTTACATTCCTCCAGCGCCCGGGCGAGCCGCGCCGTAGCCCCGGCCACCGTGCGCACCGCACATGATCCCGAAAAGTGGACACCGGTTTTCGGATAAGATCATGTGCCAGGTAAATTGACTGGGAGAGAGACTGGATGGCGAAGGAAGAACTGCTGGAATTCGACGGCACGGTCACGGAAGTGCTGCCGGACGGCAATTTTCGGGTCAAACTCGACAACGACCACGAGGTGCTGGCTTACACCGCCGGCAAGATGCGCAAATTCCGCATCCGCACCGGCGTCGGTGACCGCGTGATCGTGGAAATGTCGCCTTATGACTTGCAACGGGGGCGCATCAGCTTCCGCCACAAGGGCGATGCTCCGGCTCCCGGGCCCCAGACGCGACGGCCTAATTTCCGCCGCCGCTAAGACGTTAGATGTCCCGGCCCCCAAAGGCCGGGACATTTTTGCCTATTGGTAGGCGCATGATCTTTTCCGAAAACCGCTTCACACTTTTCGGGATCATGCGCAGGGGGGCACTGAACGAGACCGCCGGGAGGTCCAAACGTGCCGAAGCTTATTTCTATCTCGCGTTTCGCCCTGGCGATTTTTCTCGCCGGCGCCCTCGGCGCGGCCGTTGCGCAAGATACCCAAAAAGATGCGCCGAAAGACGCGTCCAAAGATTCCCCGCAAAGACCCAGCCGCGCCGAGCAGCGCGATAGCGGCAAAGGTCTGTTGAAGCTGCTGCCGGCTGACAGCGTCACCGACCATTCGATCACTCTCGCCAAATCCAAGCTCGATTACACCGCGACCGCCGGCACGCTCGCCTTCTACGACCAGTCCGGCGAGCAGAGCGCCGCGGTGTTCTACACCGCCTATGTCGCCAAAGGCGCGCCCGCGAACAGACCGCTGACCTTCGTCTTCAACGGCGGACCGGGCGCAGCCTCGGCCTTCCTGCATCTCGGGCTGGTCGGCCCGCGCATTCTCGACTTCGGCCCCGGCGCGCGCGACGCCGCGCAGGCCAAACTGATCGACAACCCCGACACATGGCTCGGCTTTACCGATCTCGTTTTGATCGATCCGATCGGCACCGGCTGGAGCCGCGCCGTCAAATCCGACGACGCCAAGAATTTCTGGAACGTGCGCAGTGACGCCGACGCCATGGCCAAGGCGGTGGCGCTTTACGTCGCGCATAACAACCGCACCGCCTCGCCGAAATATCTGTTCGGCGAAAGCTACGGCGGCCTGCGCGCCGCCAAGACCGCGCGCGCCTTGCAACGCGACCAGGGCATCGCGGTCAACGGCATCGTCATGCTGTCGCCGCTGCTCGAAGGCTGGCTGACCTTCGGCGACGACGGTTCGGCGTTGCAGTCGGCGCTGCGGCTGCCATCGCTCGCCGCCGCCGCGCTGGAGCGCAAGAACGCGTTCACGCCGGAGGCATTGGCCCAGGCCGAAAAGTTCGCCATGACCGATTATCTGACCACGCTGGCCGGCAAGCCGCCGCAGGGCGCCGCCGCCGACGCCTTCTATCAGAAGGTCGCGCAGGTCACCGGCATGCCGCTCGAGGCCGTGCAGAAATCGCGCGGCTTCGTCTCGGACGACTACGTCAAGGGCCTGCGCATGGCCGACGGCAAGATCGTCAGCCGCTACGACGCGAGCTTTGCCGTCGACGACCCATTTCCAGAGCAGCGCACGTCGCGCGGCAACGATCCGATCCTCGACGGCATGTCGCGCGCCTATGGCGGCGCGATGGCGTCTTATACGCGCAACGAACTCGGCTTCAAGACCGAGATGACCTATTCGCTGCTGGCCGGTGACGTCACCGGCGGCTGGGACTGGAAAGGCGGCCGTTACCAAGCCGGCGCCGAAGAGGATTTGCGCGTACTTCTGGCTTATAGCCCGTCATTCCGCGTGCTGATCGCGCACGGATATTCCGATATGGTCACGCCTTACGGCATGACGCGCTATATCCTCGACCACCTGCCGGCGCTCGACCCGCCCGGCCGCACCCAGCTCAAGCTCTATCGCGGCGGCCATATGGTCTATCTCGACCCCGCCTCGCGCAAGGCGTTCAGCGCCGACGCGGCCGGGTTTTATCGGGGCGAGTAATTTTCGTCATTCCGGGACGGCGCGTTAGCGCCGGACCCGGAATGACTAGGTACCACTAAACTCCAGCACGTCGAAGCCGACCTGCCGGTCGACGACGTAAATCAGGCCGCGGTCGTCGAGCACGACGTCGTTGCTCTGCGGCGCCGGCTTGCCGCCGCACGGCTCCGGAATGAAGAAGCCGACTTCGCGCGGCGACGACGGGTCGACCATGTCGACGATGCGCAGGCCCGCGCAGAACCATACCGCGTGCACCAAGGTGCCGGTCGGCCGCTCGTGAAACTGATGGGCGCCGAAGCGCGCGCCGGGCGTGCGGGCGAACGGCGAATCGAGCTCGCTGACCTCGAACAAGGCCAGCGGCTTGACGTTGGACAGATCGGAAACGTCGTAGGTCGCCATGCCGGCGTGCAGCCGGCCGCGGCGCGCCTGTTCTTCCTTGACGTTCTGGGCGTGATCTTCTTCGTCGATGCTGACCGCGATGCGACGCCCGACACTCTCGACCGGCAGTGGCATGACCGTATGCGTCGGCTCGGGAAACGGCGGGTGATAATTATACGACGCCACGGTCTTCGGCTTGGCGATGTTGGCGATATCGACGACGCGGAAGCCGCCA
>Ga0265314_10001631_pt1 | contig 24571 bp, 27 predicted proteins | sample 4126metaG_FD_203106 | JGI IMG/M metagenome (GOLD analysis project Ga0265314, IMG submission 203106) | Rhizosphere microbial communities from Carex aquatilis grown in University of Washington, Seatle, WA, United States - 4-1-26 metaG | ecosystem: Host-associated > Plants > Roots > Rhizosphere >... | reverse complement strand
CCGGGCATCAGCAATGACAGGAACAGTATCACGACGATCATAACCGACACCTCGCCCGCGCGGCCGAACGCCGTGCGGCTAAGCGGCCGCGTCTTTCAAGCGGTCCGCTTGAGCCGCTTGTTCGGCACGCGGCGCCGCTGCCGCGACGGTGCGGCAGCCGCCTCTGCGGTATCGACCAGGAGCCGGAGCGCGCGGTTGACGGACTTGGTATCCGGAAATACCTCTGCGAGTTCGGGCTCGACAAGTACGAGGTTGGTGCCCGCGGTCGCCTCGCGGTAATACTTGCCACGAACGCCGCCTTTCAGACGCGATAGGTCGTACTCACCTCGCAAGTCGTCAGCCGTTTTCTTTGTCGTCGCCTTCTTCATGCTGCTTGCGCTCCCTTCGGGTTGCCTCCCGTGCGCTGATGATCCTGATGCGATTCCTCCTCTGAACGTGGGATACAAAGAGAAGCCGCTGCGTCGTAGCGTAGCCGATCGAGATCTCCCTGTCTTCCTGGTTCGAGTGGTCCGGGTCTGGGTATGTCATCGCCAACGGGTCGAGAAAGACTGTTGCCGCCTCTTCGAAGGAAACGCCGTGGTCACGTAGATTCTGTTTGGCCTTCCCCGGGTCCCATTCGTAGATCACGCTGGCACTTTACATGAGCCGGCTCGACAAGCCGAACGCCGGTCTTCAGCGGCGCGCGTCCTTTTGCGCGTCCGCTGGAAGAGCCTTGTTCGGCCATCCTCTGTCGTAAGTTGCCTTCGAGCCGCGCTCATTCCAAAGCAAACCTGTGCCTCGTTTCGACACGCATAGTGCCCGATGAAATCTCAGGCGAGAACTCACTTGATAAAGCATCCCGCAGTTCGGCAGCCTCTCGCTCCGCGTTCGTGCTCGAGACAATCATCACCTGCCATTCACCTTTGCAGGAGAACTGGTGGACCCAGACCCAGTGGTATTCGGCGACAAAGCCTGAGTCGCGCCACTCCTTTTCGAAGGTGCTACGGTCCGCTGCATTACGACCGCATCCGATGTCACCGGTTGCTCGGTCGGTTTGTCCGAGGGGTTCAAATCCCTTGCTTTCGAGAAACGCATCGAGACGCGCGGCGAGCGGAGCCGCAAGCGCATCGGCCAGCACACGCGGGGGGATTCGAAACGAGTAGACCGGCGAGCAACTGGGAAGAACCGCAATGGACCCGGCTGCGATGAAGACGTGTGCACGACGCATCCCGGTCACGAGCCTCACGCTGCCGAACGCCTTGCCGCTCAAGCGCGGCCTGCTTTTGGCCGTCGCTTGGAGCGCCGTGTTAGCCTGTCTCTATTCCCGACACACATTGAGCACAAGATCTACCTCCTTGTCATTCCTCGCCAGGTCAACAACTGCGTGAGTCGGCATGACGCGACCGGCAGCAGGTGGCACATACGCCGCAAGAAGGCGATCGAGGCTCCCGTAAATTACCTTTTCGAACGCCAGAATCGGCCACCCGCTGTTTCGCCGGGCGGTCGCCATGGCGAGTTCCTGCTCGGTTGAGGGCACGGACACCTCGACGTACCGAACCAACGAATAGTCACCTCGATGGTCCATGAGCCCCGTCGACACCTCGTCTGTTTCTGCTCGCTGAAACGCCTCCTTCGTCACGCGCAACCGTCCGCGGTCATCTGTCTTTAGCGGCGGTAGCGAATAACCGCGGCGAAGTAGTACTGGCACCGATGGCCCCGCCCACGGGCGTCGATCAGCCTCCACAATTTCAATGCGAATTTCCTCCGGCAGCTCGAAGTGGGCGATCTGATTTGAATCAAGAACACCAGCACACCTTGCCGGGGTCAGGTCTGGAAAGTGGAAAGTCAGCGACATTTCCACATTCCAGACCTGGCCCCATTTCCCCCGGGGCTTCGTTGCGAATGAAGAACTCGTCGAAGACCCAGTTGAGTTGCAAGAACTGGCTGTGAGGGGCCTTCGGTTCCGCACGCAGGCGGAGCGGTGCGTTCTGCACTGCGCCGATGCCACAGATGCGACAGAAGTTGGAGAGGTCGTAGCTGGCGTCAAAATAGCCGAAGTCGTCCTCTGGTTGGGGGTAACCGTGGTGTCCAAGCGCGTGCATCTCAAGCCACTCCGCCGCATCGAGTTCGTGTCTCGTGAAGATGTTGGTTATGAAATGGGGCGTGTCTTTAAGCAGCGGCTCAATCTGAGGCCAGGCGGGGTCGTCTTCGGTCAGGTTGGCCACCCAGATTCCACAGCTGCCCCTGTCAATTGAGACCCCGGCTGATTCGAAAACACTCCAGAGGTGGTCATCCGATTTCAGCGCAATGCGGTGATTGATCTTCATGCTGTCACGCGCCAGCCGAACGCGCTGGCGCTCACCCGCCGCGGCTAAGAACGTACCCTCACGTGTTCCCCCGAACGGCCTCGTGGCCGCGGTCGGGTGGAGCGCCTTGTTCGGCTGGGTCCGCCGCGCTGCTCACGGAGCAACGGCGCTAAAGCACGCAGCGCATCGTTGACCGCGCCGCTGTCCGGAAAGACATCCCGCACCTCGGGATCCACTGCCACGATGTTGGTGCCGCCAGCGTACCGTGCGGCCGTCCCGCCGCGGACGGCCCCCGTGAAGTCATACTCCGGCCGCAGGGTATCGCGATCTTCGAAACCGTTCTTACTAGCCCTTGCCTTCTTCATACTGTCTCCGCTCGTGACGCGTTGCGTCTCTGGCGCTGATCAATCGGGTTCGTGGCGGTCGCTCAGCGAAGGCGACAACCAGAAGATTACGCCGTGACGATTCACCCAGCAACATGTACCGCTCCTCACCGACGGAGTGGTCGGGATCGGACATGAGCATCGCCAGTGGATCGGCGAACACGGTCGATGCCTCCTCAAAAGAAACGCCATGGTCTCGGAGGTTGCTTGCCGCCTTGCTGGGATCCCATTCGAACTCGTACGCCACAGGTCGACACTATGAGAATACGGGGCGGTTCGGCATCAACGTGGCCTGTATCACCATACATGCACGCAGCCAATTCGATTTCACATCGTGCTCCGCGGCGCTCAGAACCGCAAACCGATCAGCTTCAAAACGATTCCGGAGGCGCCGGCCGATACGAACCGAACTAAGGAGCGCGTCCATGCGGGGAAGTAGAAACCCTCGAAGTCACTCGAACGCCACAGAAAAGGGGAGAAACCGCGAGTGCGCCAGTATCGCAAATTGCTGGTCGTCAGGAAGAAAGGGAGAACGAACACAGCCAATGCCCACACTATCAGCGGCAGATCGCGATCGGTTGCCTTCGAGATGCCATTCATTCCCAGGATGAGTATCGGTGTAGTGACAGCGGCGATCAGGGCGACCCAGCGGAACTTGAGATTGCCATCTGCGTCCATGGGTCCCCTGTCAAGCCGAACGCCTGGCCCTTCAGCCGCGCGCGTCTTTCCGCGCGTCGGCTGCAAGGGCTGGTTCGGCCTTCCGCGCAGCCCTCTCCCGCATAGCACGGGCGTAGCCGCGACGAGCCATCGCCTTTATGCGAGCGCGCTCCTTTGGTGGAACAATCTGGACCTCATGAGGTTTAACGCCGGTGGTGCCCGATGGAGCATCGATCATCCGGAACGAGAGGCGTTCGCCCTCCTTGATGTCTGGAAGCTGCCACCGCCATGTTTCCCGCCCGTCACCCGCCGTCACGAAGGCGCGCATATATGTCTGCGGAACGTTGGCGAGCATGGCGCTGAAGCTGCCGCCTACGGGAGGGACAAACAAACCGACAATCCGGCGGCCAAGCTTCACTTCGAGCACCTTCATGTCGTCGCCCCCGCCGAACGCTGGCCATCACTTGCGCGCGTCTTCTTGCGCGTCAAGTGCATGGTCTGGTTCGGCCCCCCTTTCGCCACCCCATGCGAACTACTCTCCTGCACCCGGTTGCGACTGCAGCCGTTGCTCCACGTCCCGACGCAACACGACCCAGTCATGGCGGGACTTTTTGCTCGTCACGTATTCAATCATTCCGATGCAGACATCGAGGTACTCCTCCAGTTCTGCCCGCGAAAGCTGTGACCTGTCACGCTTCTGCAATTCGTAAAATCGCTTGGTCCTCGGATCACGCATGTTCACTTCGCAATTGGCGGTCATTCCCAGATCGCGCAAGCCGAACGCTTAGCGTTAAGCCGCAACGCCGATCTAGTCGAATGTTGCTTGGTGTCCACGGTGCCCCAGTATGTCACGCTCGCGTTGTCGGCTTCAACGCCTTGTTGGACACGCTCGCAGACGCGGGCGGCGGCGGTGGACCCGGTCCTGGGGGCTTTTCATTCGCTCGCCACCATGGACCTGCCAGCAGCCGCGTCACCAGCGGCGCGCCACAGCGCGGACACGGGGGCAGCGGGGTGGCGGTGGGCCGCGGCGGCGCGGGCGGCGGGTGCGGCCCGCGCGACTGCAACTGCCGGCGGCAGGACTCGCGTGCGGCGCGCTCCCTGCCGGCGTATACGCCGTAGCCGCGGACCACGTGCAGCCCTCGGGGCGGCACATGCTCGAAGAGCCGGTCGAGAAACTCGTCGACCGCCAGGCGGGTGCGGCGCCACTTCGCCCCGCCGGTGGCGCGCGGCTGCTTGGCGCTGAAATCGACCTGGCCGTCGGCGTAGCCCAGCAGGCGGTGGTTCTTGATCGGGCCGCCGCGCAGGGAGCGCGCCAGGTATACCACCAGCCCGCGGCCGTGCGCATACGGCGGCTCGATGCGCACGTGCCAGGGCCGCTGCGCGACGTCGTGCAGCAGCGCGTCCACCGCCAGCTCATCCAGATCCGGGGGGAGCCGCAGCTGCCCGTGGCGGAGCAGTTGCTTAAGGGCTGCCACCAAGGTGGCCCGAAATACGGCGCGCAGGATCGGCGCCCACAACAGGAAGTTGGGCCGGCTGCTGCGCCAGCGTCCGTCGGCATCGACCCCACCCGCGGTGACCAGGGCGTGCAAATGCGGGTGTAACGGCAAGGCGCCGCCCCAGGTGTGTAAGCCCATCAGGATGCCCGGCCGGGCCCCGAGATGGCGCGGCTGCTCCACCAGATGGAGCAGGGCGTCACTGGCCGCGCGGAAGAACGCGTCCGCCAGGCACCGCCGATTCCACCGCCACAGCGGGTGCAGCGCCGCGGGGAGCGTGAAGATGACGTGGAAGTGCGTGGTCGGCAGCAGCCGCTGTTGCCAGCGCTCCAGCCAGTCGGCGGCCTTGCGCCAGCCACACTGCGGACACGCGCGGTGGCGACAGGAGTTGGCGCGCACGTCGACGAGATGACCGCCGGTGCAGACCACGGCATGCGTACCGAGCTGCCCGGTCCGGCAGCGGCGCAGCGCGCTCGCCGCCTTGAGGACCCGCAGCGGCAACCGCCGGCGCGCGGCATAGGCGGGATACGCCGCATTGAGGATGTGCTGGAGGGTGATGGCCACTGCGAGACCTCGATAGAGTCTCGACAGTAGCATACGTCAAGTGGTTACGATAGTTATGTCCAACGCCTAATCGCCGTCCCAATTGTCACCGTTGCAAGCTGCCGCATAGATCCCCGACTCCCAGCGTCCCCGATTACTCCTTTCTGCCCGCCTCGGCAACGCATATCTCATCCCTTGGCCGGCGGATATGGGCTGCGATAGACGGTCGGAAGTTGACCGCCTATGAGACGATCTGTGGGCGGCAGGGTTTCCAGGCAATCTGCTGGACTCTGTACCCCGCGGCCGCCGCGGTTGAGCACGTGCGTGTAAATCATCGTGGTGCTGACATCCGCATGGCCGAGCAGCTCCTGAATCGTGCGAATGTCATATCCCGCCGCCAACAGGTGCGTCGCAAAGCTGTGGCGTAAACTGTGCGGGCCGACCAGACGGGGAATGCCAGCGTCCCGCGCCGCTTGCCGAATCGCGCGCTGCAAGACTGACTCGTCCGCATGATGCCGCCGCGTCTCCCCCGAACGCGGGTCGACCGAGACCCCGGCCGCGGGGAAGATCCACTGCCATGCGAGCTCGCGCGCCGCGCTCGGGTATTTGCGGGCCAGCGCGTCCGGCAAATACACGGCACCGTAGCCCGCCGCCACATCCCGCTCGTGCAGGACCTTGACCCACTCCAGCTGCCGGCGCAAAGGCTCCACTGCCGCGGCGGGCAGCATGGTCAGACGGTCCTTTCCCCCCTTGCCCTCGCGCACGACGATCTCGGCGCGCTCGAAGACGATGTCCTTGACCCGCAGCCGCAAGCATTCCAACAGCCGCAATCCCGACCCGTATAGCAAGACCGCCATCAGCCACTTGGTGCCGCGCAAACACGCCAGCAACGCCTGCACCTCGCTCCGCGTGAGCACCACCGGCAGTTTCTGCGGCCGCTTCGCGTGCACCAGCTCGTCCAGCCAGGGGACATCGACCTCGACGACATGGCGGTACAGGAACAGCAACGCCGAGAGCGCCTGATTCTGTGTCGATGCGGCCACCTTTCCCTGCACCGCGAGCCTGGTGAGAAATGTCGTGATTTCCTTTTTCCCCAGCTCCCGCGGGTGGCGTTTGCCGTGAAAGAGGATGAATCGACGCACCCACCCTACATACGCTTCTTCGGTACGAATACTGTAATGGCGCACGCGCACGGCGGCGCGTACCTGATCGAGCAGCTTCGGCGGCGGCGCGGCGAGCTGAACGGTCCGCTGGGGATGGTGACGCCCGGGGGAACGTCCAGTCTCCACTCGCACGCGGAGGAACGTCGCTTCATCCATGTCCGCCTCCTGATGGTGACGAAGATAAAGCGAAAATGTGGTCGCGTCAATGGTTTTGCGAACGCCATTGTCACGTGCTGACGATCGTCGCAGCCGTGCTGGCGGACTGACTGATGTCCCAAGTCGGAAGTCCACGGAATACATCGCATGATTGTGCAGCCATGTTTGGACCCTCACCTCCCCTCTCCCACGCTGAAGAGACGCGTGGGAGAGGACAGCTCAGACGGAGCTCATGCAAGTGGACTTTCCAGAAGGGGAGTGTCCTTTCCCGTACAATGATCCTGAACAGTCTTTACGCAATCCTTTCCCGTCAGACGGCGATCCTTCCTGTCTCCAGCGATCCGTTCCGGTCCTGCGGAGATCCTTTCCCTCACTGCCGAAATGCGGGCATGACTTCGGTGGCGAAGCGGCGCATGAGCTCGTGGTCGAACGGCGGCCGCAGGTACAGGATGACTTGCGTCACGCCGACGTCGACGTACTGCTGAATCTGCGCCTTGATATCGTCGGGCGAGCCTGCGAGCAGCTGGCGCGCGACTTTTCCGGGAACCTTGGCGCGCGCCGCCAGACGGGTGAGCGGTCCCGCGAGTGGAACTTTGGAAATCGACATCAGTGGCAGGAGGACCGAGACCTTGATGTCGCACGGCGTGCGGCCAAGACGCTGGCACTCCTGATGAATGATGTCGAGGCGGCGCTTGACGCCTTCGGGCGACACACCGATGGGCACGTTCCAGCCGTCCGCATAGCGTGCCACCAGGGGCATGATCCACTTCTTTCCCTGGCCACCGATGACGATCGGCGGATGTGGTTTCTGAATCGGCGGCGGTGCGAACGGTGCATGTGACAGGATGTAGTACCGACCCGCAAAAGACGGATGATCCTTCGTCCACAAGTCGGTGATCACTTCGAGGGCCTCGCCAAGGCGCTCGGCGCGCTCCTGTGCGGTGTAGAACGGGAAGCCGTAGGCTTCGTGCTCGGCCTGGAACCATGCAGCACCGATACCGAGATCGAGGCGACCGTTACTGATCTGGTCGACGGTGGTCGCCATCTTCGCCAGCAAGGCGGGGTTGCGATAGCTGTTGCCGGTCACCAGCACACCGATGCGAATCCGCTGTGTCTGCGTGGCGAGTGCTCCCAGCATGGTCCAGCTCTCGAGGCAGGGGCCGTCCTTGTCGCCGACGATCGGCATCAGGTGATCGAAGTCCCAGGCGCTGTCGAAGCCGAGCGTCTCCGCTTCCTTCCAGGCCGAAAGCACGTCGTTATACGTGACACCCTCCTGGCCAGTTTGGATGCCGAACTGGACGCGCGGCGCGGCCACGGCGAGGCCGGGGGCCAGCATCAGGATCGATAGCAACAGCAGGGTTTGGCGCATGGTCACTCTCCTCGTCTTCAGCGGTGCGGGCAGCGGATTATAGCCAGACGGCTGCCGGATGAAACAACGCACGGGCGTCGGAAAGATGACCTTGACTTCAGAGTGCAAATCCGGTGACCTCGCTGCATCACGAAAATGGAGGGTGATTCATCATCATTCGCGTTGGCGGCTGAAGCGGTTGTCCCGCCGGCGGCGGTACCCACCCAATCGGAGTTGGTGCGCGTCATCTGGGCGCTCGCCTGGCCGGTCATCATCACCTTTCTCCTCGAATCGCTCGTCGGCCTGATCGACACACTCATGGTCGGCCGGCTCGGTGCGTCGGCGGTCGCCGCAGTCGGGGTTGGTGCCCAGATCCTTTCAGCGGTGAGCGTTGCGATGACCGCAATCGGGACCGGAACGCTCGCATTGGTGGCGCGCCACATCGGTGCCCAGCAGCGACATCATGCCGAGCACATTCTTTTGCAATCGATCCTGGCGGCCATGGGATTGTCGCTCATCGGCATCATTCCGGTGATCATCTTCGCGCCGCATCTGGTCCACATGTTCACCGCCGACGCCGCCGTCGTGGACCAAGGCGGACCATTCGTCCGCCTGGTCATGCTGTCGATTCCACAGTCCGCGGTGTTGTTTGTCATCGGCTCGGCGCTACGCGCCGCTGGAGACACGCGCACGCCACTGGCGATCGGGGCGACCGTCAACCTGATCAATATCGCCGGGAACTACGTGCTCATCTTCGGCAAGCTCGGCATACCGGCATTGGGCGTACGCGGATCGGCCTTGGCCACGACGCTCGCATTTTCAGCCGGCACCGTGATCGCGCTGGTCTTGCTCACACGCGGCCGGCTCGTACTCAAGCTTCGCCGGCTCAGCCTCAGGCCGGACACCCACGCGATGCGCCGCGTGCTGGCGATCGGGTATCCCGCCGCCGGCGAACAGATCCTCATGCAGATCGGATTCTTCTTCTATCTGATCTTCGCGGCGCACTACGGCACCAGCGCGCTCGCGGGATACTTCATTGGCGTGCGGATTCTCGCACTGTCGTTTCTGCCGGGCTTCGGTTTCGCGGCGGCAGCGGGCGCATTGGTGGGGCAGAACCTCGGGGCCGGCAATCCAACGTTGGCGGAGCGCAGCGGCTGGGCGGCCAACCGCCTGGCGATGTACCTCATGTCGGTCTGCGGCGTCATCCTGTTCGTCGCGGCCCAGCGGATCGCGGTGCTGTTCGTTGACGATCCGGCCGTGGTCGCGGACGCCGTATCCTTCATCCGCACTCTTGCAGCGGCACAGCCCTTCATGGCGATTGATTTCACCATGGGCGGGGCATTGCGCGGCGCCGGGGACACACGGTTTCCGCTCGTGGCGGTTTTCGTGGGCTTCTACGGCTGCCGGCTGGCGTTCGCCTATGTCGCAACTTTTGTCTTGCACCTCACTTTGCCGTGGGTCTGGTTCGCCTTGATCGGCGACTACATTGCCAGAGCCAGTCTCAAGGGATGGCGTTTCCGCAGCGGTCGCTGGAAGCACGCCGTGGTATGAGACGGGCGCCGCGCGCTTGCAGGCCCGAAACTCCGCTGTCCGAAAATTCCGCTTGACGAGGGTGCCTACCTACCCTACCCTCGCCTCGGATTTTGTACGGAGGGACACCATGATTGAGCGAGGATTCGGGTTACTTATCGTGGCGGCGCTGCTGATCAGCACCGCACCTGCGAATGCCGTAGGGACGGTGCGTCGGGAGAAGACAGCGAGGCGGCCCTACATCATCGAGGTCGGCGAACCATATGCCATCAGCATGGAGAGCCTCAAGGCCGAAGCGCAAAATCTGTCCGAGCTCAGAGATTACCTGAAAGACTACGGATATCCGGACTACGCTGAAATCCAAGAGATCGAGCCGCAATGGCCATGGGATGTTACGGAAGTGCGCGTCTACTATCTGCGACGCAATCTGGAAGCGGACTTTGGGCACGTAATATTATCCGGCGCGATCCCCAACCTCGGGGTCACCGCCTTCATTGGCGAGATTCCGCCGGAAAAGGCGCATCAGATCGAGGTGATTTTGCAGGCGCGTCAGGCGCCAACCGCACCCGCCCCTGTCGTGGCGGCGCCGGCTCCGGCAATGGCACCGGCTCCGCAACCAAGCAGCGGCCTGTTCAGCGAGGCGCTCGTCGCTCGTATAGAAGCCGCAGCGGAACGAGCCGCGCAGGCCGCCGACCGAGCCGTCGCGGAGAGTGATGCGGCGATCAATGCAGCTGACCGAACCGAGAACATCGTTACGAGGCTCGAGCAAAGCACAGCGCGTGGCAGCCACTGAGGAAACGGTCCCGAAGTCTGCGGAAAGACAGGATTTGCGGAGATCTCCAACAGCACGTGAACGGCCGCTGATCGCCGAGTAAGGATCACGTTCGCCCATATACCATAGAAATTGCTGCTATTTCTCTTTGCCCATGCCGGCTTCGCGCGCCGTTCTAGTAGTCTGGATCCCCAATTAGCCGGCTTGCTGTCTTGTCCACAGAAGAGTAGAAAGGGTGTCGACTAAACTCTGGAGTGGCCATGAGGCAGACAAGCGCGCGCCAAAATGCTGTTCCTCCCCATGAGGCTGTCCAGGCACAGCCCAGCGGCGTTCAGGAAGGAACTCCTTCATCTGCGGACGCAACCGACGGAAGAGCGACGGACCAGGACAGATGGCCGCGTTTGTCCGATGCCGTGCTAGCCGAGTTGCACTGGCTGGCAAGCGAAAGCTCGCCAAGCTTGAGCCGACACGCTCGAATTGTTCTTGCCCGCAATGAGGGGCGGGCACTCAGCGACATTTCGAAGATGATGGACGTGGACCGCGCCACCGTGCGTCGTTGGCTGCTGCGTTTCGAACGTGACGGCCTACGCGGTCTCATGCATGGTTCCACTGGAAAGGCTCGCAAGCGGCGATTCAGCGATGCCGTCCGCGACGCCGTGGCGCGGCTGGCAATGGCCTCACCCGAAACGGTCGGTGAGAACTTCACCCATTGGTCATTACGCCGCTTACGCGCACATCTGATCCGTCGCGGCATCATGCACGATATCAGTGTGGAAGGCCTACGTCAGATGTTGCACGGCTTGCCCTTGCCTGAAGAATATTGGCACCGTGGGGGCGAGCCCATCGCCCCGCTCTCCGAGGAAGTCCAGCAGGGCATTGAGACCCTCGCACAGTCGCCGCGGCCCGAGGTGGCGCGTCGCGCGCGCGTAGTGCTGGCACGGAGTCGGGGATTGAGCGAAACCGAGGTCGCGACGGCGCTGGGCATCGGACGGAGCTGTGTGCGTCGTTGGCTGCAGCGGTTCGAGCGCCATGGGATCCTCGGATTACAGACGGTCCGGCGCTCGTCTCATCCCTTGGTATTTACGGCCGAGGTTCGTGCGGCAATTGTGCGCCATGCGCAGATGTCCCCTCAGCAACTGGGACATGCAGGCACCCACTGGTCGCTACGAGCTTTGCGGGCTGTCCTTATCCGCCAACGCGTCGTGAAGAAAATCAGTATCCAGCATCTGCGGCGCATTCTCGCCGAGGGTGGCGTGTCGTTGCGGAGTCAAGCAACCGCCGCGTAAGAGCCTGCAGCTGGCGCCCTTGCGATCGCGGGCCCGCCCCCCGCGAGGTTGCTGGCCCGCAGCCTCGCGAAGTGGAAGGCGTCAGATGCTGCTCACGCCCGCAACGTTCCAACGTCTCCGGTCGCCGATGCCGCGGTCATTCGCTCACCTGGAATGAGCCACGACGAAACCCCCACCCTTGAGTTTGTCCGCGAGGGACTCACCCGCGCTCGCTATCTCACCACGGCGCGCGTCGAGACGGTTCTCTACCTCACGCTGCGTCTGGAAAAGCCGCTCTTGATCGAGGGGCCGGCCGGCGCGGGGAAGACCGAGATCGGCAAGGTCTTGGCTGAGACCCTGCGCACCGACCTCGTCCGCTTGCAATGTTATGAGGGTCTCGACGAGGCCAAGGCACTGTACGAATGGAACTACCAGAAGCAGCTCTTGCGCATCCAGGCCGACCGTGGCCAAGAGCTCGACTGGAGCGCAGTCACACAACACATCTTCTCGCGTGACTATTTGTTCGAGCGACCCCTCCTGCACGCGATCACGGCACCGCGGAAGCTGGTGCTGTTGATCGACGAGGTAGACAAGGCTGACGAAGAATTCGAGGCATTTCTGCTCGAGGTGCTGAGTGACTTTCAAATCAGCATCCCGGAGCTGGGCACAATCAGAGCCACGCATCGCCCGGTTGTGGTGCTCACGTCGAATCGAACTCGCGAGCTGTCCGACGCACTGAAGCGCCGCTGTCTCTATCTCTACCTCGACTTCCCTGGCCTGGATATCGAGCGTGACATCGTCGCGCTCAAAGTGCCCGACCTGGAGGTGCGGCTCCGCGACCAGGTCGCGCGCTTCGTCAACAATCTGCGCACCCTCGACCTGCGCAAGGCACCCAGCATTGCAGAGACTCTCGATTGGGCACGCGCGCTGCGCGCGCTCGGGATCAAGGAGCTCGATAGCGCGGCCGTGCGGCAGACACTCAACCTGGTGCTCAAGCACGAAGAAGATTTGCACAAGGTCGAGAGCAAACTGAGCGCACTGGTTGCCGCGACGGTGCGCCATGCCTCCTGACGTATCTGGTGCCCATCGTGCCGGCGACTTCAGGAGCGCACCGTGGGTGGACGCCGGCGCCGGACTCTGGAAGATGCGTTGAAGAGCCAGATTCTCAGTTTCATCGACGCGCTCCGCAGCGCCGGGGTGGCCGCCGCAGTCGCGGAGACCCTCGATGCCACCAGCGCGGTCGCCACAGTGGGACTGGAGCGCGCTGTCTTTCGTGAAGCGCTCGCCGCTACGCTGATAAAGGACGAAGCGCAACGGCCTATCTTCGAGTCCGTTTTCGATCACTTTTTCGCCGTGCCCAAGCGCGCACGCCCCAGGAAGGGAGGTCACCAGCCGAACGATCCTGAGCAGACGGGCGGCGCGGGAACCGCGGGCGACCCGACCGGCCTGCGTGGCGGGCAACGGCCTGGTGAGCTGCAATCACCGGCGCCGCTCGATCGACGCGAGGCGCGGGAGTGCGCCGGCGAGACGCGTGCCGGCCGACGTCTGGCACGCCGAACCGCCTTGGAACGAACAACCTTCCAGGAGATGTCCAGCAGAGAAGTTGCAGCCTGCGATCTACTCGCGACAGAGTTGGCGCGACGGCTGCGACGCAACCTGAGTCGACGGCAGCGGGCCGCGCATCGGGACCGCTTGGACATTCGCCGCACCCTCCGTCGTTCGACAGGGACAGGTGGAGTTCCAATCTATCCAGCCCTGCGCCGGCGGCGGCCGGGGCGGCCGGACCTCATCGCGTTGTGCGACCATTCCTACTCGGTGGCAACCGCGAGTCACTTCTTGATTGCACTCCTGTTACCGTCCGCATCGTTCTTCAGACACGTACATCTCTATGCGTTTGTAGACCGGCCGGTGGAGGTATCAATCGAGCACGGCCACCTCGTACCGCACACCCCCCTCGACCTCTATGCGCGCTCCGACCTCGGCCACGTGTTCGTCCAGTTTTGGGAAGAGCACCGCAACCTAGTCACGCGGAACACCACGGTTTTGATCCTCGGCGATGCGCGCAACAATCGAAAACCGCCGCGCGCCGACATCCTTGCCAAGATCCATGCGGCGGCGGCACGGGTGGTCTGGCTCAATCCAGAACCGGGTCAACGTTGGAATACCGGGGATAGCGTGATCGGTGTCTACAGCAAACACTGTGACGACATGCTGGCAGCCGGTTCATTCCACAGCTTGGCCAACGCGCTGGCACACGCATTCAGAACTCTGTAGGTTGTTTCACGGTTGCGGGTGACTCGTCACCCAGATCCGCCTAGCGGCCCTTTAGTAGACCCCTGTCGTTGGCCACGAGCGCCACGCCGCAGATCCGACGGGCGCGCCTAGCTTCCGTGCTGTGAACGTCGGCCTGCCGCGACTCGCGTGCGGAGGGCGAGGAGCAGTCCGAGCGATAGCCCCAGCGCCGCACCACCCCACGAACCTAGCGTGGGTACAGCGTTGGGAGGTGCAACCACCACGACGGGTCCGGCAACATTATGGTCGGCGTCGAACGCAAAGATCTTCTCTCCTGCGACAAGCGCGATCACCGCTATCCCATCCTGGCCGTCGTTGAAGTTGCCGCCCGGGTCGGTTTTACCCGTACCAATAAGTGTATCGTCGCCACCCCCAGGGACCATATCCGGTCCAGCGTTGAAGATCTGCAGCGTTGCCACATTGCCAGCACCGTGACCAAACACCCTGGTCGAGCCATCGACAGCACCGCTGGTAATGATTGGCGCGATAGGTGTTGGGCTCGGAGTCGAGGACGGGGTGAGGGAGGGAGTCCGTGTTGCGGTTATCGAGGGTGTTGGCGTTTGGGTCGGCGCAGACGTCGCTGTCCCTGTCACACTCGGGACGAGTGTTGCCGTTTGAGTCGGCGAGATCGAAGGAGTCAACGTCACGCTTGGGGTCGACGTGATGGTCACTGTCGGGGTGAAACTGGCGGTGGATGTTTGAGTTGGGGTGGCGGCTGGTGGTCCAGTGTTGGTCGGAGTCAGCGTCGGCGTTCTCGTCGGCGTAAACGACAACGTCGGAGACGTCGTCGGTGTCTGAGTCAATAGCGGGGTGTTCGTTGAGGTTGGAGAGGCGCCCAGCACCGCAACACTACCATCTGTCGGTGTACAGGCCGGGTTCCCTTCGTTGAATTGGCAGCCGTTCGCGGGGGGACTCGTACCTGTGCAGCCGGCGGATGAGAAGACCAAGTTGCTCGTCCCAACGCCTTGCCCTTGGAAAGTGATCGTGGCGAAGTCGCCAGAACCAGAAAGCGACGTCGCACAGGCAACCTGAATGCACAACTTGCCAGTGGCGTTGTCAGGGTTCGGGATGAAGGTACACGACGGGTCTGCGACCACCAGACTCCCCTGAGCAACCGTGGTAATGTGCACGATGGTCGGATCAAACGTAAGCCCGATGCTGAAACCGCTTACGCCGGTCGTGTCATCGTTCGTATGAATGGCAACTGGCGCCGTGGCAGACACCATGGGGATCAATGCGGAACTCGGATTGAGCACCACAGTCACTGCGTGGGCCGTTGCGGCGAGGACCGTAACAGACGACAGCGCCGTCACCACCGCCATCCAGCCCGTCCTCATCATCTGTCTGGATCGCTGATCCACTCCGCACCCCTCTCGTTGAAAACGCAGCCTGTTTTGCCACATAAGCTGCGGAAGTCAAGGCATGTGAATTTGGAATCCCGGAATAGCCGTGATCGTCACGCCATCGGGTAAGGGCACATGCGGCGAGCCATCAATAGCCTCGCCGCGTGCGTGAGTCCTCACTGTCGTGAACCTCCGCTCAGGCGCGCGTCCCGATGCGGGCCGCGCGTCGCAGCATCCAGGCGATGGATATACCCAGCCCACCAATCAGGAGCAGGCCCGCTGGCGATGTCGGCGTCGGTACTACCGGGATTGGTGGTGACGTTGGAGTCGGGCGCGGTGTATTCGTCGGCGTGAGTGTCGGGGTCGGCGTCGGCGTCCGGGTCGGGGTTGGAGTCGGCGTCGCGGTCGGTGTGGGCGTCGCGGTCGGTGTGGGTGTGGCGGTCGGTGTGGGCGTTGGCGTCTCGGTTGGCGTGTTCGTCGGGGTATTCGTCGGCGTATTGGTCGGCGTGTTCGTTGGCGTATTGGTCGGCGTGTTCGTTGGGGTATTCGTCGGCGTGTTCGTTGGGGTATTGGTCGGCGTGTTCGTTGGGGTATTCGTCGGCGTCGGTGTAGGTGTCGGGGTCGCTGTCGGCGTATTCGTCGGCGTGTTCGTTGGGGTATTCGTCGGCGTCGGTGTAGGCGTCGGGGTCGCTGTCGGCGTATTCGTCGGCGTGTTCGTCGGGGTGTTCGTTGGCGTGCTCGTTGGCGTGTTCGTTGGCGTGTTCGTTGGCGTATTGGTCGGCGTATTGGTCGGTGTATTGGTCGGCGTCGGCGTTGGTGTCGGGGTCGAGGTTGGCGTATTGGTTGGGGTCGGGGTCGGCGTATTGTTGAACTGGTCGTTGGTCGAGAAGCCGTCGGTCCCAAAGACCTCGTTTGTCCCTGTGATCTTGAACCCAGCGGCGGCTACGCCAAATCCAGAGGCCATATCTTGGCTGGCGACGAAGACGATCTGCTGACAATCAGCATCGCTGCTGCAGGTGCCTTGGAGCAAGAAGCCGTCAGGAACGGTCTGCGTGGGTGGAACAGAGAACGGCATCGTCCCGCCAATGATGTTGCCGACGGTGCTCTGGTTGTGATCGTCAAATGTAACCGTTTGGCAGGGCTGTTCACCCAAGGCTGCCGTGGATTCAACAATCTGGGTGGTTCCGCTACCCGAGCAACCCGATTGCTGCGGGTTGGGAAGCGGGAACGACATAGTCGAACCGCCACACACAAACGGAGGAACGGTGCGCATCTGCGATGCGAGATCTACCACCGCAGGGACAGCGGCGTCCGCGGTGTGTACGTCCACAAGTGGAACGGTCCCCCCAGCAACGGCCACCGTGCCGCCCGACGGAAGGGTGAGAAGCCCGGTACCGCCGTTCGCGCTCGGGTCGAAATCCGCGCAGGAAATCGAGGCGTTTGCCTTGCCACTGAGGACGGTTGTCCGCATGCGGTTCGGCAGCAGAATGGTGGTCGCGCCGACGCCTTGTATACCTGAAGAAAATGCGGTCAGGATGCCATCCGAAGGCGGCGCTTCGATGCAGCTTGAGGCGGTTCCGGAGGTCAGCGCCACACTCGTGATCTGCGTGCCCTTGGCCGAAACGTTGCCCCGCAGAATGAAGTACAAGTGGTTGTCATCCGAGATGCACGTCAGGCCGCCAACGCCCCAACTCGATGTTGCGGCAGCCAATGTGAAGCCCAACCCCACCAGTACTGACCAGACAACGCCGTTGGCAGCCCGAGATCCGTGACTGCCGTCAACTGTCCGCTCAAGCCTTGCTACCCGCCTCGAATAATTTGGCATCATCACCCCTCTTGGCGATCACGTTTTGCCACATATTGCCGCGAAGTCAAGTGAAAATCGGCCCGCTCATGATTTCGCGGAAACAGGTCCGCAGTGAATGGCCTGAAAATGAGAAGAGGGAGGAGCATAGCTCCTCCCTCTTCTCACACACAGTGCTAAACGGCTTAGCTCAGCTATGCGGCATACCTGCCCGCGCCGCACGAGCGAGCATCCAGGCAATCGCAACTCCTAGGCCGGAAATGAGCAGCAGGCCGGCGGGGGATGTCGGCGAAGGAATGACCGGCACCGGCGGGGCAGTGAAGGTCGGCGACTGCGTCAGTGTCGGCGTTGGCGTTGACGTTGGGGTCGGCGTATTCGTCGGCGTGTTCGTCGGCGTATTCGTCGGCGTATTCGTCGGCGTGTTCGTCGGCGTTGGCGTCGCGGTCGGGGTGTTTGTCGGCGTGTTCGTCGGGGTGTTCGTGGGGGTGTTCGTGGGCGTTGGCGTCGCTGTTGGCGAATTGGTCGGAGTGTTCGTCGGCGTCGGTGTTGGGGTATTATTGAATGAATCGTTCGTCGAGAAGCCGTCCGTCCCGAAGACCTCGTTTGTCGCTGTAATCTTGAATCCAGCTGCCGCGACGCCAAAGCCGGAAGCCGAGTCCTGCGACGCGACAAAGACGATGGTCTGGCAATCCGCGTCAGAGCTGCACGTGCCTTGTAGCAAAAACCCGTCGGGAACACTCTGGAGATCAGGGCCTACCGAGTGATTCACGGTCCCACCGGGTATGTTGCCGACGATGCTCTGATTGGTATCGTCGAACGTAACGGTCTGACAGTTTTGCTCGCCAACTGTCGGGCTCGACTCGGCAATCTGAGGTGTGCCGCTGCCGGAGCAACCCGCCTGTTGCGGATTGGGTTGGGGGAACGTCATCAGTGCGCCCGCACAAACAAAGGGCGTCACCGTGCGCGTCTCTGACAGCAGGTCTACAGCGGGCGGGACTGTCGCATCACCTGTGTGGACGTCCACCAACGGAATCGTGCCGCCACTCACGCCGACCGTGCCGCCCGCGGGCAAAGTGAGAAGACCTGTTCCGCCATTCGCAGTCGGGTCGAAATTGCTGCACGAAATACTGGAGTTCGCCTTGCCGTTGAGTACGGCGGTACGTACGCGATCTGGCAGGAGCGCCGAGGATGCGCCGAAGCCCTGGATACCCGCCGCAAATGCGGTCAAGATGCCATCGCCCGGCGGGGCTTCGATGCAGGTTGACGCGGTGCCTGACGTCATCGCCACACCCGTAACCTGCGTTCCCTTGTTCGACACGTTGCCGCGCAGAATGAAGTACAAGTGGTTGTCGTCCGATATGCAAGTCAACCCACCCACTGCCCAGGTCGGACTGACACTCGCAAACAGAACGACAAGACCAGAAAGCACCTTCAGCACAACGGATGTCCGCATTCCTGTCCTCCACGCGATACCCTTGCGAGCCGGGTTCACTTTCGTGAAGTGTTCAAAAAGGTCCAGCATCGGCGTCCTCCCTCTCCCATTTGCACACACACGGCTTCCCCCCCGACCCAAGTCAGGGGACGGGTTTGAGTATCGCAGAATCACGAACCTGTCAAGCTAAAAGGACGGGTTCGCATTCGGAATCGCCATCATGGATTCCACTGACCGTCGCAACTTCAGCCAACTGTCATCGATCTAGACTGAATGGCGGACGCCAGTCCCGGTCGCAGAGGTAAGCTGTGGTCAACGTTGACGTTAGTTGTGTAAACTGGTCGTGCGCTTCCCCCCATTTCGAACGGGTGGTGAGCTCGGGATGGGCGCAACCTCGGCGACCATCTCACCCGCTTTCCCGGATCAATTTTCTCTCTGGACAAAGCTCCAGGAGGTGACTACCCTCTCTCTCAGGTTCATTCCCAACCGTCAATGCAGTGTCGGGGTGGTTGTTGTCCGGGCCGGTCCACTCCCAAAGAATGCCAGAGTGGATACGGGCATGAAGGGTGCTGTTTGGGCGAGGGTGGAAGGCCTGGGTGGTAATGATATCACACAACAACCGAAGCCAAACAAATAACGCGAAACAACCTTTTCTCCTGCTGTTGCTACTCGCTGTTGTAGTGGGCACAGCACCCGCTTCTTGGGCCACTGGAGTGATCGACACTATTGTCGGTGGTGCCAACGGCGACGGCTTGCCCGCTGCGGTCGCCAAGATCGCTCCAGAGGGAATGGATCGCGACAGTAGCGGGAATTTCTATATCGCCGATAGCGGCGGCAACCGCATCCGACGGATCGATGCAAGCACCAATATTATTACGACTATCGCCGGCAACGGCACCGCTGGCTTCAGCGGTGATAACGGGCCCGCAACCGCCGCGATGCTTAACTCCCCAAGTGGCCTGGTCGTCGATACCGCCGGCAACGTCTATTTTTCGGATGAAACCAACCACCGCGTACGGCGTATTGATGGCCACAGCGGCATAATCACGACGTTTGCGGGGAACGGCAGCACCACATTCAACAGCGACGGCATTCCCGCCACCAGCGCAAGCCTTTACTACCCGGAGGGGTTGGCGCTCCTTCCAGACGGTAGTCTGTTGATCGCCGACAGTCAGCATTTTCGGATCCGCAAGGTCAGTACAAATGGCATCATCACCACGGTTGCAGGCGCCGGCAATAGTTTCGTTCCCCTCGGCGACAACGGCCCGGCCACCAGCGCGCTGCTTTCGAACCCGGTCGATGTCGGCACCGACACTCAAGGGAATTTCTACATCGCTGACGCAGGCATCTGTCGTATCCGACGCGTCGACGCTGTCACGCAAATCATCACGACGGTGGCCGGTGGAGCCGGCGGCGGTGCCACAATCTGTTCGGATGCCGGCGACAACGGGCCGGCGATCAACGCGGACATCAATGGCCCGTCGCGCATCGCGGTGACGACTCGGCACATTTATATCGCCGAACAGTCGAAGCGCGTGCGCGACCTTGATTTGACCACCGGCATGATCACGACGAATGCTGGGACCGGCAGCACCGGATCCAGCGGCGACGGCGGTCTCGCAACCCACGCGACTTTCACGGACATCAGCGGCGTATGGGCCGACGATCTGGGCAACATTCGAATCGCCGATGCAGGAGCACGAAACGTCCGCCTCGTCAACGCAACCGGCATCATCGACACGATCGTTGGTGGCGCCAACGGCGATGGTCTGCCGGCAGAAGAGGCCGTCCTTGCTCCTCAGGGAATGGACTGGGACGCTCACGGTAATCTCTACATCGTCGATACCACGGGCAACTGCATCCGGCGTATCGATGCGGTGACCAACATCATCACCACCATCGCCGGCACCGGTGCGGCCGGCTTCGGTGGTGACAATGGGCCGGCAATTGCCGCCACGCTCAATAACCCGACCGCGATCGCCGTCGACAGCGCCGGCAACCTGTACGTCTCGGATGAACGGAACCACCGCGTGCGCCGCGTCGACGGCCGCAGCGGCGTAATCACCACGTTCGCGGGTAACGGTAGTTCGACATACAACGGCGACGGCATCGCCGCCACCGCCGCCAGCCTCTACTACCCTGAGGGTTTGGCGCTGGTTCCAGACGGCAGCCTATTGATCGCCGACAGCGACCACCTGCGCGTTCGCAAAGTAAGTCCGAGCGGTATCATCAGCACAGTTGCTGGTACAGGCAACAGTTTTGGGCCGGCCAACCTCGGCGATGGCGGCCCGGCGACCAGCGCAGTGCTTGTCTACCCCGTGGACGTCACCGTCGACTCGGCAGGCAACTTCTATATCACGGATGCAACCACCTGCATTGTCTGGCGAGTCGATGCGACCACCCGAATCATTTCGAGGATCGCTGGCGGTGCCGGATCAGGCTCAAGTATCTGCGCCTATAGAGGGGACGGTGGCCCCGCGCTTCTCGCCAGCCTGAACAACCCACAGAGCGCCGTGGTGGACTCCAACGGCATCGTATACATTGCCGAGCCACAAGCGCCGCGCGTGCGCGCAGTCGACCCGACGACGGGTGTCATCACCACCGCTGCCGGGACCGGCGTGTCTTCCTATTCCGGCGATGGTGGCGACCCCACACGCGCCACTTTTGTACACCTGGGCGGGTTGCTCCTCGACACCAGCAACTCGCTGTACATCGCCGATAGAGACGGCGGCAACGTGCGACGCATCCTGTGGTCGGGGACGCTGGCGAGTCCGACGCCGACCCGTACGCCAAGCCCGCTCCCCACATCCACCGCTGTTTTGCCCACGGCCACACGCACGCCGACCTCGACGCCGACAAGCACGCCGCCACGGACGCCGACGCCAATCGTCGGTGTGTCAGGCCGGGTGCTCTACTACAGCAACGGTGCCGCGGTAAGTAACGCCACACTCCAGCTCACCGCTCCGCTGCTCGGAACCGTGGCGCAAACCCAGAGCGACACCAGCGGTCAATATTCCCTGAGCGGACTGAATGTGGGCTCATTCAGTCTTCGAGCCCAAAAAACTGGAGATCTCTCCGCCGGAATCAGCGCGCTCGACGCGGTCTATGTGCTCGAAGCACTCAGTGGGACCCGCACGCTGAGCTCCGCCCAGATGCTCGCCTGTGACGTCACCGGCAACGGTTCGCTGAGCTCTCTCGACGCATCCGTCATCCTGCAATACAAGTCAGGCCTCATCCCGACCCTCCCGGTCGCCCAAACCTGTGCCTCGGACTGGGCATTCGTGCCCGCTCCCCAGTCGGCACCGATACAAACCATTGCACCGCTGATGCGGCCAGGCAGCTGTCAGGCAGGAGCCGTCACCTTCAACCCACTGGCGGGTCTCACCGCCGGAATAGATTTCTCCGCCGTTCTCTTCGGCGACTGTACCGGCAATTGGCAGCCCGGCGCCGGAGCAGGTGCGGCATTGAGCGCCTTCGGCATGTACACGCCCAAGACGGCCTCTGCCGGACACCTCGGACGTGTGCGGCGCCACGGCCGCCGGATCAGCGTTCCCCTCTACGTGCAAGCGGACGGTGGTTTCCAGAGTCTCGACGCGCAGTTTACCTACGACCCAACGGTTCTCAGTGCCGTGCGCGTGCGACTCTCCGGTACGACGCAGGGTGCCTTGATGGCAGCCAACACAACTATTCCCGGACAAGTCGTGATCGCGCTCGCGAGCGCGACACGCCTCCCCGCTGGTCAGGTCTTGTCGCTCGAGTTTAACTCGGCGAACGCGCGCCTGACTAGCAACTCGATCCAGATCGCACACGTCGCGGCAAACTGAGCGTCGCCGGCCTCCGACTCTCGCAGCCCATCCACGCATGCGGGTTTGCCGCGCCGAGCTGCAGGCGTGGCCAGCACAAAACACTCATAGGACCGGGCAGCGCACGCCCCCAGGACCTGCGGTCGGCGTCTTTTCTATGGACCGCTCCCCCATCGGGGAGCCTCAGGCACAGGATTGGTCGCTAGGCACTGCCAAGTCCGACAAGCTGCTAGCAAGCCTAACGCGAAGATGCGGCTTTTTTTGCTGCCTTACGCTTGTGACGCGGTTGCCGCGTGAACACCACAGGCACGGTGGCGCTGCTGGTCACGAGCTCCGGCGCCGTGCGCCCCAACAATTGATTGAAGTGAATCCCCGCCCAAATGGCGAACGGGAACAACTGCGTATCCATGGCCTCAGTAAACGCGTCGCCGAATTGGTATAACCAACGGGCAAGGCCGCCGTAGCCCGTGGGTGGATAACTCGCATAGGTCGACTTGACCGTCACCGCAATGTCGAGCACCTGCAGGAGCAATGCTATCGCCAAGGCGACGCCGAGGCGGCCGTAGCGCTGTGCAGTGCTGCGTGCCGGCGTCGCCAACATCAAGGGAATCAGCAGCACCAGGTTGGCCTGCACCCATTCTGCCGGAATCCCCGACTGCACCTCCGGAAAGACGCGGTGCGCAAAGAAAATCGCCGGTCGGTCTTCCTGCGTTTGCCGCACCTCCATCAGGGTCACCTGACCGTGCGGATCGCTGATGCTCTCGGTGACGTGCAGAAAGCCGCGGGTGACCGTCGCCAGCAGCTGCGTGTACAGCGGCGCAATCGGTATCCACAACAGGTACGTAACGAAAAACCAAGCCAACAGGCGGGCAAGGAAGACGAGGGGCTTAATGCCGAGGCGCATCGGCAAATCGTCCCGCCCAGAAAATCCAGGTGGCCACGGCGATGCAGATCACCAACGCCTGGGCGACGTAGACGTGTGTGTCATGGAAGTATTGGTGTGCAAACAAGCCGACCAGAAACAGCACGACGACGCGGATGAGATTCACGAGGTGAATGATTCCCATGCCCAACACGCTTCCGATAGCCTTCGCGCGCAGGTTTGTCGGATACGCGAGCACCGCGGACAGATAAATCATGCTCGGCACCGCCCCCGAACACGCCGGGCTCACGTCGACGATGAAATTGCCCGATGCCAGGTTGGTGCCGTCGATGCGTACCGGAAACCCACCCAGCAAACCCAGCCCGCGCAGGAAGACCCAACTCATCCACGCGCTGACCTGGGCCAGCAATGACGCCACGTCGAAACGCTCGACGATCGGATTGTACGTCATCACCGTGAAGAAGACCGCGATCAAGGAGACGAACGTGCCAACGACTCGAATCGTGATCCAGTGCGGGCCAAGGAATGCCTTCAGACGCTTCAACATTTGCGGGTCGCCGTTGGGTGCGGCGAATCTTTACGGTGGGACCGCTTAAAGTCAAGGTCGTGTTTTGCAAACGGCGCAATCGCCTGGAAGCCCGGACGCTTTGACATCCCGCGCACCTGTCCCTATGGTCTCGCAGCGCATGAAAGCTCGCTTGGCCGCCCTGATCCGCTTTCTTCGACGTCTGGTGGCGCTGCTCGCAACGGCGCTGCTGCTGTTGGTTGTCGCCGCGAGTCTCGCGCTCTATCTCGCCGCTACCGGTACGAGTATGCCGATGCTGCGCGCCATGACCGCCAAGGTCGGCGCGTTGATCGCCGGGCAGCACACGGACCGCCTTGCGCTGGACGTCCACGTCGTGCCCAAGGAAGCGCGCCTCCTCGGCCGCGCCACACTCAGCGTGCACAGCACGGACGCACCGCGACAGCGTTTCTATTTCTTGCTCAATCCCGACCTGCACATTCGTAACCTGCACGTCAGCGGCATCGACGCCGCTGCGCCGACGCCGCAGGTGTACCAATTGTCGTTGCTCACGGTGGTCGATCTCGGCCAACCGCTCGCCAAGGACACCAGCGTCGACCTCACTTTCGACTACGAGGGGACTTTCAGCGGTAGCATGCTCGGCGGCGCATCGGCCATCGTCAATCTCCAGCAGGTCATGCTCAACGCAGACAGTTTCTGGTACCCGAACGACGTGCAAGGCGCTTTCACCGCCGATGTCACGGTGACTCTGCCGATGGGCATGACGCTGGTGCACAACGGCACCAATGCCACACGCGTGCAGCGCGGCGACGTCCAGCAGGTCCATTGGATCAGCGAGCGTCCGATCGCCGGTTTGTCGCTGGTTGCCGGCCCGTATCGCCTCACCACCGCCACCG
>Ga0265314_10001630_pt1 | contig 24574 bp, 17 predicted proteins | sample 4126metaG_FD_203106 | JGI IMG/M metagenome (GOLD analysis project Ga0265314, IMG submission 203106) | Rhizosphere microbial communities from Carex aquatilis grown in University of Washington, Seatle, WA, United States - 4-1-26 metaG | ecosystem: Host-associated > Plants > Roots > Rhizosphere >... | reverse complement strand
CCGTATTCCTTTATAGCCTTCGTTATCTGTGTAATGGAAAATAAGCGTTGGCATTGCTGCGCGCTCCGAACCATCTCTTTTTTATCAGAAATCTAAAAGATTGCATAGGATTTTACACCTTAAGTAAGACTCGCTCTTCTTCTAGACCCTGCCGGTTAAAGTTTAATCATTTAAGGGGGCTTTCGCGTGGTGTGCGAAGTTTCTCCCGATGATTAAGTGCGACGCGCCGGCGCTTGGCGCGTCTAAGACTGCACGGACATACAGCGTCTTTAAGCGTGGAAAATATCCACTCCCACGCGCGCGCTCGCGTGTTAAAAGCTTCGGGCCTTTTTGCTGATAAAAACCCCGCTCAATAATCGGCTTGGCCGTGTCGGCGCGCTGATTGATGCGGCGTAACCTTAGGGGGAGATTTGGTATGCTTCGGTACGTTTGCCGCATTCGCACGTTGAGCATGTACGCCGTATTGCTGTTTCTCGGCGTTCCTCTTATGGCAGAGGAACCGGCGCCGGCTCCCGCGCTCGATCTGAACGCGCCGATGCCCGTCGATCCCAACGTCAAAATGGGCAAACTCCCCAACGGACTGACTTACTGGATTCGTTCGAACAAGACGCCGCCCGGCAAGGTCGGGATCTGGATGCACGTCGGTTCGGGCTCGATCAACGAAGAAGACGCGCAGCGCGGGCTGGCGCATTTCCTCGAACACATGGCCTTCAACGGTTCGGAGAATTTCCCGCCGGGCACGCTGGTCAAGTATTTCGAATCGATTGGCCTGCGCTTCGGCCAGCACCAGAACGCGTTCACAAGCTTCGATCAGACGACGTACCAGATCACTTTGCCGAACGTGGAAGAAGCGACGGTGGCGAAGGGCCTGCAGTGCCTCGCCGATTTCGGCTATCGCATGACGCTGCCGGAAGAAGAAATCAACCGCGAGCGCAACGTGATCCTGGAAGAAGCGCGCGCGCGCAAGGGCGCGGGCCAGCGCATCATGGAAAAGCTGCTGCCGGTGCTGCTGCCGGGATCGCGCGTGGCCGACCGCCTGCCGATCGGCAAGGAAGAGATCATCAAGACGGTGCCGAAGAAGGAATTCGAGGCGTATTACAAGAAATGGTACAACCCCACGCGCACGACGGTGATCCTGGTCGGCGACCTGCCCATTGAAACCGCCGAGAAGCTGATCGCGGACGCCTACGGCGCGTGGAAGGCGCCGGAAACGCAGGCGGTGAGCCTGGAACCGGGCGTCAAACCGTACACGGAATCCCGCGCCGCGGTCGTAACCGATCCGGAAATTCCCTTCGCCAGCGTGAACCTCGCCGCGATGCACCCGCTCAAGAAGGTGCTGACGGTGGGCGAGTTCCGCGCGGACCTGGTCGAGTCCCTCGGCACGGCGATCATCAATCGCCGCTTCCAGGAACAGGTCGCGAAGGGCACCGCGCCGTACCAGGGCGCGAACGCAGGCGTCTCGAACTTCCTCAATGTGATCACGTATGTGAGCTCGCAGGCGATGGGCCAGCCGGACAAGTGGAAGCCCATGCTGGAGAGCCTGATCGCGGAACTGAAGCGCGGCACCGAACTGGGTTTCCTCGACCAGGAACTGGAAACGGTCAAGAAGTCGATGCTTTCGGGCGTGGAGCAGTCCGCCAAAACCGAAGCGACGCGCGACTCGAGCTCGTTCCTGAGCAGCATGAACGGTGTTTTGTCCGAAGGCCAGAAGCCGGTCTCCGCGGCGCAGCACCTCGAGCTGGTGCAGAAGCTGCTGCCGACGATCACGCTGGCGGAAGTCAGCAAGACGTTCAAGGAGAACTTCGCGCCGGGCAACCGCGCCTTCTACGTGCTGACGCCGGACCGCAAGGATCTGAAGGTGCCCACGGAAGCCGAAGTCCTGGCCGTGGCGAAGGCCGCCGACGCGTCCAAGATCGAAGCCAAGGTCGCCGAAGCGCGCATCGAAAAACTGCTCGAAGCCGATCCGGCGCCAGGCGCGATCAAGGACCGCAACGAAGACGAGGACCTCAAGATCACCACGGTGAAGTTCGAGAACGGCGTGCTGGCGCACTTCCGCAACATGGACTTCAAGAAGAACCAGGTGACGGTGCGGATCACACTGGCCGCTGGTTCGATCACTGAAACGCCGGCGACCAAGGGCGTCAACGACGTGGCCGAGCTGGGCTGGTCGCGGCCGGCGACGGACAAAATCACGTCGACGCAGATTCGCGAATACATGACTGGCCGCAAGGTCGGCGTTGGCGGAAGCATCGGGCTGGACTGGTCCTCCGTCAGCGTCGCGGGTTCGCCCGAAGACCTGGAAGAAGGCCTGCGCCTGGCGCACCTGATGCTGACGCAGCCAAAGATCGAAGAGCCGGCGTTCAAGCACTTCATCGAGACCACGGAGCAGGAACTCGAAGAGCGCAAGAGCGACGTGGGCGCACAACTCGGCGACAAGCTCTCGGAATTCCAGTTCGGGGGCGACTCGCGGCACCGCGTGATCACGCTGGACCAACTCCACGCACTGAAGCTGGCCGACGGGCAGGCGCGGCTGGAAGAAATCATCCGCTCGGCGCCGATCGAAGTCGCGGTCGTCGGCGACATGCCGGTGGAAAAGATGATCGAGCTCGTCTCGAAGTACGTGGGCTCGCTGTCCAAGCGCGAGAAGATCGACGAAGACACGCTCTCCGAATTCCGCAAGTTGAACCTGCCGGACGGCCCGCGCGTCGAGCGCGTGGAAGTCGAAACGATCACGCCGACGGCGGAAGTGCTGGCGGGCTGGCGCGGGGCGGACTGGAAGAAGGTCAAGGAACGCCGCGTGCTGGGGCTGATTTCCAATATCATCACCGCTCGGCTGCATGAAGAAGTGCGCCAGAAGCAGGGCCTGGCGTACTCGCCGTACTCCTTCAACTCGGCCGGGCAGAACCATCCCGGCACGGGCCTGTTCGTCGCGCAGTTCAAGACCGATCCGGACAAGGCGGATGCCGCGGGCAGCGTGCTGCGCGAGATCGTCACGAACTTCGCCGCCAGCGGCCCGACTGACGCCGAAGTCGAGACCGTGCACAAGCAGATGCAGAACATCATGGAAACCCAGATGAAGGAGCCGTCGTACTGGGTTGGGATCCTGGCGGACATGAAGTACCGCGGGACCAAGCTTTCCGACGTGAAGGAGGTCATCGAAAAGCTGACCACGTACACGAAGGAAGACATTGCCGAGGTGGCGAAGAAGTACCTCAAGCCGGAGCACTTTGTGCTGGTCGTGGCGGTGCCAAAGAAGAAGCCGGGCGCCGAAACCCCCAAGCCCGAAGAAAAGAAGGACGCGCCGAAAACCGAAGAGAAGAAAGTCGACGCGCCCGAAGTGAAGAAGGATGCGCCGAAAGCCGAGGAGAAGAAGGAAGAATCAAAGGCGCCGGCGCCTGAAGTGAAAAAGGAAGCACCCGCTCCGACGAAATAGCTTTTTGCGGTGTATCTAGAATAGACCTGCGCGGCCCGCTCTTAAAACCAGCGGGCCGCGTGCTTAAACGGGGATCGGCATGCCGGGATATATGCGCCTTGCGCCCCTGCTTATTTTGCTGGCCGCTGCCGCGCTGCGTGCGCAGGAACCGCCGCCCACGCCGGAAGGCACCCCGGACTATAGCGCCTGGAAAGTCGTGCGCGTGTTCGGCTCGGAAAAATTCCGCCACGACGAATGGATTACCTCGGTGGTCATCGCGCCCGACGGCAAATGGTGCGTCAGCGGAAGCTGGGACAAGACCGCGCGCTCGTGGGACCTCGCGACGGGCAACGGGATCAAGGAATTCAAAGGCCACGAAGGCCTGGTGCGCGCGGTCGCGCTTTCGCCCGACGCCAAGACGCTGCTCACCGGCAGCCCCTACGCCTACGATAAATTCGTGCGCGCATGGAAGACCGAAGACGCCAGCGACGCGGGCAAGGTCGAAGCCTTTGGCGCGGCACTGGCTTTCACCAGCGACGGCAAGCGCTTCGTCGCGAGCACGTTTGACGGGCCCGTGCGGCTGCTGGAATTCGAAGGCCTGAAGGAACTCCGGCAATTCAAGGGGCACGGCGACGCGGTCCAGTGCCTGGCGCTCTCGCCCGACAACAAACTGCTGCTCACCGGGAGCATCGACACCACCGCGCGGCTCTGGGATGTGGAGACCGGCGCCGAACTGAAAAAATACGAAAGCGCCAAGGACGAAGTCACCGGCGTGGGCTTTACGCCCGACGGGAAAGTGTTTCTGACCGCCTGCGACGACCAGTTCGTCCGCGTGTTCCGTTTTCCGCAGCCCGAAGAGCTGCCGAAAGAGAAAGTCGCCGACCTGCTCAAGGCGCTGGGCGCGGAGGACAACCTCGCGCGCGAAACCGCCGAGACGGAGCTGGTGAAAATCGGCCCCGCCGCGCAGCGCTGGGTGCTGGAAGCCGCCGAAAAAGGCGAGCCCGAAGTCCAGAACCGCGCCAAGCGCATTCTGCCCAAGTACCGCATCGCGTTGATGGCCGAGGAAGTTTCCGCGTTGGATATCGGGGGCCCGATCCGCGCCCTGGCGCTGCATCCCAAGCTGCCGCTCTGGGGCGCGGTCGTGGTCACCGATAAAGGCACCGCGATCTTCATCGGTACGGTGCCCGATGGCAAAGAGCCGCCAAAGGTGCTGGCGAAGATTCCCTACGACCGCGACGAGCATGAAAGCAACGTGTTGGCGTGGCTACCCGACGGCAACGGCATCGTGACCGGCAACAAGGACGGTTCGCTGACCCTCTACGCCAAGCCGTAGCGCCGCACCTGTGCAATGCGTTACCCCGACGGCCTGTGCGTGGTATGACCTCAGGTATGGGCCAGGCGCGGCTAATTCTCTTCCTTCTTATAGTCCTGCTGGCGGGCTCGCGCGCGCCGGCGGCTGAAGCGCTCTTTCCCGAAACCCGCACGCCCACCGCTTCCGAACTCGAGCACACGTTTAACGCTCCGGCGAGCCTGCCGTGGAGCTTCACGAAGAATTCACCGGAGTCGACGCGGCGTCTGGAGACCAGCTCCGTGGCCGCATGGGACTTGCGCGGCCTGGAAGCGCTCTCGGTGCAAGCGCGCGTGCTCAAGTCCACGCGCCAGGCCGTGCGCGCGCGCTGGATCGTGGTGAGCCGGCTGGGCTGGTACGAAACCCCCGCGCAAGCCATCGCCGCGGCGGGCGCGCCGACGGAAGTGCGCCTGGAGTTGCCGGTCGAACGCGCGCTGCTCACGCCGGTCGGGCACCAGCATCCGTGGGACGAACTGGCCGCCGCGGAAGTCGTGGCGCTGGAACTGCGCACCGAAGTCACGGGCGGGCAGGAAGAGATTGAAGTCGAAGCCCTGAACACGCACTCGGAAGCGCTGGCGCGCGGCAAAGCCCCCGCACCGCGCATTCTGGACGCGGCCTTCGGGCCGCCGCCGCCAAATTCAAGCGCCGCGGTGTCGCTGAATTTCCACATCGATCCGCTGCCCGAAGACCCGTTTGCCGCCAGCGGCGACGGCGACGTGCGCGTCTTTGCCCCGGGCGGCGAAGAAGCGCTCTGCTACCTCGATGAAGATGGCGTGGCCGTCGCCGACGGCCGGGCCCAGCGGCTGGAGAGCACCGGCGCGCCGGTGTTCCGCGCGCACCTGAACGCGCGGCCCAAAAGCGGCACGCTCAAGATCGTGTGCGGCGAACGCGAATGGACGCTGCCGGTCGAAGCGCTGGCCTTCGTACACACGCCGGCGGTGGAAGCCGGCTTCGTTCCGCGCTGGAAGCCGCCGACACTGGCCCTCCTGCCGCCACCCGTCGATGCCGACGACGAGAAACTCTGGTCCGGCGCGCCGCAATGCTGGAAACTCGATCCGCCTTCCGGCAAATGGCAGCTCACCGCACCGCCGTACGAAGCAGCCGCGCCGGCCAAGACCCCGCCGGCTACGCAACCGCCGCAGACCAGCACGCCGCCCTCCGGTCCGCAGCGCGGGCCGGGCGCTCCGGAGACCACCCCGCACGCGGCTGCGCTGCACGCGCTACGCCCGGCGCTGTTCTGGAACGCTGGCTGGGCCAACTACGCCGCCGCGCGCCGGCCGGACTTCGAACAGGCGCGTTACTTCGATGCGCTGTTGGCGCGCAGCGCCAATGAGCCGCCACGCCCGCTGGTGGTGCTCGACGGCGAGACCTTCGGACGCAAGGGCGTCTTCAACTGGTTCAGCCATCCTTTAAATATCAGCGCCGGAGGACGCCTCACGGGTGCGGGCGCGCTGTTGGATTCCGACGCGGGCCTGGAATTCGCCAAGCGTTCGGCGCGGTATGCAATCGCGCGCTGGGGCAAGAGCAAAGCGGTCTCCGCATTTCTGATGACCGTGCAGCTCAACGGGCCTGCCGCGCCGGACCTGCACGCGCGTTTTGCGGCCAGCGCCGCGGCCTGGCCCGAAGTTGCGCACGGACTTAAACCGCTCTTGTCGCTGCACCCGCTGGCGCGCGAACCCGAGACCATCAGCCTGGCCGGCCCTTTCGTCGGACGAGACAGCTACGGGCTGGACTGGCAGAGCGGGCCGCCGACCGCGTCCAAACTCAAGGCCGTGCCGCTGCAAGCCAACACGAAGGGTGAAGCGCCCGCGTGGCTGGAACTCACTGGCGCGAGCGGGCGCAATTCGCTCTGCGCGCTCAAAGCCTGGTACACGCTGACCGGAACGCCCTACAACAAGACCGCTCCAGACGACTTTGGCTCCGCCGATGCGCTGTTGTTTGAAGTCTGGATTCCAAACGACGCGCCCGCCGACCTGCGCGCGGGCGTGCATCTGCGCGACCGCGATCAGCTCTGGTTTCAGGCGCTCCTGCCGGGGCTTTTGCGGCCGGGCGACTGGACGACCTGCATGCTTGACCTCAGCGGCGCGAACCGGCACGGCCTGACGCCCGGCAGCGCCACGCACCAGAAGCCCTGGACCGATTACAGCCGCCAGCGCGTTACCGAACTGGGCCTGCACGTCTACAGCACGCATTCGAACCAGGCGCTGGAAGTGCGCTTCGCCAACGTGCGCGCAGTGAAATTCGAACACCCGGAAGCCGCCGCCGAACCGCGCCGCATCGAAGTGCTCGACGCGCCCAACGCGCAGCCGCACAAAGGCGAAGTCTGGGAATGCCACCTCAAGTTGAACCACACCTACGCCAATCCGTTCGATGCGCGGCAGGTGGACCTGATCGCGATCGTACGGGCGCCATCGGGCGCATTGCAGCGCGTGCCGGCGTTCTTCGACCAGCCCTGCGCACGGCATGAAGTGGCCGCCGGTGGCGCGGAAGTCGTCGAACCCGTGGGCGCCGAACGCTGGACCGTGCGCTACCGCGTGCAGGAAGAAGGCGCGCACACGGTGAAATTCGAGCTGCGCGAAGGCGGCAGCTATGAAGGCTCGCGCACGATGGTCGCGGACCGCCGCTTTACGCCGGACGGCCAGCCATTCCACCCCGTTCCGCACGATAAGGACGACTGGGTCTACGGCTATGACAACGTGGACAACGGCGGCCGCCGCGCGGTCGATAAGGTCAAATTCACGCCCGGCAACGTGACCGCGCAGAGCGAGTTGACCGGCGGCTTTACCGCGCAGGCGGCGGCGCGCCCGTGGCGCGGCTTTTTGCGCGTCGACGCCGACCAGCGCAGCCTGCGCTTCGACGATGGCACGTACTATTACGCGCTCGGGCCCTGCGCGCGCAGCCCCTCGGACAACCGCCTGCCCTTCAACGCGCCGCAGTGGAACGAAGATTTTCTCGACAAGCTCGCCAAGCGCGGGACGTACCAGTTCGACGAGTACTTCGCCGCGTTCGAGAAAGCTGGGATCAACTGGACGCGCGTCTGGATGTGTTCGTGGTGGGTCGCGCCGATGTGGCGCCGCGACTGGCCCGGCTACCAGGGCTTTGGGCGCTACAACATGCTCAACGCGTGGCGCCTGGATCACCTGCTGGACGAAGCCGAAAAGCACGACCTGCACATCTCGCTGTGCCTCAACAACCACGGCCAGTTCTCCTACGTCATCGACACCGAGTGGCGGCAGAATCCGTACAACGCGGAGCTGGGCGGTCCGCTGAACGTGGCCAGCGAGTTCTTCTCACGCGGCGAAGCCAAAGCCGCGCACATGAACACGCTGCGCTACATCGCGGCGCGCTGGGGGCACTCGCCCGCGGTGCTGGCGTGGGACCTGTTCTCGGAATTGGAATTCACCGACGAATACCGCCCGTGCCTGGCGCCCGCGCAGCACGGCCAGCCGGACGCACCCGACCGCATTATGGAACAGTGGCACGCGGAGATGGGCGAGTTCCTCAAAACCATCGATCCGAACAAACATCTGGTCGCGTCGCACTTCAGCCATCCGGTGCGCGGGCGCGGCGTGCTGGCCATGCCACAGGTCGACATCGCCACGTCGAACGCGTACTCGGCTTTCGATGAGCTCGACGGCGGCAAAAACGACGCCCCGGCAGCGCTGCGCGACTTCTGGAACGGCAACCAGTATCCGAACAACGTCTTCCCGGGCTTTAAGGTCTTCAAAAAGCCCGCGCTGGTCGAAGAGCAGGGCCGCCACTGGATGGGCGTCGAAATGGTCAACGGGCGCCCGACCGAACGCAACACGCGCGAGCAGCTCGACGCGGACCTGCATTCGGGCCTGTGGGGTTCGCTGATGCAGCCCCTCGCCGGCGCGACCGGGTACTGGTGGTGGTTGCATGTGCACTTCGACGACCGCTACTTCGAGTACCGCGCGCTCTCCGCGTTCCTCAAAGGTGAGGACCTGCGCTCCAAAAAGAATGAATTGCCCCTCGACCCCGGCGCGGTGCAGGTGACGAGCCCCGAGAACCAACTGGTGGCCCTGGCCCGGCGCAGCCAGGAACGCGCGTACGTCTGGGTCTACCACAAACTCACGCCGTTCCAGACGCACGCCATTCCGGATGTAGCGAATGCGAAGGTCGCCCTGCCCAGCCTGAAGCCGGGCGTGTATGCGGTTGAATTCTGGGACACGCGCGAAGGGAAGGCGACGGGCAAGCTGGAACTGACCCTGGCGGTGAATTCGCAGGGCGAATTGCCGCCCCTGAGCATCGCGCTGCCGATGGTTAAAAAGGACTTGGCCATAAAGGTGAAGTGGCTGCGCTAGCAAAAGCTATTCACACGTGCATGCTCTTTGCACGGTGCAGTATTTTTTAACCGAAAAAAGGATTGAGAACTTATAAGCTGAACGATAAGAGCCAAGCGTCGTAATTATACGTAGAGCCATATCTGGGAGCCCTTTATGCCGCGTCTGTCCTGGTTTCGAAACGCCTCTCCGCACGGCCAGATGCACACACAGATGATGCTGGGCATCGGCGCCGCGGTGCTGGGCGCGCTGACGCTGATTTACGGCATCAGCGTGAAGATGAACGCACGCGCCGAAGCCGAGCGCCCCGATCCAGAAAACGAAGACCTGAAGAAGAAGATCACGACCTGCGAGCAGCAGATCGCCAAGTGCAAGGAAGACGCGATCACGCAGGGGCAGCTCCTGCTGACCAAGCAGTCTGAAAATAAGAAGACCGAGGAGCGCAATAAAAAGGCCGAACTGGAGCTGGCTGCCAAAGAGAAGGAAAAAGACGCCAAGATCGACACCCTGCGCAAGGCCGAAGGCGAAGTCCGCGAGAAGAAACGCAAAGCTTCGGAAGCGCTGGAATCCGCGAAGCTCGAAGACATCAACAGCGCCGACCACCAGCAGCGCGTGCAGCAGATCGCCGCGGTCTTCCAGCGCGTGCTCGTAACGGTTTTCAGCACCGAAGGCCAGGTGACCACGGGCTTCTTTGTGATCCACGGACGGCATACGGTCGTCGTGACCGCGCGTACGGTCCTGCCCAAGGAAGCGGACGGCGAGATCCTGATCAAGTTCCGCTACCAGCTCGGGAACTCGTTCCAGGTCGGCATGCTAAAAGGCCGTATGCTCATGGACGACACCAACAGCGGCCTGTGTCTGCTGGGCTGCGAGATCGACGAAGACGTCCCCGTGCGCCTCTCGGCGGTGCCGTCCAACATGATCGCCGAAACCAAGGTCGGCACGCACTGCTATGAAATCGCGGCGCAGGTGCTCGGACTGCGACTGCTTGAGAACAGCATCTTCGACGGCGAAATCAGCAACACGGACCGCCAGGTGGACGGCCAGCCGCGCCTGCAAACCACGCTCCCGGCCAACCCGGGCTCGTCCGGCGCGCCGATCATCAACGCCGAAGGCAAGATCATCGGCGTGATGATGGGCCAGATGGGCGAGTTGGAACATTCGTCGTCGGTGATCCCAGGAAAAGTATTGCTCAACCTGCTTGATGCGTTCGCGCGTAAAGTCGGGCAGTAAGGAACTCCCATGCAGAAAAATGCCACCTGCCCCGCCTGCCGCACGGCCTTTCAGTTCACGGACGGCGCCGAGACGGTCCAGTGCCCGAGCTGTCAGAAGAAATATGGCGTGATGGTCTGGCCCGGTGCGACGCCCGATCCCAATGCGCCGGTTACGCTCGTCGACGACGAACCAGAAGACGCCACGCCCAAGGGCCTGCCCGCGTTCGTTCCGCCCGCCGCGGCCGCGCCCGCCGGCGCGCTTGTGCCGACCTTCCAGCCTGCGCCCAATCTGCTTCCGGTGCCCAATCCGACGCTGGCTTCTCCCGCCGCGCCGGAGAACGCCACGCCGGTTCCGGCCCCCGTGCTGCCGACGGGAAACGTGCCGCTCCAGCCCGATGAGATTGAGATCGCCCCGGAGCTGGCACTGTCATTTGACCCCAAGCCAGAACCGCCGGCCGAGCTGGAATTGATGCTCGATAAGCCCCCGCCGCCGGGCTGGAAGCCGCCGCCCTTGCCCAAAAAGGGAGCTGCGGGACGCCGGCCCTCGGAAGCCAACCGCCGCCCCATCGCACCCGCCGAACCCGCGCGGCGTCCCAGTGAAGCCAATCGCCGACCTTCCGAAGCGAAGATGCGCCCTGCCGGACGCCAGACCACAGGCCAGGCGCTGCCGGTGGGACCGCGTCCCGCCGCGACCGCCGAACGCCCCACGCGCATCCGCCACGCGGAGCCCGAAGCCCCGAAGGGGCCTTCAATCCCGGGCTTGGTCATGCTGGGTTGCGGCGGGCTGGCCTTCCTGATTGGCTTGCTCTTAATTCTGACCACCAAGCCGAACATGGACAGCATCATGCTGGCGCGCCACGATTTTGAAGATCAGCTCAAAACGCTGACGCAGACGCGCAATGAGGAATACAAAAAGTTCGAGAGCGCCAAGAACCTGACCAGCGCCGAATCCGAGAAGGGCGACAAGCTCCGCGCGATCGAAGCCCAGAACACCGAACGCTACCGCGCGGTCAACAACACCGAACGCGAAACCGAAATCCAGCAGAACATTAAGCGCGTCGAAACCGATGCCACGCAGTTGCAGAACCAGGCGCAGCAGCAGAATTCGTCCAACGATCCCACCAGTCTGATCGCGAAATGCGAGAAATACGTCGTGATCGTGAAGACCGATCTGGGCTTCGGTTCGGGTTTTGTGATCACCAGTGACGGCCTGGCCGCGACGAACTACCACGTGGTCGAAGGCTCCTCGAAACTCGAAGTGCAGATCCAGAAGCGCGATTCAAAGGACAAGCTGACGCTGGAAGGCGCGAAGATCGTGGCCGTCGATCCGGTCCGGGATCTGGCGATCCTGGCGCTGCCCGAAGTGCCCGACGATGTGGCGGTCGATAAGAAGTATCCCTGCGCGCCGCTGCGCCCCAATCCAGGCGCGCAGAGCGGTGAAAGCGTTTTCGCAATCGGCAATCCGGGCCTGGGCAACCAGATCCTCGATTACACCGTCACGCGCGGGATCGTTTCGAACGCGGGCCGTCCGATCGGGCACATCCGTGCGATCCAGACCAGCGCCGCGGTCAACCCGGGCAACTCCGGCGGGCCGCTCTTCGACGCCAAGGGCTGCGTGATCGGCGTGATCGTCTCCAAGGGCATCGAAGTCGAAGCGATCTCGTTCGCGATCCCCGTCAGCGATCTGGAAGACCTGCGCGACAAGCGCGCTTCGGACAAGTTCACGGTCGGCGCCAACTTCATCGACTGGGAACGCAAGAACCGCCCCCTGGCGCGCGAACAGACCGAAGCAATGATGCGCGTCGAAAAGGACGGCATCCGCCTCGACCCGCCGGCGCGCGCCTTCCTGGTCGGGCCCGACGGCAAGACCGGCTACCTGCTTTTGGGCGCGGCGGGCAAAGTCGCCGAATTCAATCTGGAGAAGAAGGAACTCGGCCGCACCTGCCAGATCGACCGCTCGTTGGACGATTTCTGCTTCACCGGCGGCGGCGGTACCGAGCTGGCCGTGCTCTCGCGCGAAGCCGGGCGCGTCTTCACCGTCAACGTGCGCACCATGGCGGTGACCGGCCAGGCGGTCGTGGATGGTTCGCCCGAACGCATTGCCGCGCTGACGACCAATGGCGAATGGTTCCTGACCATGGGTTCGCAGGATACCGTGGCCGGCTCGTTCGTTGCGCGCGGCGATTTCGCCAAAGACAAGCCCGCCACCGCCTGCCCTTTTGACGTCTTCAGCGGCACGGGCAACCAGAGCTATGTCGTGCTGTTCATGCCGTCCCAAGGCGAAGACGTTTCCGTGTACGCCTTCCCCACGCAGCAGTTCTTCACCAACCTGCGCTCGCTCAACACGGCCCGCGCGCAACTGACGGGCTCGCCGCGCAACGACCAGCTTCAACGCGTGCAGAAGATGATCGAACAGTTCAATGGCATGAGCAAGACCTACACGATCTCCGCGCGCGTCTTGAGCGGCGAATCGCCGACCAGCTCGGTCTTCCAGTTGCCCGGCGACAAGCTGATCTGCTCCAAGCGCGTCCTCAAGATCTCCAACAAGACCATCGATCTGGTGGGCGAATTCGATTCGAGTTCCTACGTCAAGACGGACAATCCCGAATACGCCAAGGCGCGCGAATTCTTCAAATTCATGGACAACATTTTTTCCGTCAGCCCCGACGGCAAATACGCCGCGTCCGGCACGCACATTTACGACGTGAACACACGCAAGATTCTCAAGAAGCTGCCCTTCCCTTCGATCCGTCATGCGTTTTCGAAGGACGGCAAGAACCTCTACATCCTGAGCATGAAGGGCCATTTCATCTATCCGCTGATCGACTGGCAGACGAGCGCGCCCGATCCGGAAAAGATGGACAAGTAATCGCAACGCGCTTTATCTTGCGGCATGCCAGCAAGTATGATCCCAAAATGCGGCGTCTGGTTCTTTCCTTACTGATCTTGAGCGGAATCGGCTTCGCGCGCGCGGCAGACTCCGCGCCCGCGCACGCCTGGCCGCTGTGGGACGGGAAGGAATCCGTCGCCGAGTACGCCAAGCGCACGGGCCTCGAGCCGAGCCGGACCCTGGATCTGGGCAACGGCGTGACGATGGAATTCATGCTGATTCCGCCCGGTAAATTCACCATGGGCACGCCCAAGCCGGTGCCGGTGGACGAAGACCAGTTCGCCTGTCAGATCGCGTACGGGCAGCTCGAACTCGCGGCCGGCGCGGGGCTGGTCCTGAACATTCTGGTCTTTGCGCTGGTGCGGGGCATACGCGCGCGGCGCTGGCCGCAGCTTTCGCTGGTGCGCCTGCTCCTGATGAGCGCGTTGGGCGGCATTGCGATCTATGGCGGCGTGCATTGGTGGAAGACCGCGCAGGAACTGGACACGCAGCGCACGCAATTTCGCATCGACACCGAGCGCTACCAATACGCGGCGGCCAATGAAAAGCCCGCGCACCAAGTCACGCTGACCAAACCCTATTACATGAGCAAGTTTGAAGTCACCCAGGCACAGACAAAGGGCAGCGAAGGAGAGGGTTTGCTTATCGTTGGTGATAATTTGCCGGCCACTTTTGGATTTTTCGACCTACGTTCGTACTTGGTTAGTCTAAATTTAAAGAGCAAGCACAAACTCAGAATTCCCACCGAAGCCGAATGGGAATATGCCTGCCGTGCGGGCACAAAATCGATCTATTATTCAGGCGAAACCGAGCAAGACTTGGAACAGGTCGCGTGGACCGCGATGAGCGACAATAAAAGTGTCGGCCCGCAACCGGTTGGTAAAAAAGCGCCGAACGCTTTCGGGCTTTATGACATGCACGGCAATATGAGTGAACTTTGCGTACCGATTTTTTTGCCCGGCACAGCGCCAGCGGTCGATCCCAAAGGATTGGATGTGGATTACCTGATTCTGCGCGGTGGAGATTGTCTGTCTGGTCCCAGCACGTGCCGCAGCGCCTTTCGCGGCCCTAAATCAAGGCAGGAACCCAATCCCAATTGGAAAACCCTCATAAATTCGACTGAAGGCCTGCGCCCCTTGATGGAAGTCGAAGAAAGCGCGCCTTAATTGCGACGCAATCTCGACTTTTCGCCCCCTTTTAATCATCGCCTCAAAACCCTTTCAAACGCACCTGTGGTTCCGCGCTTCAATCCCACAAGTCACGAATTGGACATGAGATAAACGCCACCCGGTAATTCCGATTTAACGAAAGCTTTTCCCCACCCGTCTGATTTACATGCCGAGACCGGGAACGGCCTCCATGACCCAAAGCCGCAAAGGAGTGCTCCGATGGTCGCGAACCTGCTGGACGGCTTCACCGGCACCGACCTCGCCTTCGCGGTCTTCGCCTTCGCCGGGACGCTCTTCTTCCTGCTGCGCTCGGGCTTGATGCTGCTCGGAGGCGGCGGCCACCACGACCTCTCAAGCACCCACGCCGTCTCGCACCACCAGTCCGACGACGTCTTCCAACTGCTCTCGGTGCACTCGCTGACCGCGTTCTTCATGATGTTCGGTTGGAGCGGCCTGGCCTGCTCGCGGCAATACGAGATGAGCGCCCTGCCGTCGGTGGTGCTCGCGCTGGGTGTCGGGGGCTTAAGCATGCTGGGCATCGCGCTGCTCTTCCGCTACGCGCGCGGCATGGCCAGCCCGGGCGAGCAGTACAACGCGGGCATGACCGTGGGCCAGACCGGCACCGTGTACCAGCGCATCCCAGCCGGAGGCCGCGGCAAAGTCGAAGTCTTCATCGGCGGCGTACGCCGCGAACTCGAAGCATTGGCCGATGGCGCGGAGGACGTCGAGTCCTTCGCCAAGGTCCAGGTCGTGCGCGTCGTCGACCCGGCCACCGTCGGCGTCAAGAAATTGGGTTGAAGCACAGGGTTTCGGCACGCGAGGAAGCCAATCCGGCTTCCGGTGCAGAGATACTCTGACTCCAACCCGGGGAAGCTGGACAAGAGGGGAGGTGGGCCATGTTCTCGCTACCACTCGGGGTCATCAGTCTGGATTACCTCACGATCGGCCTGGGCCTGCTCGTGCTGATGGTCTTCGTGATCATGATGTTCCTGGCCTCGCGCTACCGGCGCTGCCCGTCCAACCGGATTCTGTGCGTATTCGGGCGGGTCTCCGGCGGGACTTCGGTCAAGACCTACCATGGCGGCGGCGCGTTCGTGTGGCCGCTGATCCAGGACTACAAGTACATGGATCTGACGCCGATGGCGATCAACATCCCGCTCAAGAACGCGCTCTCACTGCAGAACATCCGCGTGAACGTGCCGAGCGTGTTCACCATCGCCATCGACACGACCAATGAATCGATGCAGCAGGCCGCGATCCGCCTGCTCGACCTGAACCAGCGCGAGATCGAAGCGATGGCGACGGAAATCATCGTCGGGCAACTGCGCCTGACCGTGGCTTCGCTGACCATCGAACAGATCAACCAGGACCGCGAAAAGTTCCTCGAGCTGATCCGGCACAACGTCGAGACCGAGCTGTGCAAGATCGGCCTGTACCTGATCAACGTGAACATCACGGACATCACGGATGAATCGGGCTACATCGAAGCGATCGGCCAGAAGGCCGCCAGCCAGGCCGTGCAACAGGCGCGCGGCGATGTGGCCGAGCAGGAAAAGATCGGCGAAGTGCGCGTGATGCAGGCGCAGCGCGACAAGGACATCCAGGTTTCGCTGGCGACGAAGAACCGCCAGATCGGCACGCGCGAAGCGATCCGCGACCAGGGCATCCGCGTGGCGGAACTGGAAAAGGAACAGAAGGTCGGCGAACAGGCCGCGGTGTTCCTGCGCGAAGCCCAGGTCAAGGACGCCGAACAGGCCATGCGCATCTCGATCGCCGAAGCCAACGCGAAAGCCGCGGTCGGCGAACAGAGCGCGCAGTTCGCGCAGGAAGTGCAGGTCAAGGAAGCGGAACGCGCCAAGCGCGTCGCGGTCGCCACGGCGCAGTCCAAGGCGGTCGAAGGCGAACTCAGCGCGCAAGGCACCATCGTGGCGTCGCAGGCGGCCTTCCAGGTCAAGCAGGCCGAGGCCTACCAACTGGGCGAAACACGCAAGCGCGAAGCCGAAGCCTCGGTCCTGGAAGCGCAGCACCGCGCGCTGACCCGGGCGGCGCTGGCCGAAGCTGACCGCGTCGAAGCCGAACGCCGCGCGGCCCTGGAAGCCGTCGCGAAAGCCGAGAAGGCCAAGGTGATCGTGGACGCCGAAGCGCAGGCCGAACAGAAGCGCATCCAGGCCGAAGGCGAAGCCAAGGCGATCTACGCGAAGCTCGAAGCCGAAGCCCGCGGCCAGTATGAAATTCTGGCCAAGAAAGGCGAAGGCATGAAGATGATCGTGGACGCCTGCGGCGGCGCGGATAAGGCCTTCCAGCTCCTGTTCCTCGACCATCTGGACAAGCTCGCGGAAACGAGCGCCAAGGCGATCTCGAACATCAAGTTCGACAAGATCGTGGTCTGGGAAGGCGGCGGTGGCGGCGGCAAGAACGGGCAAGGCAGCGCGACGGCGAACTTCCTGGGCAACCTGGCCCATACGCTCCCGCCGATGCTGCACGTGATGAAGGACATCGGCGGCGTGCAGGTGCCGGAATTCCTCGCCAAGCTGCAGAGCGGGGAGATGGACGGCGGCGCCGGCGCGGGGGCGACCACGGTCAAGCCGGTCGCGCCGGTTGGTCCAAGCGCTCCGGCCAGCCCGGCGCACCCCGAAAGCAGCGCGCAAAAGCCGGCCAGCCCGTCCGCACCGGGCGCTTCCGGTCCCACGAAGAAGTAACAACGCTAAGGAACGCGGACCCCACGCAGAGCGGTCCGCCAACAGGAACGAGGACGCCGGCCTGACCGCCGGCGTCTTCGCTTTGTCTGGCCGCACGGGCTGCTTGTGTCGGGGAACCAAAAAAACAGCGCCCGCGGATGAACGCGGGCGCTGCTTTTGAACTTCAGACCGGCTTGGAAAGAACTACTTGGCAGCCGGAGCGTCGACGGCCGGCTTCGCATCAACCGAGGCCGTTTCGAGCTTCTCGCCCGCTTCCTTCCAGCCCGCGAGGCCGCCCTTGAAGTGGACGACGTTCGTGTAACCGAGCTTCAGCGCCGCGTCGGCAGCCTTCTTGTACGCATTGCACTTTTCGCCGCCGCAGTACGCGACGACCAGCGCGCCCTTGTCCTTCGGCAGCGCATCGGCCAGCTTGTCACCGGTGGCCGCGAAATCGATCGCGCCCGGAATGTGACCGGCCTTGAACGATTCGGAACCATTCGCATCGACCAGCGTGACCTTCTTGTCGGCAATCGCCTTCTTCAGGTCGGCGAGGCTGATTTCCCCGACTTCCTTCGTGTCGGCGGCCAGAACAGCGGAGCTGGCCACGAGGACCAGCGCGAGGAACGGCAGAACGGCGAGCTTCATGTTGTACTCCCCCTTAACGTTCGTGAGGCCCAACCAACTCTGTCCCATAGAGTCCAGTTATGGCCATCACTGGCTTACTGACGAGAAATAGTACCGGGCTATTCAGCACCTGTGAAGTGAAATCTGTACGTGTAGTTAGAGATGTTCCGCGCCCAAAAATCTATTCCCGGCACCGATAACGATCTCATTACTATCAATGGATCAAAGACTTACAGGGCAAAGCGCGCAGCCAAACGGCGCAACCGCGTCAGGCGCTTCCTTATTATCAAGCTTAACGCGATGTCGCCGAGGCCGTCTCGACCTGTCCGCCGAACTCGACCCAGTTTTCGAAGCTCCCGCGGAGGGCGGCAAGATTGGTGTAGCCCAGGTCCTGCGCGGCGCGGAGCACAACCTGCTTGCGCGGGCTCTGCAGTTCGGTGGCGTAGACCACGATCAGCGCCTGCTTGTTCGACGGCAGCGCGGAGCTGAACTTCGCGCCGGCGGCTTCGAAGTCGAGGGCGCCGGGAATATGGCCGCGCGTAAACGCGGCACTGCCGCTGGCATCGATTAACGTGGTACGGTGTTCGAGGAGCGCACGTTTCAAATCCTGCGCACACATCAAGCCGATTTCGTTCTGCGGTTCCTGCGCGTCGCTGGCGAGAATCGGTTCGCCACAACGGGGGAGCATCAGCAGCAGAGCCAGCAACGTTCGAGATGCAAATTTCATGGCGCAGCCTCCTTTCGGATGCGTCGCCCCTCCTGAATTCATTTTACGAGATCGCGCAACGTGCACGCTTTACGGCGAGATTAATTTTCTACGACACGTCCAACCGGTACAGACCACCGGCCGAGATATGGTTGCACGAAATGGCGTGGCCTACCGCATCGTCCGCTTGCGATTGTTGATGTAGTCCACAAAGAGGTATTGGCCCAACTTGCCCAGCGACGTGTAGTACGCGCGGCCCTTGTTGATCTTGGTCAGGTCTTCGACGAACTCCACCAGCACCGGGTCGTCGGTGACCATGAATGTGGTGATCGGGATGCTCTTGCGGCGACACTGCGCGCCTTCTTCGAGGGTGCGGTTGACGATGCGCGGATTGAGCCACGGTCCGGAGTCCATATAACGCCGCCCGCCTTCGTCGAGCACCGTCGGTTTGCCGTCGGTAATCAGGAAAATCTGGCGATTGGGGCAACGCGAGCGCAGTAAAACCTTGCGCGCCATCTCGAGCGCGGCCTTCGTGTTGGTGTGGTACGGACCGTAGCTGAGGTAGGGCACTTTCTTCAACGGCACTTCGACCGCGTCGTCGCCAAACGCGATCACGTGCAGGCGATCCTTCGGGTAGCGCGTCTGGATCAGTTCAACCAGACCCAGCGCGACTTTGCGCGCGGGCGTCATGCGGTCTTCACCGTAGAGCACCATCGAGTGCGAGCAGTCCACAAGCAGCGCCGTCGCACAGGCCGTCGAAAGTTCGGTTTCGTAGACTTCGAGGTCGTCTTCCTGAATCGTGATCTCGTCCTGCCCGTCGGCGAGCGAGCGCCGCACGGCGTTGTTGAGCGAGCTGGTCGCCGAGATATTCCAGAGTTCGTCGCCGAAGAGATACGGGCGTGTCTCGGTCTGGCGTTCGTGGCCGGGTCCGGTCGCGCGCGAGCGGTGGTCGCCGGCGCCGGCCTTATTGAGGCCCGAGAAAATTTCGTTGAGCGCTTCCTGCCGCAGGCTCTTCTCGCCCTTGGGCGTCAGAGTAACTTCGCCGCGCGCGCCTTCCTTGATCTGGCCTTCCTTTTCGAGCAGCTTTTTGAATTTCTCCAAGTTCATGTCGTCGCCCCAGATGCCGTGTTCTTCGGCGATCCGGTCGAGCCACTCGAGGGCTTGTTCGGCGTCCCCGGCGGTCTTGGCCAAAAGCTGGCGAAAGAGCTTGGTCAGGTCCTGAAGCAGGTGCTCCTGGCGCTCTTTCTTGTGATCCCACAGTCCATATTCGAAGAGCATGCTTTACTCCCGTGCGTTACTCGGCCGGCTCGATGGTCGCGCTCATGCTGCCGGGCGAATCGGGGATCAGGTCGTCTTTGCCAAAGGCGCGGATCTGATCGCGCTTGAGTTCCGCGCGTTCCAGCGTCGTAGTATCGACAATAGTGACGCCGGTGGTGTCGACTTCCTTGGCGTGCTGGTAGGCCTTTTCCGTCGACATCCGGAAGAGCCGCGAGAGCATCACGATCACGTACTGGTAAGAGTGTTTGTCGTCGTCGTGCAGGATGACGTGGTACAGGGGCGCCTTTTTTTTGCGCACGTCGCGGTCTGTGGCCGGGGCAGTCTCCGTGGAGACACCGGGCTCGCCGGTTTTGGGTGTCTCTTTTTCTCCCGCCATGCTAAAAAGCCCTCCTTCCTACTGATTGGAATTATAGTGCTGGCTTAAGCGAAGGAAAGAGCCTCGCGGGCTTTCAAAGCCCCCAAACAGGTACGCAGCCATGAGCGACCCGCAGCCTCCCTATCCACCGCCCAATCCGCAGCCGCCGCAACGCCCATTCGTGCCGCCGCCCCTGCCGCCGCGCAATCCGAACCCGCAGCCCCAATGGAATCCGCCTCAGCAGCAGTGGAATCCACCGCCGCCAGCCGCCGTGTCCGATCCGTACCTCGAAGATGCGCCCAAGCCACCGCCGGCAAAGCCCAATCTGGCCGGCCTGATTATTGGCCAGTGGATTCAGGTGCTCATTTTCGCGGGCGCGGCCGCGGCGATGTTCCATCCGTGGGTGCAGGATTTTTACGCGAACATGATTATCGACGAGATGAAGAAGTCCGATCCGAAGACGGCGGGAGAAATCATTAAGGACACGGAGACCTTTAATTTCGTCATCAGGATTTTCTCCAGCTTCATGGCGGGCTGGATGGGGATTCACGCGATCCTGACTGCAATCGCCGCGTACTATCTCGCGAAATGCCGTGGGCGCGTATACATCGTGATCGTAGGCGCGCTGAATGCGCTGATGTTCCCGATCGGCACGCCCATTGGGCTCTGGTCGGTGGTGGTATTGTCGAAAGCGGATGTGAAGGCGTACTTCGAACGGCCGAAGGTTTAGCGGAAGTTACATCTTCGCTTTTTCGACCACGGACGCGACCGCGTCCTTGATCTCGGCGTTGACCATGCCCAGGTTGACGTCCTTCTGGAGCACAATCAGCAGAAGCGCGGGACCGGCATCGACGATCGCGATGCGGTTTTCGCTGCCCGTAATCACGTAGCGCTGCAGCTTGCCCAGATTGATGCGCTTCACCGCGGCTTCGAGCGACGCGAGGATCGAGGAAGAGACCGCGCCCACGCCCGTCTCGTCGATATCGACCGAGAGGTCGCTGGCCACGACAATGCCGTCCTTGTTGACGATCAGGCTGCCACGGACGCCCGCCGTCTTGTTCAGCTTTGAAAGGACTGTGCGCATCGGAGACTCTCCCGACTTCCCGAATACCCGGGTTTAGTGCTTCTGCAGCAGCGACGCCGCGAACTCGCGGATCGATTTCTCGAGCAAGCCCACCTTCGTGGAGTGCGACGCGAACACCGCCAGGATCATGTCATTGACCTGGGCCAGGTGCACATTGCCGCTCTCACATTCGATCACGCCTTCTTCGAATTCACCCACGCCCAACTTGACCGCGTTGGAGCTCGAAGTGCGATACACATTCGTGATCAGCGCGCCGGCGAGGCCTTCGTCGACGCTCGCATCGAGGCTGGCCGCGACCACGAGGCCGAACTGGTCCACCAAAAGCGCGCCCTGCACGCCGTCGATCGAGCGCACGCTGTTGAGGCCGTCGGTGAGCTGCTTGTCGCGCATGCTCTGGACGACTTTGGGCATGACGCCAGTCTTGGCCGGGCTTCTGGGTGAGGCAATGCTGACCGTGTCAGGCGTGTGCTTCGGCGCGTCGCCAGAGGCTTCCTTGGACTTCTTAAGGAGCTCGGTGATCGCTTCATCGCCCGGCGCGAAATAAAGGATGTCTTCCAGGCGCTTGGCCGCGTCCGCCGGACGGCCAATCTGCATGTAAACCTGCGCGAGGAGCTTCAACGCCATGTAGTTGTATTTGTCGAGCTCGACGCACTTTTCGAGCTGCGTCGTGGCTTCGGGCCACTGCTGGCGGTCGGCGTAGACCTGGCCCAGCACCAAGTACGTGCCGCCATACTTGGGGAAGGCCTTGATCCCGGCCTGACAGATCTGGATGGTCTTGTCGAGTTCGTTGTCGGCTTTGTAAAGTTCGGCCAGGCGGGCGTACAGGATCGGATTCGGATGGCTCTGAATCTTGTCCTGGAGGCGCTTGATCTCGTTGCGGCGCTCGTCCTTCTCGGCTTCGGCCTGGCGCCGCACAACTTCGGGCGAACTGGGGAAGCGCGTCGCGCCTAACTTCAATATCTGTGCGGCTTTGGTGGTATTGCCGGTCTCTTTATAAGCATCGGCAAGCTGGAGGTAAAGCTGGGGCGTCGGGCGGCCCTGGAGCTGGCCTTCCAGCCTCTTAATGTTGTTGCTGCTGAACAAGTTCTTCAGGAACTCGAACATCGGCTTGGTTCTCCGTCCACGCGGACGCCGGATTTACGGACCGGGTACCTTACTGGGCAGGCGCATGCCAACCCCAACGTCCACATCAGGGAGCAATGTGCATGTTTAGGGGACTTCCGGCTGGAGTCAAGCGATCTTTAGACCGAGCGTCAAAACCCGCCCAAAAGGCCTATTTTGACAATCTATGAGAAGAATTCGGGATTTGCACGGTAGGTACTTGCCGATTCTGTGAAAATTGTTACAACCCTCAAGCTGACCTAAAATAATCCAATGCGGGAGAGGGAGTTGGCCCATGGGCGTCCCTGTCAAAGCTATTTGCAGCGAGTGCCTAACCTCTCACTTCACCACGCTCGAATTCGGGCAGGATGAGATCAAGTGCCCTGCGTGCGGGCATTCGATGAAAAACCTGCCTGAAGGTGAACTCAATCAAATTGAGACCACGGTTAAGAAGCAGAAGATCATGGCGATCGTCAGCCTGGTCCTGTTTTTGATCGCGGGAGGTTGCTTCTTCTACTGGGCCTTCAATAAGTGGGACCTGAAGACCGAAGACACCACGCGCACGATCTTCCTGGGCGGCGCGATTGTGCTGGCTTTGGCTTCGCTGGTGCTGGGCATCCTCGGATCGCTCAAGCGCTTCGTCGTCGAATACTAAGGCCCACAGCTCCTGTCCGGCCAGCTTCAGCGCCTCAAAGAACTCCTTGAACGCCATGGTGCGCACCCACGTAAAGCGCTCGGCCAGAATTTCATGGTCGATCCGAATTTCGTGCGCGCCGTGGCCCGCGAAGCCCACGCAGACGAAAAAACGCTCCTCTTAGAAGTCGGCCCCGGCACGGGGCTCCTGACCGCCGCCCTGCTGGAGAGCCATCCGCAGGCGCGCGTCCTGGCCATAGAACTCGATCCGAAGCTCGCGAACCTCCTGCGAGAAGAATTCGCGGGCGAGCTCTCCGCCGGGCGCCTCACGCTGCTCGAAGGCGATGTCCTCGCCGGGAAACACGCGCTCAACGCTGAATGGCTCGGCGAGATCGCGCGGATTTCCCACACCGAAGGCCGCCCTCAGCGCGTGCTCTGCGCGAACCTCCCCTATAACGCCGCGACCCCGCTGATCGCGAACCTGGCTTGGCCCATGGACGAGGCCTTCCGCGCCGCCGCCGGGGCCCTAATAGAGGAGCGCACGGTTCAGCGCATCGTCGCGACGATCCAGTTGGAACTCGCCGAACGGCTCTTCGGAGCGCCGGGTTCGCATGACTATGGCGCGCTGACCGCCTGCCTGGCGCTGTGCAGCAAAGGCAAACTCACGCGTAAGGTCGGCCCGGAAGCGTTCTGGCCCCGCCCGCAGGTCTCGTCGGCAGTGATCGAACTCGATTATCCGGCGTGGCCGGCGTGCGCACTGCGTCGCGAAGAGGCGCTCGCCTTCCGCGATTTCACACAGACGCTCTTTCAGCAGCGGCGCAAGACGCTGGGCGCCGTACTTAAAGGAAGGCTCTCCAAGGAAGCGCCGCTGGCAAAGGCGCGCGCGGAAGACCTCGCCCCGGCGGAGCTGTTGGGGTTGTTTCGAACGCTGCGATAGCCTGCGGCGGCTTCGCACTGGCTGTCGACTGCCGCAACCAGCGGCACCACGACAGGCCTACGGCTTCTTCTTTTTGCCGGTCACTTTCGACATCAGCATCTTGAAACGCAGGCGCAGGATCTGCTTCACCACCTTCGAGGACCTGGAGAACGAGCGTGCCTTGTCGATTTGCGCGCGGGCGCCTTCAAATTCAAGCTGTTCGATCAGCCGGCGCGCCTTGTGGAGCGCATACAGCGCGTAATGCTTGCGCGCCTTACGCAGCCATTCTTCGCGGTGTGCTTCGGGCAGATACGGATTGGTGATGTCAAGCGCGCGGCGGATGTCTTCCATGTTCTCGCCGGACTTGATCAGCCCCGAAGTGTGCGACGCGCTGTGCACGCGGTACAGCGCCAACACGCGCGGGTCGTACCAATGTTTGTATTGCGAAGCGACGCGCAGCCACATCTCCCAATCCGCGGCGTGGATCAGGCGCTTGTCGAAGCCGCCCAGGCTTTCATACGCGGAGCGGCGCACCACGATCGACGGCGTATCGACCGGGTTCTCGACCGCGAGCGCTTCCAGGCCTTTCTCAAGCGGGCCCGCCGTGCGCTGCAGCGCCGACGGCAGGCGATTCCACAATCCGTTTTCATCCATGTTGACCGCGCGGCAGAACGCCAGGCCCATTTCGGGTTCGTTCCGGAACGCGGGTTCGAAGGCCGCGTAAAAACCGGGGTGCACGCCGTCATCGCCGTGCAGGATATGGACGACTTCGCCGCGCGCGCGGGAAATGCAGGTACTAAAGGTCAGAGTCGCGCCCTGGTTTTTGGGGTTCCGAAAAAATTCGACGCGGCCTTTACCCAGT
>Ga0265314_10001629_pt1 | contig 24580 bp, 20 predicted proteins | sample 4126metaG_FD_203106 | JGI IMG/M metagenome (GOLD analysis project Ga0265314, IMG submission 203106) | Rhizosphere microbial communities from Carex aquatilis grown in University of Washington, Seatle, WA, United States - 4-1-26 metaG | ecosystem: Host-associated > Plants > Roots > Rhizosphere >... | reverse complement strand
ACCGCGAGAGAGGCTTGGACTGCAACATCCGCCGCAGTATCGCGTCGAAACTCTTCTCCGCTGCAGTCTTAATGCTCATCGCCACATCTTACCAACTCATTCAACATGCGTGATCGGGATGATCATTTAATTTTGCAAACAGGCAATCTGCAATGCAGTTGGGGCCTCTCGTGCTATTCGCGCCGAAGGGCGGTAGCTGGTTCAACCTGGGCGGCGCGAACTGCCGGAACAAGTGTGGCTACCACAGAGGCTATTAGCAGAACGGCCGAAACAATCGTGAATGTGACCGGATCTGCTCCGCTGGTTCCATAAAGCACGCTGGCGGTGAAGCGGCCAATGACTAAGGCGAGCACTAGTCCGATCGCGAGTCCTATGCCAGTCAAGATGAGGCCCTGGCGGAGAACCATCTTCAACACAGAGCCGCGTTCTGCGCCGAGCGCCATGCGAATGCCGATCTCCCGTGTGCGGCGCCGAACCGAGAAACTCATGACACCGTAGAGTCCGATGGCGGCCAGCGTCAGACCCACCGCACCAAATATTCCAAGCAGCAGGGCCGAAATCTGCGGCAGCAGGAGCGACTTATCGACGTGCTCCTGCATTGTCTCCAGGTTAAACACGGCCATGTTCGGATCAAGCGCGGCGATCTGCTCGCGAACCGCCTTGGCAAGTCCCAGCGGATTTGCGAACGTCTTGACTATGATTGTGGTTCCGAAAAAGCTGTTGGCTTTCTCCGGTGCCGCGTTGAGAAAGATATACGCGGCTTCCGACGGCTTTTCTCCAATTGTCTTCAACTTCGAGTCTCGCGTCACGCCGATGACGGTGTAGGTGTCCTTTTCCTGGCGCATGTGGCGGCCGATCGGATCCAGGCCAGGAAACAGACTCGCTGCCATCGTTTCGTTGATGATGGCGGCATGTTGGTCGTCGGTATTGAGCTGGAAGTCCCGGCCGCGCAGCATGGGAATCCCCATAGTCTGGAAATATCCGGCACCAACGTTGTTCACGTTGGCCTGGACGCCTTTTTTGGGGTGGTCCTTATCAGCGTCAACGTCGAAGTTGTAGCTGGTTCCGCCAATACTCAACGGCACAACTCCCACAAAACTGACCGAGCGCACACCCGGCTGTGAGGCGACCCGGTCGTGTAACCGGGAGAGGAACTGTGCAGCCTGGTCGTGCGAGTAATTCTGGAGTTTGGGATCCACGGACATGATCAGGATGTTGTCCGGCTTGAACCCGATATCTATGGAAGAGGCATTCCCGAGGCTCCGGAGAAATAGGCCGGCAGTCGCAAGGAGGACAAGGGACAGCGCAACCTGAACGATCACCAGCGTATTGCGTAGGCCCGAATGTCCAACGCGACCGAACGGAGCCGGCCCGTCCTTGAGTGCTCCCACCAGGTCAGGACGCGATGCGCGCAGAGCCGGAACCAATCCAAAAAGGAGAGCTGTAACCACCGACAAGCCCAATGTGAACGCAGCCACGCGCCAATCGACGTTGAAGTCGAAGGCCACCGGAAAGGGCAGCGGGAGTTGGAAGTTTGAGATGGCTCTTGCGGCACCCGCCGCCAGCAGGAAGCCTACTCCCGCGCCCGATAACGCAAGCAGGAAGCTTTCCATGAGCAGTTGCCGGATGAGCTGCCGGCGTCCCGCGCCCATCGCGAGCCGAATGGCGATCTCCCTTTGACGCCCCGTGGCGCGTGCCAGCAGCAGGTTTGCGACATTGGCGCAGGCCACCAGCAGTACAAGCCCAACCACGACCATGAGCACGGACATTAAGGTGAATGCAGGCGTGGCAGAGCCGGCGATCAGTCCGCCCGCTGTTTCGAGGGTTACACTCTTATGCTGCTTCTCATCCTTGCGATACGCATCGTCGAGGCGCTTCTTCACGACATTTACCAGCACCAATGCTCTGGCGCGGCTGATTCCCGGTTTGAGGCGGGCATTGAGCATCAACCACTGGTTGTCCCGCTTGGATCTCAATCCGCCGGTCATGGCGAGATCGGGCAGTATCTCTTCTGAAACGGAAAGCGGAACCCAGAACTCGGAATTGATGCCGCGGTCGACGCCGGAGAAACCAAATGGGGCGATTCCCACCACGGTGAACTGGTGCCCGTTCAGCACAACTTGGTGATTGAGAATGCCCGCATCGCCGCCGAATCGCCGCCGCCACAAATTACTGCTCAGTACGGCCACATGGTCTCGGCCAACAGACCCGTCGTCTTCAGGAAGGATGGGCCGGCCAAGCATCATCGGGACACCGAGGCTCGTGAAAAAGTTGCCGCTCACGGCTTGGCCCCATACGCGCTCGGGCTCCCGCTTGCCGCCAATGCTGGCCGGAATGAGGGGAAAGTGCGCGGCGACTCCACCTTCGAAAATCTCTTTGGTTTGCGCGTCATAGTCTAGGTAGTCGGGATAGGAAAAAGAATCACCTTCAGAGAACATCACTACGCGCCCAGGATCCCTGACGGGCAGAACACCCCAAAGCAGACCATTTGCGATGCTGAAAACCGTGGCATTCGCAGCAAAACCCAACGCAATCGAAACGATCACTACCGCGGAAAAGCCGGGGGCCCTTAGCAGGCTTCGGAGAGCGTACCGAAAATCCAATGCAAGATTCTCCATGATCGGCCTCGATTGTTTTGAAATTCCTTGCTGGAGATACGTAAACGAGTGCGGGAATGTTCTCGCGACGCAAGCTGTCCGCATGTTGTGGGCTCCGGGAGTGTCGTCGCCCGGCCGCACAGAACCCCGGCTGCAGCCCGCCAGGTGCCTTGAGGAAGCCGAGATACAGGGTAGGGTTGCAGACGGATTGCCGTTAATTCAGGAGTTGCACAACGATGAAGGGGAACCAAAAAGGGGTTCCAATGAACTAGAATTGCGTCGAACTTGGGAGATGCTCCATGCGGTGTCGCAAGAGTCTCGCATTCTCGGTTTTTGTGATGTGCTGTTTGGCCGCAGGCGCCAAGGACAAGAAGAAGGTGTTGCTACCAGATGACATTCTGGAAGCAAGGACAGTTCTGGTAGTTATCGATCCCGACGCTGGAGTGGCTGCCGATGATCCACTCGCGAACCGCAAGGCCCAGGAGAATGTTGAGAGAGCCCTGATGAACTGGGGCCGATTCAGCCTGGTTATCGAGGAGTCGAATGCCGACCTGGTTATTTCGGTTCGCAAAGGGAACGGAAAGGCCGTTCAGCCGACGGTCGGCGGCGTCCCGACCAACAATCGTCCGGTAATCTTTGAACCCACAGATTCAGGAGGCCGGGTCGGAATCCATACAGGGAATCCCGCGGGAGCTGACGATCCTGCCAATTCTCAGCCCCGAGGTCCCAGTCCGCAGTTAGAGGCTGGGCCAACAAAAGACGTGTTTGTGGTATATCGCGGCAAGCGTGGAGATGCGCTCGATAGCCCTGCGGTTTGGCGGTACATCGCGAAGGATGCGCTTCGAGCTCCTGATGTTCCGGCGGTCGACGAGTTCAGGAAGCTGATTGCGGAGGCAGAAAAACAGAGGGCCGCCCGACCCTGATTCCGTTCCAATTCTGCATTGAAAAACCTCCGCGAGCGGATGGTCGGCAATGCGGAGGTAATATGCCGGTAGACGCGCTATTCGCAGTTTTGCGGTGTCCACAGCTTTTGCAGATAATTTCGCGGGTGTTACATCCAAAGGCTAGTTAAGACCCTTCAGCCACACTGCTTCCGCAGCGGGCCGGCCGAGAATGGAATTCCCTGACTTCAGCTCGATGGTGACTGTCTGGTCGTAATTCTGGCTAACGACTTTGACCCGCACGCCCGGGCCGATGCCAGCATTGTGCAGGAATACCAGCAGCTTGGTGTCGCGTTCCTGCAGGCTGGCCACAGTGTAGGAGTGGCCTTCCGCGGCTTCTGACAATGGCGTTTCTCCCTGGCGCTTGCGCTCCTCGGGCCGTATGGGCAATACCGCGTTGCCATGAGGACAGGCGCCGCCCTCGCCCAGCTTCTCGCGCAGCTTGGCTTCAAAAGCCGGCGACACCGCATGCTCAAGCCGCTCGGCTTCTTCGTGGATTTCGTACCACTCCATGCCGAAAACTTCGCTCAGCATGCGCTCAATGAGGTGGTGACGCAGCGCCGTGTGGTAGGCAGTTTCACGGCCCGTTTCGGTGAGGCGCACAATGCCGTCTTCGCCCACCTCGGCAAAACCGTCACGCTTGAGCCGCTTGAGCGCCATGGTAACGGCCGGCGGCGAAACCTCAAGCCAGTGCGCAAGCAGCGCGGGAATCACTTCGCGGCCCTCGGCCTCGGCCTCAAGAATGGCTTTGAGGTAATTCTCCTTCGAAACGTAGATGGTGTCTTTCATGGTGGCGCTCAGAACAGTCTAAATTGCAAGGCAGCTTCAGGGTACGAGCTTCTAGCTGCTAGCTGCTAGCTTCTAGCTAAAAAGTCCGTTCCAGTAGCGACAATTCAGCGTTCGCGAAAAAAACAAAGCCTCCAGCTTCGGCCCTTTGCCAAAAAAATCGGCGTCGGCGCTCGGAAGCTACAGGCTAGAAGCTAGGAGCTAGAAGCTGCCTTATTTACTTCACCTTCACCTTCGGCTCAACTGAAAGTCCGGGCCGAAGCTCATGGTGCGGGTCTTCGTTATTCAGGTTGGTGAAGTCGATGCGCACGGGCACGCGCTGCACAACCTTCACGTAGTTGCCCGTGGCGTTTTCAGGCGGGAAGAGCGATAGAACCGAGCCGGTTGCGCCGCCGATCTGCGTCACTTTACCACTGTAGTCCTTGCCGGTAGAGTCCACATGGATAGTGACGTTCTGCCCGGCCACCATGTGCCTGAGCTGCGTCTCTTTGAAGTTCGCGGTTATCCAAAGCCCCTGGAGCGAGACCAGCGTAAGCAGGTTCTGTCCCGGCGAAACGTTCTGGTTGACCTCGACGCTTTTGCGGGTAATGATTCCGTCTTCAGGCGCAACGATTTTTGTGTAGCCAAGGTTGAGTTTGGCCTGGTCGAGCGCGGCCTGAGCCTGCTCCACCTGCGCCTGTGCCTGCTTGTAGCGGGCATCAAGCACCGCAACCTGCTGCGGACCGGTCAGTGCGTATTTCTGCGACGCCTGGGCCTGCTTTTCGCGTTCCGTGGCCACGCGAATGCCGTCGCGCGCCCCCTCATCGCTGGCTTCAGCGTCAGCCAATGCGGCGGCCGTCGATTGTGCGGCGGCCACTGCAGCATCGTATTGCAACTTGCTGATCACGTCTTTCTCAACCAGCGGTGTGTAGCGCTTCAAGTCCGCCTGGGCTTTGTTGTTGTTGGCAATGGCCTGCGCCACGCGAGCATCGGCCGCGGCTTGCTGCTTTTGGGCCTGCTGCACTGAGGCGTGCGCGCCGCTCACATCGGCGTTCGCAGCAGTCAGATTGCTACCGGTGTTTGCCTCGGTGATGGGCACGTTCACGCCGGCTGCCTGGGCAAAAGCCTTCGCACTATCGAGAGCCGCCTGGGCATTCTCAACCGCAACCTGATAGTCGCCGGGATCGAGGTCGGCGATCACGTCGACCTTTTTCACAAGCTGATTCTCTTCGACGTAAACCTTCACGACCTGCCCCGAGATGCGCGCGCTCACCTGTATCAGGTGGCCGTTCACCTGGGCATCGTCAGTGTCTTCTGTAAAGGTCGAGCGCCACCACAACTCCAGGCCCAACAGCACCAGCAGCACTACCACCGCGATGACAAAGCCCCTGCGCCGTCTTGGCGCCGGCGGCGTGACCTCAGTCTCATCTACCGGTTCGTTCGTCTCCGCCACGTTACTTCCCTCCAATTACAAATCCAGTCATCAATCGTCAAAACGTACTTCATCAAACTTTTCGCTAGCCAGCCTGGAACCGCTCAGGGGCTAAAACCCCGAATCGATTTTGGGCCACTTTCGGCACGGCTAAAGCCGCGCCCTGATACAAATCAATCTGATTACAAACCAACCTACTGGCTTTTCTTCACATAATTCCGATAGTTTTCGCCGGCCCCCAGCGCACGCGCCAGGCTGAGCTTGGCCACGTTGTGCCGGTAAAGGCTGGCAACATACTGCGCATTCGCCTGGGCCACCGATTGTTGCGCCTGGCTCACTGCCAGGTTGTCGCTTACTCCGTTGGAGTACTGCTGCTGCGCGTCGCTGAGCGCTTCATTAGCCAGATCCACGCTGGAGCGAGCCACTTCAACTTGCTTCTGCGCGGCTTCAATATCCAGCAGCGCATCGCGCACGTCGGCGTCCACCTGAGCTTTTCTGTCACTCAACTGCGCCTGTGCCGTATCCAGTTGCGCCTGCGCCTGCTCCGCGTCGCCGCGTAGCCCATACTCTTTGAACACAGGAAAACTCACCGTCCCAGCCGCATCCACCGTGCCGTGCGAGTGCGCCAACGTGGTGCCGATGTCGCCGTAATCCGCAGTGGCTTTGAACGTGGGCAGCCGTTCGTCGGTGGCTGCTTTGCGCTGATCGACTGCGGCCGCCGCCTGCTCAACCAGCGCGGCCAGATCTTTGCGGTTGGCCTGGGCCTGCGCGATCAACGCGCTCACGTCAACCTGGTCGAATGCGGCGTATGGCGCCTTCTCAGTGAGCGTGAACTTTTGCTCAAGCGGCAGGCCGATGGTGCGCGCCAACGCCAGCTTGTCTTTTTCAAGCGCCGTTTGCGCGGCGATCAATTGCTGCTCCTGCTGCTGATAATCCACCCGCGCCCGCAGTTCATCCAGCCTGGGCGCCGTGCCCGCTTCGTGATTAGCGACGGCCTGGTTGAGCGAAACCTGCGAAGTGCTCACCTGCGCTTGCACGCTCTCAACTTCAGTTTCATCGGCCAGCACCAACAGATAGGCGTTGCCCACAGTTAAGACCACCAGGTCGCGTGCGTCCTGGGCTGAAAGTTGCGCCGCCGCAAAGTTGTGCCGCGCGGCCATGTAATTCCGCAGCGACGAAAGATCGACCAGCGACCAGCTCAGCGAGGCCCTCACATCTGTATATCCAAAGGGTCCGATGATGGTAGGGAAATTGGGCAGCCGCAGACCTTGTGCCGGCAGGTCAACCTGGGCCACCGTTTCCTTGGCCGCAAAATCCACAGACGGCAGCAGCGACTGCAACTGGCTCAACCGCTGGCCCCGCGCTGCGGAGGTCTGATTCTGGCTGAGAATGATGCCAAGGTTCGCCGCCAGACCACGCTGGATGGCGTCGTCGAGCGAGAGCCCGATGGCGTCGGCAGATGCGCTGCCCTTCACCACGCTGCCCTGGAACGAGCTGGCCGTGGGGGCGGCTGCCTGCGGCGCTGTTTGCCCATGGGCTTGAGAGCCGCCGGAAAGCCCGAGGCTCAACAGTAAAACGGCCAGACAGGGACAGATTACGTTTTTTTGGATGTGCTTGTGCAAATTCAACCTTGCCGAGTCAGCGGCAAAAGATTCCGCCAAAAATTGCTGTTAACAAATGGATGCGCATTCAGCGCGAGACGCTTCTAAAAGTAGTGTATCGAAGAAGAAGGCGGGGCGGGCGGACTAGCCGTCACAGAGGTTGGGTTAAGGGGGACCGGCTCTCAGCTTTTAGCCAGTAGCCAATAGGCAGAAATCAGTAGCCGAAAGCCGCCGCGCGCCCACGCCCAGGCCTGAATCAGCGTCCCGTCCAACGTTCCTCGCCAATCTCGGCGAGTCTTTCCGTAGCCTGCTTTTGGGCTCTGTTCTGGCCGCAGGATGAGACCATAAGGCAAGCACAAGAACCCTGGAGCGACAGTGAATCAATGAGACAAATAGTTGCGGTTGTTTTCGGTTTGGGTTTGATAGGCAACGCGCTGCTGTTTGTGCCGCAGGCCATCGCGTTGTGGCGCAAAAAGACCGACGAGGGCGTATCGCTGTTAACTTTTGGCGGGTTCAGCGTGCTGCAGGTCGTAGCCATCGTGCACGGCGTCTACGAGCACGACTGGTCGTTGATTCTAGGCATGGCCGCAAGCCTGCTCACCTGCGGAACCGTGACCGGGTTGACGGTGTTTTATCGGATGAAGCGGCTCACGGCCGAGCGGCGATAGGGGTACTGCAGGTAGTGGGCCAGGTACGGTGCGCTTGCTGGTTACTCGGCCTCACGATTGAAAGAAGACCGCCGGCGATACGCGGAACCGCTTGCTCAATTGTTCGATGTGAGCCGTGTTCAATCTGCGTTTTCCCGAGAGAATTTCCGAGACGACGCTTTCTCCCCCTAATTCCGCGGCCAGGTCGCGCTGTCTAAGTCCGTGCCGATCGAGAAGGAAGCGAAGCACATCGGCAGGCGACGAAGTGGGAAGGATATAGCGCGTTTCTTCATAGCGCTCGATCAACAGAGTCAACAGTTCGATAGCCTTTACTTGTGCGGGCGTCGGGCGCGGTTCTCGTGTCAGTTGGAAAAGAGCTTTCGTGTATGCGGCAAGCTGCTCTTCTGACTCGATCAGGTGAGGAGCCCCGCGCTCAATCATCTTGGCCGGGTTAGCTAAAACTGTAGCCATTCCGCCCTCCTCTTCTCTGGCAAAGCGCACCAGCGGTCGTACTCTTTGTGCGTCATAAACGAGCCAATGTATATGTGCCCCAGCGTTAACCGCCTGTCGAACGTCTTTGCATAATGTATTGCAACGATAAGCCGGTAGCGGTTGTGCCGAACATTGAAAACTACGAATCCGTCCACATCGTCGGCATCTGGGAATGTCCTTCGCAGCTCTTCAAAACTCCGCCATCGCGCAGCTTTTACGATCTTGATCCACGCGCCAAGCTCCCGGGCAGCTTCACGATGCTTCTCGCACGCCTGCTGCAGGCGCTTAATCGTGACGATGTGCACACCTTTACGTTACTTCGCAATTTGCGAAGTGTCAAATCTCCGGAAACTTCCATCAACATACCGGGTGGGGCACCCGGTCTTTGCTATACGTTGCCGCCTCACCCCAAAAACATCCCAGCAATAGAAGCACTGATCAAATTAGCCATCGTCCCCGCCAGCATAGCCCGCACACCCAGCTTGGCCAAATCGTTGCGCCGCTCGGGAACCAGCGCGCCAATGCCGCCGATCTGCATTCCAATCGATCCCAGATTCGCAAATCCGCATAGCGCAAACGTCGCAATAGTAAATGCGCGCGGAGAAAGCGTAGCCTTCTGCGCACCGAGCCCGATATACGCAATCACCTCATTCAACGCCATGCGCGTGCCCAGCAAATTACCGATAGCCGGGCAATCGTGCCACGGCACTCCGATGAGCCACGCCACCGGCGCGCCCACGTAACCCAGAATCTGTCCCAGGCTCGATGGAAACCAGCCAACTCCGCCGTGAACCCACGCCAGCAACATATCCAGCAGCGCCACCAACGCCAGAAAACTGATCAGCATGATGCCCACATTCATGGCCAGCTTGCCGCCGTCGATGGTGCCGCGCGCAATGGCTCCGATAAAGTTCTCATCCTTGTGCAACTCGTCTTTGGGGATGATCACCTTGCCCTCGGTGGCCGGAATCTCTGTCTCAGGCACCAGCATTTTTGACAACAGAATTGTTCCCGGCGAGGTCATGATCACGGCCGAAAGCAGGTGCCGCGCCTCAACGCCCTGCGAGATATACATGGCCATAATGCCGCCCGAAACGTGCGCCATGCCGCTCGTCATAATGGTCATCAATTCGCTGCGCGTGGCCTTCGACAAAAATGGCCGAATAGTAAGCGGCGCTTCAGTCTGGCCCATAAAAATACTGGCCGCAACGTTCATCGATTCCGCGCCGGATATGCGCATGGTTTTCAGCATCACCCAGGCCATGCCGCGAATGATGATCTGCATCAGCCCGATGTGGTACAGAATGGCGAAGAACGCCGAGATGAAGATGATGGTGGGTAGAACCTGAAAAGCGAAAATTGCTCCAGAACTTGGGCTGATGACCTTGCCGAATGCGCCGGCGTTGGGCAATCCAAGCTGGCCGAACAATATCTGAGTTCCCGCGAACGTGGCCGAAAGCATGTTGGTCACCACATCGCCGGCCCAGCTCATCACGCGCTGGCCAAAGTCGAACCGCAGCACCAGAAACGCGAACGTGAATTGCAGCCCCAGACCCCACACAATGGTGCGCCAGCGAATACTTTTGCGGTTGGTCGAGCCGAGATATGCCGCGCCCAGCACAAATAGGATTCCAAGGATTCCGGTAAATCGACCCAATGGCGTCTCCCAGTGAATAAGAATTCTGCTTTCGATTACCTTACAGCATCCAGTCGTGGGATGAATCGGGTAATCTTACAGGCTGCGGGAGAGCGACGATGGAAGATGAAGACTTGTGGAAATTCATGATGGAGTTTCGCTATGGAGTGCTTTCGAGCGTAGCCGCGGATGGCACGCCCCAGTCGGCGCTGGTTGGCATTGCCGTCACGCCCCAATTTGAAGTCATCTTCGATACGTTGAAGTCGACGCGCAAGTATCCCAACCTGAAGGCCAGGCCGCAGTGCTCGTTTGTGATTGGCTGGGGTGGGGAACAGACGGTCCAGTTTGAAGGCGAGGCCATTGAGCCAGAGGGCGAAGAACTGGAGCGGTGCCAGCATGCTTATTTCGCAGTGTGGCCCGACGGACCATCGCGGCTTTCATGGACGGGCATCACCCATTTTTGCGTCAAGCCGCGCTGGCTGCGTTTCAGCGACTTCGATCAATCGCCGCCTTTGATCGTGGAGCTGACTTTCTGACGCCTGGCCGCAAACTATTTGCGTTCAATTAACCGCCGTAGGCGCACACTGGTTCTATAGATGGAATTTTGCCCGAATATTCAATGCCTGAACCGTCCGGAAAAGTAGACCGGTCCGTACAAAAAGGGGGGGACCCCCCCTCCCCCTCCCCCGGGGTAACCAGAAAGGCAACAGATACGACACGACGCAAGTCGTTGACAGGTAAACAATTACAAAAATGTAACAAGCCAAAAGTTGTTACATTGGGGGTCGTATAAGCCCCAAAACAGCCCAAAACGCACTTTACGCGCCTGCTTGCTACTTTCGCGGTTAAACGCAGCCTTATCTATGATCTCCGAGATACTTCTCGGCCTCGTCGCGGGTAATGATTCGGCTCACCAGCTTCATAACCTCGCCGTTAGCCTCTTTTGACAAGTGAATCGCCTGCCTGAGAATTGCTTCCGGCTCGTCAAGCATTGCTTCGCTGGTCGCATAGATAGTGGCGATTGTTTCACCTGCCTGCACCTGCGCTCCGCGCCGCGCATGAAACACGATTCCCGCATGCGGATCAACGGGCTCGCCGGCCTTCTCGCGCCCCGCGCCGGTACGCTGCACAGCCCAGCCGAGCGCGGTCGTATCCATCGAAGTAATCATGCCGCTCTCCCAAGCTTCAACCACGCGTGTTGCGCCGGGCTTATGAAAGGCCGCGGGATCGTCGAAGACGCTCACGTCGCCGCCTTGCAGGTCGACCATTTTGAAGAAAGCGGCCAGCGCTGCGCCGTCAGTCAGCGCGGCTTCAGCAAGCTGATAGCCGGCCTGCGGTGAGCCTGCCTTGCCGCCAAGATGAATCATCCATCCGGCCAGTATCAGCGAGAGCTCGCGCAGATCTTCAATTGCCGGCGGCCGATTGCCGCGCAGCAGGTCCACTGATTCGACAATCTCGATCCAGTTGCCGGCAGCCTGGCCCAAAGGCTGATTCATATCGGTCAGCAACGCAACTGTACGCGTCCCCGCTGCCTCAGCTGTCGCCACCATCAGCGCGGCCAGATACTCGCACTCCTCGTAGGTGCGCAGGAACGCGCCCGAGCCTGTCTTCACGTCAAGCACGAGGGCGTCAAGCCCGGCCGCAAGCTTCTTGCTCAGAATCGAAGCACAGATCAGGCCGGGATTCTCCACCGTGCCGGTGCGATCCCGCAGCGCATAAAGCGCGCGGTCAGCAGGCACCAGCGCCGGCGTCTGGCTAACGATTGAGCACCCGCATTTCATTAGAACTGTCTCGAATTCAGACAGTAACAGCGCGGTGCGGTAGCCAGGAATCGATTCCAACTTGTCGAGCGTTCCGCCAGTATGTCCCAGTGCCCGGCCCGAAATCATTGGCACAGCAACGCCACAGGCGGCGGCAAGCGGCGCAACCAGGAAGCTGGTCTTGTCGCCCACGCCGCCCGAAGAGTGCTTGTCGACTGCCGTCTTACCGAGGCGTCTGGGCGAAAACTTTTCGCCCGAGTCGCGCATGGCGAGAGTGAGCGCACGAGTCTCATCGAGATTGAGTCCGTTGATCCACGCCGCCATCAGCCATGCGGCCAATTGGTCAGTAGGAATCGCGCCGGACGCCGCGCCTTGAGCCACGAATCCGATTTCGCGTGCGTTCAGGGCGCCACCATCGCGCTTCTTGCGGATGATGTCGATCATGTGCAGCGGAGTTTCAGCGGATTGGCTCATCGATAAGCTATTCTCTGATTCCTACTTAAGCTTCATCTCAAACGCCAGCGGCATCAGCTCGCTGAACGTCATAATCCGCGCGCCTTCGCTCGCAGGGAAGGTAACTGGCGCGTCGGGCAGTACGAATTCGCTCAGCATCTGCCGACACGCGCCGCAGGGCGGGCTGGCTGCATCGTTCAGATTCACCACGGCAACAGCCTCAACGCGAATGTCAGGGCCAAATTGCGACACAGCACTCACCAGCGCCGACCGCTCCGCGCAAATGGTGAGCCCGTAGCTCACGTTCTCCACGTTGGTCCCGGTCACGATCTCGCCATTCGAGAGTTGGAGCGCCGCGCCTACGCGAAAATGCGAATAGGGCGAGTAGGAGTTACGCGCAGCTTCAACGGCACGTTGAGCCAAATTGTCGAGCGCTGCCTGGTCAAGATCCGTCATTAATAAGAATTCTCTCAGGTTGTGCCGCTTCCAGAGATTAGAGGCTAATGCAATGTGCCTCCACATGTACACCCTGCACCATGTGCGCCGCTGATCGCGGTCCCCGTTCAAGTTGCTCTCCCATTCGTCCGATAAGCTCCCTGAGCGTGGCCGCTCCCCGGCTCTTTTCTGGAGCACGTGCCGCGGCAAGGGACGTGCGAATGCCCATGGACGAATTGACAAGAGAGTTTCTTATTGAGAGTCAAGAGGGTCTGGACCGCATGGAGCGGTGCCTCACCGATCTTGAAACGCGTCCGCAGGACGCCGCACTGCTCGGAGAGATTTTTCGCTCAGTGCATACCATCAAGGGAACCACAGGTTTTCTCGGATTCAAGCGTCTTGAGAAGCTTGCGCATAGGGGCGAAAACCTTTTGGGACTCTTGCGAGACGGCAAAGTGGTAGCCAGTCGCGGGGTGATCACCGGGCTGCTGCACCTGCTTGACGGGTTGCGGGTAATTCTCAAATTCATTGAGGCCGATGACAACGAAGGTACGGGTGACGATAGTGCGCTGATTGAAGAAATCGAATTGCTGCAGGTTCCGGCCGGCGAAGTCGAGAAAGTGTCGGTCCCAGCATCGGTTCCATGGGTACCTGAGACCATTAAGGTCCCGTCCGCAGCGCGTAAATCAGCGCCCGCACCGGCCAGTGCCACTTCCGGACCGGCTGTCGCGCTGGCTCAACCGCCCTCGCCGGCGGTCGGCTCTCAAGCCGCGCCTGAACAGGCTGGCGCCGCATCAGATGGCAGCAAACCCCGCGTACAGGCTGGCACAGGCGCGGCAGAGAGTACGCTGCGTGTCGATGTCACCCTGCTCAACCGCATGATGAACCTGGTGGGCGAACTGGTGCTGACGCGCAACCAGGTGCTGCAGGCCACGGCCGCAGATCCAAAGATGACATTGCTTTCTCGCCGCCTGGACATGGTGACTGCCGACCTGCGCGAAAGCGTGATGAAGGCGCGGATGCAGCCGGTCTCAAATATTTTTTCCAAGATGCCACGCATGGTGCGCGATCTTTCGCAGTCGTTGGGCCGCAGCGTGCATCTCGACATGGAAGGGCAGGAGACCGAGCTCGACAAGAGCCTGCTTGAAGCCATCAAGGATCCGCTGACGCACGCCCTTCGCAACGCACTGGACCACGGCATCGAATCTCCTGAGGATCGCAAGGCCGCAGGCAAGAATCCCGAAGGCTTGATCAAGCTACGCGCGGTGCAGGAAGGCAGCCACGTCGTGATCGAAGTCTCCGACGACGGCGCCGGCATTGCAGTGGAAAAAATCCGCGATAAGGCTATCGAACGCGGCCTCATCACGCCCGATCGCGCCGCGCAACTGGGCGAACGCGAACTGCTGCAGCTGATTTTCTTACCCGGTTTTTCAACGGCCGCAAAGATCACCAACGTAAGCGGCCGTGGCGTAGGCATGGATGTGGTACGCACCAACGTGGAAAAAATCGGCGGCAAGGTCGAACTCGACTCGCGCGCAGGTAAAGGAACCACGGTGCGCATGCGCATTCCGCTTACCCTGGCCATTATTCCCGCGCTTATTGTGCGCAGTCTGAACCAGAGTTTCGCGCTGCCCCAGGGCGCCCTGTCTGAATTGGTGCACATTCCGCCTGAAAAGGCCGGCACCGCAATTGAATGGATTGAAAGCGCGCCGCTCTATCGACTGCGCGGCAGGCTGCTGCCGCTGGTATTTCTCAGCCGGCTTCTCGATCCCAGCCGAGCCTGCGATCTGGCTATGGACCGTGACAATTTTATCGCCATACTTGACGCCGATGGCCGGCGCTTTGGGCTGGTGGTCGATGGACTCGCCGATCCGGAGGAGATTGTCGTCAAGCCGCTTTCTGCGGTGCTCAAGGACATTGGCCTCTACTCTGGCGCAACCATGCTTGGCAGTGCCGACCTGGCCCTCATTCTCGATCCCGGCTCGATCGCATTGAAGGCCAACATCACCATGCATTCTGAAGATGAGGCTGGTGCGCAGATTGAAGAAAGCACCGACGCAGTGAAAGACGAATTCCTGCTGGTTGAGATCAACGGCCGCCGGGCTGCGGTGCCGCTGGCAGATGTGTTGCGCATCGAGCAGCTTCCGCTCTCACGCATTGAATACGTCGGCTATCGGCCCGTGCTTAACTTCGAGGGGCACCTGCTTCCAGTCGAAGATACGGGCAGCATTCTCGGCCAGGCCGCAGAGGCCCAGAGCGTTACAACGGGCGCAGACGGCACCCAGATCATCGTGGTAGTTTGCCGCGACGGTGATCGCCACGTGGGCATCGTAGTATCGCACGTGCTCGACGTGGCAGCGGGGTCTGACCTGTTTGAAGCGGGCACCGGCGTACAGACTGGCGGCGTGACCATGCTCAAGGAGCGCGTGACCGGCGTGGTGGACCTGGGCAGTGTGGCCCCGCTTGCCCAGGGCGAGCCGGCACACGAACAGTGGGCGCAATCGGCGGAGGTAATGGCATGACGGCGCAGGCAACGGCAGTTCGCAACGACAAATCACACGCGCAGGTTGAGGTTTGCTCGGTGCGCGCAGGCAAAACCATGTTTGGAGTTCCCATCGGCCACATTCTTGAGATTGTGGGGTCGGCGCGTCCGCAGCCGGTGCCCCTTGCGCCTGATTATGTGGGCGGCCTGGTGCACTATCGCGGCGACGTGCTAACCACGGTTAGCCTGCGCCAGTTGCTTGGCCTGCCGCCGTGCGAGGGCACGCAAGACATTCTGGTGCTTGAAAGCGATAGCGGCTGTTTCGGGCTGCTGGTGGATTCAGTGGGCGAAGTGCTGCAAGTTTCCCCCACCGATTTCGAGCCCAATCCCTCGATTCTCGACCGGCGCCACAGCGCTCTGCTGGCCGGTGCATACAAGCTCAAAGACCACCTGCTGGTGATGCTCGATCCAGTTCGGCTCGATCCCATGCGCCTTGCGCAGGAGATGGCAGAACGCTGAGGCGCTCAGGAGGCGAACCATGCGAGCACTGATTGTGGACGACTCCCGTTTTGTGAGGGGCTTTCTGCGGGGACTGCTTGAACAGCGGGGCGTGGAGTGCGACGAGGCCGGCGACGGCCAGGCTGCGCTCGATTACATTCATTCCTCAGGACCGTTCGATCTTGCGCTGGTTGATTGGAACATGCCGGTGATGAACGGCCTCGAGATGGTGGAGCGCGTACGCGCTGAAGGCTACCGCGATATCAAGGTGCTGATGGTAACCACCGAAGCTGAAGATAACTACATTATGCGCGCACTCGATGCCGGGGCAGACGAATACTTGATGAAGCCATTTGACGACGCTGCTCTCGGCGACAAGCTGATGATGATGGGCGTGGAGACCGACGCGTGATGAGCGACGAACGCCGCAGGCGCATCCTCATTGTCGACGACTCCGCCGTGATGCGCAGCCTGTTGCGTACAGTCATCTCCTCCGATTCGCATCTTGAGGTAGCTGGGACCGCGGCCGACGGCGCCTCGGCGCTGGCTTATCTTTCGGGCGAGCGGCCCGACCTGATCCTGCTTGACGTGGAGATGCCTGTGATGGACGGGCTGGCCACTCTGCGCCAAATGCGCAGCCGCGGAATTCGGGTGCCGGTGATTATGTGCAGTTCGCTCACCCGGCGCGGGGCACGCGTGACGATTGACGCGCTGGCCAGCGGCGCTTCAGACTACGTTGCCAAGCCGACCGGCCAAGTTGGACGCGAAGCGTCCATTCGCGCGCTGGCGCAGGAACTCGTCCCCAAAGTTTTGGCGCTGACCGCATCCGCTCAGCCGCGGAAAACTGTTTCAGGAACTCCAGCGGTGGTGATGCCGTTCCCCGCCGGCACGCAGGCCCCTTTGCAACGCATGGCCGCTGCGTATGGAGCCGTTCCCTCATTGCTCGTGATCGGCGTCTCGACCGGCGGCCCTGCCGCGCTCGAAGTATTGCTGCCCGCGTTGCCGGCGACTTTTCCTTTGCCTGTGCTTATTGTGCAGCACATGCCTGAGCTGTTCACGCGCCTGATGGCCGAGAGGCTCAACGGGCGCTGTGCGCTTGGCGTGCACGAAGCCGAGGAAGGCGAGCCTGTCAGACGGGGAATGGTCGCTATCGCGCGGGGTAACTGGCATCTGGAACTGGTCTCGCCGGTCACTTCTGCGGGCGCGCCCACCATGCATCTGCACCAGGGTCCGCCGGAGAACCATTGTCGGCCCGCCGTCGATGTTCTATTTCGTTCTGCGGCAAAAACATTCGGCAATGGAGTTCTTGCCGTGGTGCTTACCGGAATGGGTTACGACGGCTTGAACGGGTCCCGCATTATTCGCCAAGAAGGAGGGTGCGTGCTGGCACAGGACCAGGCGACGAGCACGGTTTGGGGAATGCCCGGTGCAGTTGCCGGCGCGGGGCTCGCCGACAAGATTGTTTCCCTCGATGCAATGGCCGCTGAAATTGTGAAACTCGCCAGCCGCAGGTCTACATCGAACGCTGAGCTTACCGGCAACACAAACCTCTTGAACAAGCAGGCGGTGTAGCGATGGGAACGGTCACTGCCGCCGCCACAGATTATATGTTTCTCCGCCAGCTCGTATACGGAGTGACCCGGAACGTGCTCGACCCCTCACGTGACTATCTTTTTGAGACCCGTCTTACAAAGCTGCTTCGGAACCAGGGTATGAGCCGGGTTGAAGAACTGGTTCGCCGGCTCCGCACCAGCCCTAATTCATCGCTGGAGAACGCCGTTGCCGAGGCCATGACGATCAATGAGACCAGCTTCTTCCGCGACGCGCGCCCCTTCGATTTGCTGCGTGCGGAACTGCTGCCCAAAATCATTGAGGCGCGCCGCTTCAAGCGCTCGCTGCGCTTTTGGAGCGCCGCATCTTCTACCGGGCAGGAGGCTTATTCGCTGGCCATGATGATGCTTGAGCACTTTCCCATGCTGGCGGGCTGGAGCATCCAAATTGAAGGCACCGACATTTGCGCTGAAGTGGTTGCGCATGCCAGCGCAGGACGTTATCAACGGATCGAGATCAACCGCGGCCTGCCGGCGCGGTTCGTGGTCAGGTACTTCGATCACCAGGGTGAGCACTGGACTGTAAGGCCCGAGGTTCGCAAGATGTGCAACTTTCGCCAGGCCAACCTCTGCGGACCGCGGCCACCCTTCAATCGAGCCAGCGATCAGTTCGACGTAATCTTTCTGCGCAACGTGATGCTCTACTTTTCGCAGGAGACCAGGCGCACCCTGCTGGCCAGCATTCACAACGTGCTCGCGCCAGATGGCGTACTCTTTCTCGGATCAAGCGAGCAGCCCGCTGACCCGTCGATCTGGACTCCGTTGCTTGCTGGGGGCACGTGTTACTTCAAGCCGAAATGAACGTTTCTCGCGACGATGTCCGGGAATCGGCGCGGATTGCGCCAGTATTGGCGAGGCTTCGATCAAACTTCGGAAGAAACGTTCCCGATGGAGAAAATCTGTTGAGCTTTTCGATCATGGGGCAGGCGGCCCCGCGCCCGGATTCTGGCAATGCCTGATGAAGGCCTCGGCGAACTTCAGGTTTCCTTCCATTCCCCGAAAACGATTCATCGCGTCATGCATGATCCAAAAATCTGTCTCGGGATGCTGGCTGGCATGCGCCCAGCAGGCAGCCTTCTTGCACTCGACCGTCGTCGAGATATCTACATAATCTGTCGGATGGTAGATCTGGGTCTGGCTGCCCTGGTCCACCTCGTAGTAATAAAGGGCGTATTTCCTGCCGTCTTGCAGCCATGTGTCGAACGTTAACAGCGAAGTAGCCCTATGGTCGCGATGCGTGTCTATCGGCCAGTGCGTGAAAACTACATCGGGGTTCTCAGCATCGAGCAGCCGACGGAATTCCGCGTATCGCGTCTCGTTCAGCTCGGTATGCCCATCAATCTGTCCGGCGAAGACAGCTTTTGCCCTCAAGATTTCGCAGGCCTTGAGGCTCTCGGCGGTGCGAATGCGGGCAGCCTCGTTCATCGCGGTTCCAGGAATGCCCGATTCGCCGCGGGTGAGATACAAAATTGTGACGTCGTGGCCAGCCTCGGTATAGCGCGCAATGGTACCTCCGCAGCCGGACTCCGGATCGTCAGGGTGCGCGCCCGTAACTACAACCTTCAGTCTTCGCGCGGACCGCGCATCTCCGGCAAGGCCGGGAAACGGCGCGCTCAGTCCTGCCATCGCGATGCCCGCGCCCATCAACAGATCTCTACGAGCAATACTGGACATTCCAACTCCCTTGAAAGTTCATCCATCACAATACACCGCGGAGGGGTTCCCAAAAACGCAGATTGCAAGGCCCTAGCAGTCGTCCCCAAGCAGCCTCACCACTTCGGCATGCAGTTGTTCAGTGATTTCGGCCTCAGTTGCTTCGGGTGCAAACTCGATCGCGTCGCCGATATGCACTTCGAGCCTGCCTGAGCGGAACCATCCTTTATTGCCGGCCTTCAACTCGCCCAGACCGCGAATGGCCACCGGAAGCACGGGCACGCCGCTCTGTTTCGCCAGCAGTCCAATGCCGGCTCTGAAGCGCGCGAGTTTGCCTTCTGCAGAGCGCGTGCCCTCTGGGAAGACCATCACGTTCATGCCTCGATCCATGGCGCGGCCGGCATGGGCAAAACTCAACTGGAAATCGCGTTGGCGGGGCAACGGGAATACATTGAAGAGCGCGGTGATGAGGAAGTATGCCGGCGGCCCGAAGATATAAAAGCCCTGCTTGCCGGGCGGCTTGTCGGGGTCGCGCCAATGCCTGAAGTCATGGAGCATGTCGGCGGCCATGGCTACGGCGACGTGCCGGCGAATGCGGCCTTCGAGTGCGTATTCGATGAGCGGGCCGTCGTAGGTTGTTACGTGGTTGCCGATGATGAGCATTGGCCCGTTGGGCAGCGGCTTTGCGGGACCATAGACGCGTGGATTCGCGAGGAGCCACACCAGCGGCCTAATTGCCGCTTCGACAAACGCGATGCGAATCCACTCCACCGGTTTCCACCACGGCCAGAGCGGGTAAATATGGCGGCGCATCTGCGTGGTTGGTGATGGAAGGCGGCTCGTGTTTCGTGATTCATGTGCTCCGGCATTTGGCTCCGGTTCTCTGATCTCTGATCTCTGATCCCTGACTTCTGCTGCTTGTTCTTCTCCCACCAGCTCGCGCAGATCGCCGAGTGTTTCGGCCTCTTCAAGAAGTCCGTTGCTCGACACGATGCCCAGCCGTTCTTCGAGTGCTGCCGCGAGCTGAACGCGGCCCAGGCTGTCGAGGTGCAGGTCTTCAGTGAGGCGCAACTCGTCGCCCACGCCTTGATAGCTTTCGCCGGTGATTTGCGCAATGAGTACAATCATCCAGTCAGAAGAAGCGCCAAACGCCTGCCGATCCCCGCCGCTTTTGGCTGCTTCAACGCGGCGCAGCCATGCGGCTACATCTTTGCGCTTGACCTTGCCGGTTGAGGTGCGTGGCAAATCGGGCTCAGGGTACAGCACCCAGCGGCGAATGCGCTGATACTCGGCAAGCCTGGTGTTTGCAGCTTCAACTGCTGTCGAAGCCTGCTCGCTGGGGCCTCGCACGGCCAGCACTGCGCAGGCCTCAGGCCCGGCCGCCGTTTCAATGCCCACCACCGCGCAGGCTGCCACGCCGGGCTGTTCTTCAACCGCAGCCTCAATATCTTCAGGGTGCAGATTTACGCCTGACGCGGTAACAATGACTTCGCTCTTGCGGCCGACAAATTTAAGCTCGCCTGAGGGCTGCACCTCAGCCAGGTCGCCGGTTGCGAGCCACTCGTTTTCGCGCTGATGCAGCTTGCCACCCTGCCAGGTGGCTCCGCTGATCATGGCGCCTTTTACCAGCACTTCGCCATCGGGTCCCAGCTTTACTTCGCGGCCCGCGAGTGGCTTGCCTATGGTGCCTTTGGCGACATGGAAGGGATGGTTGAGCGTGATCAGGGCCGTGGTTTCGGTCATTCCGTAGCCCTGCACCAGCACGAAGCCCAGCCCATTCCAGAATTGCTCAAGCGGACCGGAGAGCGCGCCGCCGCCGGAGACGAAGGCCCAGAACTTGAATCCGAAGGCGCGATGCACGGCGCGGAACCGCCACCAGCGCTGCCAAGCCTTGATACCTTTTGATTGTTCGAGGCGCGAGGACAGCGTGGGATGGGTGGTTTCGAGGTGCGCCTTCAAGACGCTTAGTACGCGGGGCACAGTGGCCAGCACCGAGATGTGCTCGCGCCGGATGAGTTCGATGAGCCGGGGAGCGGCGAGGCGATCTTCAAAGTGCAGCTCGGCAGTGTAAATCTGCGGAATCCACAGGCCCATGGTCTGCCCAAAGACATGGCTCAGGGGCAGGGTGTGCAAAATGCGCAGTGGGTGAATCAGTCTCTCGTAACGCAGATATTTTTGCGAAGCGTCTTCAATTGGTCCAACGCTGGCCAGCACGTTGCCATGCGTAATCACAATGCCCTTAGGGTCACCGGTTGTGCCCGAAGTGAAGAGAATCTGCAGCGGCGTTTTGTGCGAGAGTTCGGCAATTGGCGCGGCCTCTTCGGCGGGCAGCTCGGCTGGCCAGTCCTCAATGCGAAGCTGTGGAATTTCGGGTCTTGCTCGCGTCAACTCATCGAGCAGCAGCGCGTCGCCCACAGCCAGCTTGGGATTCACGTCCGCGGCCACGCGCGCCGCAAAGTCGAGCGAACCATTGGCGTCAAGAGGAACAACCAGCACGCCGCGACGCAGGCATCCGTGGAAGGCGGCGAGCCACTCGGCGCTGTTCTCAGCCCAAAGCAGCACGCGATCGCCTTCAACCAGGCCGCGCCGCTCAAGCAGCGCCGCGAATCGCCCGGCCATCGTGGCGAGCTCAGCGTAAGTGGTTGCACGCCTCCGGTTGCCCTGATGCCGAACCACGGCGATATTGCGGCCGTAACGCTTGAAGTCGTCGAGCAATGTGGCAAGATGATCGCGCATATAGGTATTTCGGCAAGGACAATGGTAGCAGCGAGCGGGTTGCGAACCAGCGGCGGTTGTGACACTTCGATGCGGTGCCACACTCGCTGGACCATTTGACTCGTTATCGAATGCAGTCACCAGCGGAGGATGGCGTGCATGTAACTTTGGTATCGGTCCTTTTGCGTTCAGATTTTGCGCTCTCCCCATGCATTCGGCCCCCGATGCGCGATACTTGTTGAGGGAGCGCCGTACGCCCTATTTGCGCCGCGGCGACACTTGCAGTGAAGGCTGAAACAGTGGCATTGGTTTCAATCGAAGCGATTCGCGAGGCGGCAATCCGCATCGCGTCGATCGCAGTCCGCACGCCATTGGTTCGCGCACCGTTTGAGGGCGTTGCGGGGCGGGGAACCGGTCGCGAAATATGGCTGAAGGCCGAAAGCATGCAGCCGATTGGCGCCTTCAAGATTCGCGGCGCGGCCAACAAGATTCTGCAGCTTACTCCCCAGGAAATTTCTCGCGGCGTTATCACCTACTCCAGCGGAAACCACGCGCAAGGTGTGGCCTATGCGGCGCGTGAAGTGGGAGCGAAGGCGGTAATCGTAATGCCTTCGAACGCGCCGGCAATCAAGCGTGCGGCTACGCTGGCCATGGGTGCCGAAGTTGTGGATGTAGGCGTAGCTTCGAGCGAGCGCCTGGCTCGAGCCGAAGAGCTGGTACGCGAGCATGGATACGCCGTGATTCCACCTTATGACGACGAACAAGTGATCACGGGGCAGGGAACCTGTGGTCTTGAGATTGTGGAAGATCTGCCTGACGTTGACCTTGTGCTTGCGCCCGTTTCAGGCGGAGGCCTGCTGGGTGGAGTGGCAGCGGCCGTGAAGCAGATGAACCCCCGCGCTAAGGTTTTCGGTGTGGAACCTGAGCTTGCCGGCGACACTGCGGAGAGCTTTCGCACCGGCAAAATCGTGACTTGGCCAGCCGAACTAGTGAGCCGCACGATGGCCGACGGACTGCGCACCCAAAGCGTGGGTGAGCGCAATTTTGCACACATTCAGGCGTTTGTTGACGGCGTGATTACCGTGACTGAGGCGGAGATTCGCGCGGCCATGCGCACCATCGTCTCAACCGCGCGGCTGGTTCCCGAGCCCAGTGGCGCGGTGGCCACCGCGGCTTTGCTCTTCCATTCACATGAGTTGCCCGAATATCGTAGAGCTGTGGCAATCGTGAGCGGCGGCAACGTCGATCCCGGTATGCTGGCTGAGGTGTTGAAAGAAGGAAAGGATTGAAGGAATGACAGAATCATCCACTCATCTCCGCATTGGAGCGATCATTTACCCGCAGGTCGATCAGGCTGATTTCACGGGCCCATTTGAAGTGCTTTCGCGGATTCCGAACTCGACCTTCCACGTTTTGTGGAAGGAAATCACGCCGATTCTCGATGTCAAGGGATTGATTCTGACGCCCGATACCACCTTTGCCAACGCACCCGATCTCGATTTGCTGGTGGTTCCTGGCGGATGGGGGCAGGAAGCGTTGATGGAGGACCAGCAGGTTCTCGATTTCATTCGTGCGCACGCCAAGCGAGGCAAATACCTTCTCTCAGTATGTACGGGAGCATTGATTACCGGCGCAGCAGGCCTTTTGCGGGGTGTAAAGACCACTACTCACTGGTCGTCATTTCATCTGCTTGAGTACTTCGGCGCGCTCCCTTTCGCTGGGCGCGTCGTGGTTGATGGCAAATTCCTTTCTACTGCAGGAGTGACTGCGGGAATCGATGGCGCGCTTTGGGCTGTCGAACTCCTTTGCAGCCAGCGGACTGCCGAAGAGATTCAGCTCGCCATTGAATACGATCCCGAGCCGCCCTTCGACAGCGGTACGCCCGAGACAGCGTCTGCCGAGGTGGTTGAGACTGTGGGTTCCCACTTCAAGAGAGTGGCCGAGTCAAGGCTGGTGACGGCTAAGCGCATTGCCGCTCAACTCGGTATCGCGGTGGAGGGATAAACTGCCAGCCCGGGGCTCACGCCCTGAAAGAATCAGGGTCAAATAGACGAGAGGGCTGCCGCGGACCTCTGACCACGAACCCAGATTCACGAATCACGAACCCGAGGAACTATCATTCTCCAGTGATGAAGCAACAGATCCTCACCGTTTCAATTCTGCTGGCCGGCCTGGCTGCAGGCTGCGTGGCGCCTCTCGCGCCTGCCCAAAAAAGGAAACCGCAACTCGAGAAGCCGATCGCGGGACCGCGCGCCACGCCGCTGCGCATTACCTGGCTTTACATCAGCCCCGACATTGAGGCGCAAAAGGTCTCAAAGGTGCAGATCGGTCGCGAGATGGTGGTCGTCGAAAAGAGCGGTCCGTGGCTGCGAGTTGCTGCCAACACCGATATTGAGGAACTCCATAGCAAAGATGAGCCGGAGATGCAGGACGAAGAAAGCACTTCTCCGCCGCCCATCTCCGGTTGGGTACAGGCCAAGGGCGTGGTGCTGGATTCTACGCCGAACGGAGACCAGATTTTGATGGGTGCGGCCGCTAATGAGGAGGCTCTGGCTTCCGATCCCAAGGGCCCGGCGAACGCAGCACAGAGTGCGCGGCTGCTTTACCGGCGGCTTTCTGAAATGTTTCCCAACTCGGCATTGACGCCCGAAGCTGCTTGGCGCTCGGCAGACATTCAATGGCAGATTGAGAAGGCAGATGCTGCCTCACTGCCCTCGGCCAAGGAACGCGACCCGAACATGCGCGAGCAGATGGACGAGGACGAGCTGAAAAAAGTGATCAAGTATTACCCGGGCACGCGCTGGGCCGCGCTCGCAGCCTTCGACCTTATCGATAACAAGCTTTGCGGCAATTGGGAAGGGTC
>Ga0265314_10001627_pt1 | contig 24594 bp, 22 predicted proteins | sample 4126metaG_FD_203106 | JGI IMG/M metagenome (GOLD analysis project Ga0265314, IMG submission 203106) | Rhizosphere microbial communities from Carex aquatilis grown in University of Washington, Seatle, WA, United States - 4-1-26 metaG | ecosystem: Host-associated > Plants > Roots > Rhizosphere >... | reverse complement strand
GCCTCGTGGCGAATCCCGCCGGGCGAGTCCCACACGACGCGGAAGGTGTGCTCGGGCTCGGCGGCCAAACGCTGGCGCAGAATGTTCCAGTGCAAGATGGGCTGACCGTCCATCTCGAGCAGTTGATCCCCGCGGCGCAGGCCGATGCGATCCGCAGGACTGCCCGGCTCGACCGAATAGACGAAGAGCTCGGACGACTGGATGCCGGTGTCGTAATGCCGTCCGCCGCTCGGCGCCAGCACCGCTTGCGGGATGACCACGGCCGCGCCTGGTTCTTGGATTTCCACGTGGACGAAGGGCACGGCGGAATGGGTTCCGCGCAAATACGCAATACGCAGCGGAGACGCACCAGCGCGGGCCACGGCGCGATCGAACTCGGCCCAGTGGGACACCGGCGAGCCGTTGACCGAAATGATGTAGTCGAAGGTTCGCAGGCCAGCCTGCGCCGCAGGCGAGGTCAGATCGATGATACCGACCTCGGGCAGCTGGAAGCGCGGCGAGACGCCGATCCATCCCACGGTTTCGTTGAGATTGAGCGGTCCCTTGCGCACGTCGGTCGCGATGGTGACGTCGCGCTCTTCGGAGGCATTGCCGCGCCGGATGCCGAAGCGCATGGTCTTGCCGGGCGAGTCGGCGATGATTTCTTCCAGCTCTTCCCAGTAGCGCACGAACTTGCCGTCCACGGTTTCCACGCGATCGCCGGGAAGCAGGCCGGCCTTGTCCGCGGGCAAGCCGGCGATCACCGTGCCGATGGTCGGCGAGAGCAGCGTTTTGTGGCCCGCGTAGTGAATGAAATAGATCCCGACCGGCAAAAGCAGGTTGAAAAGCGGTCCGGCCACCACGATGGCGTAGCGCTGCCACAGCGGCCGGGCGAAAAGCGCCCGTTCGTAGTCGTGCTCGGGAACGACTTCGTTGGCATCTTCGCCGAGCAGGCGCAGGTAACCGCCGAGCGGGAAGAGCGACAGCCGGTATTCGGTGGAGCCCGCGGTAAAGCCAAAGAGGCGCGGCCCGAATCCGAACGAGAAGCGCAGGACCTTGACGCCGAAGAGTTTAGCCACGAGGAAGTGGCCAAGTTCGTGGGCCAGGATCAGCACACCCAAGAGCGCGACCACGGCGGTCACCCACAGAGTTACGGTCACCGTCGGACCTCGCGTCCGAAGCGATGCGCGCTGCGCTTTGTGGCTGCCATGACGAGGAGACTCTTAGCACGGCCGCGGCTTGTGGGGACCGTCCGCGCACGCGGTTTATGGACACCACGCAGGGTGGCAGTAAGATCGACGGGTGAAAAAGGCAGGCGCCTTCACCTTCCAACTTACCCGCGAGGGCATCGAAGCCCGTCTGGGCGAGATGGAAAAGAAGATGGATCGTCTGCGCTCGATGTACGAATCGTACTTCATGGGGATGGAACGCATTCCGCCCAACACCCCTCGGCGCGACATGAACCGCATGATGCTGGAGATGCAGCAGGTGGTGATTGGGAACTCGTCGCTGCGCTTCCGTTTCCAGTCCCTGAGCCAGAGATGGGTGCTGCAGTCGACCTACTGGAACCGCACCATGCGCGAGATCGAGGCGGGCACGTTCCGCCGCGACTTGGCCAGGACGCAGCGCCACCTGGCCGAGCGCGGTGGCGCTATCACCGAGGAAGAGGCCATTGCACTTGGCATTCCGAAAAACCGGGTCAAAGCTTTCGTGGCGCGCCAGCAGCGCGTGGCTAGCAAGAAGCCCACGGGCGAACATCGCTCGATACCCAGCCCGGATGCTTCGGCGCGAGCACCTTCGGCGCAAGCACCTTCGGCGCAAGCACCTTCGGCGCAGGCCGCCGCCGCGCCGGCACGCCCGCGCGTCGGTCCGCCGCCTATCCCGGCTTCGGCCAGGCGCTCCCCGAGCGGGGAAAGCTCGGCGCCAACCATGCCCGCCTTGATCGGTCTGGCCGATAACGATTTTGAGGGCGCCTACAGGAGTTACGTAGACGCGCATCGTAAGCTCGGCATCGAAGCGCAAGCCGTTACGAAAGAGAAGCTGCGCCAGCGTTTGGGCAAGCAGTTGCCCAGGATCCTAGAACAGCAGCGCTGCGAGCGCGTACGCCTGGAGATCGCCGTGGAAGAAGGCAAGGTCCGCCTGCGCGCCTGGCCGGCCGAGAACAAGATCTAAGGCGAAGGCCCGGGCAATCAGCACAGGCGCAATTGGCGCTCGGCGGGTTTTCCGTCGAGAAGTAGGAAGGGCGAGGCGATCTTCCATGAGGCGCCGGATGCGCGCAGGGCCGCGACGTCGCGTAGGCATTGCTTCTGGCGCATGGCCAGCAGGCGCTTCGCCGAGTGCGGGCCGATGCCGGGCACGCGCAAAAGCTCCTGCAAACGCGCCTTGTTGATCTCAACCGGGAATCGCTCGGGATGTCGTTGCGCCCACAGAGTTTTTGGGTCGGTATCCAGTGGTAGTGCTCCGACCTCGTCGAAGTGGATCTCGTCGAGGGAAAAGCCGTAGCTGCGCAGAAGGAAATCGGCCTGGTACAGGCGATGCTCGCGCGCGAAGGGAATGGGCGTCCGCTCGGCCACCGGCGTCCCCGGAATCGGCTGCATGGCCGAGTAGTACACGCGCGCCAGCTTGAGGTCGCGATAGCCCCGCTCCGCCGCGCCCATGACTTCGCGATCCGCTTCGCCCGCTGCGCCCACCACGAACTGCGTGGTCTGCCCGGCGCGCGCGAATTGGCCGCGTCCGATGGCGCACGCGACCTGGCGCATGGGCGCCAGAATCTGCTCGTCGAACTTCTTGCCCGGCGCGATGCGCGCCAGGTGCGCGGCCGTGGGCGCTTCCATGTTCACCGACACGCGCGTGGCCAGGGCCATGGCCTGTTCGATCTGATCGGGGCGACTACCCGGAATCATCTTCAAATGGACGTAGCCGCGAAAGGCGTGGCGCTTGCGCAGAAGTTCGGCCGTGGCCAACATGCGATCCATGGTCGCTACCGCGCCGCCACGGATGGCCGACGACAAGAACAACCCGAACACGCGACCACTGCGCCGGAGATCCATGAACGCCGTCGCCAGCTGGTCGGGCGCCAGGCTTGCTGCCCGCCCCTGCCCACCGCAGCGTTCGGAACAGTAGACACACGCTCGCTCGCAGCCCGAAGCTTGCAATACCTTCAGCACCGGCATGCGCTGGCCCGACGGCAGCGCCGCCGGATAGATCCACAATCCGTTGTCGCCGCGTTCGCGATGCTGGCCAGAGCCGCAGGCGCAGGACAGATCGTGCTGCGCGGCCTGGGTGAGCGCAGCAAGCGAGATCTCGACCGAAGGAGCCGTCCTGACGAGTGGCACGGATCCCTTATACTGAACATCCGACCAGTTGGCAACTTTCCCGCGCCTCCGGGCGCTACAGGGACAGGAAGACGAACCCCGGTTGCGCGATGTTTGCCGGATTCGCACCGCCGGTGACGATTGTGGTCTTGTCGGGAGAGACGCCGATGCCCGAGGCTTGCCCGCCGGTCGACCAGACTTTCGAAGCTGCGAACGATCCGGAATCGCTTCGCGCCCAGAGCACCACCCCGCCCTGCCAATCGTCGCTCACCAGCCGGTTCTCATCGATCCAAACCACGTGGCTGATGTAGTTCGAGTGATAGCCACCGAGGGTCTGGAGCAATTCGCCGCTGGTTGCGTTCCAGATGCGGACGACGTTGCCATCGCCAGTCGACGCGATCTGCTGGCCATCGGGGGAAAAGTCCGCATCCGCCATCTCGTTGGTAACCGTGATCTTGTCCAGTATCAACGCGCCAGTGGTCACGTCCCAGATCTTCGCCTTGCCGTCGGTAGTGGCCGTGATGAGCTTCGAATCATCGGGGGAGAAGTGAACATTGTGCGCCGTTCCCTGGATGGCAATGCCAAGCACGCGAGTTCCGTCGGCCACACGCCAGATCTCCACCTCGTGCCCATAGCCCCCCGTGGCGAGCAAAGCTCCGTCTCTAGTGAAGGCCACGGTATCCGCATAGAACCCGGTATCCACGGGCAGGGATCGAATGAGTGCGCCCGTCGATACATCCCAGAGCCTGAGCAATGCGGACGAGCTATCGTCCAGGTAGTTCCCCCCTGGCCAGGAGAGGTAGCCCGCCGTCACCAAGGTCTTACCATCGGGCGAAAACGTCAGATTGTAGGTCGTGTCTGCGGTTTGGAGATCGAGATCCGGCAGCCGAGTGCCATCGCTGAGCCGCCACAGGCGTACGCTTGGCATCGAGGAGTCCATCCCAACGGCCAAGATCTGGCCATCCGGGGAATACGCGACGCCAAAGCTGTGCCCGCAGGGATTGAGTATGCCGGGCACCGTCGAGATGGGCGCACAGCTGGTTCCCGCGGTGATCGTGATAGGTGTGATTGTGGGTACCGTGGTTCCGCCCGCTCCTCCTGCACCACCCGCTCCGCTTGCGCCACCCGATGGCGGCGGGGGTCCCTTCACGTCGAGGACAGTCGTTGTACCCACGACCCCACCGGTTCCAAGCGTGGAAGTCGATGCGGTACCGCCCGTTCCACCGGCGAGAACCTGGCCGCCAGCATCCGGATCATCGACCATGGCCATGGCGCCGACAAGAAGTGTCTTGTCGCAGCCAAGAAGCATGGCGAGGGAAAGCAAAGCCGACCATCGCGTGACACGGAAGATTCTGGAAGTGCGAGGGTCCAAGGTCTTGATAGGTTGTTCTTTCATGACTGCCTCCACCCATGAATGGTAAGTCGTCGCGACTATTATGAACCGACACTAGTGGCGCGGGGCCAACGCCTTGTCGATTCGGGGTTGATAGATCGAACCAGGGTGTGCGCGGGTGAATTGGGCCGCCCGCCTATGCGCCTCGGCGGTTTGGCCAAGATCGACGAGCGCGGCAATGGCGATGAGTTCGCACTCTTGGTCCATGCCGCTCGCTGGAAAACGTCGGGTGTGTTCGTCGGCCAGAGTCAGTGTAAGAGCGGGCGATTTCACGAGTGCCCGGTTGGCACGTACGAGCAACGCCAGTTCTTCATCGACGGTTCCGCTCGCGGACTCGCCCGAATTCGCCTCGGACGCCTCGAATTTCCTGAAGCTCGAAGCGGCCGGGGGTGGCGTGACAGCGGGCTCTCGTGATGGCCGAGTCCATCGCGCCGTGGATTCCGTGACCGGTCTGTGATCCGCGCGCGGCGAGCCGGCGACGATAGGCTCCGGCGCAAGCATCGGATGTGCCCCGGCGGCCAAGGATGGCGGCGATTGTGCAGGCCTAGGCGCCGCGAGCTCGGACGCCGGATTCTGCATGGGATCCGGAAGTTCCGGGCGCTGTCGAGACACACCGGGGGAAACGCGCGTGGGCGCGACCACGGCTGCGGGGCCTCGCGCACTCTTGTTTGCCGCATGCCAAACCACCACCGGCGGGCAACCCACTGCGCGCGCAACCTCGGCCATGGCAAGTTCCTCAATTTCGTAGAGCACGAAGACCTCGCGCTGCGCCGGATCGATGGCGTCCAAGACGGCGCGCAACCTGCCGAGCGCCTCGCGGTGGGAGACGATGCCTTCCTGAGGCGCGGAAGTCGGGCGCTCGGGCGGCGTAGCGCAAAGCTGCTCCCTCCGCACATGTGCGCGACGCCGAAAATCCGAGGCAACGCGAAGGCAGATGCCGTAGGCAAAGGTGCTGACCGAACAGCCTTCGTCGATCTGGTCGAGCTTGCCTTGGAGCACGACGAAGACCTGCTGGCTGGCGTCGGGCACGTCGTTCTCAGGCACGCCCAGACCGAGCAGCGAACGCCACACGAAACGCGCGTGGGCATCGAAGATCTCGCGAAAACTCCCGTAGCTTGCCGCTGAGGTGGCCCCGGGCTTATCTGGTTGCGTCGCGCTGGACATGGTGAGCGTCACCTTGTGAATGGGTGGTCGCCGCGCGATTTATCACCAGAAAGAGTAACCAAAGCGCAACGAGCCCACGCCAGCCATGGGCGAAGCCCGCCAGACCTCGACCGACTCTCCGGCGCTTCCCGCATAGGCAACCCTTCCCCTGAGCAAAAGTGCCGCGATTTCTACACTTAGAGCGGCCGAGAGTCCCGCCCCGAGCTTGCGTTGCAGCTGGCCGCCGGCAGTCACTGCGAAGGTCCATTGCGCGTCGCTGGCAGTGCTAAAGAATCCGAATCCCGCTGCACGCAAACGGCCCAGATCGCCGCCAGCGCACAGACCGAGCGCCCACCACGGTGAACGCGAGTAGACCGGGCAAGCACCAAAGCCCACGTTCCACAGGTCAAGCGTTGTGCCACGGCCGGGCGCAATGGATTTCTTTGCTTCCTGCCAAAGCGCGAATGTTGTGTAGAGCGCAGGCCACGCGGTTGGCGCCACGAGCAGGCGGACTTCGCCGCCAAGATCCAGTCCAGGCAAAATCCCGGCCGAGACGGCAACCCCACCATCGACTGCGAACGCCAAGCTGCGTGGCGTGGTGGCGGTCACCGTCGTCGTGGGCGCGGGCGCTGGATTCGGCGCGGGCCGATCCGCCGGCGGGGCCGGATTGGCTGAAGACGCCGCGGGCTCGGCCAGCGACAGGTCGGAAAGCACAAGTGCCGAAACCAAGGCCAACGCATCCGCGACTGGTTCGCACGAGCTGCTGGACTTGGCAATCACTCGACGGCCGATGACAGCGCCAGTGGAATCGAACACCTCGACAATCGCCGACCATCGCGACGGTTCGGCCATTTCCCGATCGATGCGCGCAACCAATCTGCGCCCCGACTCATGAGCGGCCTGGGCGGGCGAACGTCCAAGATGTGTCTTTACCTTGAGGCGAAACCCATGGCGTCTGGGCAGGTTTCCGCGCCCCCGGCCCGAACCCATTCCAGCCAGTCAAAAGTCACGCCCTCGCTAGCGCCACTATACGCAGCCGCCGCGCTCATGAGAGCGGCGTGCAGCAGCGTCCAGGTAGCCATGCAACGACGCACGTCTGGCCTAGTAGGCCCGGACGCGCCAGGAAGACAAGCGGAAAGTCCAAGGGTCTACCTGGCGCCGCGAGCCTTGGCTTCGCGCTCGACCGATGCGAACATCGCCGGCAGTGATAGGGCCACCAGGCCATCGGTGATCTTTCGCAGGAGAAATCCCGGCAGCGGGGCCGAGATCTCCATGGCGACCCGGTATTCAACCCGCGCGCCGTCGCCCTCGGCGGAAAAGCGCCAGCCGCCCTTGGAGTTCTTCACCACCTCGCCCTCGACGTAGCGCCAGTCGACGGTCAGCGCTGCTGGGTCGCAATCGAGATCGAGGACGTAGCGAAAGGGCAGCACGATGTTGCCGCGAAATTCGGCGCGCACGCGTTTGCCTTCGGTGGAGAGCACTCGCGCTGCCTTGATTTCAGGGAACAGGCGCGGATAGGCGGCGAAATCCACGACCACGGCATAGACCGCTGCGGGCGCGATCCCTGACAGAACGGCGGTCTTTGTGACGGGTGCGAGTGGCTCGGGCACAGCATCACCTTATCCCTCGGCGGCGCGGAAGCAAGGCTACACTTGGCGACGCTTTTGCGACCGCTTCGACTATAGTTGTCGGGCAGAAGTCACTCCATGCCCAGCTTTCGCGCAATGGCCCGGCTCACCCTTCTGGCGCCGCTTGTGATCGGTGCCGGCTGCTCCAGTGCAACCAGCAATGCTGGAAAGGCGGATCGACCGACCGATCCCGTCGGCACGATGCCGTCGCTGGACTCCGCGCAGATTCTCGACGCGGATTTGGAAGCGGCCATCGTGGATCAAGCCCTTGCCTTCGATCAAGAAGCATCGGAAGCGGCAACTGGTGTCGACGGATCGGAAGCACGTCAAGCCGACGCCCCCGCCGCCAGTCCTCGCCCCGTGCCCGACGGTGGAGTCGTGCTCTTGAGCGATTTCGAAGACGGCACGCCCGGTGGCTGGCGGACCTCGGACTGGACCGATGCGGGAACGCAAGACCCGGACTGGTCGGTGTTTCCAAGCGACACGGGCTTCGTTTATTCCGAGGGCGTCCTCGACAAAACCGAGTGGCACATCGCTTTCACCGACTCGCCCGCGGTTGCCGACCAGATTGTCGAAGCCAGGATGCGCGTGGTGGAGTTTCTCGATACCACGCCATCCTTCGTCGCCGCGCTCTTCGCCCGTTACGATCCGAACAGCGACAGCGGCTATTTCGTTGCCCTGCGGGGCGACGGATCCGTCATCATCCGCAAACGCTTGCACGGCACGAACGCATCGTGGGCGTCCGGCGTGGACGCCGGCATCGTACCCGGCGGTTGGCACACCGTCAGGCTGGAAGCCGTCGGCAACACGCTCAACGCCTTTCTCGATGGTCAAATGGTCTACGCGGTGGTCGATAGCGACCCGCTCGCCACTGGCACTGCCGCGCTCGGCACGTACGGCGCCACCATCGAGGTCGACCGCATCTTCCTCGCGCACCCGTGATCCGGCGATCCGCTACTGCGGCTTTTTGCGGATGCCGAGCAGCTGATTGAGCGAACCCGAGGAGAAGCCAGCGAGATCCAGCGCGACGAAGGTGAAGCCCAGCTCGCGGCCGAGTTTCAAGATGGCCAGGCGGATCTCGGGCTCGACGGCGCGGGCCAGGGCCTCGGTCTCCAGTTCGAGGCGCGCGATCTCGCCGTGCCAGCGCGCGCGCACCTGCCGGAAACCGAGCGCGCGTAAGCCGTCTTCAAGCTGGTCGACCTGCTGCAAGCGCTCGGGCGTGATCTCCGTGCCGTAGGGAAAACGCGACGACAGACAAGCAAGCTGCGGCTTGTCCCAGGTCGACAGTCCCAGCTCTTTCGACAGCTCGCGCACCTCGGCCTTGGTCATCATGGCGTCGACGAGAGGCTGGCGTGCACCGTGATCCTTGGCGGCCTGCAGGCCGGGCCGGTAGTCGCCTAGGTCGTCGGTGTTGGTGCCAAGCAGAACTTCGTGCAGAGCCAGGCGCTCGGCCAGCGGCTTGGCCAGGTCGAGCAGCTCGTCCTTGCAGTAGTAGCAGCGGTCTTTGGGATTCATGCGGAACTCGGAGCGCGACAACTCGTGCGATTCCGTCACCTCGGTGCGCGCGCCGATTTGCGCGGCCAGCTCCAGCGCGGCTTTGCGTTCGCTGGCGGCCATGGTCGGGGAAAGCGCCACCATGGCCACGCAGCGCTCGCCGAGCACGTCGTGCGCGACCTTGAGCAGCAGCGTCGAATCGACACCGCCGGAGTAGCAAACCAGGGCCGAGCCGCAATCGGCAATCAGGCCACGCAACCGTGCATGTTTTTCCGCGAGGGTCATTGCCCTCCTATATAGCGCAGAAACGGCGACGATCTACGCGGAGGCCGCCTGCTCGTCGCCGTGGTGGAAGGGCGCCATGAGCGTGAACAGGATCGACGGCGCCGCGGCCAGCAGGACGATGATGAAGTAGGTCTGGTAGCCGACCGCCTGCTGGATATAGCCGCTCACCGCGCCCGTGAGGGTCATGCATAGGCTTAGGCCGAAGCCGGTCGCGAATGCGTAGTGGGCCATCTTGTACCGACCGGGCGCGATCTGTTGCATCATGTACACCATGTGACCGACGGCGCCGATGCCCCAGCCCAGTTTCTCGATGCAGAAGATGAAGCCGATGATGTAGATGCTTTCGGGTTGGAACCAGCCGAGGTACAGGAACGTCACGTTGGGCACGTTGAGGAACAGGCACAGGATCAACAGCGAGCGCTTGAGACCGCGCTTGGCCACGAACCAGCCACCGATCAGTGAGCCCGCGATGAAGGCGGCCGTCGCGATGCCGTTCAGGATGCCGAGCTTGCTGTTGTCGAGCCCAAGCCCGCCGTGCACGCGCGTGTCGAGTAGGAACAGCGTCGAAACCTTGTCGAGCAAGCCGAGCCCAAAGCGATAGAAGAAGGCGAACCCGATCAGTTTCCACACGTCCTTCTTCTGGAAGAAGGTCGCGAACACGCGCCCGAACAAGACCACGCCATCACCGAGGGATTTCGGTGCGTCCTCTGCCTTGGACCCCTGGGGCAAGAAGGCCGAGTGCCACAGGGCCATGCCCACCATCAGAACGGCAAGCACGATGAAAGTCACGAGCCAGGCCGAGGTGTAAGCCGAAACCGGCGGCTTGACGGCCCCGCCGGTTTCACCGGCCAGTTTGCCGACCAGCAACACCAGCGCGCTGCCGGCCACGATGGGACCGATGCTCCAGCTCATGCTTTGCACGCCTGAAAAGGCGGCCATGTGCTTGTTGCTGAGCGTGGTCACGTAGACGCCGTCGGTCACCAGATCCTGCGTGGCGCCGGCCAACGCGGCCAACATCAGCAAAGCCACCGCGGGTACGATGAAGGCGGGCATCTTGAGCGCGGCGGCCATCGCCATGAACACGCCGGCCAGAATGAACTGCATGAGCACCACGAAGAACTTCTTGGTCTTGCCGAGTTCTAAGAGCGGCGCCCACAAGGGTTTGAACGTGAAGGCAAACCCCGTCAGGCTGGAGTACAGGGCCGACTGGTCGTTGGGCAGACCCAGGTTGGCGAACATGATGTTCGCGGCCGTGGTCACCATGGTGTACACCGTGCCCATGGCGAAATAGCTGGTGGGCACCCAGAGGATGGGGTTCTTGTAGGTTGGCTTTGCGTCGACGTTCATGGCTTGAGGTCGGCGATGATACGCGGTTGCGCAACTTCAACAAGCCCCTGTTTGGCGGGCCGAGGGCGATGCGGAGGTTGAATCGACGCGCCATGGACAGCAGTCGCCCGCGTCGCCGCCGAGACGCCCGAGGACGTGAGCCCGAGCACCCGATTCCGCCGCCAGGGCTCTGGAAAACGCAGTTGGCCACCCCAACCGCCGCCGCCGGGTGCTACCTTCTATGTCTGGTGTTTCCCGGCGCTTTTGGTAGCATGCCCCCGATTTGGCCAGCCCCCCAACTGACGAGGTTCAAATGAAAATGTCATTCCGTGGTGTTTCCTCCTTCATGACCGGAGCCGCATTCGTGGCGTTTGCGTTCCTGTCGCCCAACTGCCAGCCCAGCGGAGGTACGTACTCAGGCGACAACGGCACCGGCGGGTCCGGTGGCAACAACGGCGACGGCGGGAACAACGGCAACGGCGGCTCATCCTCTTCCAGCAATGGTGGTTCCAACGGCAACGGCGGATCCCAAGGCAACGGTGGCTCCAACAACAACGGCGGCTCCTCCTCGAAGGGGGGATCCAACAGCAACGGCGGCTCCAACAACAACGGTGGGTCCCAAAACAACGGCGGCTCCAACAGCAACGGCGGATCCCAAAATAACGGCGGCTCCAACAGCAACGGCGGATCTTCCACTAGCAACGGTGGCACTCCCAGCAACGGCGGAAGCACCAGCACCACCACCAGCGTTGGCCCCACCGGCACGACGGTGGCCTTTGCTTCCGGCAAAGCGCAAGGCGCGATGGTCGGATACGGCTGGGTTGCGTCCGGCTCGTCGGACCCCATCACAGATCCCACTTGTGGTGCAACCAAGGCGACCATCAGCACGGCTACGCCTTGCGCTGCCGATCCGAACTGGTCCAGCCCCAGTTCATTGTGCGTCTCGGGCACAATCCCTGCCCTTGGGACACCGCCGGACTACACCGCTAACTACGGAATCGTGGTCGGCGTTAACGCCAACGACCCTTCCGGAACCCTTGGCACAGCATTTACAAGCATGACGATGGCAGCAAGTGGCCTGCCAACAGGAACGGTGCGCGCTCAAGTTCACGTCAAAGGCGACCCGGATAGCACGTCCTACTGCATGACCTATTCAGCATCGGCCATGACTCTGGCCAAGTTTGCAACCGACTGTTACAACCCGACCCCGCTCTTGCTCATCCCGGCTGCAAGCATAGCTAATATCGACAAGGTCAGTCTTGAGGCTGTTTCTGGGGCCGCAGCGGTTACAGTGGCCAGCATGTGCATTACCGGCATCACGTTCGCTAAGTAGCACGCAGTTCCTGCTCGCATCCCAACGGGGCGCTTCGGCGCCCCGTTTCCGTTGGTGCCTCACGGCAACTACCCAGGTTTGCGAACGAGAGTGGTTTTGCCCACCTGCCGCGGACCGGTCAGAAAGGCCATTTGCCGGTATTTCTTTAGATGTTCGGTCAGAACCGCATCGTAGATATGCCGCCGTCGCATTCGGACCATTTTACGATGGTCCGCAAATTGGTCCGAGTTTGGACGGCGCTAAACCAGCTCCAGCCGCGCTAGCACCGACGCCAGATTCTCGCGCCAGTCGGGCATGGGGCCAAGCAGTGCTTCGGTCTTGCCGAGGTCGAGCACGCTGTAGGCGGGGCGGGGCGCCGGACGCGGGAATTCGGCGGTGGTGCACGGTTCGATCTTGCAGGTTCGCCCGAGTCTTTCGGCGATGGCACGGGTGAACTCGTACCAGGTGCATTCGCCGCCATCGGTGACATGGAAGGTGCCGGTGGCGCCTCGGTCGAGAAGGGAAAGCGCGGTCTTGGCTAAATGCTCGGCGCTGGTCGGCCGGCCGCGCTGGTCGTCCACGACTTTGAGCGACGGCTTGTCGCGTGTGAGCTTGGCCATGGTGCGCACGAAGTTGTTCGCCCAGGGCGCGTAGAGCCAGCTCGTGCGCACGATGAGGTACTGGGCACCGCTTTCACGGATGGCATCTTCGCCCGCGGCTTTGGTGCGGCCGTAGGCGCCAAGCGGCTGCAAGGGAGCGTCCACCGGGTACGGGCGCTCGGCGTTGCCGGCAAATACGTAGTCGGTGCTGAAGTGAAGCAACGGAATGCCCGCGCGCTTGCACGCCTCGGCCAGCACGCGCGGCGCGGTCGCGTTGCCACGCATGGCGACTTGCTCGTTGGTTTCAGCGTTGTCGACATTGGTGTAGGCCGCGCAGTTGACAACAGCGCTCCACGGCTTGCCAAAAACCGCCGCGACTTGCGCCGGTTCGCTGGCATCGAAGTCGGGCAGATCGAAGCCCTGGTAGGCGCGCGCGGCGCGGTCGAAAAGTTCGCGAAAGGCACGACCGAGCATGCCACGATCACCGACGAGTAGAATTGGTGCGCTCATGAATTACCCTTGATAGCGCGGCAGGCGCGCGGGATCGATGTCGGCCAACCGGGGCAGGATCTTGTCCTTGGCCGAGAGTTGCGGCTCGGCCACGGGCCATGGAATGGCGATGGCCGGATCGTTCCACACCACGCCCACCTCGTCGGCGGCCGAGTAAAGCGCGCTGCACTTATAGGCGAACAGCGCCGAGTCGCTGGTCACGCAAAAGCCATGGGCGAACCCCGGTGGAATCCACAACTGACGGTGATCGTCGGCGGAAAGCAGAGCGCCCGTCCACTTGCCGAAATTGGGCGACCCCACCCGCACGTCGACCGCCACATCGAAAACCTCGCCTGCGACGACATAGACCAGCTTGCCCTGGTCGCTCGGGTGCTGCAGGTGCAAGCCGCGCAAGATCCCGTGGGCCGAGCGCGACAAATTGTCCTGCACGAAATCCAGCTTGATGCCGGCCGCGGCGTAGCGCTCTTTGTGCCAGGTTTCGAGAAAGTAGCCACGCGCATCGCCGAAACGCTTGGGCTCGACGAGCAATACCTCGGGCAAGTTCATCGGGGTGATCTTCACTGCGGACCTCGCGCTGCCAGTTGCAAAAGATATTGCCCATAGGCGGTCTTGGCCAGGGGACGCGCCAGTTCGTTCAATCGGGCGACATCGATCCAGCCCTCGGCAAAGGCGATCTCCTCGGGACAGGACACCATCAACCCTTGTCGCGCCTGGATGGTCTGGATGAATTGGGCCGCCTGCAATAGCGAATCGTGGGTGCCGGTGTCGAGCCACGCCACGCCACGGCCCATCTTCTCCAAATAGAGCTGGCCGCGCTCGAGGTAGAGCCGGTTGAGGTCGGTGATTTCAAGCTCGCCGCGCGCGCTGGGCTTGAGCGATTCCGCCAGGCTAACGACCTGATGGTCGTAGAAATAGAGGCCGGTCACCGCGTAGTTGCTCTTGGGGTGCTGGGGTTTTTCTTCCAGGCCGAGCACGCGCCCGTCTTCGGACAGTTCGGCCACGCCGTAGGCCTCGGGGTTCTGCACGAAGTAACCGAAGACCGTGGCACCCGCCGTGCGCTGACCGGCCCGCCTGATCAGGGTCGGCAAGCCATGCCCGTAAAAGATGTTGTCGCCCAGGACCAGCGCACACGGATCGCCGGCAATGAACTCGCGGCCAATCAAGAATGCCTGCGCCAGTCCGTCGGGGCTGGGTTGCACGGCGTAGCGAATGGAAAGGCCCCATTGCGTGCCGTCGCCCAGCAGTTTGCGAAACGGCCCCTGATCTTCGGGCGTGGTGATCACGAGAACCTCGCGGATCCCGGCCAGCATCAGCACCGACAAGGGATAGTAGATCATCGGCTTGTCGTAGACCGGCACGAGCTGCTTGCTGAGCGCGCGCGTGATTGGGTGCAGCCGCGTGCCCGAGCCGCCGGCCAAAATAATGCCTTTGTTCACCATTTAGCGATCTCCGTAGTTCTGTTCGATCCACTTCCGATATTCGCCCGTGCGCACGCTCGACACCCAATCCTGATGGCCCAAATACCAGCGCACGGTCTTGCGTATGCCGGTGGCGAAAGTTTCCTGCGGCTTCCAGCCAAGCTCGCGTTCGATCTTGCTGGCGTCGATGGCGTAGCGCAGATCGTGGCCGGGTCGATCCTTGACGTAGGTGACCAGACCCAACAGCTCGGTCTCGCTGGTGCCGGTTTCCTGCGCGACGATGGCGCACAGTTGTTTGACCACGTCGATGTTGCGCTGCTCGCTGCGGCCGCCGATGTTGTAGGTTTCGCCGGGCTTGCCGCGCAAAACCACGGTCCAGATCGCCTCGCAGTGATCGCCGACGAAAAGCCAGTCGCGCACGTTCTCGCCCTTGCCGTACACGGGCAGGGGGTTGCGTTCGAGCAGGTTCTGGATCATGAGCGGAATGAGTTTTTCCGGGAACTGGAGCGGCCCGTAGTTGTTCGAGCAGTTGGTGATCTTGACCGGGATGCCGAAGGTGCGGCCCCAGGCGCGCACCAGGTGGTCGCTGGCGGCCTTGGACGCCGAATAAGGACTCGATGGGTCGTATTTGGTTTCCTCGGTGAAGAGCCCCTCGGCGCCGAGCGATCCATAGACCTCGTCCGTGGAAACGTGGTGCAAGAGGCCCTGGCCTGGCTTCCAGGCCTCGCGGCAGGCTTCGAGTAGGTTGAAGGTGCCCTCGATGTTCGTGCGCAAGAACGGCCGCGGCCCGGCGATGGAGCGGTCCACGTGGCTTTCGGCTGCGAAGTGAATCACCACCTCGGGCTGGTGTTTGGCGAAGACCGCGCGCACCGCCTCGAAGTCGACCAGGTCGGCGCGCACGAAGGCGTAGTTCGCGCGTCCTTCCAGGCCGTCCAGGCTGCGCGGATTCGCGGCATAGGTCAGGGCGTCCAGGTTGATGAAGAGATGCTCGGGGTGGCGCGGAACCAGCAGGTTCAAGAAATTCGCGCCGATGAATCCGGCGCCCCCGGTGACGAGTATTTTCATGTGCTTTCCGGGCGAAACCATACATCAATCCAAGTCAGTTTCCCCAGCGAAGCGCCTGTGGGGCACCGAAAACGCGGGCCGGCAAGAAAACGAAAAAGGTGACCCCCAAGGAAGGCGTCACCTTTCGAAGCTAGCTTGGTTTGGAAATTCGAGCGATCTAGAAACTGGCCTGTAGCTGTGCCGTGAATAGGTCGTTGTTGACCTTGTTGCTCCCTTGCTCGGACGGATGCTCGTAGATGAACGAGGCCTTCAGATTGGGCGAGACAAAGCCGAGCAAGCCGCCACCGTAGGTGATGACCCGATCCGCTCCGGCGATCACGTAGCTGCCCGGTGCCTTCGCCGTGCCCGCGCACGCCACGCTGTCGTACGAACTCTGGATCAGCGGATCGTAGCCGTCGACGCGCACCACGGCCCCCACGTACTTGCCGATCGCTTGCGCCGCAATCAAGCTCCAGCCCCAGCCAATCCGGTCCTGGCAACTCGAAGCCGCCACCCCGTTGTACGCGAGGTTCTTGTCGCGGCTATACATCGCCTCCCCGCGCAGCGCCAGGTAGCCCACGCCGGGAACGTCGACGTAGCCCTGCACGTCGGCGCCCACGCGAGCCCTTTTGAACTTGAGCCACTTGGTCTTGTCGGCGTTGGAGGTGTCGAGATCGTCGTTGCCATACCAGCCCGAGACACCGCCCGCGACGAGGCCCTGATCGACGCCGACGCGCCCGACGACGTCCTTGTAGTTGTTCGAATCCAGGGTTCCAAAAGCGGAATCCTGCGTTCCGTTGCCGTTAATGAGGGCGACCTGGAAGCGAAGGATGTCGTACTTGCCCTGGATCTTGAGGCCGCGGTCGCGCTCGCCGGGAAAGTAGTTGAGGATGAAGCGCGATCGTTCGGGCATCTCGCGCACGACATCGGATTGCTGCAATTCATAGCCAAACGGATACTTGAATTGCCCGACGGAAATGCGCAAATGCAACGGCGTCCACGTGTCGATGAAGGCTGCTTCGAGATCCTTGGCTGCGAAGCTGGTGCCCGAGGCATCGATCTGCGCCACCAACTCTGCATTGGTGTCGTTGTAGACGGTAATGAGACGCGCCCGCTTCACGTAGAAATAGTCCTTGGTGCCCGTCGAACCTGCCCCGGTTCCCGTGGCCGGAAAACTCCAGCCGTTGTTCGCATCCTGGTGCCATTCGTAGCGCGCTTGCACGTACCCGCTCAACTTGAGCTTCGAGAGTTTGTCGAGCTTGGCCTGACTGTCGGCCTCGGTAGCCTGAACGCTCTTCAATTGGGCTTCCAGTTCCGTCACCCTCGCCGCCAGAGCAGGATCGCTGGCTATAGGGGGCGGTGCGGGCGCGGCCGGCGGCGCGGCCTCCACGGGTGCCGGAGCCGCTGCCGCCCCCTCGGTCGGAGCCGCTTCAGATTGGGCCATGACTTTTTGTCCAAACATGGCGGTTGCTAGAAACAGGACACTTACAACGGTCTTCTTCATGTTCTCTCTCCCCTCAGTGTGTGCCGAGCTCATCGGCGGATGTGCCGTACCGAGCCGTCATGGGTTTCTCCGGCGTTTCGCCTGACGGCCATCGACAGACATTCACATTCCTTTGGCCGCGCATGTCATTTCGCATGGATCGGGAAATCTCGGCGATTTCAGTGACCATGGCGAACTGCCGATGGCGTGAAAGGCAAAAGGGGCAACGACATGGAAACCTGCTTGTCCGCAAGGTGGCGGCGCCGATTCGGTGTGGCGGCCGCAATGTGCATCGTCGCGAGCTATGGCCGCGCCGACGCCGGTGGCCTTTCCGAGGGTGTTGCAAGGAGCTCCGACCGGGACGCCAAGCAGGAAGCAAAAGCGCGCTTCGTCTCGGGCCAAAGCCACTACAACCTGAACGAATTTACCGCGGCCTTGGGCGACTTCAAGGAGGCCTACCGTTTGCTGCCGGATCCGGTCTTCCTCTACAACCTCGGCCAGTGCGAGCGGCAACTTGGCCACCTGGAGGAAGCGATCCGTTTCTATCGTAGCTTCCTGCGCGAGCAACCCAAGGCGCCCAATCGCCAGGATGTCGTGCACAAGATCGACGAAATGGAGGCCGCGCTCAAGGCCAAGCAGGCCGAAGCGGACAAGAGCGTCACTCTGCCCGCCACGGAGGTGGCAGGCGTACCCGCGACCGTTGAAGCTGGAAAGGATACGACGCAGACTGTGCCATCCGCGGAATTCAGTCAGCCGCCTCAGCCTGCCCAGGCCGCACAGCCCGATCCATCTCCCACGATGCCCGCGACGCATTCGGAAGAGCAGAAGGTATCACCTTTCCCAGTGCCGGCCAATTCCGCTGCCATTCCACTATCTGCAGCCCCGGCGAAATTCGCGGAAAGCGGCGCGGAGCGGACCGACTTGACCAGCACTCCAGCAGCGCCTGCCACCAGTGGGGGGCCAGCATTCTATTCGCACTGGTGGTTCTGGACCGCGGCCGGCGTCCTGGCCACTGGCGCGGGTATTGGGATCTACGCCGCGACCGCCAGCAAGTCGCCAGCGGCACCAAACTCGGCACTCGGCTCGAAAAGGGTGTTCTAGATGCGGGCCAAGGCACGATTTCGTTGCGTCTGGGTTGCCCTTCTTCTTCTGGTGCTTTCCGCGGCGGCCTGCAAACAGTCCTCGGGCACGTTCGTCGTGCTGACATTCCAAGGTACTGTGCCCGCGGGCAGCCCCATCCGCAGCATTGGAGTAAGCCTCCAGCTGGGCACACGAAGCGATTCGACGTTTTTTCAGGCGCCAGGTGGCAGTGTCATCACTCTTCCCACCGATGCCACGTTGCAGATTGGCAGCGGAAGTGGCGATCTGACTGTGTCGGCCACGGCGCTCGCCGAGAATCAAACACCACTCGCCACCGGAACCGCCCATGGACGTGTGACCAATGGGCAGACCACCAAGATCATCCTGGCGTTCGGTGGCACCGGTGGCGACGCGGGCACCGACGGACCCGCGGACGCCCAGCCGGATGGCGCGCTCGCCAATAAGGATGCCGGCGCCGATGGCCCTACGACCGTGGCTGACGCTGCTCCCCCAGACACCGTTCCATTCGCAATCGACACAGCCGATTCGGGAAGTGGCAAGAGCGACGCAAGCCCAGATGGATCGGGCGGCGCCGGAGACGTTAGCGGTGGCACCGGAGGTGGCGCTACGGGCGGCGCCGGAGGAACCGCCAGCAGCGCGGGGGGAACTGCCGGTAATGGCGCGGGGGGAACTGCCGGCAGTGGCGCTGGGGGAACTGCCAGCGGCGGCAGCAGCGGCGCCTTCCAATTGAGCCTGACGGTCGCTGCGCTCGACTTTGGCGTGGTTCCCATGGGCAGTGTGTCCGCGCCGCAGACCTTGACGGTCACTAATGCCGGTGGCGGTACAAGTCCGTCACTCATGCTCTTTGTCAACGATGGACATCACTTTCCCGTGTTTCAAGATCGCTGTAGCGGCGCAGTCCTAATGCCCGGCAATACTTGCACCGTGACCTTCACCTTCAATCCCTCGGATGCTACAGGCAGCATGCAGACCGACGGCTCGGTGGGTCCGGCCCAAGGTCCATCGACCAAGTTCACTCTGGCTGGCACGGCGTCGAATGGAACCGCGATTCTGACTTTGTCCCCGTCCAGCGTGGATTTCAAGAACCTCGACGTCGGCATTTCGTCGTCGGTGCCATTCACCGTCACCAACAATGGCACGGCCGATTCCGGGGCCGTGAAGATCCTGGTCAACCCGGTCTCGGCCTTCCAAATCGCGAACGATGGCTGTTCCGCCGTGACCCTAGGCAAGCTGGGCCAGTGCACATTCTCCCTGGTCTTTGCGCCCCAAACTATCGGGCCCGTGTCGGCCACCATCGCGGCCCAGTCGACTTCAGGACTCGTCGCCACGTCCAGCGCCACCGGCGTGGGTCAAGATCACGTTCAACTCACCATCCAGTTTGCGGGCACGGGCGGGGGCTCGGTCACGGGCTCTAACCTGAATTGCCTAAGCGGCACCGCCTGCACCGTTGGCATCACGCGCACCGATCCCTCGTCAATGCCCACAGTCAATTTGTCGGCATTGGCCAACAGTAGCTCGCTATTCTCGGGTTGGAGCAGCCCCTGTAGCGGTACCGGCAACTGTTCGATCGTCATGGATGCCGCGAGGACAGTGACCGCGACCTTCGACGCCGTTCCCGTACAAATTTCGCTCAATGTGCTCGCTCTAGCAGGACAGCAGGGAACCTTGGTTTCCGATGACGGATCCATCACCTGCGGTAGCAGTTGCCCGGCCCTGGTCCACGCGGCAAACGCAAACTTCACCCTGATTGCCAAGCCTGGGGCCAATTCGAGCTTCGTCGGCTGGACCGACGGCCCGTGCCGCGGCACCTCGCCCAAGTGCACCTTTGCGCTAACCGGCCCCACCATCGTCAGCGCGACCTTTGGTCCACAGTCGTACATGTTCGTCTCGTCGTCGACCATCGTGCCGGGCAAGCTCGGCGGAATTGCCGTCGCCGACAAGGAATGTCAGCGTCTGGCCAGCAATGCCAGCCTGCCAGGGTCCTACCAAGCCTGGCTTTCCGCCACTGGAATCAACGGCAGATCGCGCGTCGGTGTCGGTGGATGGGTGCGCACGGATGGCCGGCCGTTCGCGAAGAACCTGGCATCGTTGACTAGCCCGAGCGCACCGACGGTCTACTACCCGCCTCGGCTCGACGAGATGGGCAACGACATCGTGAGTTCCTATCTCTACGTGGCCACGGGCGGAGATCCCAGTGGCATGGCGCTTGGCTCTCAGTGCAGCGACTACACCAACCCGACGGGAAGTTTGTACATGGGCAACGCCGCCAATGGCAGTTTGGGATGGGCCATGAACGTACTGGACTCCGCCGGATGCAGCCAGCCCTACCACATCTACTGCTTCCGCAGCGACGGCCTCGGCACGGATCTCGTTCCTCCGCCCCAGCCGGGACGACGCATTTTCCTGTCGGCAAAAGCCTTTGTTCCGGGGAGCAGTGTCAGCCCCGATAAGTCGTGCCAGTCCGAGGCCACCGCGGCGAATCTGGCCAACGCCAGTCAATTCATTGCGTTCATTTCCACAAGCACCACACCCGCGCTCAAGCGGCTCAGTGCCAGCGGGCTGCCGTGGAAGCGAGTCGACGACGTCTTTGTGGTCAGGCAGATGTCCGATTTTGCCGGTGGCAAGTTGCTTGCGCCGCTCGGCCTCTTTGCCGATGGCAGCCAGTATTCGAGCGCGAATGTATGGACCGGGGCCAGCGACCCATCGGTGGTAGGCAGCGGAACCTGTCAAGACTGGTCGACCAATTCCACCACCTTCCAGGGCCTGGTCGGAGGCAGCGACACCACCGCGATACCAGACTGGTTCGACGTCGCACCCACGTCGTGCGATAGCACGACCAATCACTTGATCTGCATCGAACCCTGAAGAACAAGGCACGAGCTGGGCTTCTTCATCCTAAATTGGCGCGGATAGGCGAGAGCGTGGCCCGGGCAGGTCACAACTCCTGAAAGATCTTTGGCTTGGGTAATGCTTTCGGCGCCTTGGGCTTGTGAATGCTTCCGATTGTTGCGGCCGCATTGGGAGTTCGTGCCGGCTTGGCCTTCCCGCTGGGCACCGGCTGTTGGGGCGCGGTGTCCGCTGCGATTGGCGGAACGGCGAGAGGTGCGGGGGCCTGGTTGCGCGCAGGTGGTGGCGCAAAGGTGGCCGCCTTGGCCTGAGTGGTGGTTTGTGAGGATGGGGCCGATCCCGGCGCGCTGGGCGGCGGCGATGAACGAAGCAAGAACATCGCGAGCAGCACCAGACCAGCGGCGCCAGCAATTGCCACGATAGGTTTGCGCCAACGGGGTCTGGCATGGACCTGCGCGGTGGTCATGAACGATTCCAACGAGGCCGGATCGCCTTGCGCGGCCCCTTCTGGTATCGGCTCCTGGCGTTGCCCCTGTGCCGCGTCCTCGCCTGGACGTGCACCTTTGGTACTAGCCTCATCCACGACTGGCGGACTACCACTTGCTTCCATGAGCACTGGCGCCGGTAGGATCTCCGGTGGAGGCGTTGTCTCCGTCGCTCGGCCGAACGCGGCGTCTTCAAGGGCGTAGGCAAAATCCCGTATCGACGGATAGCGCTCGACCACGTGCTTGGACAGTGCCCTTCTCAGAACCAATTCCACGCCGGGAACCAAATCGGGCACCTGCCGCGACAGCGGCGGTGGATTCGCGTTGTTGATTTGAAGGAACAGCGTGTTCACGTCGTCGCTTACGAAGGGCGGATAACCGGAAAGCATCTCCCAGGCGATGCAGGCAAGGGCCCATTGATCCGCCCGATGGTCGGTGTTGTCGCCATCCCCTCGCGTCTGTTCGGGGGACATGTAGATGGGCGTTCCCACCACCGACGAGGCGCGCGTCAGCTTGGCGTGAGCGGCCTTCATCTTGGAAACGCCGAAGTCGAGCACCTTGACGAATTCCGTTTCGCCGGGCACTTCCAAAAGGAAAATGTTACCTGGCTTCATGTCGCGGTGAACGACGTCCAGGGCGTGCGCGGCACCCAGCGCCGAGGCAGCCTGTCTCGTGATCCGGACCGTGGCCTCGATCGGCAGGCGTTCGACCTTTCGCAGGCGCATATCGAGATCCTCGCCATCGAGCATCTCCATCACCAAGTAGGGTTCACCCGCCTGGGATGTGCCGAAGTCCATCACATTGATCAAGTGCGGATGACCCAGTTGCGACGTGATCTCGGCCTCGCGATGAAAGCGCGCCAGTGTCACCGCGTTGGCGGTTTGCTCGTGAGACATGATTTTGATCGCGACACGTTTGTTGAGACGCAGCTGAACCGCCTCGTACACGGCTCCCATTCCACCCTGGCCGATGAGGCGCACCAGTCGATAGGCGCCTTCCAAGATTGCCCCCGACAGGTCCAGCCCAGGCTGTGCATGGGCGCTCAACAGACGCCCCCCCAGTCGCCATCAATTTTGGCGAATCGTGCGGACGGTAGGGAAGGAAGGCAAAGCACAGCCTCAACCTGGGTACACCGATCTAGATCGGCGGTTTCGAGGTCATCCTGTAGTGCGCAGTGACGGCCAAGGGGCCACTCATCTGCACACCGCGCCATATCGCGACTGGCGCCCAAGATTTCCTGGGGCGCTACTCGTTTTCCCGCAGCCTGAAGTCGACTTTGAAGGAAGGCACGCGGGTGGGGACGGGTTTCCCTGCCCGCTCGCCGGGCGCAAAGGGACATCCATGCATCGATCCCCAAAGCGCGCGTTTGGCGGCTTCAGTCAGACCGCCGCCCAGCGCCTGCAACACCTTGATGTCGCGTACGCAGCCGTGCTCGTCGACGAGGAAACTCAAGATCACCACGCCCTCCAGGCCGGCTTCGCGCGCCTCGTCCGTGTAGCGCCCGGTGATTTCGACTTTGGGCAAGGGTATCTTGGTCAATTCGTAGACTGGAACCGGAGCCATGAGTCCCTTGCCGCCACTGCCATCGGCTGCGCCTGGAGTGTCACGTGGCTTGGTTTGCAGCGTATTGCCCACGCGAATGCCCGGCCCAGTTCCCGCTGCCGAGGTCGATTCCATGGAGATGCCAAACACGGGTGCTTCGGTGGAATCGGACTCGGCCGGTCTTTCGGTCGGCGTGATGTTCTTGGTCGGGACCGGTCTGGCATTGTCCGCAGCCGATCTGTGAACCCGCCGCGCAGGCACATCGGGCAAGGGCTGCTTGCTCGGCTCCGAACCCTTTTCCGGCTCGGGCTCTGGCTCGGGTGCGGTCTGGCGCAGATTCACGCTCAAGATCATCGGCTGGGCGGCTTCCACACGCGCCGGCAAGTGCGCCGTTCCTCGCGCCAGCAGAAGGTGGCTGGCCAGCGAAGCCACTGCGCAAATCCCGAGGCGCTGGGCGTAGGTCATTCCTTTTCCAAAGGCGGGGTCAGCCCCGCCGGATCGATCTGGATGGCGAACGAGGTGACGCCGAGGGATTTCACCAGGTCGAGCACCCACACCACGCGGCCGTGCGAGACGTTCTTGTCTCCGGCGATGATGACCTGGGTCTTTGGATCCTTGGCCACCGCCGAGCCTACGGCGGTGCGCAAGTCCGCGGGCGCGGTCTCGGCGCCGTTCAAATACATGCGCCCCTCGCGGGTGAGCGTCACGGCCAAGGTCGTCACCGGTACGGCCGTCGACTGTGCGGCCTTGGGCAATTGCACTTCAATGGCTTGCTTGGCAATAAGGTGCGCAGTGAGCATGAAGATAATGAGCAACACCAACATGATGTCGACCAAGGGCGTGACATTGATATCGGTGATGAGCCCGCGCCGTCTTGCCTGCGCCATTACTTCGCCTCGCGCGTGCCCGAGGAAGATGCGGATTTCTGGGATTGAACGTAGGCGAGAATCTTGTGGCCAACGGCATTGGCCGCCGCCATGGCGGTCTCCACGTGGCGCATGAGCGCGTTGTAGGTGGCAACCGCGGGCAGCGCGACTAGCAGTCCAATCGCCGTGGCGACCAGCGCCTCGGCGATGCCGGCCATCACGGCCTGCGAACCCATGGCCGCGCTGGTCGACAGATCGTGAAACGCGCGCACGATGCCAAGCACGGTGCCGAAGAGACCGACGAAGGGCGCGTTGCTGCCCAGGGTGCCAAGAAAGGCCAGGCCACGCTCGTACTGAAGGCGATCGGTCTCGACCACGGCGGCGATGTGCTCCTCGATGGCCAGGGCTCCTTCAGTGATGTGGTCGAGACATGCGCGCGCCACGGTGGCCTCCATCGAGCGCGCATCGCCCAGCGCCTTTTGCGCCGCCGCAGGTCCGGATTTTTGCAGGGCGGCCAGCATGTCGGCCACGTGTTGCCGCTGCCGTCGCGAGCGCGCGAAGAACCATAGGCGTTCCAGCACCACGGCCGCGGCGGCAATGCTGAGTCCGATGAGCAGCCACAGTACCCAACGCGACCCCGCTCGCAACATCAGGTCAAGGGCTTGCGAATCAATGGATTGGTTCATGGTTGTCTCCTCAGAGTCGGGCGCGGATACCCGCGGTGGGCAGGACATAGCGAATATAGGTGCCGGGCGTGACCTCTTCGGGCAAGAGGGCGGCATTGAGAATGTCGATATAGAAGTCGAGCATCCACTTGTTCCAGAC
>Ga0265314_10001624_pt1 | contig 24610 bp, 18 predicted proteins | sample 4126metaG_FD_203106 | JGI IMG/M metagenome (GOLD analysis project Ga0265314, IMG submission 203106) | Rhizosphere microbial communities from Carex aquatilis grown in University of Washington, Seatle, WA, United States - 4-1-26 metaG | ecosystem: Host-associated > Plants > Roots > Rhizosphere >... | reverse complement strand
AAAAGAAGAACTTCACCCTGATTGATCCGAACACAGGCAAACGGTTGATGCGATTTTCGAGCGAGGATCCCGCTCTCGCCCCCGACGGACAACATGTGCTCACGCGCGATTACAATCACCTTGATCTCTGGGAGCGCCGACGGACGGAAGGGTTCTGGGGCATCTTCATTTATCCGGAAGTCTGCGCGGGTTCTGTGTTCCTGTGTTTGTTTGCCTGGAGTGTGTTCCGCGATTTTCGACCGCGGCGTTCATTCACAGGCAAGCCCACCGCGCCGCGTACGTGAGCGTGCATTTCGCGCGTAATTTTGCGCGCACCGTGCCTTCCTGATTTTTAATTGTCGGTTCTTGGCTTTTGATCTTCAGATTTTTTCGTTTTGGATCTTGGTTCTTTAAGTTTGCAGTTTCGTCGTTACAGCACCCACCGCTCCAGTGCTTCCGCGACGCCGTCTTCATTATGGCTCGCTTCGGTGAACGCGTCGGCGCGCGAGCGCGTCAGCGGCTTCGCGTTGGCCATCGCCACGCCCCAGCCCGCCGCCAAAAGCATTGGCGCATCGTTGTCCGCGTCGCCCACCGCCAGCGTCGCTTCGATCGGCAGGCCCAAACCCTGGGCCAGTCCCGCCAGGCCCACGCCCTTGTCCACCTGCGGATGCAGAAACTCGAGGTACTCCGGCTCGGTCTTCGTCACCGTCGCGCGGCGCTCATATTTGGGCCGCAGCTCCGCTTCCAACTCGTCGCGCACCGGCGGATCGACGACGAAGAGCACCTTCATCGGCGCGCGGTCGAAGAATGCTTCAATGCGTTCCACAATCCGGAACGGCGAACCCGTTCGCGTGCGGTACAGGTCGATGTACGGCTGCGTCACGGGGTCTGTTTCACAATGGATCAATTCATCGAGATAATAATTGATGTGCAATCCGCGCTGTTTGGCCAGCGTGGTCATTTCGATGGCCACGTCCAGCGGCATGGAGCGCTCGAAAAGCGTTCGCCGGCGCTCGGCACGCAGGCCTTTGGCCGCGGCGCCATTGTATGAAACGATGTACACATCGAACGGGATCAGATCGGCGACCAGTTCCATCGACGGCGTCATGCGCCCGGAATTCAGCGCGACCTTCACGCCTTTGCGGTGCGCCGCCTCGAGGGCCTTGAGCGTGCGCGGCCCGATGCTGTTGTCCGAGCGCAGCAGCGTGCCGTCGAGGTCCAGGGAGACCAGCTTGATCTGCCCGGGTTGGGGTTCTCGTTTGGCCATGCGGACTTCCTTCTTATGCGCGAAGAACGCCGTCGGCAACTTCAAGCTGGCTGGAATCGACGGCCCCTCTGCCGCCGAGCCCGCGAAGTACGCAGGGGAAAGCTTAATGCGCAAAAGCGTTCTAATTTATCAAGCCGTTCTCCACGCGCTCGGCGTCCGCTGCGGTAGATGGGCCGTTGGTTTTCGTTTCGTTCCCTTTGCGCTCGCGCGGGCGGCGCGTAGGGTACGCGGCATGGCCTGTTCCCTGCTCCGCCCCGCTCCAGCCCTGCGCCGCGCGCTGTGCGCCTGTGCCGCGGCCAGCGTGCTTCTGCTCGCCGGCTGCTCCACCGATGTGGTTGTGACCGTGCGCGCCGACGGCTCGGGCACGCTCGAACAGATCGTCACGCGCCCCAAACTTGGCTCCGATGCGAAGATGCCCGAGATCGACGCCGAAAAAGGAAAGCAGATCGCGAAGACGCTGGGCGAAGGCGTCGAATATGTGAGCGGCGAAACCCGCGACGGCGCCGAAGAGCAAACCTGGCACGCCACGTTCTCGTTCAAAGACATCAACAAGCTGAATTACGAAGCGCTGTACAGCGCCTCCTACAATCTCGTTCCGCAGATCGCGAAGCTCAACCTGACGACCACGGGCTCCGACGCCGGAACGCTGGTCCTGCAATTCCCGCCTGGAACGCCGGAATTCGTGGACCCTTGGGACGGCGTCGCCGATCCGAGCATCGACCATCTTTTTAAGAAGGAACCCTGCCGCGTGCGGGTCCTGATCCGCGCCGATCCGGTCCTGCTTTCCAGCGACCTGCCCAAAGCCGACGCCAATACCGTGGTGCTTTTTGACCTCGATTACCACGAGCTGGCCCAGAACGAGGCGCTGCTCAAGGAGTTCTTCCAGTCCCGGCGGCTTTCGATGCCCGAGCAGGCCCAAAAGTTCAATGGCCAGCCGGGGGTCGTCCTGCCGACAAAAGAGGAAGTTCGCGTGCAAATTGGCCGCGCAACGCGGGTCTGGGCCGTCTTAATCCTGGTGGGCGGCGGGGTGGCCTGCGTGGGTGGACTCGCGACGCTCCTTTATATACGGCGTAAAGCGGGTCCAGCCAAAGCTAGGCCAGCGACTGCCTCGGAACCTGTAAAGGACACGGACAAAAAGACTTAGTCCATACCTAGGCACCATGTGCACAATTTTTCGCGGCCTTTTTGAGGTCAAATTTAGCAGCACCGCGGCCGGTTTCGCCGCGTCTAAAGGATAGGAAAAGCTAACCCGCCAAACATGCCCACCGCGCCCGCCCCTGCCCCCGCACCCGAGGCCCCCCCGGTCAGCAGCGCCGTCGCGACCTTCCGGGCCGACATGGAAACCGTCCGCCGCCCCTGGCGCGAAGACCCGGTGGCGCAAGAGCTGGCCTCGATCCGGCGCCGCGAACGCCTGTACCACGTGCTGGGCGTGGTCGTGGGCTGCGCCTGCGTGGGCTTGCTGTACCTGATTTGCATGATGGTCGCGGACCGCTTCTGGGAGCTGGGCTCGTACACGCGCTACACCGCGCTCCAGTCGGCCTGCGTCGCGCTGATTGCCGGCGCGCTGTACGCCTGCGGGAAGGTGCTCCTGCGCAAGCGCAACCCGCTGATGCACGCCCGCGAAGTCGAGCGCGCGCAAGGGCACTCCGACGAAGCGCTGCTTACCTACGTGGACCTGCGCCGCAAGAAACACCTCGACGAGACCGAATTGGAAGTCGCCGCGCTCTTGGCCGGCAAAGCCCAGGCGCGCATGAAGGAGATCGACCCCGACAGCGTCGTCGATACGCGCATGATCGGGCTGGGCATGCGCGCGCTGGCGGCGCTGATCGTGATGCTGGTGGGCTTCGCGATCTGGTGCGGCAATGGCTTCAACACAACCCTAAAGCGCGCACTGATGCCGTGGGCCGAAATCGCACCACCGCGCGAAACGACCTTCGACGAGATCAAGCCCGGCAACGCGGGCATCCCCGCCGCCGAACCGGTGAAGTTCTCCGTGCTCGTGCACGGCAAACAGCCATCCGTGGTCAAGCTGGCCTACCGCGAAGGCGACGGCGAAGAGCAGGTCGCGAATCTCTATTCGGCCGGCGAAGGGCTGTACACCAGCGAACTGCCCGGCTTCACGCGCCCCGTCGAATACCGCGTGTATTGCAAAAACGCGCAGGCCGGTCCGTTCATGCTCACCCCGACCGACCGGCCGCTGGTGACCGCCGTAAGTGTACGCATCCTGCCGCCCAAGTACGCGCCCTTCGGGCCCGTGCGTGAAGTCGCCTCGGGCAACTTCCAGGCGCTCGCTGGAAGCCGCATCGAAGTCACCGCGCATGTCTCGCAGCCGCCACACGCGCCGGATTCCGAACACCTGGACGCCCCGCAGGCCTGGCTCGATGCCGGCAACGGGCGCAGCGCGATGCAGACCCAGGAACACACGCTCACCGGCACGTTCACGCTCGCGCGCGACACCGACTACCGCATCGGCTACATCTCGGCGACGGGGCTGGCGTCGTCCGCGGGGGTGGTTTACCGCGCCAAGACGATCGCCGACACGCCGCCCACGGCTTCCCTACGCCGCGACCGCGACGAACCCGTCGCGCCCGACAGCGCTGTGGTGCTGCACGCGCAAGGGACCGACGACCTGGGCGTGGCCTCAATGAAGGTGCACTGCAGCGTCGATGGCCGGCCGCTTAAGGACTTCAATCTCTCGCCCGAACACCCGCTTCCGGTCTGCGAAGCCGCCGCGACGCTGGACCTGGCGCGCTACGAATTAAAGGACGGCGACGTCGTGATCTGCGAACTCACCGTGACCGACGTCTACGCGCCGAGCGGGCACCGCGTCAACGCCGCGCCGCTGCGCATCCCCATCGACGCCTCCGCACACCGCGTCCCCGACGATGCCGACGCCGCGCGCCGCCTGCTGCGGCCCAGCGATCCCTTCAACGAACTGAAGCGGCGCATGCAGGACCTCGACCCGAAGAAAGCCGAAGAAGAACGCCGCAAGACCGAAGACCTCGAGAAAATCGAAGCGCGCAAGAAGCTTCTCGAAGACCCGAAGGTGCAGGAAAAGCTGCGCGACCTATTGAAACAGCAGGAACAGATTCTTAAGGACCTGCAGGATCGTCAGAAGGACAACAAGGAGCCGCTCACACCGGAAGAGAAGGCCGAACTCGAACGCCTTGCCAAGGAACAGCAGGAAGTCGTCGACCAGCTCAGCCAGATCGTAAAGCAGATGGATGAAGCGCAGATGCAGGTCGAACAGCGCCAAGCCGCGGAACGCGCCGCCGAAAAGGCCGCTGCGGAAAAAGCCGCCGCCGAAAAGTCGGCCGAAGACCCGAAAGCGCAGAACGGGGTAAAGGATCCCAACGCCAAACAGGCGCAGAACGATCCAAACGCGAAGCAGGCTCAAAGCGATCCCAACAGCAAGCAGGGCCAGAAGGATCCAAACGCAAAACAGAGTCAGAGCGATCCCAACAGCAAGCAAGGCCAGAACGATCCAAACGCGAAGCAAGGTCAAAGCGATCCCAACTCACAAAAACCCGGCGAGGGTCAGGGTGAGAAGCCAGGCGAAGGCCAGGGTCAGAAACCCGGCGAAGGCCAAGGTCAAAAGCCCGGTGAAGGTCAGGGTCAGAAGCCAGGCGAAAGCCAAGTCCAAAAGCCCGACGAAGGCCAAGGCGAGAAGCCAGGCGAAGGCCAAGGTCAGAAACCCGGTGAAGGTCAGGGCCAGAAGCCAGGCGAAAGCCAAGTCCAAAAGCCCGGCGAAGGCCAAGGCGAGAAGCCAGGCGAAGGTCAGGGCCAGAAACCCGGCGAAGGCCTAGGTCAGAAGCCCGGCGAAGGCCAAGGCCAAAAGCCCGGCGAAGGTCAGGGCCAGAAACCCGGCGAAGGCCAGGGCCAGGGCGAAGGAAAGGGCCAAGGCGAAGGCAAGGGCCAAGGCGAAGGCAAGGGCCAAGGCGAAGGAAAGGGCCAAGGCGAAGGCAAGGGCCAGGGCGAAGGCAAGGGCCAGGGCGAAGGTAAGGGCCAAGGCGAAGGTAAGGGCCAAGGCGAAGGTAAGGGCCAAGGCGAAGGCAAGGGCCAAGGCGAAGGTAAGGGCCAAGGCGAAGGGCAAGGTCAAAGCGACGGTCAGTCGCAAGGCGGTAAGCCGGATCCGAATCAGAAGGGACAGGGCGTCGGCAACGGCGCACCCGGGCAAGGTGGGAGCGGAGGCGCGGGCGGCGAACACACACTGCCGCCGCCCAAGGACGTCAACAACAGCAAGGACACGGGCAAGCAGGACCCGGTACGCGGCGCAGATGGCAACTTGAGCGCGGTGCGCGATGAACTTGGCAATGCGGCCGCGCGCCTGCGCGAAGGCAAGGCCGACGGCGACACCGTCAAGATGACCAAGGAAGCACTCGAAGGCCTGAAAGGCTATGGCCGCAAGTGGGGTGAAGAGGACCGCCACAATCTGCAAAAGCAGGGCGAAAAAGCCGGCGCCGACAACAATACGGCTTCGCCCAAGCAGGTGCTAACCGACTCCGGAGATCCCAACCAGGCACCCGCGGGCCGCGTCAAAGAGAACCTCACCAACAACAAGGGCCTCGGCCGCGTCGAGAACAAGCCCGGTGAAATGCAGGAAGACACCCTGCGCCGCATGATCGAATCGGGCCAGACCAAGGTCGTGCCGGAATACCGCAAAGCCCTCGAAGATTATTACCGCGAAGTTTCGAAGTAGCCCAACGCCCGTTAGAGCCGCCGCAACCATTGGGTGGCAGTGCCGCCGAAAACTTCCCGCGCTTTTCCGTAATTCATCGGCACCCGCTTGACCGTATAGTCGGCGGTGGCAATCTCGTTTCCGTATCTCAATCCAGAGGAGTGCGTCCCCGTGAGCCAGAGCCTGCCGCCGGGAGACTTCCGGCAAGTCAGCGCCGCACCAACGATCCCCAAACCCGGCGCCGCGCGCACCCGCGACTACGACGTCCAGGACCTCTACGCCGGGCCGGCCAAAGCCGCCGATCCGGCCACCGGCGGTTCCAACGTGCCGCTCGACGACAAATTCCGCCAGGCCTACTTCTGGATCGTAAACCACGCGATCATCACGCCGTATTACGACATCGAATTCAACGACAAGACGCCGCGCAGCTTCAAATTCGGCGGCGCGGGCACCGAAGTGCGCCTGCCCACGGAGATGTCCTACTCGTCCTTCGTGCTGTTGCCGCTACTAAATTTCATCGCACGCAAACGCGCACTCTTCATCGGCGGCCCGGGCCGCGGCAAGACCGCCAGCTCGATTCTCATGGGCATCCTCGCGGGCTACTCGATCAAGGAAATCCACCGCGCGATCCAGCACGGCCAGCCGCAGATGACCGTGGCCGACCTGCTGGGCAATCCGCTGCCCAAGGCGCTCGTGCAGGCCGACGATATGGAAGACATCAAGATCGCGTGGCGCAAATGGATCTCGATGCGCGTCAAGATCGTCGACGAATACAACCGCATCCCCACGCGCACGCAGTCGGCGCTGCTGACCCTGCTCGCCGACGGCTATGCGGAAATTCTGGGCCAAGTCGTCGAAAGCCCCGAAGCCGCGTGGTTCCTGACCGCCAACGACGACATGGGCGGCGGCACCTACCAGGTGATCGAAGCGCTCAAAGACCGCATCGATGTCGTGGTCAAGGCGCTCAACTTCAATTCGCGCTTCCTGACGGACCTCTTGCGCCGCGTCGAAGAAGGCGTGAAGCCCGAAGCGATCGTGCCGAAGGAAATTATCTTCACGGCGCAGGAGCAGGATGAAGCCTACGCGCAGGCGCTGAAAATCCCCATCCCGCGCGCGGTTATGCGGCGCGTCGAATTCTTCGCCGCACAATTCGACTTCTGCGATCTGGCCGCGTTGGAACTCGAGCATAAAACCAAGGACACGATCCGCCTCGCCGGCAAGACGCTCTCTTCCGTGTGCGCGAACGATTGCGGGCGCGACAAGATCAAATGCCTGTGCAGCCAGACGGAGAACGGCCTGAGCGTGCGCGCGCTGTTGACCGTTTTGAGCTTCGCCAAGACGCTGGCCTGGTTCCGCGGCAGATCCGAAGTCAGCCTGGACGACGTGCGCCAGATCATCCCGTACATTCTGCACGAGCGGCTCGTACAGAATCCGACTTCGCCGTATTACGACCAGACGGGCAACGACATCTTCCGCGTGGACAAGATCGCGTGGATCCGCCGCGCCTTCGATCTGGCCTGCGAAGAATTCGCGCGCCTGGATCTCGACCGCGGCGATCCGCTGGCCACGCTCGACGCTACCTTCGAACGCGGCCTCGACGGCGTGCCCGAAGCCGAAGTGCGCAAGCAGCTCAATAACATCGAGACGATTCTGGCAGGCCTGGCCAAGAACACCAAGCTGCTCGCGCACATTCAGGCCGACGTACTGAAGCTGAAGTATTACCACCAGCGCTACAACAACTACCTGGCCTATCTCAAGGCGAAGCAATGAGCGCGCAAGTCGGCGGGTACACGAAGGACTGGCTCGCGGCGAAGCGCGAGGAACTCAACGCGCGCTTCAAGCTCGCGGCGCGGCGCTTCTCGGGGCTGGACGGGAACGCGGCGCTCGCGCTGCTGGCCGACCTGCTGCCGCCGCTGGCCGGCGACGGCGGACCCGGCGCGAACGAACTTCTCGACGCGCTCTACGATCTGGTGCTGTTGCACGCGGGGCGCGGGCTTTTGGGCCACGAAAGCGCACAGCAAGGCACCTTCGCAACGATGCTCTTTCGCGAAACCTTCCCAAAGGCGCGCAGCTTCCTGCTCGAACAACCCAGCTTTCTGCCGGCGGCACTCTCAAACGCGGCGGAAAGCATGGGCGCGCAGGGTCCGCTGTACGCTCGCGCCGTCGCGGCGCTGTGCGACGCGGTCTCCAGCGCGGACGAACTGAAGCGCGCCGCCGCGGTCGCCGCCTGGCGTTTGGGCGAAGCGCGCCTGCGCGAAACCGCGCTCGAATACCTGGCCGCGCTGCCGCCGCGGGCCGCGCTCACCGCGCTGCGCCTGAAGCACTGGCCCGACGAAGCCGCGCCGCTGGCCAGCGCGGCGCTGTCCGGCGACGCGTGGCACGGCCCGGAAGCGGCGCTCAGTTCACAAACCTTGGAGCGCCTGCCCAAACTCGCGCCCCCGGAACGCGAAGCGTTGCGCGTGCGGCTGGCCGAACGCAAACCCTCGCGCGGTGAATGGACGCTGGCCGGCCGGCTCGGCGACTTCACCGGCTTTGGCGGGGCCTTCGACGAACCGCCGCTGCTGCTCGACGCCGGCGCGCGCGCGACGCGGCATTGCTTCTGGGCGCTCTCGACGGAAGGCATCTTCCGCATCGATGCCGACGCGTACGGCTGGCGCTGCCGCGCCGACCGCAAAGCCGATCTGCCTACGCAGGAAGTTAAGGCGAAGCCCGGAAAGCTGGGCGCGCTGCTAAAAGGAAAGCCCGCGACTCCGCAATTATACGCCGACGGAACGTACTCCGCGGCCGGGCAGGAAGAGCAGATCCCGCAGGCTGCGGGCGCAACCAGCTTCGCGGCGCCCGACGGAGCGCTCTTCTACACCCGGCGCGACAGCTTCCGCGTGAGAGTGCTCGTGCTGCCCAGAGCCAGTGTGTAGTACCTTTAATCGGTGGGGCCGACCGTGACGCAGACGCTCGCAAGCCTGAAGACCGAATGGACCGCGGCCTGGCCCGCCGCGGTGGACGTGTGGTCACGCTATACGCAACTGCGCGATCCGGTGTACTTCGAAAGCGATACCGAAGCCAAGGCCTTTGACATGGCCGGACAGATCGCGGCGATTCGCCTGCTCGACCACGGGATCATGGTCAACCTAAAGACAATCCGAGACAAAGACCTGGGGCAATTCGCGGTGCCGATTCTGGCCCACGAGATCGGACACCACCTGTTCGTGCCCGGCAACCTGACCGACAACGCCCGAATGCTCGGCGCGATCCGGCGCGTGCTCGGGCAGGTTTCCGCCGACGTGCCGCACTTCGTCGCGAACCTGTACGGCGACCTGCAGATCAACGACCGCCTGCAGCGCCGCCACAATATCGACATCGCCGGCGTGTATGCCGCGATCAACGCCGAGAAAATCAACAAGCCCAGCGTGGTCTGGCAGATCTACACGCGCATCTACGAACACCTGTGGAGCCTGAAGCCCGGCTCGCTCTGTCCGATGACCGAGCTGCCCTTTGAAATGGAAGCCGACGCGTTCCTGTGCTCGCGGCTGATCCGATTTTTCGCAGGCAACTGGCTGCAAGGCGTGCGGCGCTTCACGCTCGTCATGCGACCGTACATTCTCGAAGACGAGAAGGAGCGCCGCGCGCAGAATTTCGTGCTCGCGGGCCTGAGCGACACCAAGGGCGCGGGCAAGAGCCTCGGCGGCGACATGGAAGCAATCCCCGACGGCCTGACTTACGTCGACGAAGCGGAACTGGGCGACACCGACGAATTCGACGCCGCGTTCGATTCGGAATTCATGGACGGCAACGGTGCGGACAACAAAAAGGATGGCAAGGGCGCGAAGGAACCGCGCAACACAGCGCCATCGGAGCAATCCAAAGTCAAACTGGGGCAGAGCCGCCCGCCGTTCGAATACGGCGAGATCCTCAAAGCGCTGGGCCTGAACTTAAGCAAGCATGAGATCACCACGCGTTATTACCGCGAGCGCGCCAAGCCTTATCTGATCCCGTTTCCGACGCGCAAAAGTCCGCAGGCGCGCGAGCCACTCGCCGAAGGCTACGAACAGTGGGACGCGGGGGATGCCATCGAAAATCTCGACGTCTTCCGCACGCTGCTAAATTCGCCCATCGTGATCCCCGGCGTGACAACGGAACAGCGCGTCTACGCCGAAGTCCCCGGCAGCGATCCCGCGCAGACGCCGCTCGACCTGGACATCTACGTCGATTGCTCGGGCAGCATGCCGGACCCGAGCCGCGACATGAGTTGCCTGGCGCTGGCCGGCGCAATCCTCGCGTTAAGCGCGTTTCGCTCGGGCGCGAAAGTGCAGGCCACGCTCTGGTCGGGGCCGCGGCAATTCGAGACGAGCAATGGCTTCCTGCGCGACGAAAAAAAGATTATGGGCATCATTTGCGGGTATATCAGCGGTTCGACCGCATTCCCGCTGCACGTGCTGCGCGACACGTACAAAAAGCGCAAGCCGACCGACGCGCCCGTGCATATCGTGGTGATCTCGGATTCCGGCGTCGACACGATGTTCAACAAGGACGAAGAAGGCACGCCTGGACTAAAGTTGATGGACCAGGCGCTGAAAGCCGCGCGCGGCGGGGCCAGCCTGGCGCTCAACCTGCCCGCGAATTGGGCCTGGTCCCCGGCGAAGGAGTTCGAGAAGCACGGCTACAAGGTGTACAAGTGCTCGACCATGGAGCAGTTGGTGGATTTTGCGCGCGAATTTGTGCGCGCAAATTACGGAAAATAGGAACGCATGAGCCTATCCGAATCGCTTCCGCCGCTGGCCGAGTTTCTGCGCTGGCTCGCCGAGATGCCGCCGGCCTTCCGCAATAATCCCGAAGGCTTCGTGGGCAAAGGGCAGCCCGGCGTGCGCGTGGCCGCGGTCGTTGCGGACTTATACGAATCAGTCGCTGGGCGCCTGCCCGAAGAGGAATTCCTGAATTCATTCCGCCCTGAAAAAAAGGACGACGGAGAACGCAACCGCTTGCGCTGGGTGCTCTTTGCCGCGTACTTATTGTGGCACGAAAAACTGCGCGGACAGCTCGCGCCCGCGCAGAACCTCGAAGCGCGCCTGCGCAAGTTGCTGCTACAGGAGCTTTCGGCGCTTTCCGTGGTGTCCAAGGCGGATGTGGTACTGAGCGACGAAGAGCGCCGCGAAGAGCTGATCCGCCGCGTGCTCGGCGCGTTCGAACTGCGCTTCACCGGTGAAAGCGCCGCTGACGCCGCCGACCGCCTTAAGCAGATTGATTCGGTTGAACGGCAGCGCCTGCACGCCGAACTCAAGAAACGCCAGGAAAAGCTGCGCAAAGAAGAAGAGCTGCGCCGCAAGGCCGAAGAAGAAGCGGCATCCAAGTCCAGCCGCGAGTAACAAGGAGCCCCCGTGGCGCGCAAGCCGGTCAAGCCAACGAAGTCCGCGCCCCGAAGCACGAGCGCAATCGGTTCGCGCGCATCGTCACGCAAGCCCGCGCCGATTCTGCCCGGCGTGCGTGCGCGCCAGCCGCTGATCACGCCGCGCGCGGCCGGTATGCTCAAAGACCTACAGGAACATCCCGACGCGCCGCGCTGGAACTACACCTGTGGGGACCGCATCGCACAGGACGATCTCGAGGCGCTCGACGCGTTCCGTGAAGCGCTCTTCGCCCAGCGAAAACCCGGCCGCCCCGGGCCGCCCGGACCGGCGCTGATTCAACGCTACGCCGAATTGATTCCCAAAGTGGAGTGGCTGCGCAGCCGCATTCCTCCGCGCGCAGACCTGGAACGCGACTGGGAGACACTGCCCACGATGACACGAGAAGACCTCGCCGTGCGCATCGGCGAGATCATGCCCGACGGCTGCGACCTGACCCCAATGGTCGTCTACAACACGTCGGGCACGACGGGCCACCGCATCGACATTCCCAACACGCCGCGCGGCGCGTCAAGCTACATGGCGCTGCTCGATTACGCGCTCGCGCAGCACGGCGTGAAACCGAAATTCAACGACGGCCAGTGCGGGAGCTTCCTGCTCTGCGCGCAGGCGCAGACGATCATGTATGCGGCCGTGCACGCGGTGTGGGAAAATTCGGGCTTCGCCAAGCTGAACCTGAACGCGAGCGTCTGGCCCGCCGAAAAAGCCGCGCGCTACTGCAAAGAGTTCAACCCGCCGGTGCTTTGCGGCGATCCGGTCTCGTTTTCCGAAATGCGCCGCCTGGGCCTGCCGCTCAAACCCAAGGCGCTGCTGTCGACGGCCATGTCGCTTTCGCCAGCACTAAAGCAAATCCTGGAACGCACGTACAAGTGCGCGGTAATCGACACGTACTCTTCGAACGAAACGGGCCTGATCGCGTACACCTGCACGCAGGGCTGCTTTCACATTTTGCCGCACGACCTGCACGTGGAACTGCTTGCGCCCGACGGTCGCCAGGTAAAAGCCGGCGCGCGAGGTGAAATCGCCGTTACGGGCGGGCGCAATCCGTATGTTCCGCTGTTTCGGTACCGGACGGGCGACTGGGCGCGGCTGGAAAGCGCGCCGTGCAAGTGCGGCGACGCGGCCCCGCGGCTGTTGGACTTCGAAGGCCGCCCGCCGGTGCTATTCCGCTCGGCCAGCGGCGCGCCGGTAAACAACGTCGACATCTCGCGCGTGCTGCGCATGTTCCCAATCGTGCAGCACCGCTTCACGCAGAACAAAGCCGGAGCCTGCGAACTCGTCGCGCGCGCAATGCCGGGCGTCGATGCTGGCTACTTGCGTGGGCTGGAGCAGGCGCTTAAGGACCTCTTGGGCAAAGTGCCGCTGAAAGTGCGCTTCGATGAAAAGCTGGGCGAGGCGATGCGCGGCGGGAAAGTCGTGCCGTATGCGAGCGAGATGACCCTGGAGCGCTAACGCTCCCTATATTGCATATATTGCAGAGAAAGCCACGCCTTGGAACAACTGCAAGCCGTCTGGAACTGGATGTGCGAGTACTCCGAGCACCTCACCTTTATTACAGGCGTGTGGTGTGTCTGGCTCTACTGCCGCGAAAGCATGTGGGCCTGGCCCATCGGTGTGGTCAATTGCCTGTTTCAGGGGATCGTGTGCCTTGACGCGCGCCTGTATGCCGAGTTTGGCGAAATGGTCATCTTTCTGATCCTCACGCTGCACGGCTGGGCGGTCTGGCTGTGGGGCGGTACCGACCGCACCGAAAAACCGATGACGCGCGGGGTCTCACTGGCGAGCTACACGTTGCTCCTTCTCTTAAGTGCGGCGACCTGCGGCTGCATGGGCTGGATCCTGGTCAATTATTCCGACGCCACCAAAGGGACACCGCAATACATCGTGTACCTCGATGCGCTGGTCTTTGGCCTGAGCCTCGCCGCGCAGTGGCTGCTTAATATAAGGAAGCTGGAGAACTGGCTGCTCTGGATCGTGGTCGACGTCTTTACGGTGGGCATCTTCCTTGTTAAAGAACGGCCGATCATGGCCGCGCTGTATCTGATTTACCTGGTTATGGCCGCGCGCGGCTTCCTCTTATGGAAGGCTAAGCTGGGGTCGCTGGCGGCGGCGGCGGCCACCGAACGCGGCCCAGCAAAAGAACCTGCCACAACAACGTAACTCAATCAAAATAATGCAATTATACGAATAGCAAAGGTTGTACTTGCATCCCATCGAGTGACCCGGTACGACCTAACCCGCTCACGATAATTCAAGACCGAGCCGGACGATTAGGCGGGGGTTTCATGGCCTGGGCGGACGTTGTGTTCTTGCTATGCGCCGCGGTGATGGTGCTTTCCGCGTGCGCCATCGTAACGCGCAAGAACCCGGTTTATTCGGTTATCTGTATGCTGCCCTTCATGTTGGGCATGTCGCTGCTTTTCGCCCTGCTGCAAGCTCCCTTCCTCGCCGCGATGCAGTTGATGGTCTATGGCGGTGCGATCCTGGTCGTGTTCCTCTTTGTGATCATGCTGATCAACCTGCGCCCGGAAGAACTCAAAGACGACTTTGATATTTTCGGGTACTTCGTACCGGTGCTGGGCGTGGCGATTCTGGCCGGCTTGGTGGCGGCCTGCGGGATGCTCGATACGAACAAGGGCTCGCGTCTGGACAAAGGCTTCGCCTCGGAAGTGGACGGGAAGTTCGGCTCGATCGCGGACCTCAGCGGCCCGCTTTTCAAGACTTGGGTCGTGCCGTTCGAACTGGTCTCGGTCCTGATCGTCGTGGCAATTCTGGGCGCGGTCGTACTGGCCAAGAAGAAGGCTTAAAACGGAGCACATGGGCGTGGAGCAGCTTTACTCACTGGCCGTCGATGCCGCGCAGTCCTCCGGCACGGGCGAACGCTTCGTGCAGACGCTGACACGCCTGCTCTCGTTCAACGTCACGTCGTGCCTGACGCTCTCGGTGATCCTGTTTGCGATCGGCGCGTGGGGCGTTTTGGCGCGCCGCAATGTGCTGGTGATGCTGCTGTCTGTCGAAATGATGCTAAACGCAGTGATGCTGGCTTTCATCACGCTGGGCCGCGCGCATGCGACCTTGGGCGGGACGACGGGCGAGAACGGGCAGATCTTCGCACTCTTCATTATCGCGATTGCGGCGGCGGAAGCGGCCGTGGGCCTGGCGATTGTGGTGACATACTTCCGCAATCGTGGCACCGTCGATACGCGCGACATTACTTCGCTTAGGAACTGATCGAACCGCCCATGAACCCCTTTGACCTCCTGCCGCGCTGGCTGGGCGCCTCTGACGACCCGCACGGGTTCTGCGCGGACACGTTGTGGTGGATCGTGTTGTTCCCGTTCCTGGGCTTCCTGTTCAACGCCTTTGCGCACAAGAAAATCAACGCCCGCACCAGCGGCTTTATCGCGACGTTGATGGTCGCGCTCTCCTTTACTTGGGCCTGCGTCTGCTTCGCGCAGATGGCACACACCGACGACCGCTCGAAACATGCGCTGAACCTGACGCCGGAAGCGCTCCATGGCGACTACGGCACCTGGATGAACCTAGGCTGGTTTGAAGTCCGTTTCGGCTTCTACATGGACCAGCTCTCCGGGATCATGGCCCTGGTTGTCACGGGCATCGGTGCGCTGATTCACCTGTACAGCATCGGCTACATGGCCCATGACAAGTCGCCCGGGCGCTACTTCGCCTACCTGAACCTGTTCCTCGTGGCGATGCTGATCCTGGTGCTCGCGGACAACTTGGTGCTGATGTTTGTGGGCTGGGAAGGCGTGGGTCTGTGCTCCTACCTGCTGATCGGGTTCTGGTACGAAGACCGCGAAAAAGCCGAAGCCGGCACGAAAGCCTTCCTCTTTAACCGCGTCGGTGACTTGGGCTTTGTTCTGGGGATCTTCACGCTGGCGGCGGTCTTCGGGACTTCGAATTTCGTCTCCCCAGCCCCGCTGGCCAAGAACGTCGCCGAAACCGCGACCGCCGAAAAGAAAGTGGTCCTGCCGCCCAGTCCCGGCTTGCTCGATTACGCCAATGGCCTGAAGCGTCTGGCTGAAAAGCGCGGCAGCATCGCGCTGGACTTCAAAGCCCAGGCCAAGGACGGCAATCTGGACCTGAGCCAGCATGTGGGCGCGAAAGTGTTCCCCGGCATGGCCGTGGGCGGCGCGATCCTGATTGCGTGCGTACTCCTCTTCATCGGCGCGATGGGCAAGTCCGCCCAATTGCCGCTGTACGCCTGGCTACCCGATGCCATGGCCGGGCCGACGCCGGTCTCCGCCCTGATCCACGCCGCAACGATGGTCACCGCCGGCGTCTATATGGTCTGCCGCCTGCATCCGCTCTTCTCATTCAGCCCTGAAGCCCTCCAACTGGTCGCCGTCATCGGCGGCGCGACCGCGATCTTCGCCGCGCTGATCGGCCTGACCCAGACCGACATCAAGAAAGTGCTGGCCTACTCGACGGTCTCGCAATTGGGCTACATGTTCCTGGCTGCGGGCGTCGGCTCGTACTCGCTGGCCATGTTCCACGTCGTGACGCACGCGTTCTTCAAGGCGCTGCTGTTCCTCGGCGCGGGCTCGGTGATCCACGCGCTGTCCGGCGAACAAGAGCTCTATCGCATGGGCGGTTTGTGGAAGAAGCTGCCGCTGACTTGCTGGACCTTCGTCATCGGCGCGCTGGCGCTCTCCGGGTTCCCCGGCACCGCGGGCTGGTACAGCAAAGACGCGATCATGGCCGCCTGTCTGGCCAAGGCCGAAACGGTTCCCGAACACGAAAAGACGATTTATCTGGTGCTGTACGCCCTCGCGGTCATCGGCGCCTTCTGCACGGCGTTCTATACCTTCCGCTTGGTCAGCCTGGCGTTCTTCGGCAATGACCGCCTGACGCCGGAAGCCAAAGCGCACCTGCACGAATCTCCGCTCTCGATGACCCTGCCGCTGGCGATCCTCGCGGTGCTCGCGCTGCTCGGTGGCGTACTCTTCGAAGGCCGCTTGCTTCCGTTCCTGGCGCTGCCGGGTGGGCCGGAAAACCACGAAGCGCACCACCTCAACCTGATCATTGCCGGTGTCGCCGCGATCGGCGGCATTGCCTTGGCGATTTTCATCTATGCGGTGAAGAAGAAGGTCCCCAACATCGAAGCCGGAGCCAAGAACCCGCTCTGGAACGCCTCGCGCAACCAGTTTTACTTCGATTGGTTCTACATGGTCTTCGTGCGCGGGGCCTACGAGATCGTCTCCGAAGTGCTGCATTTCGTGATCGAAGTTCTGCTGATCCAGTTCCTGATCGTGGGCGGCGTTGAAAAGCTGACCCGGATGACTTCGCGGGGCTTAAGGCAGTTGCAGTCCGGACTGATGAACGCGTATGCGGCGGGGATTCTCGCCGGTGCGCTGGCAATCCTGTGGCTGGTGCTCCGAAACCGCTGATCGCAACCGAGGACGTGAACGAACGTGCTTTTGACGCTGCTGATCGTACTGCCTTTGGCCGGCATTATTCCGCTGCTGGCCTTCAAGGACCGCAACGCCCCCGAGATCAAGGTCTGGGCGCTGACGGTATCGTTCATCACGCTCCTGCTCGCGCTCCCGATCTGGTTCACCTTCGATCCGGGCCACATTGACCAGAAGAAGGAAGCCGCGCGCGCGCAGCTCAAATCGCTGGATATACGCCTCAACAACAAGCAAATGACCAAGAAGGAACACGACGACGCCTCGGTCGAACCCAAGCGTGTGCTGCGCGATTCGTTCTACATCGTCGAAGTCAACCGCCCCTGGATCAATCTGCCGGGGCTCAAAATCAACTACGACATGGGCCTGGACGGTTTCTCGGCGCTGTTGGTGCTGCTCTCGGTGTTGCTGGTCCCGCTGGCGATCCTGGCTTCCTTTAAATGCATCAAGGACCGCCAGAAAGAGTATTACATCGCAATGCTGGTCCTGCAGGCCGCGCTGGTGGGCGTCTTCGCCGCGCGCGACCTGTTCCTCTTCTACGTATTCTTCGAAGCCACGCTGATCCCACTCTACCTGATGATCGGCATCTGGGGCGGCGAACAACGCGTCGTCGCCACTACGCGCTTCGTGATCTACACAGTTCTGGGCAGCCTGCTGATGTTCGTGGCGATCCTGTACATTTATTACCGCACTGGGCTGGAGACGTTCTCGATCGCCAAGATCGCCGACCAATTAGCCACCATGCGCCTGATGGACGGAAAGGAAGGCTTCTCCAAGACTGAAGAATTCTTCTGCTTCTGGGCGTTTGTGCTGGCTTTCGCGATCAAGATGCCGCTCTTCCCCGTACACACCTGGCAGCCCGACGCCTACACCAAGGCGCCCGCGCCGGTCACCGTCCTACTTTCCGGCGTGCTGGCCAAGCTTGGCGCGTACGGCTTCTTCCGGCTGGTGATCCCGTTCTTCCCCTACGCCACACAGGAATACATCGGCCTGCTCGCGGGGCTGTGCCTGATCGGGGTCGTCTACGGCAGCATGATGGCCTACGTCCAGACCGACTTTAAGACCCTGCTGGCGTACAGTTCGCTCGCGCATTTGGGCCTGTGCCTGCTCGGGGTGCTCTCGATGCGCGAAGCCGGCGTGCAAGGCGCGCTCTTCCAGCTCATCGCGCACGGCATCGTGACGGGCGGGCTCTTCCTGATGGCGGGAATGATGGAAGAACGCACGCAGACGCGGGCCATCGAATACTACGGCGGGCTGGCCAAGAGCATGCCCAAGTTCGCGACCTGCTTCTTCATCTTCACGCTTGCCGCGGTGGGCCTGCCGCTGACCAACGGCTTCGTGGGTGAATTCGGGATTCTGCTCGGCGCCTTCCAGCGCCACCCGGTATGGGCGCTGGTCGGCGGCACCGGCATGGTCCTGGGCGCCGCCTACATGCTCTCGCTCTTCCAGCGCGTCTTCCTGGGCAAGCTGGTTCGGCGCAACCTGATCAACGTGCCCGACCTGTCGCGGCGCGAATTGGCGTTGCTCCTACCGCTCCTTATCCTGATTTTCTACATGGGCCTGATGCCCAACGCGGTGCTCTCCAGGCTCGACGCGGCTTCGCAGACGTACTTGTTCCAGTCTTCGCGCAAGAGCCACCATCCGGACGCGCCACGACCGGGCCAAGGTGATGGAATGATCGCCGAAGAGTCTCCCGCAGCCGAACCCGAAGCGCCTGCCGGCGCAGTTCCCGCAGATGCCGACACGGCGCTGGCCGAACCGCCACAACTCGCCGTACCGCCCCAGAAGGGAGCCGCGCAATGAGCGGGTTCGATTACAGCCAGCTCATTAAACTCCTGCCCGTGGGCGTGATTCTCGCGTCCGCGCTGGTGGTCGTGTTGCTGGGCCTGATCCTCGAAAGCAAAGACCGCTACGTCCTGCCGATGGTCGCGCTGGGCGGCACGCTCCTGGGCCTCGCGGCGCTTGGCCACAATTACTTTGTGGTGATCGATCTACACCACGCGCCGGCGCCCTGGTTCTCCGGCCTGACCGAAGCCACCAATATCTACGACCCGCGCATCCTGAAGGGCGCGTTCTCGATTGATGGCTTCGGCATGGTCATCGCGCTCGTCGTGCTGATCGGCGGTGCGCTCTCGATCATGATTGCGCCGCATGAAGAAGACGATTCGGCACTCAAGAGCGGCGAATACTACGGCCTCCTGATGCTCGCCGTCGCGGGCATGATGTGCCTGGGCTTCTCCTACGACTTCCTGACGCTCCTGATCAGCCTCGAAATCATGTCCATCGCGACGTACATCCTCTCGGGTTCGCAGCGCGGGACAGTCCGCAGCTCCGAAGCCGCGTTGAAATACCTGGTCCTGGGCGGCTTCAGCACCGCGTTCTTCATGCTCGGCATCGCCTTTATCTACGGCGGGACGGGATCCTTAAGTCTGGCCCCGGTCGACTACTATGCGCTGGCCAAGCTCTCGGCCCAGCCGCACTACCTGGTGCTGGCGGGCATGTCGCTGGTCTTCGTCGGGCTGCTCTTCAAGGTCGGTGCGGTGCCGTTCCACTTCTGGATTCCGGACGTGTACGAAGGCGCCCCGACCGGCGTGACGTCGCTGATGGCCGTCGGCGTCAAAGCGGCGGCGTTTGCGGTGCTCGGACGCATCCTGTTTGGCACCTTCTCCAGCGTTAATTTCCGCAACGACTGGACGACCGTGATCATGGCCGCGGCGGTCCTGACGATGGCACTGGGGAACTTGCTCGCGCTGCAGCAGACCAGCGTTAAACGCATGCTGGCCTACTCGGGCATCGCGCATACGGGCTACCTGCTCCTGACCTTCCTGGTGAATCCGGGCCTCCTGGACAAGGACATCCTGCAATCGGTGATCCCTGAACATTTAGGCACGGCGGGCTTCTACCTGCTCTCTTATGGCGTGATGACGGCCGGGGCGTTTGGCGTGGTGGGCATGATACGCGAAGACGGCCGACGCCTCGAAACTTTCGACGATTTCCGCGGTTTGGCCAAGGAACACCCCGGCATGGCGCTGTGCATGGCCATCTTCATGCTCTCGTTGGCGGGGATTCCACCCTTCGCCGGGTTCTTCGCCAAGTTCATGCTCTTCAAAGGCGCGGTTGCGCAGGGCTACATTTACCCGGCGGTCATCGGTGTGCTGACCAGCGTGATTTCGCTGGGTTACTATCTGCGCGTGATCGCGACGATGTACATGGATCCCGAAGTCGCTCCGCAGCACGCACCCACGCCGGCACGCTGCCGTTACGTCTGGAGCACCACGCTGATGATCTACGCGGCGGGGGTCGTCACGCTGCTCCTGGGCCTCTTGCCCAACTGGGCGCCGGGCTTCTTCTAAAACCAGTCCAATTGAATTAGGGAGCCACGCGCGGACATTTGCGCGCGGGTTCTTGATTTTTCCTTGCAGGAAACGCCTCGCCGCCGAAAACGAACGCCACAGTTTCGCAGCGCCGCAGGCCAACCCGAGCCGTCGAGCCGCAAGGAGCGCGCATGAAAATTGCCGTCTGCGTCAAGCAAGTGCCCTCCACCACCGCCGTGATCCGCGTCGCGCCCGAAGGGCTCGATCTCAGTGGTGTTGAACTGGTCCTCTCGCCCTATGACGAATACGCCCTCGAAGAAGGCTTAAAAGCCAAGGACGCCAACGCCGGTTCCACGCTCACCGTGATCACCGTTGGCCCCGACGGCGCGGCCAAGGTCCTCGAACATGCCTTCGCGCTCGGCGCGGATGAAGGCATCCACGTTAAGGCCGACGGCATCGACGCCCGCGGTGCGGCGGCTTGCGCGGCGGCGCTCCTTAAAGCCGCGCCCGCCGACCTGATTTTCTGCGGTCGCCAGGCCATCGATGACGACAGCTGGCTCTTCCCCGGCACGCTGGGCGAGTTGCTCGATCTGCCGCACGTGACCGCGGCCGTCACCTTCACGCTGAGCGGTGCGGAAGCCGTCTGCAAGCGGCGCATTGAAGGCGGCGAAGAGACGCTCGTCGTGCAGTTGCCCGCGGTCGTCAGCGCGGACAAAGGCCTCAACGAGCCGCGCTCGCCCACGCTTAAAGGCCGTCTCGCCGCAAAGAAGAAGCAGGCCGTGGTGAAGACGCCGGCCGATCTGGGCCTTGATGAAGCCGCACTCGCTCCGGCGCTGGCCGTGCAGTCGTACGCGCCGCCGCCCGCGAAGTCGCCCGGCAAAATGGTCGGCGGCAATGCCGCCGAAGCCGCCAAAGAACTGGTCCGCCTGCTGCGCGAGGAGGCGAAAGTCATCTAATGCCTGAGATCCTGATCGTCGCCGAACACCGCAACGGGGTGTTGAAGAAAACCGCGGGCGAATTGCTCGCCGCCGCCAGCACGTTGGCAGCGGGTGGCAAAGTTCTGGCCGCGGTGTTGGGTCCGGGCGCGGCCGCCTGCGCGGGAGAACTCTACGCCTGGGGCGCGGACGCGGTCCTCGCCGCGGACAGCCCGGCCCTGGCAAACTATTCAAGCCTGCGCTGGACACGCGTTCTGGCCGGAGCCATCGCGGCAAAAAAGCCCAGCGCGGTCCTGCTCTCCGTTTCAAGCCTCTCGCGCGACCTCGCCGGACGCCTCGCCGCGCGCACCGGCGGATCGCTGGCCTCCGACTGCACGGGCCTTTCCGCCGCCGGCGGCGCCACGACGCTGGTTCGACCGATCCTCGCCGGCCGTGCCTCGATCACGGCTTCGCCGGCCGCTTCGCCGCTGATCGCGACCGTCCGGCCCAACGTTTTCACGCCGCAGAAAGCCGCCACGCCGTCGACCGCGTCGGTGGAAACGCTGGCCGTTGAAGAAAACCCCGCGGACCTGCGCGTTCTGGTCAAGGAAGTCGCGACGGTCGCTTCGACTCGCCCGGAGCTCGCCGAAGCCGCAATCGTGGTCTCCGGCGGGCGCTCGCTGGGCAGCGCCGACGCCTTCAAAATCGTCTATGACCTCGCCGACGCCTTGGGCGCCGCGCCGGGGGCCAGCCGCGCCGCTGTTGATGCCGGTTACGCGCCGCATTCAATGCAGGTCGGCCAGACCGGCAAGACGGTCGCGCCGGCGCTGTACTTCGCGATCGGGATTTCCGGCGCGATCCAACACCTCGCCGGCATGCGCACGAGCAAGTACATCGTCGCGATCAATTCGGACGCCAACGCCCCGATCTTCAAGCTCGCCGATTACGGGATCGTGGGCGACCTGTTCCAGGTGGTGCCGGCGCTGACCGAAGAATTCAAGAAGCTGCTGAAAGCCTAGCGCGCTATCGCCGGGCACGTGTTTACGGCTCCGTCGGCGCGGACTCAAACTCCGGCACCGCGCCACCACTCCGCGCCGCGGCGCGAATCGAATCAAAGCGTCGCCGCGACCAGCCCGACCACTTCTGCTTGAGCGCGTTGTATTGTGCCGTGCTGTATTTCTTCCCCACCAGCGCGTCAACCTGCGCTTCGCTTAGGGGTGGGCGGCCTAGCGCTGCGCCCAGGTCCTCCGCGCGTCCCGCCTTAAGTACCGCTTCCCACGCCGCCTTCAGGTCCTCATGTACGTCCAGCAGCGCGCCGCGCATCAGCGCGTTGACCGTGTTCCAACGTTTGCCGCTCTTGGGATCGTCAAAAACAAAGGCCGCATTCGCGGCGAACGGTCGCGCCGTGGTGAAGGTCGGCAGATCCATTTTATAAATCTCGGGCAGGACCGGCAGGCGCTCAAGGTCGAACTCCTGCGGTCCGCCTTCGCTGCCGCGCTTCTGATACCAGAGCCGCTGGCCTTCCTCGCTCAGCACAAAGTCTTCGAAATCCTGCGCGAGTTCCGAATGCGGTGCATTTCGAAAAACCGCGATCGAATCCGCCGTCACGCCCGACAAGTCCTGCGGAAAGAGGAATTCCAGATGCGTCGCGCCCTGCCGCCGGATCGGCGCTGCGGCGTAGAAGTCCAGACATGGCCCAGCCGCACATTGGCCCAGCGAAACATCGCGCGGTACCGAAGCGCCGCCTTCGTTAAAGGATTTCGCGTTGGCCGCCATGCGCGCGAAAATGCCCCAGCCATCGTCCCACTTGTACGCCTGCAAAATCATTTCAACGCAAATGTGCATGGAGCCCGACTTGACCGGGTCGCCGCACGAAACCCAGCCAAGGTATTCCGGCCGCGAAAGCGTGCGCCAGTCCTCGACCATCGGCAGCTTCGCTTTCTCGATCACGAGCCGGTTGTAGACGATCCCGAAACCCGACATGCATGCGGCGTACCAGCGTCCCTGCGCATCCTTCAGGTCTTGCCCTGCACCCTTCGCAGGAATCTGCCCTGCTGTCGGCACGTTGTGCGGCAACAAGAGCCCGCCCGGGCATTCGATGTTCTCTTTGCGCAGCGCCGCTTCGTCAGTCAGGTTGCGGTAGTCGAACACGCCCCCGCCAAAGAGCACATCGACGCCGATGCCTTCGCCCGCGCCCCAATTCGCCTTGCGGCCCAGCTCGCGGATAAATTTGGTGATTTCGCCGGTCCCGCCCACGTCGAGCCACTCGACGCGCACGTGCTTGCCCTTGGTGCGCAGAATGTACGCTTCAAACCCGCGCGCGTACTCTGCGCGAATGCCGTCCCAGTGCGGCGACAGAATCACCAGCGTCTCGTCGGGTTTGGGCGTGCGCGAAACCAGGCCGGGGCCAAACACCACCCCCGCCAGCAGCAGCACGAGCATCGCGGTCCAGAGTAAGCGCATGAAAGAATGCTATCTCCCCCGCCCCACCCCGCCAGTCACGCGCACCCAGCATCGCCACAACGCATTTGAAACTCGCGCGCGCCTGCGCATTATACGCAACCCATGAGCGCATCCGGAAACCTCCGCGGTATCATCGTGGCCCTCGACGGCCCCGCCGGCAGCGGCAAATCCACTGCCGCACGCAGCCTGGCCGAAGCCGAAGGCTACGCTTACATCAATACCGGCGCGATGTACCGCGCCGCCGCGCATCTGGTCGAAGAAGGCGGCATCGATGCCGAAACCAATCCCGCCGCCGCCGTGAAGATCGCGCAGGATATGCGCTTCGAATACCGCGAAGAAAATGGCGAGCCAAAATATTACGTGGCTCCGCGCGACGGCGCCCCGCTCCAGGACCTCACCGCCGTGCTCTTCACCGCTGCGCTCACCGCCAAACTCAAGCCTGTGGTGAACAACGAAACCCTGCGTCATCTGCTCGTCGAAAAAATGCGCGCCGCCGCGAACGAAGCCATCGCCCACGGCGCCAAAGGCGTGGTGCTGGAAGGCCGCGACATCGGCACCGTCGTCTTCCCCGATGCCGCGGTGAAGTTTTACGTCGAAGCGGACCTCGAAGAACGCACGCGCCGCCGCGCGGAACAGCTCAAGCAGGCCGGCGACACCGTCGAAGCCGAAGGCCTCAAAAAGCAACTCGCCAAGCGCGACCAGGTGGACTCGAGCCGCGCCGTGGGCCCACTTAAGAAAGCCGCCGACGCGATCCAAATCGACACCACCGCCCTCGACCCGCAAGGCGTACTCGACGTCCTGCGAAAAGAACTCGCACGCAAATTGAAGAAGTAAGCCCGCCCTTCACTCGCCTAGCCGCAACTTTTTCGCCAAGGCCGCGTCTGCGATTGGGTAAACTTCTTCCTGTGGCGTAACCAGCAAGTCATAGCGCTTGGCTTCAACGTGGCCGCGCTGCGCCGCGACGAATTCCGAGATGTCTTCAATGCCCAGCAGCCAATCGCTGGCGAATTTCACCAGTGACTCATTGCGCAAGCCTAGTTGGATCGCGCGGCGTTGCTGCGACGCACCATTGGGGTGGTGGTCGGGGTCCCATTGCACCCGAATGGGCGATTTTCGCAGCGATTCATTCCAGGCGTCTTCGGTCCCGTAGACTTCAGGCTGAAAGAG
>Ga0265314_10001623_pt1 | contig 24613 bp, 17 predicted proteins | sample 4126metaG_FD_203106 | JGI IMG/M metagenome (GOLD analysis project Ga0265314, IMG submission 203106) | Rhizosphere microbial communities from Carex aquatilis grown in University of Washington, Seatle, WA, United States - 4-1-26 metaG | ecosystem: Host-associated > Plants > Roots > Rhizosphere >... | reverse complement strand
AACCCACCTCAGGGTTCTTGGCCCCACGGGGGTACTACTGCATACTAAGACCTCACTATGACGGCATACGACGAATCCTACCCCAGCCTCTGCATAGAAACCGGATTGACATGCGACGTATGCACCTCCAATACGGCGCGCGAAGTGGCGCGTGTCTGTAAAGGATTACGCGGGAAGATGGTGGGGCAGATGTTCGTGCAGCTGTATCCAAATCCGGCTTGCTCGCCGATGCACGCCAATTTCGCCCAAGCATATAGGGATGCTTCGCCTAAGGAAGTGCAGCGTGAGACGTCGCCCGTCAGGATCGCGGCCGTAGCGTAGGTGGAAGCGCCGGCTGGAAAGCCGGCGGCAGGCTCGAAGGCCTGACCCCACGAAAGTTGATTTACTTCTCGGCCTGCTCGGCCCAGCCCTTTTCGAGCATCCGCGAATATTCGCCCGACGCGAAGATCTCGAACTCGAATCCGAGGTGTTCCGGATCGGCGAAGGGCATCTGGCCCAGGTGCGCGTGAAACATCTGGTCGGCGTAGCGATGGTAGTGGCGCAGAAAGTCGGGAGAAAACATCTCTTGCGGAGGCATATCCGCCAAAATGACGTTCAGGCCCAGCGCGCGCGAAAAGATCGACTTGTGGTTTGAAACTCCCCACTTCTTCAGCTTACTGGCGACCTCGGCGGGCGGATTTTGCACCACGTACGCGGCGAAACTTTGAGGCTGGAATGAGCTTCCTTGCAGTTCAGGATACCTGCCAATGTGCTCCATGCATTGCCCGATCCAGCGCAGGATATCCTTGCCTACGTAAAAGAGCATCCGGATTTCCTGATAGCGGCCCTCCAGCAGGGTTCGTTCCAGGTCTTCGGGGGACTGCTGTCCGGAGGGTAGCAAGCCTTGCAGCATCAGGCTGGCTCGCGAGCTTTCGACGACCTTGCCGGGGCCGGATTGGTCCGCAAACGGATGAAGAATCAGGGGCGGAAGCTTTTGGGCTGCTAGTGTATTCTGCATGGGGGCCTTCGTGGGCAACCCCATTATGGCCAACTAACGCCGCTCTGTGAGCAGTACTTTTCGCTCAATTAGCTGGGACCCTCGGAGTACCTTCACTAGTACTTCGTCACCAGGCTTATGCGCCTGTAGGGCATAGGTAAAGTCGTACAGATTCCCGATGTCCTTGCCGTCGAACTCGATCAGGATGTCGCCGGCTTTGAGACCGGCTTTCGCCGCGGGAGTTCCGTCGCGGACATCGGCGAAACGGACGCCATGCGGCGGTTCGTCGAAATCGGGGATGCTGCCGAAGTTGGGGCCATACCCGCCGCCGCTCCCGGAGCTGACAGAGGTCGCCGACTTCTCGACGACACGCTGGAACTTGGGGCGTTCCGGGTCGTTCGCCAAACGTGTCGCGATCTGCGCAACGTAGCCCAGGAGCTTGGCGGCGTCGGGGGCGTCGATCTTGTCCCAGGTATCGCTGGGCTTGTGATAATCGCCGTGCAGGCCGCTGAAGAAGAACAGCACCGGCACCTGCTTCACGGTAAAGGACATATGATCGCTGCCGCCGTAGCCGGTGGCTTCCGAAAGATCCAGCTTGAACCCGGTGGGCGGGTTGACGGAGTCCACCAGCTTGCCCAGCGTGGAACCGGTTCCCGAGCCGTTGACGTAAACCTTGCCGCCCCGGATCCGGCCGATCATGTCCATGTTGAGCATCGTCACGGCGTTTTCGAGCGGCAGCAAAGGATGCCCGGTATAGTAATTGCTGCCCAGCAGTCCTAGTTCCTCGCCCGCGAAGGTCATGAAGAGAATCCCGCGCTGCTGCTGGGGCTGCTTCGAGAAATAGCGGGCCAGCTCGATTACGCCTGCGGTGCCCGAGGCGTTGTCGTCAGCGCCTGGATGAATCGTGCCGATCTGCGAAGGCGCGAGCGAGTGTTCATCGCCCAGGCCCAGGTGATCGTAATGCGCACCGATGATCACGTACTCGGAAGTCTTTCCTGGAATGTAGGCGGCAACGTTATGAACCGTCTTCATGTCGTGCTGGATGTCGAGCGACACATTTACCGTAAGTTTCGTTAAAGGGAAAGACTGCGGCTTCAGATCCTTATCGATGCCGTCCAGAATCTGGTGCAGATCACGGCCTTCGGTCTTGAGCCACGCCTCGGCGGTCGCCTCTTTCACTTGTACGAACAGGACGCCGGCGTCGGTAGGTCCGGTGGCTTGGCCGAAGGCTTCGATCCGGTCCTCTTCCGGCATGTGGTGGGGATAGGCGTCGTTGATAAGGATCACTCCACGAGCGCCGTGCATCTTCGCATTCACTGCTTTGATGGCGAATGTCGAGTGCTGAGTGAGCTCCTTACCCTGGAACACGCTCTTCTCATCGTCTTCCTGCGGCTCGTGGCGGACCAGGAGGACGATTTTGTCTTTGACATCGATCCCCGCGTAATCGTCGTAGTGATATTCGTTCGCCGTGATTCCGTAGCCGACGAACACCACCGGAGCCGAGACTGTTCCGGACGAAGAGAAGCTGAAGGGGATGAAGCCGTCGCGCAGCGGCAGCGCCGTGGTTTTTCCAGCATCCGTTATGTCGAGGCGGTTCGTGGCGCCCATGCGAGCGCCCACCGTCGTGGTGAACGCCTGCTCGTAACCGCTGCCCGGCACGGGTTTCACGCCGAACGATGCGAATTGTTTAGAGATGTAGTCCGCCGCGATCTCCAATTCCGGCGATCCGGTGGCGCGGCCTTTCAACTCCGTAGACGCCAGATATTTTATGTGGGCTAGATATGCGTCCGGACTGATGTTTGCTGGGGCTTGCGCCCAGACCGCTGTGAGTCCTATCAGCGCCGAGATAGCAAGCCTTCGCACTACTACTTACCGCCGAGCTTGGGAATAGTCACGACGCAAGTCTCTTCGCACTTGGCCAGCTTCGCCTGATGGTCGATCTCGAGCTGGACCAGCTGTTTCATGATCGGCCATTCCAAAGCGCCCACGAACTTGCGGCCGTTGACGAAGAGGGTCGGCGTCGCGTCCAGCCCTAGTCCATGTGCTTCGGCGATATTCTGAGCGACTTCCTTGTCGGTGACCTTGCCATCGACGCAGCGACCCAGTTGGATCGAGTCGACGCCGGCTGTTCCGGCCCAGGCCATCACCTTCGAATTCAGAGTCTCGGGCGTGACGCCATCCTGATTCTCGTAGATCCAATCGTGGAATTTCCAGAAAGCCTGTGGATCCTGCTTGTAGATGCAGCGGCCCGTGTCAGAGGCGGCGCGCGCCCAGGGATGAATCGATTCCAGGGGGAAATCCTTGAAGTAGACTTGCACCGTTTCGGGGAAGGTTTGGACCAGATTCTTGCGCATTACGTCGGCTTCGACCTTGCACACAGGACACTGGAAATCGCCGTAGACCACGATGGTGACGGCCGCGCCGGGCTTTCCATAGCTGGGTTGCGAATCGAGCTTGATCTGGTCGAGCGCCGACTGAAACGGGCTCTTGGTCATGTCGTAGACGTCGCCCTTGACGATGGTCTTGCCGTTTTGCGAGATCAAGTAGTGCTCATCCTTGGACTGCCCATTATAGGAGAGGTGCACGGCGAGTTCGGAGAATCCCGGCAGATAGGCCGAGGGCTTGGGATCGTCGATAACGACGGTGACTTGAGGGACCCACAGTTCGGCATGGCGGAGATAGGCTTCGAGCGCGGGCTTGTCGATAGCCGCCTTGGTCTGCGCAAATATCGGAAGCGCGGCAAGCAGGAGCGTGGCAAGTTTCATGGTTTGGACCTAGTTTCAATTGTCGCACTAGCGGTGTTCTTTATGCCCCCTGCCCTCACGGGCAGGGCTGGCGATGGCTGTCCGTATTTCGATTCAGCCCCGCCAGTCAGGGCGGGGGCAGGTATCCCCCACTATACTGGAGGTTTGTCCAAATACTGGCTGTTGGTTCCGCTGCTGCTGGTGTATCTGAGCAGCTTGGGGCGAGTGGGATTCCTGGGGCCGGACGAGCCGCGCTATGCCTCCATCGGCAGGGAAATGGCGCACTCCGGCGATTGGATCACGCCGCGCCTCGACGGCTCTCCCTGGTTCGAAAAATCGCCGCTGCTTTACTGGACGACGGGCGCCGGACATCGGCTGCATTTGTCCGATGAGTGGGCCGCGCGGCTGCCCCTGGTGCTGATCAGTCTCGCGTTCCTGTGGTTCTTCCATCGCACGCTCGCACGAGAATTTTCTCCCCGTATGGCGCTGGCGTCCACCGGAATCCTGGCGACGTCCGCCGGCTGGGTAGCGTACAGTTTCGTTGCGGTCACCGATCTGCCGATGTCGGCCGCGTTGGGAGCCGCGACTCTGATCGGAGTGTTCGGGCCGAGCGCCATCCCTAGCCGGGCGCGTCAGACAACGATGTTGGGCATGTGGGCGGGCGTGTTTCTCGGTCTGGCTGTTCTGGCGAAAGGATTCGTGCCGCTGGTGCTGATCGCGCCGGTGCTGCTGGTCGCCCGCCGGATGCGGGTGGCGATGATCGTGACGGGCGCGGTGGTTGCTGCTCCCTGGTACATCCTGTGTGAGCTACGCAACGGTCCCGTATTCTGGAACGAATTTTTCTGGAAGCATCACGTGGATCGCTTTCTGCATCCGACGCTCGATCATCCCCAGCCGTTCTGGTATTACTTGCCGGTGCTGCTGGCGGGATTGTTCCCGTGGACGCCTCTGGCCGGCTTGTTCTTGCGTCCCAAGACCTATCAGGACGATCGCATCCGGTTCCTGGTGTTATGGCTGTTGGTTGGGCTGGTGTTCTTTTCCTGGTCAGCGAACAAGCTGCCGGGCTACGTGCTGCCGCTGATGCCGGTCATGGCGATCGTATTAGCACATGCCCTGGACAAGACTCCAGGTTCCGCCTGGTGGATCGGGGCGTGCGTCGTGCTGTTGGTCGCGGCTCCCACGATCGCGGCGCTGTTGCCCGATGCGCTTCTGTCCAGAGTAGGCGCGGTCCATTTCTCGTTTGCTTTGGTCCCGCGCGGATGGCCATTCGCGTTGGCCGCCGGCGGCGTGTTTTGGCTGGCGTGGCTGGCGAAAGATGAGCCTGGCAAACGCGAGCAAGCGATGCTTATCGCGACACTGGCCACTCTCGCCGCGATCGGCTACTTTAAGTTCGCTCTGCTGCCGGTGCTCGATCAGCGGTACTCCGTTCGCGCATTCTGGACAGCGAACGCGTCGCAGATCGAAGGGGCTTGCATAAAGGATGTCCGGCGAGACTGGGTTTACGGGCTGAACTATTATGCCGGGCGTCCTTTGCCGGAATGCTCGGGTACGCAGTTGCGGGTTGCGGTTCGTAACGGCCAGCTTCAACTGATCCAGCCTTAGCTGTGCAAATGTAAGAAAAATCGAGCCTACTCCCCTAGGATCTATACCTATCACCCCCGCCCGCCGATGGATATGCGGTTACGGAGGTTTCCATGATTCTGTCGCATTCTACAGTGTCTCGGTTCTCAGCAATGTTGCTGTCTCTCTGTGCGATCCCAATGTTAGGATGGGCCGCGAAGCCGTCCATTGATCCCAACACGCCCGAGGGCAAGCTCCTGCAAAAAGCGCAAAACGAGAACGATCTTTCCAAAAGGCTGCAGCTGCTGGAGCTCTTTCCCGAGTTGTTCCCGACGTCTCCCCTGGCGGAACAGGCTTTCGGCGAGATGCAGGCACGCTATCATCAGGCCGGCAAGCTGGCCCAAGCCTTGGCCGCCGGCTCAAGAGTACTCATTTTCAATCCCAGCAATCTGGAAGCGGCGTGTCTAAACTGGCGCATCGCCGCGGACATGAAGGACGCCACGCTGACGGATGTCTGGATGAAGCAGGCGGGTTATGTCGCGGAGAGAGCGTTTAAGACTCCCGATCCGGATATGAGCCAGGCTACGCGCGACTGTGGCAACAGCGCCCGCCAGGCGAATGAAATGGAAGCTTATAAGGAAGCCTTCACCGCCAAGAATCCGGCGGATCGGATTAAGCTGCTGGAGCTGTTTCTCGTCAATCACCCCCAAACCACGCACGCTGACGATATCGAGATCGCGGTGTTTCTGGCGTATCGCGAGCTGGGCGACGCCGCGAAGGCCCTCGCCGCAGCCGAAAGACTGGTGGCGCATAACGATACGCGCGAGGACGCCATGCTGCTGGTGGCCGAGTCCTATTTCAAGTCCGGCAAGGATCCTAACGCCGTGGTGAATTTGTCGAAGAAGGTGATCGATCGCGTCAACAAAGGCGAAAAGCCCGAGGGCTTCAGTGAAGCGGATTGGGCTCGCAACAAGACCGCGGAACTGACCCAGGCCAACTACATGATCGGTTCCGTCAGCTTCCAGGCTGAAAAATGGGAAGCAGCCGACCAGGCGTTCCGGGCAGCGCTGCCCAATCTCACGGATCCTCGCTTTCGTGCCGAGGTGCTGAGTTCGCTGGGCTGGGCCAATTACAAACTGAAGAACGTTTCGGATGCGATCAAGTTCTATGTCGATTGCACCAACATTCCGGGGCCGTTCCAGCAGGCTGCTTCGAAGACGCTCAACACGATCACGGCGGAATACCGGATTAAATGAATGCCCCCGCCGTAACCGGCGGGGCTGGACTGAGACGCGAAAGCCGCGCCCGTCAGGGCGGGGGATCACACGTGCTACTCTGGCGCCAGATGCGCCTGAGAACCCTCGTTGCGGTCGTTGCAGCGGCGCTGTGCGGCTGCTGGGGACTGCTCCACGCGCAGAAACCGTTCAAGGAATACGACACCATCGAAGGACATGCCGAGTCCGACATTCCGCCTGACTACAATGTGCCCCATGAGTGGACCCGCGGGCGTCTCATGTATCCGGACTATTCGGGCTTCCGGCTGGGATATCGCCGCCGCGGAAGCTGGACCATCGACTATCCGCGCTCGGACCGGCATCTGCTTTTCGGAGTGAAGCGCCTCACCCGCATCGACACGCGTTCGGTGGAACAGTCCGTGGCGCTCGATAACAGCGACGACATCTACAACTGGCCGATGATGTATGCGGTGGAAGTCGGGCATTGGCAGTTTAACCCCGAGCAAGCCGCGCAACTTCGCGATTTTCTGGACCGCGGGGGCTTTCTGATGGTGGACGATTTCCATGCCAACACGGAGTGGGAAGTTTTCCTTGAAGGAATCAAGCAGGTGTATCCAGACCGGGAAATCGTGGATCTGCCGAAGGCCGAACCCATTTTTCACACCTTGTACGACCTCGACGACAAGTACCAGATTCCGGGCGCGCAGTATCTCCGCAGCGGACGAACCTACGAAAAGGACGAGAGTGGGAGGCCGGAACACTGGCGCGGTATTTACGATGACAAGGGACGTATCGTGGTCGCCATCTGCCACAACATGGATCTCGGCGATGCCTGGGAGTGGTCCGATGAGCCGGAATATCCGGCCGAGTGGGCTAACATGGCCTACCGTATCGCGATGAATTACTTTGTCTACGATCTCTCACACTGAGTGCTATTTCAACCTGCCGGGAAGTGTTTCAATCGTGTGCTATCCTTAAGGCCGGCTAAGACTTTCATGCGCCTGCGCGCGGCGATTTTCCTCACTTTGGGCGGCCTCGGCACCTGGGGTATCTTACACGCCCAGAAGCCCTTCATCTCCTACGAAAGCACCGAGGAACACGCCATAGCCGCGCTGCCTCCGGACTGGGAGCGGGACGCCGAATGGACCCGCGGACGGCTCAAGTACACCAGCTCCACCTTCGAACACCCCCTTCCGAACAACACCGGCCGATACGGCTGGCGCACCGATTATCCTTTGGGGGATCGACACACCTTACAGGGTCTGCTGCGTCTAACCCGCGTGGATGCTAAATCGGTGGAGCAGATCGTTGAGCTCGACAACAGCAGCGACATTTATAACTGGCCGTTCGTGTATGGAGTGGAGGTCGGGCACTGGAGTTTGAACGACGAGGAAGCCGATCAGATGCGCGACTACCTCCTGCGCGGCGGCTTCTTCATGACGGACGATTTTCATGGCACCCAGGAATGGGATGTGTTCATGGAAGGCATGCGGAAGGTCTTTCCGAGACGTCCGGTTACGGACATCGATAACAAAGATGAGATTTTCCACGTCATATACGATATAGACCCGCGGTCACGCATCCCCGGGGCGCAGTTCATCTATAGCGGCATCCCGTGGGAGTTCGATGGTTTTGAGCCAAAGTTCCGTGCGATCTACGACGACAAAGGACGTATCATGGTCGGGATCTGTCATAACGTGGACATGGGGGACGCCATCGAATGGTCGGATGACCCGCAGTATCCGGAGAATTATGCATCCCAGGCGTATCGCATCTCGGCGAACTACGTCATGTATGATCTGACACACTGATCTGACTAAGTATGATGAGAGCCTTCACCCTACATGTTCGAGTTCCTCTTTAAGTATCCGCTCTCGATCTATCGCCAAGGGACGTTTATCTTCCTGGCCGGCTGGCCGCTCTGGCTCATGGCGCTGGGCATACTGGCATCCGCGGGCGTGCTTGGCTTCCTGATCTGGCGGCAAACCTCGGGATCGGCTCGGATGGGCGTGGTCCGGCAGGTTTCCGTCTGGATCTTGCAAACGGCGCTGGCCGCCCTGCTGTTCTTCCTTTTATGGCACCCGGCGCTGAGCGTTTCGGCGCTCAAGCCGCAGCAAAACATCGTGGCGGTGGTGATCGACGATTCCACCAGCATGACCACGAACGACGAAAACGGCACGCGCAAGGAAGCTACGGAGAAGGTCCTCAATGGCGGACTGCTCAAAGCGCTGCAGGAGAAGTTCCAGGTTCGGTTGTACCGCATGAGCGATCATGCCGAGCGGATCGACAAGCTGGAGCAACTGACGGCCGGGGCGACTGCCACGCATATCGGCGAAAGCCTGAAGCAGGTGGCGGCGGACGCTTCCAGTCTTCCGATTGGCGCGATGATCCTGCTGAGCGATGGCGCCGACAATACCGGCGGCGTCGACCTCGAAACGCTGTCTGAGATTCGCCGCCAGCGGATTCCCGTTCACACCATCGGACTGGGCCGCGAAACCATGAGCCACGATATCGAAATCAGCAACGTGGATGTGGCGTCGCGAGCATTGCCCGAATCGCGCCTGGGTGCAACCGTGAGCTTTCATCAGCACGGCTACACTGGCCAGAAAGCGAAGATCACGCTGAAGGAAGGTTCGAAAATCGTCGCCAGCCAGGATGTCACGCTGAAGGCCGAGGGCACCGAACAGGTGGAGACGGTTCTGTTCAACGCGGGCGCCGCCGGCGTGAAGACGATTGAAGCGGCGATCGAGCCGTTCCCGAATGAAGAGAATCCGCGCAACAATCGCGTCACGCGGCTGGTGAATGTCGACCCGCGCAAGCCTCGCATCCTCTATCTGGAAGGCGAGCCTCGCTGGGAGTTCAAGTTCCTCAAGCGCGCAGTGGAGGACGACAAGACGCTGGACGTCGCCACTATTCTGCGAACCGCGCCCAACAAGCTGTATCGCCAGGGTGTGTGCCGGCCGGGCGATACAGCCCATCCTCAGGTCAACGGCAAGTGCAATGAGATGGAAGACGGCTTCCCCAGCAAGATCGAAGACCTGTTCGCCTTCGACGGCTTGATCTTCGGCAGCGTGGATGCGCCTTACCTCACCAAGAATCAGCAGGACATGGTGAAGCAGTTCGTCGACCGGCGCGGAGGCGGGGTGCTGTTCCTGGGCGGAAAAGATTCGTTGTCGGATGGAGGCTGGGCCAAGTCGGCTGCCGCCGATATTCTGCCAACCACGCTGCCTGACCGTAAGAACACCTACTCCTTCGTGGGGGCCGACGTTGAGCTTTCACCCGCGGGTCAAGACAGCCTGATCACCCGCATTGAGGAAGATCCCGTGAAGAACGTCGAGCGTTGGAAAAAGCTGCCTTACATCCGGACGTTCCAGGATCCGGGCGAACCGAAGCTTGGCGCGGTGGTGCTGGCGTATTTCGTTCCTCATGAAGGCGGGGGCGTGAAGCGGCCGCTGCTGGTGACCATGAATTACGGGCGCGGACGCTCCGCGATTTTCGCCACGGGCGGAAGCTGGCGCTGGCAGATGCTCCAACCGCTGGCCGACATGTCGCACGAGATGTTCTATCGTCAGTTGCTGCGATGGGTGGTGAGCGACACGCCGCGGCACATCACGGGGTCGACCCCCAAGAGCCTGCTGGCGGACGAATCGCACGTCAAGCTGCGGGCTGAGGTTCGCGATAAGACTTATCTGCCGGCGTCCGACGCGATCGTCGAAGCGCACATCACTGGCGAAGGCGCGCAGCAAGAAACCGTCAACATGATTCCGGAGCCGTTGGAGCAGGGAGTGTACGGTGCGGATTGGACCGCTCCCCAGGCTGGTTCTTATATTGTCGAAGTAGTGGCGAAGCGCGGCACCGAAGAGATCGGCAGAGACACGTTCACGTTCCGGCGGGAAGACGGCATCGCCGAAAACTTCCATGTGGAGCAGAATCGGGAGCTGCTGGAGAAACTCTCCGCCGAGACGGGTGGATCGTATTACAAGCCTGCTGACGCGCAGAAACTGGGTAAGGATATCAACTACTCGCAGGCTGGCATTACCGTGCGCGAGACGCGCGACCTGTGGGATATGCCGGCGATCTTCCTTTTGTTCCTCGGGATCCGCGCGGGAGAATGGCTGCTGCGCCGCCGCTGGGGTGTCATATGACGTATATCAAGCTTTTGGGTTTGCTGGCCATGGCCGCAGTATCGTTGCGAGCCGAGAGCTATTTCCTGACCATAGCGGGCCTGGGCGGCGAGGATCAATACGACCAGCGCTTCACCGGCTGGGCTTCGGATCTGACCAAGCTGCTCAAAGCCGAGCCGGGCGCCAAAGTCGATACGCTGTCAGGCAAGGACGCCACCAAGGCGAATATCGAAGCCAAGCTCCGCGCGTTATCGACCACCAAGGCGGACGATTCGTTCGTGCTGGTGCTGATCGGCCACGGAACCTACGACGATCTGGATTACAAGTTCAACATTCCGGGGCCCGATATATCCGCCAGCGAACTGGCGGGGCTGCTGGACAAGATTCCGGCCAAACAGGTCGTAGTGAATGCCACTAGCGCCAGCGGCGGGTCGCTAGCTGCGTTGCAGAAACCCAAGCGAGTCATCATCACGGCGACCAAGAGCGGCACGGAGAAAAACGCGACAGTTTTCGCGCGCTTCTTCATTGAAGCTTTGCGCGATCCGGCCGCGGATACGGACAAGAATCAGTCGATTTCCGTGCTCGAAGCGTTTCGTTACGCCGAGGAGAAGACCGGAAAATACTTCGAGACTCAGAAGCGCCTGGCTACCGAGCATGCGCTGATCGAGGACCTCGGAAAAGGCGAGGGTGTGAAGACGCCGTCTGGGGAAAACGGCGAGGGCCTGATCGCGAACCGTCAGGTGCTGCTGCATCTGGGATCAGTGGCGTCCATCGTCAACGATCCGGAAAAGCAGAAGCTGCTCAAGCGCAAGGATGAACTTGAAACCCAGATCGACGAACTGAAGTATCGCAAGGCTGCGGTTCCGCAACGGGAATACCAGCAGCAGATGCGGCAATTGCTGCTCGACCTGGCGACCGTGCAAGAAGGCCTAGATAAATAGGCATGGATAAGTAAGGCTTGGACAAATGAAGTTGCAAACAGCCAAATTGCAAACGTTCCTGTTTGGGGCGGCCGTCCTAGCGGTGGCCTTTTTCCTGGCACGGCAGGGTGGACTGTTCCGGCCCAAGCCGGTTTCCGCGCAAACTCCGGCGCAGGTAATCCAATGCGAGACGCTTCGGAGGCACGGCGACCCAGGCACGAAAGCCTGCTACCAGAAGCTCGCCACTTCAAAGGATCTGGCGATCCAGGCCGAGGGCCTGTGGGGATTGCGGGACTATTCAAACGCGAATAACGCGTTCCAGGCGGCGGTCAAGGCTCGTCCCAAAGACGCCAACCTGAAAGTTCGCTGGGGCCGCATGTACATGGATATTTCGCAGCCCGGCGACGCTCAGGATTTGTTCGGAGAAGTTCTGAAGATCGACGAAAATAACGCGCCGGCTCTATATGGGATGGCGCTACTGGCGACCGATATTTTCGCGGGCGACGCAGCGGGGATGGCGGAAAAGGCGCTGAAAGCAGATCCGAAGATGTTCGAGGCGCGCGAACTGCTGGCTCGCATCGCGCTTGAAGACAACTATCCCGACAAGGCTGTCGAGGAAGCCAAGAAAGCGCTCGATATCTCAGGCGAAGCTCTAGACGCGCTGTCCATATTGGCTACCGTCGATTGGTTGGACGATAAGCCCGGCAAGGAATGGATCGACCGGGTCTTCAAGATCAATCCGACCTATGGGGAAGCCTACGCGATAGCGGGGCATTTCTTCGTCATCAATCGCCGCTATGACGAGGGGATTCAGTATTACCGAAAGGCTTTGGAGATCAAGCCGGATCTGTGGGCGGCCCGCGTCGAACTGGGCGTGAACCTGATGCGCTTCGGCCAGAATCAGGAAGCCCGGCAGCAACTGGAGGAATGCTTCAATGCCGACTTCCGGTCGCCGCTGATGCGCAATACGCTGAAGCTGCTGGACAGCATCGACAAGAACGTGGAGACGTTCACGACGCCCACGACGGTCCTGAAGCTCGACAAAAAAGAAAGCGCGTTACTACGGCCCTACTTCCAGGCGGAGCTGGATCGCGCCATGGCGACCTACGAAAAGAAGTACAAGTTCAAGATCGCCGAGCCGGTGCAGCTGGAAGTTTATCCTAACCATCCGGATTTCGAAATTCGCACGATGGGCTTGCCGGGATTGGGAGCGCTCGGCGTGACGTTCGGCAAGTACGTCGCGATGGATTCGCCGAGCGGACGTCCGCCGGGCCAGTTCCACTGGGCCAGTACGCTGTGGCATGAGTTCAGCCACGTATATGTGCTCTCCATCACGAATCATCGTGTGCCGCGCTGGTTCACCGAAGGCCTGGCGGTGTATGAAGAGACCGCGGCTTCGGGTTCGCCGGATTGGGGCGATCGCCTGGACCCGCCATCGATCATGGCGATGAAGGACAAGAAGCTGCTGGGGATCGCGGATCTGGACCGTGGATTTATTCACCCCACGTATCCGGAGCAAGTGATCGTCTCGTATTTCCAAGGCGGCCAGGTGATCACGTTCATCGCCGAAAAATGGGGCTACGACAAGGTTCTGTCGATGATTCATGCGTTCGGTGATAAAAAGGATACGGTCGAGGTCATCGAGCAGGAATTGAAGCTGAAGCCGGAAGAGTTCGACGCGCAGTTCTTCCCCTGGATCGAGGCCAAATACAAGAAACAGGTGGATGGCTTCGAGGATTGGCAGAAGCAGCTGAAGCTGGTGTCGCAGGCATCCAAAGAAAAACAGTGGGATGAGGTCATCAAGAAAGGCACGGCCATTCGCGATATCTATCCTGATTTTGTCGAGACCGGGAACGTGTACGAGTTTCTGGCACAGGCCTATCTCGCCAAGGATGACAAGGCCAACGCGATGGCCGAGCTAGAAAAGTATTCGAGCGTCGGCGGCCGCAGTCCGGGGGCGTTGAAGCAACTCTCGGACATGCAGAGCGAAGCGGGAAAGAAGCGCGAGGCCGCGGCGACGCTCGAGCGGCTGAATCTGATTTACCTCGAAGACGAAGGGGCGCACCAAAGGCTCGGAAAGCTTTACATGGAGTTAAAGAATCCGACTGGCGCGATTCGTGAATATCAGGCGCAACTGGCGGTCGGAACCGTCGACCCGGCGGGCGCTCAATTCGGGCTGGCGCAGGCTTACCAGGCGGCCAACCGTCCGGAAGAAGCGCTGGACGCGGTGTACGCGGCGCTCGAAGTAGCGCCGGGATTCAAGCCGGCGCAGGCACTGTTACGGGAACTGAACGCCAAGCAATCGAAACCAAAGTGATTCGGAAACGTGAAACAATAAACCAACCATAATGTCGACTACTACTACTCAAACCCTCGACGCGAGCCAGCTTCAAGAGAAGCTCGTGCGCTTCCGCCAAGTTCGGGAAGCCATCATCAAACAGATTCATAACGTCATCATCGGCCAGGATGAAGTCATCGAGCAGGTGCTCATCGCGCTGTGCGTGGGTGGACACTGCCTGATTACGGGATTGCCCGGCACTGCCAAGACGCTGCTGGTACGGACCATCGGCCAGATTCTCGGTCTGGAGTTCAAGCGCATCCAGTTCACGCCCGATCTGATGCCTTCCGACATCACGGGAACCGACATTATCGAAGAAGATCCGACCACTGGACGCCGCACCTGGACGTTCATACCGGGCCCGATCTTCTCCAACATCCTGCTGGCGGACGAAATCAACCGAACTCCTCCCAAGACCCAATCCGCGTTGCTCGAAGCGATGCAGGAGCTCTCCTGCACGGTGCGCGGCAATCAGTACAAGATCCGGCCGCCGTTCTTCGTGCTGGCCACGCAGAACCCCATCGAGCTCGAAGGAACTTATCCGCTGCCTGAAGCGCAGCTTGACCGGTTCATCTTCAATGTTTTGCTGGATTACCTTTCGGCCGACCACGAAATGCAGGTGCTGAGCAACACGACCACGACCCATCAAGCCGTAGCCGAGACCGTCACGACGCCTGAGGAGATCCTGGAATTCCAGAGGCTGGTGCGCATGGTTCCCATTGCTGACTCAGTCGCGCGTTATGCCGTGAGCATCGTGCGCGCGACGCGTGCGACCGACCCCAGTGCTCCGGACTTCGTCAAGAAATACGTGAACTTCGGCGCCAGCGTGCGCGCTGCTCAGAACCTGGTCCTGACCGCGAAGGCTCGCGCGCTGATGCAGAACCGGGTCAGCGTGAGTTATGAAGACATCCAGGCGCTGACGCGACCGATTCTGCGTCACCGCATTCTGCTCAACTTCCAGGCGGAAAGCGACAAGCTGACGCAGGACGACATCCTGAAAAAGCTGCTGGAGGCGGTACCGCAGCCGCGGGGCTAGTGAACGCAAATTAGTGAACGCGAATTAGTTCTGGAGTCCCGATGCTGCAGCGTTTCTTAGATCCGTCGGTTCTGGCCGGTATCTCCGGGCTCGACCTGGTTGCGAAGACCGTGGTCGACGGCTTCATCTCGGGACTGCACCGGTCGCCCGATTTCGGCTTCAGCCAGGAATTCGCCGAATACCGGATGTACAACCCGGGCGACGACTTGCGCCACGTGGATTGGAACGTGTTCGCGCGCAGTGAGAAGATGTTTCTCAAGCGCTATCGCGGCGAGACCAATTGCCAGGTTTCGGTGCTGCTGGACGCCAGCCGGTCCATGAAATACGGCTCGCGCGGGATGGAAAAGATGGAGTACGCGAAGTTCCTCGCGGCTTCCATCTGCTACCTGGCGCATCTGCAGCGGGATGCGGCGGGGCTGATCGTCTTCGACAGCGAGGTGCGGCAATTCGTGCCGCCGTCCACACGTCAGGGCCAGATCATGAGATTGCTGCACGGCATCGATCAGGCTCAGGTAGGTGCGGAAACCGTGCTCGAAAAACCCTTCGTGCACCTGGTGGACTACCTGCGGCGGCGCGGCGTAGTGGTCGCGATTTCCGATTTTTGGGAAGAGCCGGAAACGGTGATTAAGACAGTCGGCCCGCTGCGCTCGCGCGGCAATGAGCTGATCCTGTTTCACGTGCTGGATCCGCAGGAGATCCATCCCAAGCTCAAGGGGCCGATGCTGCTCGAAGATCTCGAGACCGGCGCGAAGATGGAAGTGTCGCCGGACTACGCGAACCGCGAGTACAAGGGCAAGATGAGCGCGCATTTGGAAGACATCAAGAGCCGTGCCGCGGGCGCGAATATCGATTATTTCCTGGTGGACACCAGTCGTCCGCTGGATGAGGCGCTGCGGCAATACCTGGCGATTCGGGCGGGGAGGTTGTAATGGGTTTTCTGAATCCCTGGTTCCTGGGTGGTCTGTTCGCGGTGGGTTTGCCGGTGTGGCTCCATCTGCTCAAGCGGCACAAAACCGATCCGACGCCATTTCCGTCGCTGATGTTTTTCGAGCACCGAGAGCAGAGCTCGGTGCAGCATCGCCAGCTGGACTATATCCTGCTGTTCATCTTGCGGGCGCTGATGCTGGTTCTGCTAGCCCTCCTGTTCGCGAGCCCGTATATCAACAGGCTGACGCCCAAAGGCGCGGGCAAGAAGCTGGTGGTGGTCGCGGTAGATCGTTCTTTCAGCATGCGGACGAAAGAAGGCTCATCCACTCGTCTGGACGACGCAAAAGCCGAAGCCATGAATGTGCTGTCGAAACTCGCGCCGGGGCAGCCCGCGCAGGTGGTCGCGCTGGCCGATACGCTGCAGGCGATGACTCAGCAGACGGCCGATCCAGCCGAACTGCGCGGGGCCATTCAAGCGATCAAGGAAAGCGACGCGCGCGCATCCTATGGTGAGCTGGCTCGCTATCTCAGGACGCTCAGCGAGAGCACCAAGACGCCGCTCGACGTCCATCTCATCAGCGATCTGCAGAAATCCGGGATGCCACCCGGCTTCACGGACGTGCGCCTGGACCAGGACACCGACATCACGTTTCATACAATCGGCAAGGTGCAGCCTAACTGGGCTGTCGAAACCGTGATCGCGCCCCAGCATGTGTACGATCCCAAGCGCGCCCGCATCAGCGCCACGGTGACCGGTTTCTCGGCGCCGGCGGCGACGCGCACCGTCACGCTGCTGATGAACGGCAAGACGATCCAGTCCAAGGGCGTCATGGTGCCGGAAAACGGGCGCGCCTCGGCGGAATTCACGGGACTCGATCAAGCGTCTTACGGATTCAACCGCTGCGAGATCCGGATCGATTCGGCGGACGGCTTGCCCGCGGACGATCGCTACGCATTTTCGGTCGAGCGGACGGATCCCAAGAAAATATTGTTCATGGATGACGGACTGCATCCTCAAGCGCAGGAGTTTTTCCGCGCCGCGCTGAATGCCACTCCGGATTCGGCGTTTCAGCTGGAACCGCTCAGGCCGGACGTTGCGGCGAACTCGGATTTATCCAAGTACGCCGTGGTAGTGCTGAACGACCTGGGATCCATCCCTTCCGGTCTGGAAGCATCGTTGCAGAAGTACGTTTCCAACGGAGGCTCGCTGTTTGAAGCCATCGGACCAGCTTCGGCGGTGGCATTTCCGCGTGCGCCGGTTCTGGACGAAGCTATCGACGGTACCAGCTATGCCAGCCGTGAAGGTGAGCGGTTCTTTTCGGTTTCCGATCTCGATGCCGGTCACGACGTGATGAAGAGCGTCGAACGGTTCGATGGCGTCAAGATTTATCTGGCCACGAATGTCGGCGCCAAGAACTCGCAGGTGCTGGCGCGCTTGAGCAACGGTAAGCCGCTGGTGCTGGAACGCAAGGTGGGGGAAGGGAAAGTAATCGCATTTACCTCCGATTTCGGGGCCGCCAATAATGACTTGCCCCGGCACTACGCGTGGGTTCCCTTCGTGCAGAAGTCGGTGGCGTACTTGGGCGGTGCGGGAAGCGGCGAGCAGCCCACTAACCTTTCGGTCGGTGAATACGTCGAATTGAGGACGGGGAACGAGAAGGGCGCGCAGGCCGAGGTTCAGGATCCCGACGGCCAGCGGGTGCTCTCGCTCGAGGACGCTGCGCAGGCTCGCAATTTCGAGCTGACGCGGGAAGGATTCTACGAGGTGCGGACTGCGGGCGGAAAACGAAGCCTGATCGCGGCACACGCCAACCGCCTGGAATCCGATCTCGGCGTTATCCCTCAAGAAACGTTGGCCCTTTGGAAGGCCACTGGATCGAGCGGACCAGTCAACGCATCCGGGCAGGGAACAGGCGGCGAAGGCAACACCACGCCCTGGAGCCTTTCGCCCTATATTTTGTTGCTATTGTTAGGTATAGCGCTGGCGGAGTCGGTAGTTGCGGACCGCTATTTGCGGCCGCAGGCTCAACCTCAGGAGACCAAAGCGGCATGAACACGCGCGAACAACTCAACCAATACCTGCGCGGCCTTGAATCGCGCCTCAGAATGCAAGTGGTTTCGAAGGGGATCGCTGTTGCCCTGGGTGTCGCACTCGGCGCAACCGTGGCGCTGGTTTTGATAGCCAACGCGTTCGCCTTCTCCACCACCAGTTTGGTGATCGCGCGTATCACGCTGTTCCTATCGCTGGCTTTCGCGCTGGGTCTGGCGTTGGTGATGCCGCTGATCAAGTTGAACCAGAGGCGTGCGGCCGGCCGCGCGGAAAGCGTAAATCCGGAATTTCAGGAACGCCTGGTGACGTATGTCGAGCGCCGCGACGACAGGTCGGATCCTTTCATCGATATTCTGGCGGCCGACACGCTGCAACATGCGCGGCAAGCGTCGGCGTCGCGAGTCGTCACACCGAAATCTTTGTTCGCTTTTGCTACGTCCGCTGGCGCGGCTGGAGCCGTGCTGCTGTGGCTGATCCTGGCCGGTCCCGGATTCCTGGGATATGGTGCATCCATGCTGTGGGCGGGTCCCCCGAAGGATCCAAGCATGGTGGGCGGATTCTACCGGATCACCGTCGATCCCGGCGATAAGCTGGTGCGACGGCGCTCCGACATGGCGATTCGCGCGACCCTGGTCGGGTTCCAGGCTCCGGAAGTTCGCCTGATGGCTCGCTACAAGAGCTCGGCTAAGTGGGAACAAGCGAATATGCTGCCGCGCGCCAGCGATTCGTCCTACGAGTATCTCTTTGCGGCCGTTCCTGAGCCGGTGGAATATTACGTGGAAGCGGCTGGCGTGAAGTCGAAGACCTACAAGCTGGACGTCATCGATCTGGCCGGCGTCAAGAACATCAAGGTCACGTATCACTATCCGTCGTGGCTCGGCAAGAAGGACGATGTTGAGAATCCAGGTGGCGATCTACGCGCCGTGGTCAAGACGGTCGCCGAACTGGAAGTGGAAACCGACCGCCCGTTGAAGAACGGAATCATCGAGCTTAACGACGGGACCAAGATCGACCTGGAATCGAAGCAGGGCAACGTCCTGGTCGCCAAAGTGCCGATCGAGAAAGACGGCGCGTATCACTTCGCAGCTGTCGAGAGCGGCGAGAACGTCCGCATTACGCAAGATTACTTCATCGAGGCCAAGGTGGACGAAGCGCCTTCGGTGAAGATCACGCATCCCGGCGCGGACGCGAAGGTCAGTCCCATCGAGGAAGTCAACGTGACCGTCACAGGCTCCGACGACTTCGCACTTCAGGCGATGGACCTGCATTATTCGGTGAACGGCCAGGCTGAAAAAGTAATCCCACTGCTGAACGCCAAGGGGTCCCCGACGGCCGAGGGTAAGGTGGTCCTGTATCTCGAGGACTTCAAGCTGGTGCCGGGCGATATCGTGTCGATGTACGCCACGGCAAGTGACGCTCGTTCCAAAACTGTCGGCGATATCACGTTTATCGAAGCGCAGCCCTATGAGCGCAACTTCTCGCAATCGCAGCAGCAGGGCGGCGGAGGCGGTGGCGGTGGTGGCGGCGGGCAGCAGGATCCCAGCCAGATCACCCAGCGCGAGAAGGAAATTATCGCGGCGACGCATAACTTCAATCGCGGCGGCAAGGACGCTCAGGCCAATGCCGAGAACGCCCAGTATCTGTCCGAAGTGCAGGCCAAGCTGAAGGAACAGGCCGAGTCGATGGCCAAGCGCACTACGGCCCGCGAGCTCTCGACCGAGAATCAGGATTTCCAAAGCTTCACCAAGGAAATGGAAGCGGCCGCGGCCGAAATGACTCCGGCAGCCGACAAGCTGAAAGCCCAGAAATGGTCGGACGCGCTGGAGCCCGAGAACAAGGCGCTGCAGCATTTGTCGCGCGCCATGGCGACGTTCCGCGACATTCAGGTAGCTCGCGGCCAGCAGGGCGGCGGTGGTGGTGGCGGCGGACAGGATGCCGGCCGCGATCTGGCGAACCTGTTCGACCTCGAGCTCGATACCGAGAAGAACCAGTACGAATCGCAGCAGTCTTCGTCGGGCGGCGGCGACAAACAGCAGCAGGCAATTGATGACGCGATGCAGAAGCTGGAACAACTGGCTCGCCGCCAGCAGCAGCTGGCGCAGCAGGGCCAGAACAAGCAACAGGCCAGCGTCGATCGCCGCTGGGAGCAGGAACAGCTCCGACGCGAGGCCGAAGAGTTGCGCAAGCAGCTGCAGCAGATGCAACAGCAGCAAGGCCAACAGGGGCAGCAGGGGCAACTGAGCCGTGGGCAGCAGTCGTCGCAAGGCCAGCAGTCCCAAAGCCAGGGGCAGTCCCAGGGTCAGAGCAAAGGCGGGCAGCAGAGCGCTTCGAGCCGGCAATCGCAGCAACAGATCCAGCAGATGATGGATCGTCTGCAGCAAGCGCAAGATGACATGCGCGCCTCACAACAGGCTCAGCAGAAGGGCGATCAAACCCAGGCCGATGCCTCGGCGAAGCGCGCGGCCGAACGGATGCAGGAAGCTCGCGACATGGCGGATCGTATGAAACGCCAGGATACGGCCGGGCAGTTGGGCGATCTCCAGGAGCGCGCGGACCATCTTGCCGAGCGGCAGAAGGAAATCGAGAATCAGCTGCGGCAGTCTTACGGAGCCAACTCGAAGGACGGCAAGGGCGGCAACGGTCTGAATCGGCAGCAGTCCGATCAGGTCGCGTCCGAACTGGATAAGAACCTGGAAGATCTGAAGAAGCTGGAGCAGGATATCCAGAGATCGGCGCGCGATTTGCGGGCTACCCAGCCGGATGCATCCACGCGTCTGCGGGACGGCGTCGGCGAGATCCAACAGAATGACGTGGAGCGCCGCATGCAGTATTCGTCGGAATACATTCGCAACGGCCGCGGCGATCAAGTGAACCAATCGGGATGGCTGCCTCCGGTGAATCGTGCGATGGATACCATGCGCGAAGGCATTCGCCAGGCTCAACAGGCGTTGAGCGACGGAACCAAGCAGGGCGCTGGAAAGAACGAGCGGGATCAGCAGCTTGCTGAGGTGGAAAGCCTGCGCCGGCAGATCGAACAGTTCTCGCGTGGGCAGCAGCCCGGCCAGCAAAACGGTAATCAGCAGGGTCAGGATGGCAAACAGGGCGGGCAGCAGCCTGGTGGCCAGCAGCCTGGTCAAGCGCAGGGCAAGGGTCAGCAGCAAGGCCAAGGTCAGGGCCAAGGCGGCCAGCAGGGCGGGCAACAACAGGGTGGACAAGCCGGCGGTAATCAGAATGGCGGCAACCAGTTCGGCGGCGGGAATCGCGGCGGTGCGTATATCGGCGGCCAGTTTGGTCGCTGGAATCCGCAGGGCTACTACGATATGCCGGACGGCCGCCGTGTCGATCCGAGCCAAGTGGTTCGCGACTACGCGCGCGATCTAAACGATCTGCGCCAGCGCTTCAAGGACGATCCCGAGATGGCGAAGCAGATCTCGGATGTCGAACGCGCGCTCACGCAAGCTAACGTGGGCGATACTTCCGGCCCGACGCTCCAGGATCGGCTGAGCCGGACCGTGCTGCCACAGCTCGAGACGCTCGAAGTGCAGATGCGCCAGAAGCTCGGCGAGGAAACCGGCGGTCAGGTTCGCAGCGCCGGATCGGAACGGATGCCGGACGGCTTCCGGGAAGCTGTGTCGGAATACTTCCGCCAGCTCGGCAGCGGCAAGAAATAGCAGGATCGCGATGTGGGGCGGCTTTTCAAGCCGCGGCTAGTTTGCAGCTGGCCTTGATTGGCACCTCCGTCTTTATTGGACTGGGCTGGAGATGCCAATCCGACATCCGCTGGACGCTGCACACCAATGGGGACATCGATGTTTACGGTGATTCTTATTGCGCGGCTGCCATAAGTTCGCCAAGGCGCCGCAGCTGGCTTTGCTAGCATGAAGAATGTTCGGCACGTGAACAATCATGCTGCGCGAGACTCTCTCCTCCTCCTATAGATGGTCGTTGAAGAAGCTCGCCCCGCATTCCCCACGAGCGCAGGATGTACTCGAAAAGAGTGAGCTTGCCGATTTCCTCCACCATATCCACCACCACAACTTCCGTCTGGACCAAGCGGGAATGGAGCAGCTGGAAAACAGGCTAAAGGCTCTATCGCCCGTGCAAGTCAGATCGTTTTTTCCAGGCGACGCCTGGGCGACGAATTTCTTGATGAATGTTTGGGAGTACGTCCACGGGGTTTCCGAACTGACCAGCTATCCGTGGAACATTTCGCTGCCGGTCGCCGACGTGTGCAACGCGCGCTGCACCTTTTGTACGTCGTGGCTGGAAGGACGCGAGATTCTTGATCTCCAGCAATTGAACCGGTTCACTTCCATACTGCAAAATGCAATGTACGTCGGCCTGGTAGGACATGGCGAGCCGATGGCTCATCCGCAATTCGATACTCTGTGCGCGAAATTGGCAAGTGTTCTCGATCCGCGCGCCCAATGTTACACAATCACGAACGGCGTTTTTCTGGAGAAATGGCGCAACCATCTGGAGGCGATAAACCTGCGTTCCTACTCCATCAGCTTGAACGCCGCCACGCCGGAGACGCACCACGCTGTGATGGGACTTGGGCTCGACGCTTTTCCTAGAATCGTCCGCTCGCTGGAGCATCTGGTTGGCCTTCGCGATAGCAAAGGGGCGGGTCTGCAAATCTACATTACCCTGGTCGTCACTCAGCAAAATATCCACGAAATCCCGGCTTTTATCGAACTTGGGAACCGGCTGAATGTGACCGCAGTCTGGTTACGCTCATTGCTGCCGCAAGCTGGCTTGCTGGCTGGCCTGAACTATCATGTGCTGCCTCCCTATCTCCACCCGGAATTTCAACGTTTGCGCCAGGAGGCTCAAGAAGCGATCGCGGCATCGCGCGTAAACGTTCAGGCGGATCCGGACGTTTGGCAGAATAGGCTCTTTTCACCCCAGACAGAACAGCTGATCGAGATTCATCCGCCGAATATGATTGGCCGGGAGGAAGCGCTTCGCTCGAGCGCAGTCCGCACTACCGCGGCGCGCCTCTACGACATGCCGGTGACCAAGGGGCAACCGCTTGCTCCGGGCAAGCAGGACCCCACGGACTCCTTGGAGGATGGGCTGAACCCAATGAATCGGTTTCCACGCTTCGCATGCAAGGCAGTGTACTACAACCTTTACATCAACGAGTTTTTCTTCCGTCTGAACCCTTGCTGCTATATGTACCAGATTCCGGGCTTCGAGGATATTCGTTTTGACGGTAGTTACGACTTCTTTGAGGCCTGGAACAGCCCGGCCATGGTGGAACTTCGCAGGCGCCTGACCGATGGTCCGCTATTCGGAGCGTGCAAACGGTGCCCGGAAAAGTGGTAATTCGCCGGGTACCCGTCGCATCCGGTTCAAGCCGTGCAGCCGTTTAAGCCGACACCCGATCGCCGTGGCTGGGAGGGTTCGAGACCACTAGGAACTCGGCATCCACGCTACCCTGATTGTGAACCTGATGAGGTTCGCCCGCCGTGATCTGGATGTCCTGACCGGGGCTCAACACCAGCTCGTTCCCGCTGACTTCGATCGACAGATAGCCTCGCAGCAGATAGAAGAACTGGTTCGCCTTCTCATGATAGTGGCGAACCTCCGAAGTGCCCGGCGGCATCCGTTCTTCGATGATGCTCAAAGCTGAGGTCTGGACCAGGTGCCATCCCTCGCAGCCACTGCCCCATGTGTAGTGCGAGGCGGTTCTTCGATCGATCATTTCAACAGTGTAGGACGGCGCAGCCCCCGTCCTTACAGACCGGGCTGGAGACGCGATTCGTCGGCACGGCTAGCCCCGCCGGTTACGGCGGGGGAAACTAGTGACGGCTTAAAACCCGCGAAACGCGGTTAGTGAGAACGGGCCCGCCCAAGGGCGGGCCCTCTTGATTGGCTACTGCGCCAGCAGCCGCACCGTCAGCGCCTTGGTGGTCGAGTTACCCTTGCTGTCGGTCACGGTCAGATCGAAGATGTAATTCCCCGCCGTTCCCGGGAGGTACACATTCGGCGTCGGCGAGGTTGCCTGATAGATCCTCGCCTTATCGTCGCGCACCGTCCAATAGAACCGCAGCGGGGTGTTCCCCGACGGGCTGGACGAGCCGGACGCATCCAGCTGCACGTCCCGGGTCGTGGTGTAGAGTATGTCGCCCGAGGCGAATACGATGACCGGGCCGCTGGTCCCAACCGTGACGGTGGCCGTCTTGGTCGTACTGCCCGCGGCGTTGGTCGCCGTCAGCGTGTAAACGGTGGTGGCCGCCGGCGAAACGCTGTTCGTTCCGCTGGCCGAAACCGTTCCAATCGAGCTGATGCTCACCGAAGTCGAGTTCTGCACGCTCCACTGCAAGGTGGAACTCTGTCCGGCGTTGATGTTTGCAGGCGTCGCCGTGAAGCTGGCGATCACCGGGAGCGCGCCTACCGTCACAGTTACGCTACAAGAGGCACTGGCGCCGCCGCCCATAGCCGTAAAGGTGTAAGTCGTGGTCTGCGACGGAGTCACCGAAACCGAGCCGGTCTTGGTTACCGATCCGACGCCCGGAGCGATGCTGACGGTGTCGGCGTTGAGGCTGGTCCAGGAGAGCGTCGACGCCTGGCCGGCGCTGATGCTCGTGGGCGATGCCGTGCAACTGGAGATCTGCACTCCGCCGCCCGAGCCAACGGTGACAGTCACCGTCGAAGTATCATCGTTCACGTTGTTGCGCGCCGTCAGAGTGTAGGT